>Ga0335078_10001836_pt1 | contig 32121 bp, 31 predicted proteins | sample Lox_Sample_32_FD_206711 | JGI IMG/M metagenome (GOLD analysis project Ga0335078, IMG submission 206711) | Soil microbial communities from Loxahatchee National Wildlife Refuge, Florida, United States - Lox_Sample_3.2 | ecosystem: Environmental > Terrestrial > Soil > Wetlands | place: USA... | reverse complement strand
CCCCTTCACCTCAGCGAGGGGGATGCGGGGCGGGGGGCGCGGGGCGGGGGCGGGGGCGGGGGGCGCGGGGCGGGGGCGGGGGCGGGGGGCAGCGGCAGCGGGGGCGGGCGGGGGCAGGTTGCGGGGGGCTAGGCGGGGCGGGACTGGGTTTGGCGGAGGGCGGCGGTGCATTCCTGGGGGTCTAGGTAGGTGCCCAGGGCGTCGCCGATCTGCAGGGCGCCGGAGGCCAGGTCGATCTGGGCCGCGTCCAGGCGGTAGACGGCCCGGCTCAGCGTCTCGTCCGGACCGATCGAGACGATGACGGCGCGTCCGGTCCCCGGTTCGGCTTCGACCCGTTGGTAGGGCAGGTAGGGGGCCCGTTCGGCCTCGCCGTTTTCTTCTGCCACCGTCCAGGGCAGGCCCTGCTCGCGGGCCCGGGCCAGCGCCTCCAGCCGGCCCCGCGCGGCCAGCAGCGCCACGAGCTCGCGGTACCGCGTGGCGCAGGCGGCGGCCGCGATCAGGGCGGGACTGACCCCGGGAACCTCTGGCACCTCGGCGCCGGCCAGCAGCTCGCCGCCGAGTTCGTGCGCGGCGAGCAGGGCCGGCAGGTCGGGGCAGGTCCCGCGCAGCCGGCCGAGCAGCTGCCGGACCGCGCCGAGCGCCTGCTGGTATAGCTCGGGCTGCGCCATCACCAGCGGGAAGAGCCTGGCCTCGGCCTCGTCCCAGGACCGCAGCACCGACGCGGGCATGCCAGGTTGTTCCCGGGGCGCGCCGCCGGGCCCGGCATCGGATGAGGCCATTGCACCTCTCACACCGTCGTGTTTACTATTATGAACGATTCATCATCTATGCGACTTGCAACTGTACCCCTCGCCAGCAGGATGTCATGACGAAGATCGCGGTCGTCGCGCTCGGCGGCAACGCCCTCACCCGGGCGGGCCAGTCGGGTAGCTATGACGAGATGATGGCCAACGCGGCGGCCATGGCCACGGCCGTCAACGACGTACTCGAGGCGGGCTGGCGGGTTGTCGTCGTGCACGGCAACGGCCCGCAGGTCGGAAACCTGGCCATGCAGCAGGAAGCGGCCCTGCAGCAGGAGGCCACGGCCACGGTGCCCGCCCAGCCGCTCGCGCTGCTCGGCGCGATGACCCAGGGCATGCTGGGCAGCGTGATCGGCCGCGCGATCGACCTGCTGCGCGGCCGCGGCACCGCGGCCGCGCTGGTCACCCACGTGACCGTGGACCCGGCCGATCCCGCGTTCGGCGCGCCGTCCAAGCCGATCGGGCCGTTCTTCGAGCCCGCCGAGGCCGAACGGCTGGCCCGCCGCGGCGGCTGGGTGGTCAAGCCGGACTCGGGCCGCGGCTATCGCCGGGTGGTGGCCTCCCCGCAGCCGCTCGCCGTGATCGAGATCGAGGCGATGCGGGCGCTGGTCGAGGCGGGCCGGCTGGTCATCGCCGGGGGCGGCGGCGGGATCCCCGTGCTGGCCGCGGACCCGTGCCGGGTCGTGGACGCGGTCATCGACAAGGACCGGGCCGCCTGCCTCATCGCCCGGCAGCTCGGCGCCCAGGCCCTGCTCCTGGTCACCGCGGTGGACCGGGTGATGCTCGACTACGGCACGCCCAGCCAGTCGAGCCTGAGCCGGATCTCGGCCGGCCAGGCGGCCAGGTACCTGGCCGAGGGCCAGTTCCCGCCGGGGAGCATGGGTCCCAAGATCGAGGCGGCGCTGCGCTTCCTCGACGGCGGGGGCGAGCTCTCGGTGATCACCTCGCCCGCCCTGCTGGCGGCGACGCTGGCCGGTCATGGCGAGACGGCCGGCACCCGCATCGAGCGGGCGGCTTCGCAGAGCGGGCAGGCGCGGTGACGGTCAGCCGGATCCTGGCCTTCCCCGGCGCGTACCGGGACTCCCTGCTGCTGCTCGGCGCCACCAGGGCCATGCAAGACAGCGAGGACGTGAGCTGGGCCAGCGCGGCGATGGCCACGCCGGGCGTGGTGGACGACCTCGTAGGGCGCGGCTTCCCGCCGGACAGCCTGGCCGACGCCGACGCCAACGCGCTGGTGCTGGCGGTGGAGGCGGCCGAGGATCCGGCCGCCAGCCAGGCCCTGGACCGGGGCCGGGCGCTGCTGTTCGCCGAGGCCGGACCCGACCGGGACGGCGGGGCGGCCCGGCCCGGCGGCCAGGGCAGGGCCGAGCCGGACCCGCGGACGATCAGCGAGGCGGCCCGGCGGCTGCCGGCGGCGAACGTGGCGGTGGTATCGGTGCCCGGCCAGTACGCCGCGCTCGCCGCTCACTCCGCCCTGACCGCCGGGCTGCACGTGCTGCTGTTCAGCGACAACGTGCCGGTGGCCGACGAGGTGGCGCTGAAGCGCCGGGCCAGCGGGCTTGGCCGGCTGGTGATGGGCCCGGGCGCGGGCACGGCCATGCTCGGCGGCGTCGGGCTTGGCTTCGCCAACGCGGTCGGCACCGGGCCGGTGGGCGTGGTCGCCGCCGCGGGTACCGGCGCGCAGGAGGTCATGACGCTGCTGGACCGGTGGGGCATCGGCGTGTCCCAGGTGGTCGGCGTCGGCGGCCGGGACCTTTCGGCCCAGGTGGGCGGGCTGATGGCACGCGACGCCGTCCGCGCCCTCGACGCCGATCCCCGGACCGAGGTCATCCTGCTGGTCTCCAAGCCACCGGACGAGGACGTGGCCCGGACGGTGATCGGCGCGAGCCGGGGCACCCCGGTGGTCGCGGCCTGCCTCGGCATGTCGGCGCCGGACGGGAGGCTGGCGGGCGCGTCGCTGGCCGCCACGCTCGAGGGCGGCGCGCTCCGGGTCGCGGAGATCCTCGGCCGGCCCGCCCCCGATCTCACCGGGAGCCCGGGTCCCGAAGCCGAGGCCGCGATCGCCCGGGTGGGGGCCGGCCGCACCGCGGTGCGCGGCTTCTTCACCGGGGGCACGCTGTGCTACGAGGCCCAGGTCATCCTCTGCGAGGCGCTCGGGCCGGTGTATTCGAACATCCCGTTGCGTTCGGGGCTGGGCCTGCCGGCGCCGGACGGGGCGCACGTGTGCCTGGACCTCGGCGAGGAGGAGTACACCAAGGGCCGGCCGCACCCGATGATCGATCCGGCCGCCCGGCGGGAGATCCTGCGGGAGCAGGCCTTCGGCGCCGACGTCGCGGCGGTGCTGCTTGATGTCGTGCTCGGCTACGGCTCGCACCCCGATCCGGCCGGGGAGATCGCCGGGACCTGCGCCGAGATCGTGGCCGCCGGGGCGGCGGTGGTCTGCTACGTGCTCGGCGCGCGCGCCGACCAGCAGGGACTCGACCGGCAGCGGGCCAAACTGGCCGAGGCGGGCGCGATCGTCACCGAGAGCGCGGCGCAGGCGGCCAGGACCGCGGCCGCGATCGCGGTGCGGCCATGACGGCCGGGACGGCCGGGACGCTGCCGCCGGTCGGGCTGGTGACCTACTCGGTCAAGCCGCGCGGCGGCGTGGTGCACACGCTGGCGCTGGCCGAGGCGCTGCACGCGGCCGGGTACCCGGTCCGGGTGATCGCGCTCGGCGACCCCGCGGCCGGCTTCTTCCGGCCGGTCGCGGCGCCGTTCACCATCATCGAGGCCCCGCCCAGCCTGCCGACGCTGGAGGAGCGGGTCTTCGCCAACGTGGACGCGCTGGCCGCCGGGCTCGGCGACCTCGTGGGCGGCCTTCCTATCCTGCACACCCAGGACTGCATCTCGGCCCGGGCCGCCGCCCGGGTCAGGGACGCCGCGGCCGGCCCTCCGCCGGTCGTGGTCAGGACCGTCCACCACGTGGACGACTTCACCAGCCCGTCGCTCATCGACTGCCAGCGCCAGGCCATCCTGGAGCCGGACCGGATCCTGGTGGTCAGCGAGCGGTGGCGGGAGATCCTCGCGGAGGACTACGGTACCAGCGCGGACGTGGTGCATAACGGTGTGGATGTGGCCAGGTTCCGTTCGGCCGATCCTGATCTGGCCGCCGTGCTGCGGCAGCGGGCCGGGGCGGGAGGCGAGGGCGGCGCGGCCGGGCGGCCGCTGATCCTGGCCGTGGGCGGGATCGAGCCGCGCAAGGGCAGCGACACGCTCATGGCGGCGGTCGCGGCGCTGAGTCGTCCGGGGGGCTGTCCGGGCGGCCGCCCGGTGCTGGCGGTGGTGGGCGGCCACTCGTTCCAGGACTACCGGGAGTACCGGGACCGCGTGCTGGCCTCGCTGCCCGGGCTCGGGCTGCGGCTCGGCGACGACGTGGTGCTGCTCGGCACGGTCCCGGACGCCGAACTGCCCGGCTGGTACGCCGCAGCCGACGTGCTCGCCTTCCCCTCCACCAAGGAGGGCTGGGGCCTGGCCGTGCTGGAGGCGATGAGCGCGGGGCTGCCGGTGGTCGCCTCCGACCTGCCCGTCTTCCGTGAGTACCTGCGGCCGGGACAGGACGCCCTGATGGTGCCGGTGGACGACGCGGCCGCGCTGGCCACGGCGCTCGCCGCGGTCCTCGGCGACAGCACGCTGGCCGGCCGGCTCCGCGCGGCCGGATACCAGGTGTGCGCCCGCTTCACCTGGGACCGGTGCGCGGCCGAGCACCAGCGGGTCTACGCCGACCTGAAATGGCGATGATCTCGGGCCTGAGCCGGCTGGTGCCCGCGGGTTAGCGGTCCGGGGGTTTTCCCCATTGCCGCCGGCGGCCGGGCCTGGGTACGCTCCGTTTCAGTGGCAGCGCACCGCCTGCCCGCTTCCGAGCCAGCCACGGCCCGCGCCGGGGCTGGCGACGAGGACAAGGGTCTTCGACTCGCGGGCTTGTCTCGCCATGCCACGTCCGGTGGCGGGCTTCGCCGTCATGCCATTCACCCATGGCGGGCAGACGCGGGCCGACCCGCCGGGAAGAAATGATCATGACGCAGGACAAGGCGCGGAAGACCGCCACCCGTCAGCGGATGGCCGAAACCGGCGAACCGTACAGCGTGGCCAGGCACGCGGTGCAGGACGAGGCGGCGGGCGCGCCGGGCGCCGCCGACGAGGTGGGCGGCCCGTCGTACCTGGAGCAGGCGCGGGACCTCGCCGACCGGGCGCGACGGCGGGCCGACGAGGCGCAGGAGGCGGCCGATCAGGCTCTCCAGAGGGCCGAACGGGCCGAGGAAGCCGCCTCGATGGCGGACGCCGCCGCCGACATGGCCGCCGAGGCCGCGGACCTGACCGGGGGCTGGGCCGACGCCGATGAGCAGGCGCGGGCGCGCGAGGTGGCCACGCAGGCCCGGGCCGCGGCTGCAGACGCGCAGCGCCGCCTCGACCGGGCCCAGGAGGAGGCCGGCCAGGCGCAGGAAGCCGCCGAACGGGCCAGCGAGGAAGCCGACCACGCCGAGGAACTCGCCTGCCAGGCGGAAGACTCCGCCAGCGAGGCCGGGGACGGCGCAGGCGAGGAGGAGTCCGGCGGGTGGCCGCGGCACCGGGGCCGGCGGGTGCATTCGCGCCGCGGGCCCGTGCCCTCGGGCCCGCCGGAGCCGCCCGGGCCGCCGGACCCGCCCGGACCGCCGGAGCCTCCCGGACCGCCGGAGTCGTCCGGGCCGCCGGAGTGGTCCGGGCCGCCGGAGTGGTCCGGGCCAGCCGACTGGATGCCGGACCGGGTCGGCCAGGTCTTCCAGCGGCTCGATCAGTTCAGGGAACGGGCCGAGGAGATGCTGAGCCGGGCCGAGCGGTTCCTGAACACGACCCGTGACCAGACCTCGCGGCCCGCCTCGCCGTCCCGGCCGCCCGAGCCACCCGATCCGCCCCGGTGATCACCCGCCTGCGCGGGGGGTTGGCCCCGACGGTAGCTGCCCGCCCGACCGTTTCTGGTGCCGTACGTCGATGATCAGGCCCACGGTTATGGGCGGGACCAGGATCAGGGTGGCGATGGCGCCAAGAGCGGCCAGGAACGCCAGGATGTTGTCGGGGTTCGTCAGCAGGACGGCCGCGAGCAGGCCGGCCGCGGCGATGATCATGCCGATCCCTATCCGGACGTCCCTGGCCGTCGGCGGCAGGGCGGTCAGGCCGTCCGGGAGGTCGGCGGTAAGCGCGGCGAGCTCGGCGCGGGACCGCGAGGCGGACGCCTGGGCCGTCCGCTCGTCGTGTTCGGCCTCGGTCAGCCGACCTTGCGCCAGCGCAGCCTTGAGGGTGCGGATCACCCGTTCGCGGTCGGCGTACGTTACCGGCAGGAGGCGGCCGCCGGCCACAATCTCCTCTCCCGGCCTCATCATGACGGCCCGCCGGAGCGCTTGCCGGGCCGCGAGCCGAAGATCATGGACGCGCCGAGAATCCAGAACAGGAGATAGACCACCACGGTCAAGACGACCGCGGTTGCCACGGAGGTGCGGGGACCACCGGGGACGAGGATGAGCGAAACGATGCCGGGCAGCAATATCGCGTACTCGATCCGCCAGGCTATCTTCGTCGCCCGCCACGGGTCGCGCGCGGGCCTGGCCGGAGTGAGCTCGGCGGGGATGTCGGCGGTGACCTCGGCGGTGACCTTGGCCAGTTCGGCGTACGTCAGCGACCGGTATACCTGTCCCGCTCGCGCGCCGAGCTCGTCCTCGGTCAGCCGGCCGTGCACGTACGCGGCCTTGAGGGTGCCGATCACCAGCTCGCGGTCGGCGTGCGACGCGCGGAGGCCGCCGCGGTCCCGGCCATCCGCGGCTGCCGTTACATCTCCAGGCCCTGCCATCACGACGCCTCCCCACAGCGCGATGCAGCGAAGCGTAACTCCCCTGGCCGTCGCTGGCTATCCCCGCGGCGGCGATAACGATGCCCGTCGCACGGTCATCGAGCGCGTGATCACTTGACGAGGGGCTGCTCTGGCGGATAATCGTGACCGCACGCCGGAACGGGCCGTTCACGGCGCGCGTCGCGACCGCCATGCGACGGCTCGGCTGGTTCGTCATCATCGGCAGCACGATCGCGGCCGTCGTCCACCTGATCGCGATCGATACGCTGCTGACGGTCATGGCCACGATCACCAGCCCATTCCCGAACCTGATCCTGGTGCCGCTGCACCTGCCGATCCCGATCCTGACCGGAGCCAGGCGACCTGCTGAGCTACCACGCCGACCAGCCAGCCGGTAGGCCCTCGAGCTGAGTCGTACCTGAGCCAAGGCGCGAGAAGGCTCTTCTGGCTATGACCAGAGTGTAGATACAGGTGCGGCGACGATTCGGTCGCTGAGAGGGAAGGCATGCGGGCCGGTGTGCAGGACGATGCCGGCGGCGAACGCGTCGCCGGTCTGGTCGCGGAGCCAGGCCAGGTGGCGTGCGTCATAGGCCGTGACGGTGGCGGCGGCCTTGACCTCGATGCCAATCAGCTGCCCGCTGGCTGTCTCGATAAGCAGATCCACCTCTCTGCGTCCTTGCTCCTCGCGCAGGTGGTACAGGCGCGGGTCATTGCTGCTTGCGGCGAGTTCCGCGCGCAACTGCGCGGCGACGAATGTGTCGAGGAGGCGGCCCAGCATGTCGGGGCCGTACAGGATGGCGTCCCTGCCGAGTCCGAGTACGGCCGTGACGAGGGCCGGGTCGACCAGGTAGCGCCTGGGGGCTTTGACGAGCCTCTTGATCCGGTTGGAGAACCATGCGGGGACCAGGTCCAGGACGAACATCCGCTGAAAGAGCGCCTGGTAGGCCTGGGCGGTCCTGGCGTTGATCCCGGCAGCGGACCACAGCGTTGACTCGGCCGCGATGCCAGCGGTGTTCACCGCCAGGACGGATAGGTAACGGCGGACCAATTCCGGGTCCCGGCGGGGAGCCACCGCGGGCACGTCGCGAGTGATCATTTGCTCGACGTAGCCGGCGAACCACCGCCGCCGGGCGGCCGCCGGTATCCGCAGCGACGGCTCGGGGAAGCTCCCAGCGAGCATCAGATCCAGGTAGTCACGCACGCTGAGTGCGTCGTCTGGTGCAATGACCGTATCCGGCCCGCCGTCTATGACCCGGTCGATGAACAGCGTCAGGCTGGCACGTCCTCGGACCTCGCGGACCGACATCCCGTACATGGGGACCTGTAGAAGGCGGCCAGTGCCTGGCCAGACCTGGTTCTCCAGTTCCGCGCGGACGGAACCGGTCAGGATGTAGCGGCCGGGGGAAGGATCCTCATCCACTGAGCGCTTGACGGCACCGAGAAGTTCCGGTACCTCCTGCCATTCGTCCAGGATGACCGGCGGGCGCAGCCCTGCGAGCATCGCGTCGGGCGAGGCAGCTACCGACTGGCGAACCTCCGGCCGGTCCATTCGCAACACCGTGCCGCCGCGCCGGACCGCCGTGGTGGTCTTCCCTGCTGCCCGAGGCCCCACCAGCGAGATGGCCGGGAAGGACAAGAGCAGCTCGTCGAGCAGCCCGTCGACGATCCTGGGCACATACAGGTCGCTCACCCGCTCAAGAGTACCTGTTTCCCGCACGTCTAAATACCTGTTTACCGCAGAGGTGACTGCGGGTTTCCCGCAACCTGGCAACCGTGATGCAAGTCGCTGTGCCGCCGGCACCATCGCATGAAGCAACGCCAAGGCTGGCGGCTTGAGCAACCCTCGCCGGGAGTCCCGAAATGGCGGACCACGGGTGGACGCACCTGCATCACCACCGCGGCCGTCTACGCCTGCTAGGCGTGTCGAGGATCACAGGCCGGGCCGCCGCTGATCGTGTCACCTTTCCCCGGGCCACGTCGTCACGTGGGCAGGAGGAAGGGGATACGATTGCGCGCCCTGGCGAAAAAGCTGTACCGGCGGAGCCGGGCGGACCGGTGGTCGTCGCTGTTCGGGCAGGTCGCGGTCTATTCGTTCGTGATAACCGCGATCACCGGGGTCTTCCTGCTGTTCTATTACAAGCCGAGCATGACGCAGGTCAGTTACCACGGCTCGTACCGCAAGCTGGACGGCGTCCCGATGAGCCAGGCGTACCGGTCGACGCTGGACATCAGCTTCGACGTGCGCGGCGGGCTGCTGATGCGGCAGATCCACCACTGGGCGGCGCTGCTGTTCATCGCGGCGGTGTGCGCGCACCTGCTGCGGCTGTACTTCACCGGCGGGTTCCGCAGGCCGCGCTGGCTGAACTGGCTGATCTGGGTGAGTTTGCTGGTGCTTGGCATGGTCGCGGGCGTCTCTGGCACCATCCTCCCCGACGATCTGCTATCCGGCGGGAGCCTGGGCGTGCTCGAGGGGGTCACGCTGTCGATCCCGGTCATCGGCACGCACCTGATGTTGTGGATCTTCGGCGGGGACTTCCCCGGGCACGTGATCATCGCGCGGGCGTACTGGCTGCACGTGGCGGTGCTGCCGGCGGTGATGATCGCGCTGTTCGCGCTGCTGCGCCGGCGCGGCCGGCCGGTGATCAGACCCGTTTCCGTGGTCATGTTCTGGTTCACCTGCGCGACCCTTGCGCTCCTCGGTACGTTCGCGCAGGTCAACCCGGTCTGGCTGTTCGGGCCCAACCAGGCGGGGAGCATCAGCGCCGGATCGGTGCCCGGCTGGTACATGGGCTTCCTCGACGGCGCGCTGCGGATCATGCCGGGCTGGGAGTTCGGCGTCTTCGGTCACCCGCTCACCCTCGCGGTGCTGGTACCGGGGATCCTGGTGCCCGGCGCCTTCTTCACCCTGCTGGCCGCCTACCCGCTGCTCGACCGCAGGCTCACCCGCGACCTGGCCGGGGACCGGCCGCGCGACGCCGCGCTCCGCACCGGCATCGGCGCGGCCGGGATCACGTTCTACGGGCTGCTGTGGGCCGCGGCGGCCAACGACCAGATCGCCTACCACCTCAGCATTCCCCTCTTCGCGGTCACCTGGTTCTTCCGGGTGGCGGTGCTGGCCGGCCCGGTCCTGGCGTTCGAGGTCACCGAGCGGATGTGCCTCGGACTGGCCCGGCGCGACCGGGACGAAGCCGGGCACGGGCGCGAGACCGGCCGGATCATGATGACCCCACAGGGCGGCTACCAGGAGATCCGCAAGCCGGTACGGGTGCTGGCGGGACCCCAGGTCGGTCGTCGGCGAGAAGGCGATGAGTAGCTCACGGGCCCGGCGCGATGGCTCCTCGATCGCGCGGCCCCGGGCTGAGGCCGGGGGCCCGCGGGTGTCGGCTTCAGTGCGGCAGCGGCCCGCCGGCTACGGCGATGAGCGTCCCGGCAGCGCCCGCGGCGACCAAGGTGAAGACGACGCCGCGGTGCAACGCGAGCATGAGGAGGAGGGTGGCGCCGAGGACGGCGTACTGCCAGGGCTGGATGAGCGCGCGGGTCAGGGGGACGGCCGAGCCGAGGATGGCCCCGATCGCGGCGGGCCCGGCCCCGCCGAGAAAGGCGCGGGCCCGGCGGTCGCCGCGCAGGCGGTCGAAGCGGCCCGCGCCGAGCAGCACGAAGCTGAACGACGGCGTGAAGGCGACCACCGAGGCCAAGATGCCCCCGGCCAGGCCGGCGGCGGCGTAGCCGACGACCGCCACGGTCTGCACGACCGGGCCGGGGGTGATCTGGCCGAGCGCGACGGCGTTGAGGAACTGCGCCGCGGTCATCCAGTGATAGTGGTTCACCGCGTCCGACTGCATCAGCGGGATGATCACGAAGCCGCCGCCGTAGGACAGGGCACCCACCTTGAAAGCCACCCACGCCACCGACAGCAGCACCCCGCCGGTTATCGCGCCGCCCGCCAGCACCGGCAGGGCGATGATGCCGCGCGGCCCGCCGCCCTGGCTGGCGGCCGGGTGATGACGCGGCCGCCCGGTGGCCAACTCGATCACGCCGCACGCCACCAGGATCAGCGCCAGCCATTCCCCGATCGTGGCGGCCGAAGCCGCTCCGGCCAGCAGGTAGGCCACCCAGCGCGTCGTGCGCACGCGTCCCCGCCAGCTCGGGCCGAGCAGCGACCAGCCCGCCTGCACGGCGACCGCCGGGACGGCCGCCCCGGCGCCGGCTCCGGCGCCGAGCACCCACAGCGGCGGGGAACCGGCCAGGAACAGCGCCGACAGGGCCAGGATCACGACCAGCCCGGGCACGATGAACGCGGCCCCGCCGGCCAGCGCGCCGGGGCGACCGCGGAGCCGCCAGGCGCAGAAGATCGCCAGCTGGGTGGACGCCGGGCCAGGGAGCAGGTTGCAGGCCGCGATTGCGTCTTCGAATTCCGGGGGGTCCATCCACTTTTTCCGCTCGACGCATAGCTCGCGCAGCAGCTTGATGTGGGTGGGCGGGCCGCCGAAGCCGATGCAGCCGATCCGGCCCCACTCCCGCAGCACCGTGGCCAGGGACACCCGCGCCGGCGCCGGGCCGGGCGGCGGGGCTGGCTCCGGATGACCGGTGTCCTCGGGCGGGCTCACCGCGCGGCGTCTAGGCTCGCGGGGCGGCGGGCTGGAACAGCTCGACGACGTTGCCGGAGGGGTCCTCGGCCAGGATCTGCTTACCGCCGGGACCGGTGAGGATCTCGTTGCGGAAACTCACCCCTTCGGCGCGCAGCCGGGCGACCTCCGCCTCGATGTCATCGACGATGAAGTGGATGCGGTTCCAGCCGCCCGGCCCGGGCGTGCGCCCGTCGGGCATCGGCCGGCCCGCGGAGCTGGCCAGCCCGGCCAGCAGCCGCCGCAGGTTACCCCGGCTGACGTCGGCGAACGCGGGCACCGCGCTGAACCGCAGCGCGAAGCCGAGGTGGCCGGTGTAGAAGTCGACGGCCGCCTGGACGTCATCGACCATGTAGCGGACGTTCACCATCTCGTGCGGGCTTGTCATCACCGGGTGCCCTGCCAGCTGCAAGAACCCCGGCGTACCTGCGTCCCGGCCGGACGTCGGTTCGTCCATCACCTGTACGGTACATCAAGCCAATTTGATCAATGAAGCTGGCTTGATCTATTACCTGGCCTGATTGCGGCAATCCAGGATCCCCGGATCGCGCTGGCCAGCGTGGCCGCTGGCGCGATCAACATCGCCGCGGCGGCGACCGTCGGGCGCGGCAGCACCCAGAACCTGGCGTTCTTCGTGGGTCTCGGCGCGGCGCAACTCTACTGGGGCGCGGTCGCCATGGTCCGGGCTCCCCGGTGGTGGCTGGCGCTCGGTGCCGCGGGCAACCTGGTGGCGGTGGTCACCTGGGTGGTGTCCAGAACGGCCGGCCTCCCCATCGGCGAGTACGCCGGCATCAAGCTGCCCGTCGGTTTCCCCGACACCCTGGCCACCGCCCTGGAGGCGGTGATCGTCGTCGGTGCGGTGGCGCTGATGATCAGCGGGCGAGGTCTGGCGCGGTCCGTAGCCCGTTCGCCGCGCGTCGCCGTCGCGGCCGCGGTGGTGGCCGGCGCGCTGGCGCTGGCCGGCTACCAGGGCCAGCCCTCCTGGCTGTTCGCCACCCTGAGCCAGCCCACGGCACAGCCCGGACGCTACGACGTCCAGCTGGTTACCCGCGACGGCAGGCACCTGTCCCTCGGCGGAACGGTCCACGCCGTCCTTGCTGCCGCGGGTGACATGCCACGCCAGCAGCACGTCGCAGTTGTCGTTGGTCGCGGCGCCCAGCCACACGCAGTTGCAACTGACATCGCAGTTGCACACCTCGAAGTAGTCGCCCTCAACAGAAAAGGTCACCTCACCCCTCCCTCACGCAGGCTCGGGTTCGCCGCGCGGACGGCCACACTCCTGCCCTAGCACCGCCACCGCTGACATGCAAGCCCCGTCCGCGAAACGACGCACCCGGGCGGCCCAGGCTAAGGCGCCCTCTGCTCCGCCGTCCTCGGCGGGCGGTGCACCGAGACCTCGGGCGGCGTGGCCGGGTACGGTTCGATCTCGACCATGGCGAGCTGGCCGGTGGTGCCCTGGGAGAGCGAGGAGCTGGGCCGGTCGGCGGTGAGCACGTTCGGGTTGCCGTGGCGGCAGAAGGACGGGTCGTGCGGGTCGGGGTCATACCAGGCGCCGGTGGACAGCTGGACGACACCGGGCCGAACGTCCTCGGTGATCGTGACCCCGGCCAGGCAGCTGCCGCGGTCGTTGAAGAGGCGGACGCAGGAGCGGTCGGCGATGCCGCGTGCTTCCGCGTCGCGGGGGTGCATCGCGACCGGCTCGCGTCCGCGGATTTTGCCTTCCTGGCTGTAGGCGCCGACGTCGAGCTGGCTGTGCAGCCGGCGGCGGGGCTGGTTGGCCACCAGCTGGAGCGGGTAACGGCGGGGGTGGCCGCCGAGCCATTCCGCGGGCTCGAGCCAGACCGGGTGCCCGGGGCAGTCGGGATAGCCGAAGCCGTCGATGGTCGCCGAGAAGATCTCGATCTTCCCGCTGGGGGTGCTGAGCGCGAACCGCCCGGGATCGCGCCGGAACGCGGACAGCAGCACCTGGCCGGGGTCGGGCACCGGGATCTGCAGCGATTCGCTCGCCCAGAACTGTTCGAAGGACGGCATCTCGTGGCCCGCGGCTTTCAGGTCCGAGCGCCATTGCCCGTACAGGTGACACAGCCACTGACGGACCGTTCGGCCCTCGGTGAAGCCCTCCCCCACCTGCAGCCGGTCGGCCAGGGCACCGAAGATGGCGTAGTCGTCGCGGGCCTGTGCGTGCGGTTCGGTGAGCTGCGGCATGGCGAAAAGGGTGGAATCGCTGCTGCCCACACCGAAATCGTCGCGTTCGACCGACATCGTCGAGGGCAGGACGATATCCGCGTGCCGCGCGGTGGCGGTCCAGAACGGGTCATGCACTACCACGGTCTGCGGCCGGGCGAACGCCTCGCGGAGCCGGGCGAGGTGCTGGTGGTGGTGGAACGGGTTCCCGCCGCACCAGTAGACGAGCTTGACATCGGGGTAGCGGCGGCGCTGCCCGTCGTAGTCGTAGCCCGCGCCGGGCTGCAGCAGCATGTCCGCGATCCTGGCCACCGGGATCCAGGAGCCGGTGCCGTTCGCGCCCTGGGGCAGGCGCGGCGCGGACAGGCGGCGGGCCAGGCCGACATCGCTGGATGATCCGTACCCGTGGCCGAACCCGCCGCCCGGCAGGCCGATCTGGCCGAGCATCGCGGCCAGGACCAGGCCCAGCCATACCGGCTGCTCGCCGTGTTCGGCCCGCTGCAGCGACCAGCTGACCGTGACCAGCGTGCGGGCGGCCGCCATCTGGCGGGCCAGCGTGCGGATCCGCTCCGCCGCGATGCCGGTCAGGGCGGCCGCCCACGCCGGGGTCTTCGGCACGCCGTCGGCGTCGCCGCGGACGTAGGCCGCGAATCGCGGATAGCCCACCGTGTACCGGTCCAGGAAACGGCGATCGGCCAGCCCGTCGGAGTCCAGGACGTGGCAGAGCGCGAGCATCAGCGCGGCGTCGGTGCCGGGCACCGGAGCGATCCATTCGGCGCCCAGGCTGGCGTCGGTGTCGCTGCGCAACGGGCTGACCGAGATGATCCGGCATCCGCGCGCCACGGCGGACGCCAGCGCCGGGGCCATGGTATGCCGGCCGATGCCGCCCGAGGCCACGGCGGAGTTCTTCGGGGACAGCCCGCCGAACGCCACCAGCAGGCCGGTGTGCTCCGTTATGACGGGCCACGCCGTGGCGCCCGCCATGACCAGGCCCATGTCCCCGACCACGTGCGGCAGCAGCACAGCAGAGGTCCCGAAGCTGTAGTTATTCACCGACCGGACGTAGCCGCCCAGGCAGTTCAGGAACCGGTGCAGCTGACTCTGGGCATGGTGGAACCGGCCCGCGCTGGCCCAGCCGTAAGACCCGCCGAACACGCCGTCCGGGCCGAAGCTGCCGTACACCCGGCGCAGCTCCCCCGCCAGCAGGTCGAGCGCCGTCGTCCAGGACACGGGCACGAACACGTCGCTCCCGCGCGCCGCCGAGCCCGGGCCGTGCTCCAGCCACCCCGCGCGGATATACGGCTGGTCGATCCGCGCCGGGTGACGATGCGCCGCGGCCAGGTTCTCCAGGATCCGGCTGGGCGCCGGGTCCTCCCGCCAGGGACGCACCGACGTCAGCCGCCGCCCGTCGCTCTCGATCTCCGCCGCACCCCAGTGGGTGAGGTGGACGTGCCTGCGCTGTTGCCCGGCCATGATTACCATTCAACCGGAAAGACCAGGCCGCCATAAGCGGGGCGCCGGACGCTGCCCGGTCTGGCCACGCCAGCGAACCTGCAGGAGTACGACGTGGCGCTGCGCCCCGGCACCAGCGCCGGCGGGTACGTCCAGGCGGTCAACCGTACCCTCGGCCGGAGCAATCCCTGGCAGGCCACCACCCGGCAGCACGGCGGGCAGTTCTACGCGATCGCCAGCGGCCTGGTGGGCCTGCTGGCGCTCATGGTCGCGGTCGCCGCGGGGCTCGGCGTGCTCAACACGGTGCTGATGACCACCAGGGACCGGGTGCACGACCTGGGCGTGTTCAAGGCGCTCGGCATGCGGCCCGGCCAGGTGCTGACCATGGTGGCGTGCTGGATCGCCGGCCCCGCGGTGGTGGCCGCGGCGATCGCGGCGCCCGCCGCGGTCGCGCTCAATACGGCCACCGTGCGCGCCATGGCCGGGACCGCCCACACCGGCATCCCGGCCAGCTTCACCCAGGTGCTCCCGCCGTCCAGGCTGGCGCTGCTGTCCCTGGCCGCGGTGGCCATCGCGGCCGCCGGGGCGCTGCTGCCGGCCGGCTGGGCCGCCCGGGCCCGGCCAGCCGTGGCCCTTCGTGCGGAGTGAGCCATAGGGTGGAAACCGTGACGGCGGGACGGCGCGTGGTGATCGCCGAGGACTCGGTGCTGCTCCTGGCGGGCCTGACCAAGCTGCTGGAGAGCGCCGGGTTCGAGGTCGCGGCCACCACGGCGGACGCGGAGGGGCTGCTCGCCGCGGTCGAGCGGGAACGGCCCGACGTGGTCATCGCCGACGTGCGGATGCCGCCCACCCACACCGACGAGGGCATCCGGGCCGCGCTGGTGATCCGCAGCCAGTGGCCGGAGGTCGCGGTCCTGGTGCTGTCGCAGTACGTGGAGGAGCGGTACGCCGCCGACCTGCTGTCGGCGAACACGCACGGGATCGGCTACCTGCTCAAGGACCGGGTGGCCGACGTGGCCGAGTTCCTCGACGCGCTGCGCCGGGTGGCGGCGGGCGGCACCGCGCTGGACCCCGAGGTGGTGGCGCAACTGCTGGTGCGGCGGGGCGGCGACCCGCTGGACGACCTGACCGAACGGGAGCGCGGCGTGCTGGCGCTGATGGCCGAGGGCCGCTCCAACGCGGAGATCGGAGCGGCCCTCGTGATCACCGACAGCGCCGTGAGCAAGCACATCAACTCGATCTTCGCCAAGCTCGGCCTCTACCCGCATGACGCCGGGCACCGGCGGGTGCTCGCGGTACTGCGCTACCTGGGCGTCGAACCAGTGTTATCCGGTCCTCTCATTCCCCGCTCTCCAGAGCGGTGCCGCGGCGCGCAGATACATGTATCAGCGCCGGCCTCCCGGTGCTCTGCGCGGTGGGGGAAGGAGATGGGCAGGCAGAAATGACAGATCACAAGATTCCGAGCCGTGGTCAGACGGCCACGTTTTCCGTCAACGGGGTCAAGCGCGGGGACGGCATGCTCCTGCTCTACCCGGACGAACTGACCATCGTGAACACCAGGTCGATCGGCCCCTGGGTCTACGTCCTGGTGCCCGCCATCTACCTGGCGGTTCACTTCTACCTGTTCCACACGCTCGGGTGGGGGGTCGTCGCCGTCTGGTACGCGGCCGGCTGGTGGGTCTGGCAGTGGATGGGCCGGAGGCTGGCCGCCAGGAAGGTGGCGGCCGGCGGCGACGGCGTGACGGTCATCCCGCTCGACCAGGTCACCAGCGTCGAGTGCAGGAAGGCCAGGAAGGGCGCCAACTGGCTGGGGATCCGGAAGATGACCGTGAGGACGGCGGACGGAACGGAGTACAAGTTCGACGGGCTGATGGAGCAGTGGCACGACCGCCTCGCCCGGGCCCTGACCGCACACGGCCGCGAGGTCTACATCGCGCCCGAGACCATCACGGTCATGCCGTGGGCCACGTCCGGGGAAAGCTGACGGGTGAGGGAAGCAGAAATGACCGGCACGGAAGAAACATTGACGGAAAGCGGGACCCCGATCCGGAGCCAGTTGGCTCGTTTCCGGGTAAGCGGGACCGGGCGAGGGCGGGGCATCGTGTTCCTCTACCCGGACAAGCTGGCGGCCGTGAACTCCTCGGCCCAGCTCTGGGGAATCTTTCTCGGGCCCATTGTTCTCATTGCCCTTTCCCACCTTCTTTTCCATGACATCCGGGAGCTGGGATCAGCGGTCGGAGTCCTGGCGGGCGGCTGGATCGGACAGGGAATCGGCAAACGGCTGGCGGCCGCGAGAGTGGCGGCCAACCGCGGTGACGTCAGGCTCGTCCCGCTCGACTCGATCACCAGCGTGCAGTTCAGCGGGCCAGCGGGGATCCGCGGCTGGCTGACGGGCCAGGTCCTGCTCGTGACGACCGCGGACGGCGCGGAGTACGAGTTCCGCGGGATGATGGACGGATGGCAGGCCGCTATCGCCGGCGCCATGACCGTGCGCGGCCGCGAGGTCCGGACCCCTTGTCAGTGACATCTGGGTAGGAGGCATCGTCGTGGACGACCCGCTGGGACCACCCGGCAATGATCCCGGGGCTGCGCGGTGAGTGCGGCCCTCCCGATCCCGGTCATCCGGCTCCTGCAGATGCTGACCGTCGCGCTGGGCGCGCCGGGCGTGACCGGCGTGATTGCGAGGGTGGAGGCCTGGCCGCCGACCTGCGCCGCCCCTGGGAACGGCCCGCTCCGCCCGGCCGGCTGACCCCGGCCCGGGTCCGCCGCGGGTTCCGGAACATCCGCGCGAAGACAGCCCAGCCTGCCAGTGCGCCGAAACCCGGCAAGCCCGGCCCGGGCAGGCCGCCAGGGTCGAGGAACCGCTACCCGGCGCCACGCCACGACGTGGGAAAACGACGAAGAGGGAACTCACGCTCAAGGCACGACGCGAACGCGCAGGTAAAACGGCAAGCTAGGACGCTGATGCCTGATCGGCAACCCGCAGCGGCCGGACGCTCGCGGCCGGCGTGTCGGCGGCGATGTCTTCCAGGCTCCGGCCGGCGGGCTCGGGCAGCACGAAGGTGAGCGCGAAGCCGAGCACGGAAACCCCGGCGGTAAGCAGCAGCGTGCCGCGCAGGCCGAGCGAGCTGTTCAGCACCGGGAACAGGAAGACGCCGATGAACGCGCCGAGCTTGCCGATGCCCGCGGAGATCCCGTGCCCGGTCGCGCGCATCTCCACCGGGTAGATCTCACTGGGCATCACGAACGTAGTCATGTTCGGGCCGAACTCGGTGAAGAAGTAACTTACCCCGTACACCAGGAGGAACGGGGCCACCGTCGTGGTCAGGCCCGGCACCGCCGCGATGATCAGGAAGCACAGCCCCATGACCGCGAACCCGGTCAGCTGCAGCCGCCGGTGCCCGATCCGGTCCAGATAGGCGATGGCCAGCAGGTACCCCGGTAGTGCGGCGACCGCGAAGATGGCCAGCTGCAGGGCGATCTTGGTCATGGTCGAGGCGTGCGGCGAGATCAGGCCGAGAATCTGCGGGGTGGAGATCGTGTTGCCATAGTAGGCGTAGTCGAGCAGGAACCAGGTACCTGCCGTCCCGGCCAGCATGATCAGCCAGTGGCGGTTGGTCAGGAAGGCCCGCAATCCCATCTGCTGCAGAACGGCGCCGGATCCGTCTCCGCTGACCCGGCCGTCCGTGAAGGCAGAGATCTGGCTGGCCGCCTGTTCGGCCTGTCCCTGGACCTGAATCTGATAGCGCGGCGATTCTGGCATCTTCCGGCGCAGGTAGACCACTGCGGCGGCGGGCACCGCGCCCAGCGCCAGCATCGTCCGCCAGGCCACGTCGCTGCTCGCACCGGCGCCGAGCAGCGATAGCGCGACGAGCGGCCCGACGATCAGCCCGAGCGCCTGGGTGCCGAACACCATGCCGACCAGCTTGCCGCGGTCCTTGCGGTTGGCGTACTCGCTCATCAGCACCGCGCTGACCGGGTAGTCGCCGCCGACACCGAACCCGAGCACGAACCGGAAGGCGATCAGCACCCAGAACGACGGGGACAGCGCCGATCCCAGCGCCGCCACCACCATGATCGCCGCGACCATCCAGTACACCCGCTTGCGCCCGGCCAGGTCGGCGAACCGCCCGAACACCATCGCACCCAGGAACGCCGCCCCCAGCATCGTGGAGTTCAGCAGCGCGAGCTGGCCGGAGCTCAGGTTCCACTCCTTGGCGATCAGCGTGGAGGCGATCCCGATAATGAACAAGTCGTAGGCATCGGTGAAGAACCCCATCCCCGACACCAGAACCGCGCGTAGGTGAAACTTGCTCAGCGATGCCTCATCCAGCGCCGCGACCAGGTCCCCGGATCGGATCTCAGCCACCGCATCACCTCATAGCTCAGGCCGGCGCGCTGCCCGCGGCCGACCGGCCGATTGCTGCTCCTGCGGCGCAAGCTACTTTTCCCGGGCAACGCTCAGCCGACTTAAAAGTGAACGTCAGATGAACGCCTGATGACTTATACACAAATGAAATGCAGGCCCGTGTCCTGCTCCGGACGGCTGACACGCGTAACATCGGACAATGACTGACACCCGGACCTGTGAGCAGTGCGGCACGTCGTTCACGCCCCGCCGCGAGCACGCCCGGTTCTGTTCTCCGCGCTGCCGGGTCGCGTGGAACCGCCACCAGGCCAGCGAACCTCCGGCCGAGAGCGGCGCGCTGGGCTGGTCCATCACCGCGATGCTGGAGGCCACCGAACGGCTGCAGCAGGCCGGCGGCCGGGACCGGGCTGACGGCCTCACCGTGATCAGCGAGGCCGTCTGGTGGGTCACCATGGTCGATGCCACCTTGGTTCGCTATCACCTCGACATCTACAGCGATATCCTGGCCCGCCAGCCCGCTGCCCAGCGCAGGATGACCGAGGACACGTTCGGCGGGCTGCGGTTCGTCAGGAACCAGATGGGCTACACGGCCGACCCCGCCGATTTCATCCAGCCGCTGGACCTCCGTCCCGGCACGGCCGCTCCCCGCGTCGCCGCCTGGACCTGGAAGGCGGTACCCAAGCCCGTCGCCGCATCGCCCGCACGCCGGGCCCACGGGTGGGAACTGACGCGATACCGTGCTTACCAGCATCAGCTCGCCGGTTATCCCGTCGGGGAAACCTTCAGCCGGGCCGTCACCTTCCTCCGTCTCACCGCCGGAAGCAGCAGCCTCAGCCGCGCGTAGCGGAGCGCAGCCCGGCGCCTCCCCCGCGGTCAGCACCCCGATGTGAGCAGCACGGTACCTTGCTTACGGTTCGGGTTCGGGCACGTAGTGACGGCTCTGGTCGGCCGGATCGACCCAGACCCGCATGACCGTGCTGGTGCTGGGGTCGCGGAATCGCTCGCTGGTGGGAACCCAGCCCGCGGCGGGCTGATCGGCGTGCGCGTGCCCGCGCCGCCGCCTGGTCCGCCGCGGCGGGGCGCTCCCCTCGGCGGCGGCCGTCCCCGGCGCGGCCGCCGGCAGGTCGGCGACCGCGGCGGCGGCCTCGTCCAGGAACTGGGCGCTCAGCACCGTCCCGACCCGCCGGTCCAGCTCGACCAGGCCGAACAGTCCCACCGCGTAGTGCTCGCGCAGCAGCGCCACCAGCCGCTCGCGGTCGGCGTCGGAGACCAGCGGCCGGGCCCCGGGCACGGCTACCCGGCGGGCCGGACGACGACCGCGGTCCCGTAGGCCACGATCTCCGTCAGCTGCTGGCTGATCTCTGAGGAGTCGAAGCGCATGGCGACGATCGCGTTCGCGCCGAGCAGCCGCGCGTTCTCGATCATCCGGTCGATGGCGTGCCGGCGGCTGTCCTCGAGCAGGCGGGTGTACTGCGGCACCTCGCCCTGCCGCAGCGCGGTGAAGCTGGCGCCGAAGGACTTCGCAACGCCCATACTGCGCACGACGAGGCCGAAGGCGAGCCCCAGGTCCCGCTCGATGACCGCGCCCGGCAGGCCGAGGCCGGTGGTGACGGGGAACGTCGCCGCGGGTACCCCCGCTGGTGTTGACTCTGACATGACGGCATCATACGGAAGGAGCATGCCGATGCGACTGGCCGTCTGCGCCGAGATGATATTCCTCGACCTGCCCATCACCGAACGGGTCCAGCGGATCGCCGAGGCCGGCTTCGACGCCGAGATCTGGGACTGGACCCGGCACGACGTCGAGGCGCTGGCCGCGACCGGGGCACTGTTCTCGTCCATGACCGGCTACATCCGGGGCGACTTCGGCGACGGCGCGGACGAGCTGATCCGGACCGCGCGGGAGTCCATCGCGGTGGCGCAGACGCTCGACTGCCCCCGGCTGAACCTGCACGGCACCGGCCTGGACGGCAAGGGCCTGCCGGTGGTGCCCGGGGAGGACATGCCGGGCCCGCTGTGGATTTCGGCCGCGCGCACCCTGACCCGTCTCGGCGATATGGCCGAACGGGCCGGGGTCACGTTCTGCCTGGAGAATCTCAACACCGCGGTGGACCACCCCGGCGTCCCGTTTGCCCGCGCCGCCGACACGCTCGCCCTGGTCGAAGCCGTCGGGCATCCGCGGGTCCGGCTGATGCTCGACCTCTACCACGCGCAGATCGGCGAGGGGAACCTGATCGAGCTGGTCCGGCGGGCCGGGCCGCTGATCGGCGAGATCCAGGTCGCCGACGTGCCCGGCCGGCGCGAGCCGGGCACCGGCGAGATCAACTACCCGGCCGTGGCCGCCGCGCTGGCGGATATGGGTTACGAGGGCACGGTGGGCCTGGAGGCCTGGGCCGCCGACGGCGACAGCGACCGCGCCCTGGACCGCTTCCGCGCCGCCTTCACGGTCTAGACGAGCGGGGTCACGCCCGGACGACGCAGACGATGACGCGGATGGTGCGCAAGTGCAGCATGAGGTGTGTAACCCGTAAAAGATCGTGGTTGATCCGGGTTATGCGGCTGATCCGGGGGACCATAGTCCCCCAAATCAACCACGAAGCCCGAATCAACCACGTAAGAGTCATGATGGTCGTACTGGTGAGCTAGATGATCGTACTGGTGAGCTAATTGTGATACAGAAGGGGTTGGTGGAATTGGAGGAATCATGGCCGAGCGCGATTTGCCGGCGCGGCGGCTCAGGGAGCGGTGCCTGGGGTGGCCGGGGGCTAGCGAGGAGTTCCCGTTCGGGGACGAGGTGTCGGTGTTCAAGGTCGGCGGGAAGATGTTCGCACTGTGCAGCCTGGACGCCGAGCCGCCGCTGCAGCTGAGCGTCAAGTGCGATCCGGAGCTGGCGGTCCAGCTGCGTTCGGCCTATCCGGCGATCGGGCCCGGGTACCACCTGAACAAGCGGCACTGGAACACCATCACCCTGGACGGCTCGGTGCCCGACCAGATGGTGACCGACCTGCTCGGCGACTCCTACGACCTGGTGGTCGCGTCGCTGCCGAGGGCGCGCAGGCCATAACCGCGATCGGTGTCCGGTGGCTGACCGTTTTCCTGGACTTCCCGGCCGGCTCGTTCGGCGCCGAGGTGGCGTTCTGGCGCGAGGTGACCACCTGGACCTGCACGTCGATCCCGCTGTCGCTTCGGTGGAGCCTGGCCGGGCGGCACGCCGCGGCCGACGCGCGGATCCTCGCGGTACTCCCCCGCGAGACCGCGATGGCCGACCCCGCCGGCCGCGTGTACCGCCTGACCGGGGTGACGGATAGCTAACCAGGGGGTTCGCATCTCAGCAGCTCCACCAGGTGCTTCCCGACCTCGGTGGTGCGCGGGTCGGGCCAGAACTGGGAGTGGCGGTGGGTGGGCGGCGGGCTCGGGTTCGCGTCCTGTACCAGGACGGGGGGATCCAGGCACGGCTGGTCGATGTGGTCGCGCAAATATTCCTCGTCCAGCCTGGGCTCCGGCTCGGCGAAGACGAACGATCCGATGTAGTCGCTGCGGCGGCGCAGGTTTTTCCAGCGCCCGGGTTTCGGATCCGCGTCGAGCAGGTTCGCCAGCTCCGTGAGCTGGCGCTGGCCGAAGTAGGCGGGGAAAGCCCGCCCGTACAGTCGCTGGGCCGGGCAGGCCAGCGTGAGCAGGGCGACTTCGGGCAGGACGTCGGCGGGCAGCTGGGCGACGACGGCCGGCGCGATGACCGAACCCTGGCTGTAGCCCGTCAGCAGCAGCGGGCCCGTCGGTACCGTGAGGCCCTTGGTGCGCCCAAGGTCCGTCAGCCCGGCCTGGTATTTCAGCGTCGCGACGTCGTCTGGGTCATGGCTGATATGGCCGGTCAGCAGGCGGATGCGGTCCACTACCTCGGGTATGGCACGTTCGGCGTAGCAGGGCGGGGCGAGCGGATGGACTGCCCTGGGCCAGAAGGTGCCCACGTCCCACAGCGCTCCGATCGTGTTGCGCTTGGCCGGGTCGGAGTAGTCCTGGCGCAGCAGCGTGAGCAGCCAGCCGGCCACCGCGATGGCGATGAGCGAGACGACGGCGGCCAGGCCGTGCCAGGCCTCGTACGGCTTGCTGTCTGGGCCGGCGGTGATGACGTAGACCGCCGCGATGATCTCGGTGGCGAGCACCAGGGCGAGGGTGCCGCCAACGGCCAGCGCGGTGGCGAGATCGGCGTCGTCGACGAGCAGGCCGACGGCCCAGGCTTTGGCGATGGCACCGCGGCGCTGCTTGTAGGCGTCGCCGTCGCCGGTGCTGGCATTGCCGTCCGGGACGCCCGCGGTAGAGCCGGCGTAGGTGGCGGCTACCGGCGAGGGGGCACCGGCGGCTACGGACGAGAACGCGCGGGTGTTGCGCCGGTAGCGGAGATACAGCACGATGCCCGCTGCGATCGCGCCGGCCAGCAGCCCGATGGGCGCGGCGCCGAAGGCGAATACCGGCCAGGGCATGGCGAGCGCATCCTTCGGCACGGTGACGAAGTGAACGTCGCTGGGTTCGGCCGTGCCGAGTAGGCGGGTCACGCCGAAGTTGATCACGGCGGTGAGCAGCCCGCCGAGGGTGAAGCCCAGCGTCGCCATCAGCGTGGCGAGGTTACCGCCCAGGTAGGGACGGACGGGGCGGTCGAAGCCTGCCGCGCGGGCCCGCCGGGCCAGGCCGCTGACCACGACTCCCAGCGCGACGAGCAAGACCGCCTGCGCGATCAGCAGGACGACGAGGAAGGTGGTCAGGCCCGGCAGTGCTCCCGGGTGCCGGCCGTGCTGCCGTCCGGTCCAGCCGCTCGCCACCACCGAGATGACCAGGGAGGCCAGCGCGGCGTACAGCACGAGCCGGCACCACCAGTCGGCCGACCCGCCGGCCGGCATCCGCCCGCCCGGGCGGGCCGCGTCCGGCTCGCCCCCGTTGACCACGGTGACCGTGTAGCGGTCGGCCAGCGGCATCGTGGTCATGACGACCGCGGCCACGAGAACCGCCGCGGCCACGACGATCGCCACCCACCGGACCACGGCCGGATGACCGGAAGGCAGCACGGCGATCAGCGCCACCGAGGCGCCCGCCGCGGCCGCGTGGAGCGAGCGCTGCCGGGTGACCAGGGCGTTCCCCCGCCAGAAGGTCGGCTGGGTCAGCAGCCAGGCCTCGTTCAGCCTGGGCCGCGCGACACTGATCCGCGCCTCGTACTTGCTCGCGGTCCTGACGCTGATCATCCACAGCAGGGCCACGATCAGGCCGGTGAACACGAGCGCCAGGGCGACCCGCCACCCGGCGGTCCATGACTCGTACCAGCCCATCCAGGTGGGCAGCAGCGGGTTCGCCTGGTCGGCCGCCTGCCAGGCGACCGTGCTCATGGTCACGGTCGCGGCCGCGCTCACGAACTGGATCGTCGCCGCCAGGGCCAGCAGCCTCAGCAGCGCGTGCGCGATCTGGTGGCCCCGGTCGCGGCGAATGTGCGGTTCGGGATCCTTGATGACCATCGGCTCGCTGCCCGCCACGGTCGGCGGCAGCATGAAGTAGGCGACGTTGTACATCATGAACGGGGCCAGCATCAGCCAGGACGCCGAGGCCAGCGGCGCCTCGGTCAGCCCGCCCCAGGAGTAGGCCTCCAGCTTCCACGGCACGCTGGGCTGGCCAGGGCCGTCCGGGCTCCACCGCCGGAAGAACCCCGCCACGCCATCGCCGGCCACCTGCAGCGCCTGCGGGTGCTCCAGCATGGTCGGGCCGTCGGACCCCGAGACGCCGTGAATGCGCAGCTCGGTGACCCGTTCTCCGGTCATCGTGGTATCGGTCAGGGCACCGGCCGCGCCAGCCAGCGCCGGGCTGGTCTGGTCGGCCGGCGCGTATCCCCAGGCCGCGTCGAAACCGAGCCCCACGACCAGGCCATTATCAGCGGCTTCCTCCATGAGGGAAAAGTGTCACGGAGCCGCTATGACCTGTCAATGCAATGCCCGGACATTCTGCATGACGGGGGAGAATCGCGGATCCGGCGGGAATTGCTGAGTAATTGGCTGGGCAATGCCTGCCGGGGCGGGACGGATTACCGGCCGCGGAAACGCGGCTCGCGTTTGTCGACGAAGGCTTGAGCGGCTTCGCGGTGGTCCTCGGTGAGCCCGGTGTGCGCATGGTGGGTCACTTCCAGGTCCATGCATTCACCCAGCTCGCCGGCAACGGCCCGGTTCAGGTTCTCCTTCATGTAGCGGTAAGCGATCGACGGCCCCTGGGCCAGGCGGCGGGCACGCTCCATGACCACCCGTTCGAAATCGACGGGCGGGAAGACGGCGTTGACGATCCCGAGCCGTTCGGCTTCCTCGGCGCTCAGCCGCTCGGAGAAGTAGTAGAGCTCTTTAGCCTTGCTGCTGCCCACCAGCCGGGTAAGGAACCAGGTCCCCCCGTAGTCCCCGGCGAACGCGACCTTGGCGAAGGCTGTGGTCAGCACGGCCCCCGACGCCGCGTAGCGCAGATCGCAGGCGAGCGCCAGCGACAGGCCAGCGCCGGCCGCGGGCCCGCCAATGGCCGCGATCGTGGGCTTGGGCATGCTCCACAGGCGGCCGCTGGTGGCCCGCTGGTTCAGCCGCTGGCGGTGGATACGGGCGTCGAGCGACGGGCCGGCACCGTTCCCGCGGTCCGCGGCCGGGGCGGCCATGCTCTTGACGTCGCCGCCGGCGCAGAAGGCGCCGCCCGCCCCGGTGAGCACGACGCAGCCGACCGCTTCGTCGGTCTCCACCCGGGCCAGGACCTCCCCCAGGGCGGACACCATGGCCTGGGAGAAGGCGTTCCGCCGATGCGGCCGGTTCATGGTGATCACCGCGACGCCGCTGTCGATCTCGGCGCGCAGATCCTCGGTCCCTGTATCGATCGCGGTCATGTCATCCTTCCTCGCCGGCGAAACGGACCCCGCCGATCACCCATGGCCCCCCTCCCCCTGTGGCTGGCAGTCCGGCGATGGTCACCTCGGTGATTCCCTGGCCGTGACCAGCTCCGGCCGGAACGAACCGCAGCCGCTGGTGCGAATCGGGCAGCTCTACCGTGATAGGCCCGTCAACCGTAGCGGGCGCGGCGATCCCGAGCACCGCTGCCCAGCGCCGTGCCGCGGCGGCCGGGTCGCCGACCTCGATCGTCAGCCCGGTCACGCCGCCGGGAGCATGATCGGGTACCTGCCCCGTCCACGACGGGCCCGCCCACCGCCACGATTGCTCCGGGTCCGCCCAGTCCAGCGACACGATGGCGCCGGGGACGTCCCCGGGATGCAGGTGAGTCGCCTCAATGTCGGGCAGTCTGGCGGTCCAGACCACCCGGACCCCCAGCCCGGCGACCCGGTGACGGGCCGCCGCCAGGTCCTTGACCTGGAATATCGCCATGTACCCGCCGTCACCGCCACGCCGCTCGAGGTACCGGCCCGCGGTGGTGCCCGGCCGCGCGGGGGCCACCACCTCCACGAACGTGTCGCCCACCGCGAACACCGCGTTGGTCAGGCCGAACTGCCCTACTCCCGGGTCGTGAAAGGGCGGCGGCCAGCCGAAGACCCGGCGCAGCTCGCCAGCCACCTGACTGCAGTCGCGCGCCACCAGGGCGACCTGACGCAGGCGCGGTCCGCTCGGCACACCCCCACAATAGGACGCCCCGGCCCGCCGCGATAAGACCCGCCGGTCACGGGGAACGTAGGTTAGGCACATGGACCGGCGGATATTCGGGGTCGAGACTGAGTACGGCCTCACCTGTAGCTTCCGCGGGCAGCGGCGGCTGTCTCCGGACGAGGTAGCGCGCTACCTGTTCCGGGGCGTCGTGTCGTGGGGGCGGAGCAGTAACGTCTTCCTGCGCAACGGCAGCCGCCTCTATCTCGACGTGGGCAGTCATCCTGAGTACGCCACCCCGGAGTGCGACAGCCTGATCGACCTGGTCACGCACGACAAGGCGGGCGAGCGGATCCTGGAGGGGCTGGTGGCGGACGCCGGCCGCCGGCTGCGCGCGGAGGGGATCGGCGGGGACGTCTACCTGTTCAAGAACAACACGGACTCCGCCGGGAACTCCTACGGCTGTCATGAGAACTACCTGGTCCCGCGGCATCAGGATCTGGGCCGGCTGACGGGCATCCTGACGCCGTTCCTGGTTACCCGGCAGATGATCTGCGGTGCCGGGAAGGTGCTGCAGACGCCGCGCGGCACCGTGTACTGCGTCAGTCAGCGCGCCGATCACATCTGGGAGGGGGTGTCGTCGGCCACCACCCGGTCCCGGCCGATCATCAATACCCGGGACGAGCCGCACGCCGATGCCGAGCGCTTCCGGCGCCTGCACGTGATCGTCGGCGACTCCAACATGAGCGAGACCACGATGCTGCTCAAGGTCGGGTCCACCGGCCTCGTGCTGCGGATGATCGAGGCCGGGGCGGTGTTGCGGGACATGACGCTGGAGAACCCGGTGCGCGCGGTCCGCGAGGTCAGCCACGACATGACCGGCCGCAGCCAGCTGCGCCTGGCCGACGGGCGCACGATGAGCGCGCTGGAGATCCAGTACGAGTACCTGACCCGCGCACGGGACTTCACGCGGGAGAACGGGCTGGACGCGGTCGGCGAGCGGGTGCTCGAGATGTGGGAGCGGGTGCTCGACGGGATCGAGACCGGGAACCTCGACAAGATAGCCCGCGAGATCGACTGGGTCACCAAGTACCAGCTGATCCAGCGGTACCGGGTCGCGCATGACCTGCCGCTGTCGGCCCCCAGGATCGCTCAGCTGGACCTGGCCTACCACGACGTGCGCCGCGGCCGCGGCCTGTACTACCTGCTGCAGCGGGCCGGGGCGGTGGAGCGGGCGGCCCGCGACATCGACATCTTCACGGCCAAGTCCATTCCGCCGCAGACCACCCGGGCCAAGCTCCGCGGCGATTTCATCCGCCGTGCCGAGGACACGGGGCGCGACTTCAGCGCCGACTGGGTGCACCTCAAGCTGAACGACCAGGCTCAGCGGACCGTGCTGTGCAAGGACCCTTTCCGTTCGGCCGATGAGCGGGTCGCCAGGCTCATCGCCGGCATGTGAGCGATCTGATCAGCCGTCCGCGGTCCCGGTGGGCGGCGGAGCCGGGATGGGCGACGGGTCCGGCTGCGACGGCCGGCCGCCGATGAAGTCCTCCCAGTCCGCCTGCACCGGTTTCCAGCGGCGGTCGAAGGCCGCGGCCCGGCGGGTGGCGTGCTCCAGCCGCTTGCCGCGGTAGCGGCGCCGGGCCCAGATCGAATTCGGCCGGGCCAGCCGCACCGCGCCGATGAGCCCGGCCGGCGGCAGGAACAGGCCGAACAGGCCCGTCCGGTACTTGCCCTTGAGGATGCAGACCAGCGCCAGGCCGGCGTCGATGACCAGGATGCCGGTGGCGCTGACCCGCAGCAAGCGCTCGGCGCTGCCGATGTCCGGCACGCTCAGCGGGCTGAACCCGACCAGGGCCAGCCCCAGGCAGGCGGCGGCCAGGCTGACCGCCTCGACGGAGAGCTGGCCCTCGCCGCTCCAGTAGACATCCCGCAGGTGCAAGATCAGCGCGAACTCGTCCAGCACCAGCGACGTCCCGATCCCGATCGCGATCGCGGAGAACGACAGCCAGCCCAGCGTGCCGGGGCCGCCGACCGCCATGAAGGCGCCGATTATCAGCAGGATGATGCCGGGCACGGAGTGGTGAACATGCGTCCCGCCGGCCGTGACATTGCGGAACGGGCCGCGCCCGTCGCGGATCAGCCGGGTGATCGTCCGCGTGGACACGAACGTGACGACGAAGGAGACGAAGCACAGCATAAGCGGCAGCTTGCCGGCCACGATCACGTCGCGGTGCCACCACGAGAGCATGACGCTCACCCTAGGCGCCGCCCTCACGGGGCAGAAATCGACTGGGATCAGCCCGGCCGCTCGTCCTACGATCGGACGCATGCCAAGCTACGAGCCAGTAGATCTGTCCGGTGTGTGCAACGCCGGTGTCGAGGTTCTTGGCGATGAGCCGGGTGATGTTCCGCTCGGGCGGGTGGACCTGCGCGGCTTGCCGTTCCTGATCGGGCCCGAACCGCCGTCGGCGGAGCGGTGCCTGCTGCTGCCCGGCACCCCGACCTCGGTCGGCATCGGCCGGCTGGCGCGGCAGGTGATCGTCGCGCACCGGCTGCTCGAGCCGGGCGCACCAGCCGGGCACGCCGTCGGCCAGGCCGTCGCGGACTACGCGTTTCACCTGGCCGGCGGCGAGGTCGTCACCGCGCCCATCCGGGAGCGGTTCGAGATCCAGGTGGTGCCGACGGTATGGGGCCGTCTGCCGTTCCTCGCCGTCACCGACACCAGCGACCATAACCTGCCGCGTTGTGAAGGCAGGTGGGACGAGGCCGGGGTGCGCCTGACCGAGCACGCCATGGGCTGGCCCGCCGGCTACTACTTGTGGTGCTGGGAAAACCCCCATCCGGAGCGCCCGGTCGAACGGATCGAGTTCATCCCGCATGGCCGGCGATTCGTCGTCGCCGCCGTCACGACCAGCGACGTTGACGAGCACCCGTTCGTCCGCGCGCCGGCCCGCCCGGTACGGCTCGTGACGAAGGACGGGCGGGACGGCGTCTTCGATGTCGACGTGGACCGGGGCGTGGCGACCTATCCGCAGCCGCTGCCCGGCGCGGACGACCGGGCCGGCTGGGGCGCGGCCGACGGAACGTCTGCTTATACGTCGATCGCCGCGCTGCCGTCGGCCACCGTCGCGATCCGGCAGGGCGACACCGAGCTCGGCCGGGTGCGCTGGGGCGACGTGGAACGTGACGGGCGGGCGGACGCAGGCCGGGTCGTGCTCGAGCTGGCGGAAACCGGCCGGAACTGGGTGCACGTCCGCGTCGTCGACGACGCGACCGGGCGGCCGGTGCCATGCCGGGTCCATTTCCGTTCGGCTGACGGAATTCCCTACCAGCCGCACGGCCACCACAATCACGTCACGCAAAATCTTGGCAGCTGGCATTACGACGTGGGCGGTGACGTCCGGCTGGGTCAGCGCAGCTTTGCGTATATCGACGGCACGTGCCAGGGATGGCTGCCCCGGGGCGACGTCGTGGTGGATGTCGCGCGCGGGTTCGAATACGAGCCGCTCCGGCAGACCGTGCGGATCGAGCCGGGGCAGCGGGACCTGACGCTGCGGCTCGGCCGCGTCGCTGACACGGCTTCGGCAGGATGGTGGTCGGGCGACTCGCACGTGCACTTCCTGTCCGCCCCGGGCGCTCAGCTCGAGCAAAGGGGCGAGGACTTGCGGGTCGTCAACCTGCTGCAGACGCAGTGGGGTGCGCTGTTCACCAATACCGAGGATTTCTCCGGCCGGCCCAGTGTTGGCCAGTACGGTGTCGTCGACGGCGGCGGCTACGTGACGTATGTCGGCCAGGAAAACCGGCAGCACGCACTCGGCCACATGCTCTTGTGGGGCCTGAAGGAGCCGGTCATGCCGTGGTGCAGCGACGGTCCCGACGAGGCCGAGCTCGGCGGCGCGCTGGACGCGACGCTGAGCGACTGGGCCGACCGGACGCACGCCCAGGGCGGCACCGTTGTCGCCGCGCATTTCCCCGACCCGAACGGCGAGTCGGCCGTCCTGGTCGCGACCGGCCGAGCCGACGCGGTCGAGATCCTGTCCCAGACCGACGACAGGCTGCTCGAGTACTACCGGTACCTGAACAGCGGCTACCGGCTGCCGCTCGTTGGCGGCACGGACAAGATGTCGAGCGCCGTTCCGGTCGGCCTGTATCGCACGTACGCGCGGCTGGACGAGGAGTTCAGCTACGAGGCCTGGTGCCGGGCGGTGCGTTCGGGCCGCACGTTCCTTTCCGGCGGGCCGCTGCTGACGCTCTCGGCCGACGGGTGCGAGCCGGGCGGTACCGTCCGGCTTTCCGGGCCGGGAACGGTCAGCGTCCAGGCCTCGGTGCGCAGCATTTTCCCGCTCCGCAACCTCGAAGTCGTGCGTAATGGCGAGGTCGTCGCGAGGGCAGAAGCCAACGGCGGAAGGCAGGCCGAGATCAGCGAGGAATTGCGGGTCGAAGGGAACTCGTGGATAGCCTGCCGGGCGTTCGGCGTCGATTACCACCTCGATGAATGGGGACGCCGGGTCTTCGCGCACACGTCGCCGGTCTACGTCGCCTGCGGCGGCGACTGGACGATGACCGACCCCGAGGGCATCCGCTATATCCGGACGCTCGTCGAGGGTGCCCGCGAATACGTACGGCACACCGCGGTCCGCAGGTCCGACCAGCTCACGACGCACCATCACGGCGAGGCCGACCACCTCGCCTGGCTGGAGAGGCCGTTCGCCGAGGCCCTGCAGGCGCTGGAAGAGCGAGGCCGCGGGTGACGACCAGGCGCCCCGGTCGTTCGGAACGGTGAGCGCCGGGCGCGGCCCCGGCGAGCGAGCATGCGCTGTCAGAGGTCAGATCTAGGCTGGCAGGCGGAGCTAACGCACCCGCCGCCAGAAGGGCAGGCCATGACCACTCTCGCCAACCGGCCAGCTACCGCGCTGCTAGTCATCGATGTCCAGAACCGCGCCGTGGCCGGGAGTTACCAGCGCGATACGGTCGTTGCGAACATCGGCAGCCTTGTCGAGAAGGCGCGGCGGGAACATGTCCCGGTGATCTGGGTCCAGCATTCCGACGAGGAGCTGATGAGGGGAAGCGGCGACTGGCAGATCGTCCCCGAGCTGAATCCGGATGGCTCAGAACCGCTGGTCGAGAAGCACTATGGCGACTCCTTCGAGGACACCACCCTGGAGAACGTGCTGTCCGGGCTCGGCGTCGGGCGGCTGGTGGTCGTCGGCGCGCAAACCGACGCCTGCATCCGCTC
>Ga0335078_10001835_pt1 | contig 32134 bp, 27 predicted proteins | sample Lox_Sample_32_FD_206711 | JGI IMG/M metagenome (GOLD analysis project Ga0335078, IMG submission 206711) | Soil microbial communities from Loxahatchee National Wildlife Refuge, Florida, United States - Lox_Sample_3.2 | ecosystem: Environmental > Terrestrial > Soil > Wetlands | place: USA... | reverse complement strand
CAAATAAGATCATCGTTAAGCCGTGTGCGGGAAAACCGCATGCACGGTTTGAAAGGGGAAATTAGAAACGGACTGGTTTAAACCAGTACCGCGCTAAAATCTACCAATGAAGCTCTTGTGGTGCGCGGCGTTGAGCGCCGCCGCAGTTTCGGCCCAGACGTTTGCCGGCGCGTCCGCCATCGACCAGACGATCGAAGAAGCCGTCCAGCAGAACCGGATCCCGGGCGCGGTGCTGATCGTGGGCCACGACGGACGCGTGGTTTACCGGAAAGCGTACGGCCATCGCGCGGTGTATCCGCAGATGGAGCCGATGACCGAGGACACCATCTTCGACTGCGCCTCGCTCACCAAGGTCATCGCCACCACGACTTCCCTGATGAAGCTGTTCGAGGCCGGCAAGTTCCGTTTGAACGACAAGGTTACGGACTACTTCCCGCAATTCGAGGGCGGCAAGAGCGACATCACCCTGCGCAACCTGTTCACCCATTTCTCGGGCCTGCGGCCCGATCTGACGCTGTCGCCGCCGTGGAGCGGGTATGACACCGGCATTCGCCTGGCGATGATCGACAAGCCGGCCGGACCGCCGGGCGTGCGTTTCGTCTACAGCGATATCAACTTCATCCTGCTGGGCGAGCTGGTGCACAAGTTGAGCGGGGAGATGTTGAACGAGTACGCCCGCCAGAACGTATTTCTTCCGCTGGGGATGAAAGAGACGCAGTTTCTGCCGCCGGCCTCCTGGATTCCGCGGATCGCGCCGACCGAGCGCACGCCCAAGGACGGGCCGCCGCTGCGCGGCGTGGTGCACGATCCCACGGCTCGCTACATGGGCGGAGTGGCGGGACATGCCGGGCTCTTTTCCACGGCCGACGACCTGGCACGTTTCGCGCAGATGATGATCAACGGCGGATCGCTCGACGGCGTCCGCATCGTGGATCCGCTGACCGTCCGGAAATTCACGGAGCCGCAGACCCCGCCCGATCAGCCGATCTTGCGCGGCCTGGGATGGGACATCGATTCCCCCTATTCCAGCAATCGCGGCGAGCTGTTTCCGATCGGGTCCTTCGGGCACACCGGCTTCACGGGGACGTCGATCTGGATCGATCCGTCGACCAAAAGCTATGTGATCCTGCTGGCCAACAGCGTCCATCCGACGCAGCACGGCTCGATCACAGGTCTGCGCGCGAAAGTGGCCACCATCGCCGCCGCGTCGGTGGGCATTGCCGTACAGAATGTCACGTTGACCGGATACAACGAGACTCAGTCCGGCGCGGGCATTCGCCGCGAGGTGGAGCGCAACGGCCACACCCGCACCGGGCTGGATGTGCTGGAGGAGGAGAAATTCCGGCCGCTGGCGGGCAAACACATCGGGCTGATAACCAACCAGAGCGGCATCGATCGCGAGGGACGGCGCAACATGGACGTGATGCGCCAGGCGGGAATCGATATCGTGGCCCTGTTTTCGCCGGAGCACGGCTTTGCCGGCGCGGAGGACCGTCCGGGCATAGAGGATGCCAGGGACGCGGCCACCGGCATCCGGATCTTCAGCCTGTACGGCAAGAATTTGCGGCCGACCGCGGAAATGCTGCAGGGGATCGACGCGCTGGTCTACGACATTCAGAGCGCCGGCGTGCGCTTCTATACCTTCGAGACGACGATGGCGTACGGCATGGAAGCGGCGGCCAAGGCGCGCATTCCGTTCTTCGTGCTCGACCGCCCCAACCCGATTTCCGGAGCGCACGTCGAGGGTCCGCTGCTGGACGCCGACAAAACCTCGTTCGTCGGATATCTGCCCGGCGAGCCGGTGCGGCACGGAATGACCATGGGGGAACTGGCCAAGCTGTTCAATGCGCGAAAGGAGATCGGCGCGGATCTCACCGTCATTCCGATGCAGGATTGGGATCGCGGCGACTGGTTCGACGCCACGGACCTGCCGTGGGTGAATCCTTCGCCGAATCTGCGGAGCCTGACGGCGGAAACGCTGTATCCCGGATTGTGTCTGCTGGAGGGACTCAAAGGCGTCTCGGTAGGGCGGGGAACCGATGCTCCCTTCGAACAGATCGGCGCGGCGTTCATCAACGGACGGGACCTGGCGGCGTATTTGAACCAGCGCCAGATTCCCGGCGTGCGCGTCTATGCCACCGGGTTCACGCCGGCTGAGTCGGTTTCGAAAGGAGCGCGCGTCGAAGGAGTCCGCTTCGAACTGATGAACCGCGAGGCGCTGGACGCGACGCGCCTGGGGATCGAGATATTGGTGGCGCTCGAAAAGCTGTATCCCGGCAAGATCGATCTGGCGGCGGCCAGGCGGCTCATCGGCAGCGATGACGTGGCGGCGCGTATCCAGTCGGCCGAAGATCCGCGGACCATCGTGCAGAGCTACCAGGACGCGCTCGCGGAATTCCTGGAGGTGCGAGCCCGATATCTGATTTACCGGTAGCGGCCTCAGCCGCCGGAGGAATCGTGCTCGCCGGTGCCGGCTTCGTCCTCGATCTTGGTGCCGCGGCGATCGACGCGCTGCGGCACCGTGTCGCGAATGTCCATCTGGTCTTCCGTCGCGCCGATTCCGGAGAGTTTCCGGTCGTGCTTGGGGGGCTTTTCTGGCGCCATCTTCCCGCTCCTTTTCTCTCGGACCGTCTCTGGGGCTGGTGAGCAGATTATTCGAAAATCGCAGGCCAAAGCCAAGGCGCCAGTTTGGCGCAAACCATCAGAACTTCTGGCGGTCCAGAAACGCGAGCAGGAGGCGGTTGAATTCCGCCGGCTTTTCGAGCATCAGGAAATGGCCGGTGCCGCGAATCTCGGTATATTCCAGATGGGAGAAATGCCGTTTCATATATGCCGGGTCGGCGAGGCGGGAGTGGTCGGCATAGATCGCCAGAATCGGCATGGCGAGCACGTCGTTTTTCCAGATCGCGGGGTCGTACATGGCCTCCATGGCCTGAACCGCGGTGGCTTCCGGCGCCTGCTGCATCATTCTGATGATTCGGGCCTGCAGTTCGGGTGTGGTGGCGGCGGAGAACATGCCGCGTGTATTGGCCTCCCGATTCCGCAACCCTTGCGGCCCCCGGATGCCACTCGTATCCGGCCGGTGTCCGGCGCGGGCTCCGAGCGTAACCACGCCATCCACGAAAACCATGGCCGCCACGCGCCCCGGGTACAGGCGGGCGTATTGCACGATCACCGGCGTCCCCATGCTGTGGCCGACGAGCACCACGCGGTCGGCAGCGAGTTCCTCGCGGACCGATTCCACCGCGCGGGCGAACAAATCCATCGAGAGTTTCTCGTCCCTGGGCGATCCACTCCGGCCGTGCCCGGGAAGGTCGATCGTCACCGCCCGATATCGCGATTCGAGCGCGGGCACCTGCTCGCTCCACGATGATTCATCGCAGGTCCAGCCGTGCACAAATATGACCGTGGGACCACTGCCCCTGGCGGTATAGTGAAGCGGAGCACCGTCAATAGTGGCCGCCGCTGAAACCGTTCCCGACAGAAGCATCATCGCCACGAGTTTTCTCATTTCAGTTCCAGCGATTGCGTTTGGGCGCTGATGCGAGGGTCGTCTTCCGCGCTCACGATGGTGCGCAGGCGGTACGCGCCGGCGGGGGCCTCGATGCTCATCGAGAGCTTCAATCCGTCGGATACCAGGCGTTGATAGGTCGGGTCCTTAAGCGCGAACCGCACCGTTCCCTCCTTGCCGGCGATGAAGCCGCCCTTGGCGTCGAGCAGCACGGAGATAATGTCCAGACTCTGCGTGTGAACTCCATTTTCCGTGCGGAAGCTCATTTTGGCCGGGTCGCAGATCAGGGCGAGGCGGGCAATCGCCATTCCGTTGTCGAGCTTGCCGGCCTGGGCTTCGATCCGTACCGGAAAATCATTGGCCTCGCGGCCGCTCGATACTTCCCGGTCGATGGCCCGCTCCGGCAGCGCCGCCGGCGGAGGAGTAGCGGACGCCATGTAACCCAGGCGCGCCTGCACGCGCTCGCGGCGGCGGTTGGCGAGGGTCACTTTCAGGTGATGATACCTGCCGTCCGGCGGATCGGGGACGAAACCGAGCAGATAACTGACCTCCGGCTGCATCCCCAATTCGCGAAAGCCCAGGTCGAGATCGTTGCTGTTATGGAAAAAGAGGCCCCCGGTGCTATCGGCGAGGTTGCCCAGCGCGGAGTTTGCATCCTCTTTGGGACGCGTGCCGAGCAACTGCTGCTGAATCGCGGAGCGGACCGTAGCGCCCATTCCGAATTCGGGCGGATCCTCGGTATAAAGACCCTTGGCATCCAGTGAATCGATGACGACATTAGCCCGCAGCGCCCGTTCGATCACCTCGTCCTGGTCGAACTCGAGTGTGCCGGAAAGAAATCCCGAGGAAGCCAGCAGCACCATGCGCGCGCCGTCCTGTCCCGCCATCATGTCGACGACGTTTTGCAGGGTGCGGATGGTATTCAGCGATTGCGAGCGCACCTGTTCCCAGATGGAGCCGGACATCGCCTGCACCTGCTGGTAGGCCTGCTGGCAGGCGGCGGGAGCCGAGCCGCGGCGGCTGCGGGAAGCCGGACAAATGTTACTGCAGTTGGCGTATTCCTGGGCTTTGACGTCAAGCTCGGTGTTATCCAAATGATTGGCGATGAGATAGGCGTCGTATTCTTTCAGCGCCGGACAACCGATCGAATCGTGCCGGCTTTGACGCACGGTGATTCTGTCGATGGCCGCGGCCAAGGCGGCCGTATCGCCGGTGAAGGGGAGCGTCATGCCTTTCGAAGTCGTGAGCACGGCCACGCGATCGCTGGCGGCGAGGCCGGATTTCAGGAAGCTCTTGCCGGCGGTTTTGGAATGATAAAGATCGTCGGGCGGCATGCTGAGGTCGTCGAAAAACAGGGCGACAAAGCGCGGTTTCGAGCGCAGGGAAGCGGCGGCGGAGGGTGCGGCACCGCCTGCAAGGGGCAGCGCCGGCGCGGCGCCCGAAGCGACGAATGTTTCGATCGAGAAAGCCGTGATGGCGTGCCGCTTGCCGTCATCGGAAACCTGGAAATCGTCTTTCGTCAGTCCGGCGATGGCGTGGCCGCGATCGTCGCGGACCACTACGCCGACGTCCACCAGGCGTGTTTCGGCTTTCAGCGCGAAGCCTCCCCGCGGGAGGTATGGCGCGGAACTGAGCCGGATTTCCTGAGGATCGAACCCCTGCCCGGTCAGGGCGTGCGCGATCAGGATGGCCGCCGCCGCCGCAGTCCCACGCATTCCCAGGCCAGCAGCAAGCATCTAGGAAGCTATTCTACTTCACCGTCAACAGCACCGTGCCGTGCCAGGGAACGTCCACGGAGTAGCCGGCGGGAGCATCGATATCCTGGTGCGACCACACATCGTGAACCTTCGGGTTGGGCCTGGTGACGCCGACTTCGCTCCACTCCACGCTCATCCTGGCGCCTTCGCCGCCGCGATTGAAAAGAGCGACCGCTACGCCATCGGACAGCGGCTTTTCCCAGATCTCCAGATCGCCATCCTGGCGAACGCGGAATCCCTGGCGGCCGGCCTTGTCCTGATCGATGGCAATTACTTCCTTGTTGGTGAGGATGGAGCGAATGGTGTCGTTCATGGAGCGGACATCGTGGCCGGCAATGAGCGGAGCGGCCAGCATGGCCCACAGGCTCATATGCGTCTTGTATTCGGTGGTGCTCATGCCGCCGTTGCCGATTTCCATCATGTCGGGATCGTTCCAATGCCCGGGACCGGCGACTTTTTCGCGGCCGGTTTGCAGGTCGAAGCCGATATGCGACATGGAATTCCAGTTATCGCTGATGTCGCCGGTGGTGCGCCACAGATTGCCCCCGGCGGCCGCGCCCCACTCCCCGACGTCGAGCCAGCCGTACTGGCAGAGGCTGAAGATGATGGAACGGCCGCTGGCGCGCAGCGCCAGCGCCATCTTCTGGTAAGCGCCCGGCATTTCCTCCGGCTGGTAGACTCCGTTGGAGACGCACCAGTCGTATTTCAGATAATCGATACCCCAGGCAGCCCAGGTTTTGGCGTCGATGTTCTCATGGCCATAGCTGGCTTCCAGGCGCTGGCAGGTACGAAGGCCGGGACCGGAGTAAATGCCGAGCTTCAAGCCCTTGGAATGCATATAGTCGGCCAGGGCCTTCATGTCGGGGAATTTCTCATTGGGCTGCAGCACGCCGCGCGGGTCGCGTTTGCCTTCCCAGGTATCGTCGATGGTGAGGTAAACATAGCCGGCGTCGCGCATGCCGGAGGCGACGATGGCATCGGCGATCTCGCGCATGGTCTTGTCATCGATGCGGGCATTGAATTTGTTCCAGCTGTTCCAGCCCATCGGCGGCGTCTGCGCGAGGCCATTGGAAGGAATGGGTTTGAAAGCTGGGAGCGGGTCGTGTTTCAGCTCCGGGGGCATGGTGAATTCGGTAACCGCCGAGACCTTCTTCAAAGTGATCGGCCCGAAGTTGCCGCGGCCTCTTCCGGCCTGCGGAGGATTGGCGAGGCTGAGGACGAGATCGCCGTCCTTCAATTCGCCCTTATAAGCCCGGCCGGCTCCGCGATGGTCCCAGGCCAGCACATCGAAGGTGACCGCGTTGCCGTCGATCCTGCCGTTGGCAATGGCCTGCACCTGGTCCTGGACGCCGTTGACCACGGAAACAAATGTGCCAGTGAAGGATTCTCCAGCGGTTTTGAAAATGTAGGTGGAGATCTGTGTCCTGGGCGCCTGGCCCATGGGAGTAGACTGCTCGGCCTGCCAGGTGCCTGAAAAATCGGCCGCTTGCAGGAAAAAGGGGGCCAGAAGGCTCACGGATAACAGGAATTTTGGCATGGGTTATTCCTTAGAAAAAGGGGCTACTCCTTAAGCCGGACCCGGGGGAGGCGGGGCGGTGGTCTGCCGAATTACCAGGGCGGTTTTCACTTCGTACTGCTTGCCTTCCGCCTGGGGATCGGCAATCAGGGATTGCAGGGCTTGAAAGGCCAGGCGTCCGATCTCCAGCCGGGGCACGTTGATGGTGGTCAGGGCCGGCTGCGTGAACTGGGCGAAGGTGATGTCGTCGAAACCGACGATGGAGAGATCGGTGGGAACGCGCACCTGGCGATCGTAAGCGGAATGCATGGCGCCGATGGCCATCAGGTCGTTGGCGGCCACCACGGCGGTGGCGTTGAAACCATTCAACAGACGGGCACAACTGAAATATCCGCCTTGTACGGTGTAGTCGGAATCGACACTGCGGGCTTCCATGCCGGCGGCTTCGGTGTTCTCCAGAAAGGCGGTTTTCCTTCGCCGCGCGGCGCTGCCATGGGCGGGGCCGCTGATGAAACCGACGCTGCGGTGTCCCAGCTCGGCAAGATGGCGCACGGCCTCTGCGATTCCGAAGCGGTAATCGATGGCAATGTTGCTGATCCGCTCCCCGGAGATATCGTGCTCGAGATAGACTCCGCAGATACCGCGGCGGGCGAGCGCTTCGCGCACCGGAGCATCCACCTGCGACGTCATGAAAGCCGCCCCCGGCACCTGCAGACTGGCCAGCCGATCCACCATGTTGTGGGTACGATGGGCGTCGTAATTGGTGTTCATGACGATGGTTTCCAGCCCGGCCATGGTGGCGGCTTCCTGAAATGCCTTGGTGATTTCGGGGAAAAACGGGTTCTCGATGTCGGGGATCACAAGGCCGATCATGGAACTGCGGCCTACGACGAGGCTGCGAGCCGCGGTGTTGGGCGAGTAGCCGAGTTCGCGCGCCGCCAACAGGACGCGCTGTTCGGTTTCCGGCCGCACTTTGCGGGTGTCGTTCAAGACGTAGGAAACGGTGGCAACGGAGACTCCGGCGCGGTTGGCAACTTCGCGAATAGTGGCCATGAATTCCGAGAAGTTTTAGCGTGACAGAATGAAGGGTTGGTGTCAAGAACGGTGAAACGATTAACGGCCTATCGTGACGGATTCGTACGTTACATCGATAAATTATAGATTAAAGGTGATAACACGGGTTGAGGAGGGTGGCTAAAGCTTTGCCGGCTGGCGGCCGATACTTCTGACGAGTGTTTGTGAGGCTTTGATTGACCGCCTCATCACTGCAGGAGCGATTCCTTTCATGAAGACTATGACGATTGGCGCCAAGCTGACCCTGACCAGCGGGGTCATGCTGGGCCTCACGATTCTGCTCGGCAGCACCTGTTTGAGCCGGCTGGGTACGTTCAAACAGCAGTTCGATTCGACAATCGAGAAATCCGTCCGCAAGGGGCAACTGGCAGATTCCATTGCCCTGGCGAACGCCGAGATGATTTCCGCGCAGCGTGGTTTGATTCTCGGCACGATGCAGAAGGATCAGTCGGAACTGGAGAAGTATAAGGCCGCGTTTCAGCAGAGCCTCGGAAACCTGCGGAATTCGCTGACGGAAATGGAACCGTTGTTGAGTTCCGAGGAAGGCCGTGCCATGACCGCCAGCATCGCGGCGGGTGTCTCCGAATGGCTTCCGCATTATGACGAACTGCTGCAACAATGTACCGCCGGTAATGTCGAAGAAGCCAATCGCATCCGGCGCGACGTAGCGGCCCCCATTTATAGCAAGATTGATGCGGACGCCAGGCAAATGCTCAAGTTGCAGACCCGTCTGATAGCTGAAGACCAGGCAGCCATGGCGGAACAGTACACCCTCAGCCATTGGATCGTGATCGGGTTGCTGGCGTTGAACCTGGCGGTGGCCGTGGGCGGAATGACGGCGATTCGTTCCACGAGCCGGAATCTCCGGCAGACGGTAAGCGAACTGGCGGAAAGTGCCCGGCAAGTGGCCGGCGCGGGGTCGCAGATATCCTCCGCCAGCGATTCGCTGGCGCAAGGCGCCTCCGAGCAGGCAGCCACGCTCGAACAAACCTCCGCCTCCGCCGAAGAGATCAATTCCATGGCCCGAAAGAATACCGAGAACTCCCGCAGCGCCGCCGATCTGGTATCGCAATCCCAGCGGGAATTTACCGAAACCAACCAATCGCTGGAGCAGATGGTGAAAGCGATGAATGAAATCAAGACCTCGAGCGGCAAAATCTCAAAGATCATCAAGACGATTGACGAAATCGCTTTTCAAACCAACATCCTGGCCCTGAACGCGGCGGTGGAAGCGGCCCGCGCCGGGGAGGCCGGCATGGGATTCGCGGTAGTGGCCGACGAAGTCCGCAACCTGGCTCAAAGAAGCGCGCAGGCGGCCAAAGACACCGCGGGGCTGATCGAGGAATCGATTTCCAAATCGGGGGAAGGCAAGGCGAGGGTGGACCATGTGGCGGCGGCGATTCGGTCCATCACGGAGGGCGCCGCAAAAATCAAGATGCTGGTGGATGAGGTCAATGCGGGCAGCCAGGAGCAGGCGCGCGGCATCGACCAGGTTTCGCACGTCATCGTGCAGATGGACCAGGTTACTCAGAAAACCGCGGCCAGCGCCGAGGAGAGTGCCGCGGCGGCGAAAGAACTCACGGCCCAAGCGGTTGCCATGAACGATATCGTCGGCCGCCTGCGGGGGATGGTGGGAGGCGGGAGCGGGGAAACCGATCGCAGACGGGCCCCGGCGTCCGCACGCAAAACGCCCGAAAGCGATGCGGTTCCAGTGGGTTCCACTGTGCAGGCGGCCAAGGAGTCGTTTCCCCTGGACGATGATTTCTGATTCGGTCACGGCATCAGAGGGCCGGAATCCGCCCGGATTTCGCACCGACTGGCGCGCCTTCCAGCCGCTAACCCGACGCTTGAATGCCTGTTAGAATCAGGCAATGGCGGAACCGGAGCCGAGCGAGAAGCCGGTGGAATCATTCGAAACCTCGCTCGATGAGCTCGAAAAAGTGGTCAAGCAGTTGGAAGGCGGCGATCTCCCCCTGGAGCGCGCCCTCGAGCTCTTTGAACGCGGGGTCGGGCTCAGCGAAGCCTGCCGCCGGCAACTCGAAGAAGCCGAGACGCGCGTCGAGATTCTCATCCGCAAAGACGGAAAACTCACACCCGAGCCGTTCCGCCCCGAGAAATCCGAGACACCATGAGTTTGCGAGAGTACCTCGGGCAACAGCAGCGGCTGGTGGACGCCGAACTGGACCGCCTGGTCCCTCCTGAATCGGCGCCTCCGGAAACCATTCACCGCGCCATGCGGTACAGCCTGTTCGCGGGCGGAAAGCGCATCCGTCCCATTCTCTGCATGGAAGCGGCGCGGGCGGTAACCGGCTGCGTGGACGGTGTGACCACGTGTGCCTGCTCGCTGGAGCTGATCCACACGTACTCCCTGATTCATGACGATCTGCCGGCGCTCGACAACGATGACTACCGCCGCGGCAAGCTCACCAACCACAAGGTGTTCGGCGATGCCATGGCCATCCTGGCGGGAGATGCGCTGCTCACGTTCGCTTTTCAGGTGCTGGCGCAACTGCCGGTGGCGGAGGGCCGCAAGACGCGGCTGATCGAAGAACTGGCGGTGGCCGCGGGAACCGTCGGAGGCATGATCGGAGGACAGGTGGCCGATCTGGAAGGCGAAGGCAAGCCGCCCGACGCGCAATTGCTGGAAACGATCCACCGCGCCAAGACCGGCGCCCTGCTGCGCGCCAGCCTGCGGTTGGGCGCCATCTATACGGGAGCGGCCGAAGAAGAATACGCGGCGCTCTCCTGTTATGGCGAGCACGTCGGACTGGCGTTCCAGATTGTGGACGACATACTGGATGTGGAAGCGTCTTCCGAGTCGCTCGGCAAAACCGCCGGCAAGGACGCGGCCCAGCACAAAATCACCTTTCCGGCAGTGTACGGCCTGCCGGCGTCGCACGAGATGGCGAAACAGGAGTGCGCCCGCGCGCATGCCGTGCTGGAGCCATTCGGGAGCCGGGCGGCGCGGCTGCACGAATTGGCCGACCATATCGTCCTGCGGAAATCATGAAGAACCGGCTGGACCGCGAGCTGGTGAATCGCGGTCTCGTGGAATCGCGGGAAAAAGCGCAGGCGCTGATCATGGCGGGCGAGGTTCGGGTCAACGGCCAGAAAGCCTCCAAGGCCGGGCAGCCGGTGGATGCGGAGGCCGCCCTGGAAGTGCTGGCGCCGCCGCCCTATGTGAGCCGGGGCGGCTACAAACTGGCGGCCGCATTGCGGAACTTTGCGATCGACGTCGGCGGGGCGGTTTGTCTCGACGTGGGCTCGTCGACCGGAGGCTTCACCGACGCGTTGTTGCAAGCCGGCGCGGCGCGGGTACATGCCGTCGATGTCGGCGCCGGACAGATGGCCTGGCAGCTTCGCACCGATGGGCGCGTCGTTCTGCATGAAGGCATCAACGCGCGCGCGCTCAAATTCGAGGATATCGGCGAGCCGGCGCGGCTCGCCGTCCTGGACCTCAGTTTCATTTCGGTCACGCTGGTGCTTCCGGCGGTGGTGGCCTTATTACAGCCGGACGGGCAACTAGTTATACTGATCAAGCCGCAGTTTGAGGCCGGCAAGGAGCAGGTCGGCAAAGGAGGCATTGTGCGCGACGCGCAGGTGCACCGGGCGGCGTGCGAGCGGGTGGACAAGGCGGTGCGGGAATTCGGATTCGCAACCAATATCATGGATAGTCCCATCCTGGGCGCGGAAGGAAACCGGGAGTTCCTGTTGCATGCCCATCATTAAAACGGTCGGTATCGTCTCCAAACCGAAATCCGACGCCGCCGGGGCGATCATACCCAGATTACTGGACTGGCTGCGGGAACGCGGCGTGAACGCGCGCATCGACGAAGAGACCGCGGTCTACGCCGCCGGCGCAGTGACGGGGCGGCCGCGGCCGGAGGTTCCCGAAGGCTGCGACCTGGTGATCGTGCTGGGCGGCGACGGCACGCTGCTCTCGGCGGCGCGCGCCATCGGACGCCGGGAGATTCCGCTGTTTCCGGTGAACCTTGGGGGCCTCGGATTTCTCACCGCTATCAGTCTCGACGAGATTTATCCGGAGCTGGAACGGGCAATGCGCGGAGAGCATCGGATCGCCAATCGCCGGCTGCTGCGGACCGAAATCAGGCGGAATGAGGAAGTGGTGGCGGCCTTTGAAGCCCTCAACGACGCGGTGGTCACCAAATCCGCGCTGGCCCGCATGATCGATCTCGACACCTACGTCGACGACCAGTTGATGTGCGCCTACAAGGCCGATGGGCTGATCGTTTCGACGCCCACCGGGTCCACCGCGTATTCGCTCTCGGCCGGTGGTCCCATCATTTTTCCCAAGGTGGAAGCGATCTGCATTACCCCGATCTGCCCGCACATGTTGACGAACCGGCCGGTGATCGTGCCGGAGAACTCGGTTATCCGCATTCATCCCCGGGGCCACGAGGAGGGCGTTTATTTAACGATTGACGGGCAGGTGGGCACGCCGGTCTGCGACGGCGACACGGTTGTCTGCCATAGCTCCCACTATTCGCTGCGGCTGATCCGCCCCCCGCACCAGATGTTCTTCGATGTGCTGCGGCAGAAGCTGAAATGGGGCGAGAGATGAAGGGGCGGGTTGCCGACCCGCCGCGGGCTGACAACCCGCCCCACAGAAACACATGAAGCGAATCTCGCTGACGGCCTGGATCTTTATCGGCATGACCGCGGGCGTGCTGGTGGGCGCGGCGCTCCCGGACATCGCCAAGCAGCTCGGGCCGGTCAGCAATGTCTTCCTTCGCCTGATCCGATGTATCGTGGCTCCCCTGCTGTTTGGAACGCTGGTTTCCGGCATCGCCGGCGGCGGCGAGATGAAGCAGATGGGACGCATCGGCGCCAAAGCACTGCTGTATTTCGAGACCGTCACCACGGCCGCGCTGTTTCTCGGGCTGGCGGCCGTCAACATCGTCCGGCCGGGCGCCGGCATTCCGATCGCCCGCACCGCCGCCGAAGCCGCCGTCCCGCAAACGCCGACCAGCTTCGCTTCCGTGCTCGAGCACATATTCCCGTCGAGCATCATCGACGCCATGGCTCGCAACGACGTGCTGCAGGTGGTGGTCTTTGCGTTTCTTTTCGGCGCCGCCTGCGCCGCCATCGGGTCCAAGGCCGCGCCGGTGGTCCAGTTCTGCACGTCGCTGGCGGAGGTCATGTTCCGCTTCACGCGCTACGTCATGTACCTGGCGCCGTTCGGGGTCGGCGCCGCGATCGCGGTCACGGTCGGCAGCAAGGGCCTGCACGTGCTGTTCGGCTTGAGCAAGCTGATCGTCACCATGTACGCGGCTTCGGTGATTTGCATCGCGCTCATTCTGCTGCCGGCGCTTCCCCTGTTCCGGATTCCCTTCGCCAGGTTCTACAAAGCCGTCCGCGAGCCTTTCCTGATTGCCTTCTCGACCGCATCCAGCGAAGCCGCGCTGCCCCTGGCCCTGGAAAACATGGAAGAGTTCGGCGTGCCCAAGCACATTGTCGGTTTCGTGATACCGACCGGGTACAGTTTCAACCTCGTGGGTACGACGCTCTATCTTTCGCTGGCCTCGATTTTCGTGGTGCAGGCGGCGAATCACCACATGAGTCTGGGCGAGCAGTTATTCATGATGCTCACGCTGATGCTCACGAGCAAAGGCGTGGCTGGAGTTCCCCGCGCCGCGCTGGTGATCCTGACCGGCACGCTGACGACCTTCAATCTGCCGATGGAGGGCGCCGCGGTGCTGCTCGGTGTCGACGCCTTGCTGGACATGGCGCGCACCGGAATCAACGTGCTCGGAAACTGCCTCGCCAGCGCGGTGGTGGCGCGATGGGAAGGCTACAAATTGCAAACCCGCGATCCGCAGCCGTAGCGGCAGGCGGCGCCGGAATCCTCCTCACGTTTCCCTGGCGGCGAGTATATAGGATCGAGGATCCGATGAGAAGGGCCGGGCCGTTCCTGGTGATCGGTCACGTGGAGAAGCCGTCGGCCAATTAGCATTAGCGGTTTCGCCGAACCACTCCCTCCGCCAATCAAAATCGGCGCCACCCCGAATTTGGCCGTCTGTGTTACATTTACGATATTCAAAACGCCAACGGGGATTCAAGGAAGAGGAGAAACTATGCGTAAACGGCTTGCGCCGAAACGTTGGTCTTTGTTTATGTGGATTGCGGCGGCCTCCGCGGGTTGCCTCTGCGTTGCCGGACTCACCTGGGCCCAGGGGCGCGGCGGGGGACAACCGCAGAATCCGCCGCCAAATGTCTCGTCCGATCCGCTCCTTCGCGGATTTGTGTTTCGCTCCATCGGGCCAGCCAACATGATGGGCCGCGTGGATGACATCGAAGGTTCGGAGAAAGACCCCATGATCGTCTACGCCGGTTTTGCGACCGGCGGTTTGTGGAAATCCACCGACGGCGGCAACCATTGGACTTCGCAGTTCGACAACATGCCGAACGAATCCATCGGCTCCATCGGAATCGCGCCCTCCAACCCCGATGTCGTCTACGTCGGCACGGGCGAGGGTAACAACCGGCAGAGCTCGTCGATCGGCGATGGCGTCTGGGGCACGACCGACGGCGGCAAGACCTGGAATCATCTGGGGTTGGAAGATACTCAATCCATCCAGCGGATCGTGGTCGATCCCACCAATCCCAGTGTCGCCTATGTAGCCGCGGGCGGCCATCTGTTCGGCCCGAACCCGGAGCGCGGCCTCTACAAGACCGCCGACGGCGGCAAGAACTGGACCAAATCCAAGTTCATCGACAACGACACCGGCTTCAATGATGTTGCGATCGATCCGTCGAACTCCAAAATCATTTACGCATCTTCCTATCAGCGGCGGCGGACCTGGTGGGGCATGAACGGCGGCGGGGCGGACAGCGCTTTGTGGAAATCGACGGATGCCGGCGCCACCTGGACCAAAATCGACGGCGCGGGCTGGCCAAAGCCCAAGGACAGTATCTACGGGCGGATTGCCATTTCCGTCTTCCGCGCCAAGCCCTCGATCATTTATGCGCAGGTTGAAGCGGGCGCCAGCGGCGGAACCGGCGGCGGGACTGCGGCCGATGGCGGACCGGCCCGCGGCGGACGCGGCGGAGCGGCTGAATCGCCGGCCAGTGAAACACCCGCGGCGGGCGGCGCGCAAGCCGGCCGCGGGGCTGCAGCGGGCGGCGGAGGCGGCGGTGGTTTCGGCGGCGGCGGAGGCGGAGGCAATGCCGGCTGCCCGGCGGCCACCAGCGAGGAGGCTCTCGCTTACGGACGCGGTGGAGGCGGCGGCGGTGGCCGCGGTGGCGCGAATCCACCGCCCCCCAATCCCGACGGTTCCGGCGTCTTCCGTTCCGAGGACGGCGGCAAAACCTGGAAGCTGATGAGCAATTGCAACGACCGGCCGATGTATTTCAGCCAGATCCGCGTGGATCCCGCCAACGACCAGAAGATCTTCACCGGCGGCAATCCCGGACGCGTCTCTCTCGATGGCGGCAAGACCTGGACCGGTCTGGCGGGCTCACACACCGATTACCACGCATTCTGGATCAATCCCAAGGAGCCGCGGCAGGTCTTCATCGGCCATGACGGCGGCATCGATATGAGCAACGACGGCGGGAAAACCTGGGACTTCCACAACGACATCGCGGTCGGACAGTTCTACCAGGTGTCGGCCGACATGCGGCGTCCCTATTGGGTCTGCGGCGGATTGCAGGACAACAACGCATGGTGCGGTCCGAGCGCTCTTCGTTCCAACGCCAACGGTCCTACCAATGCCGATTGGTTCACGGTAGCCGGTGGCGACGGATTCTATACGCGCCAGGATCCGACCGATTGGGCAATCGTCTACGGCGAATCACAGGACGGCAACATGTCGCGCCACGATCTGCGCAACGGCACGCAGAAAAGCATCAAGCCGAATGTGGCCCAAGGCCGCGGCGGACGGGGCGGGGAAGCCGGCGGCGGCGAACCTCCCGCTGCTGAAGCCGGCGGCTTCGGCGGCGGACGCGGCGGCGGGGCTACCAATGTCCTCAATGCGCCTCCCAATGTCGAGCCGTTCCGCTTCTACTGGAACGCGCCCATGGAAATCTCTCCGCACAACCCGGCGGTCGTCTATATGGCCGCCCAATACTTCTTCAAATCCACCGACCGCGGCGACTCCTGGTGGATGAATCCGAAAGACCTTACCAAGAACATCAATCGCTGGGCGCCGGACATGCCCATCATGGGCGTCCCCGGCAATAAGCCCATGGCCTCAAAACACGACGGCTATTCCACCAGCTCCACGGCGACGCAAATCCGCGAATCTCCTTCGCGGCCAGGCGTAATCTGGTTCGGCAGCGAAGACGGCAATCTGCAGGTCAGCCAGGACGGCGGCGAAACCTTCACCAACGTCTACGATAATATCGGCGGCGATGCGCCCAAGGGTTATACCCATATTTCGCGCATCGAGCCGTCGCATTTCGATCCCGGCACGGCCTACGTCGCAATCGATAACCATCGCAGCGACGACTGGAAGCCGTACCTCTTCAAAACCACGGACTACGGCAAAACCTGGACGAGTGTCGCCGGCAATCTTCCAAGCAAGGGCAACATCAACGCTCTGCGCGAGGACTACGACAACCCGAACCTGCTCTTCGCCGGCACCGAATTCGGGCTGTTCGTGACGCTGGACGGGGGCAGGGAATGGAAGAAGTTCATGACGGGCCTGCCCAGCGTGCGCGTCGACGACATCCTGATCCACCCGCGCGAGCGCGACCTGATCGTCGCGACGCACGGCCGATCGATCTGGATATGCGATGACATCAGTCCGCTCGAACAATACAAGCCAACGGCCACGGTGGCGTTGTACGATCCGCGTCCGGCGGTGGAATGGAAGAGCAATCCGATGGACGCGCGCAACGTCACCAATCGCGAGTTCAACGGCCGCAATCCGCAGGGCGGCACGGCGTTCACCGTCTACGCCAAGGAGGACATGGGCGACGCCAAGTTCGAAATCCTGCAGGGCAACAACGTGGTGGCCAGTTACGAACGGGTGTCCAACGGCGTCCTGGAGCTTCCGCCCGCGCCGGCGGGAGCGGCCGGAGGCGGCCGCGGATTCGGCGGCGGTGGAGGCGGATTTGGCGGCGCCGCTCCCGCCCCAACCGAACCGCTCACCATCAAAGCCGGGATGAACCGTTTTCAGTGGGCGATGCGCGGACCCGCGGCAGAGGCCAATGCGGCCGGCCGTGGACGCGGCAATCGCGGCGGGCGCGGCGGCGGAGCGGAACCGGGTGCGGCTGCCGGCAGCGAACTCACTCCGGCTAACCCCGCGGCGCCGCCACCTCCGCCCGCCGCTAATCCACAGGCCGGCGGAGGTGGAGGCGGCGGCCGCGGCGGACGGGGCGGCGCCGGTGGCGGGGTTCCATTTGTGGCCGCCGCCGGACGCGGCGGCGGAGGAGGAGGCGGCGGTTTCGGCGGCGGAGGCGTCACCGGAACGCTGCTCGAACCCGGCACCTACACCGTACGCCTGACGATCTCCGGCAACTCATGGACCTCGGCTGTCACCGTGCTCGAAGACATCTGGGTTCGGCCACAGTAAACGCACTTCGGCAGTTCAGCCCCGGGGTCATAGAAGCCCCGGGGCTTTTCATCATTTGAGCCGCTCCTCCCACATTCCCACCCGATACTGGCCGGCCTCGTAGTAGCCGTGCCACTGATACCGGTCCCTCAACTGCGAATCCAGCTTCTCGAATACAGGCAGTTGATTGTCCTCGCGCAGCCATAAAACATATCGGATGCCACTCGAGTCCAGCCATTGCGCGCTGTCCGCCATCTCGCCGCGATAAAACGACGCCACTTCGTTCTGGCGCGCGTCGATTTCGGGAAGGTTCCCGCGCCACACATTCTCGTGATTCGGCCAGCCTAAGAATGCCGTTTGGCCGGCGAGAATGGTCAGCATCGGTTGCACGGTATAAGCGCCGCGCGGAATGCGCTGCAGCACGATCGACGGCGGCGCATGTTTCAGAACATCCAGGATCACGCGCTCTCCGGCGTCTTCCCGGATGCCCGCGGCTCCATCGAGCTGACCGACGTGGGGCTTGGACGCGGCCAGCCAATGTCCGCCGAGCTCGCCGCCGAAGACGCACGTCAACGCCAGCACGATTGCGGTTCCCGTCCGGCAGACCCGGGAATGGCTGCGCAGATTCAAACCGCCGATCAGCAGAACGCCGCCGGTATAGATCCAGGCCCACCACTTCAGCGCCGTATTGAACCGCTCATATTTTCCGCCGTAGAGGTCGTCTACGTAGAAAAGCTCGGAGAACACCAGGAACGCGATCCAGAGCAGGCACAGCCCAATCGTCCGCCGTGATTTCGTGCCGCACGCCAGGTGTAGCGCGATGACCGCCAACAGCGGATAAAACGTCAACAGCCAGAGCAGCGGCGGAGTATGCGTCCCCGGCGGCGCCAGCCGGATTGCCATTCGCGATGCCGCGGAATCACCCGCGAAATAGAACAGGAACGGCCCGATCAGCAGCATTGCTGCCAGGAATCCCGCGCCCAGCGCTTTCCACGCGATCGGCTGTCGCGACAGGCACCGGAAAAACAGATAGCCCGCCGCCAGAGCGGCCACGAGCGGCAACTGCCAGGTGTTGCACGCCGCCATCAGTGCCACGCCGGCGGCGAGCAGGAAATGCGCCGTGCGCGATGCCAGGTCCGCTTCGATGTGCGCGATGGCAAGCAGGGCGAGCATCAACAGCAGGAATCCGCTCAGGGGCGGGTGATAATCGCCGAGGCCGACCAGATAGGAAAAGGTCTCGACGGGCAAATCCTGCGTTGCGGCATTGACGTGGGTGGTATGGATGAGCCACCGTCCCATCGGAAGGGTGGCGAATTCCGGCGTCAGAAAGCTGCCGATGAAGCGCACACTGGCATGCAGCGGCGGGTTGGGCGCGACCAGCCGGATTAATGGCGCCGTGCCCACCCCGCCGAAGACGATGGCCGCGGTCAGAAGCGCGATGGCCCGGCGCCGCCGCACCAGCAGCATCGCCGTCCCGGCGATGGCGGTCACCACCAACGCCACGATGGCGCAGAACCCCAGGTTGTAAGCAGTTCCCGCGCCTGCGTGGAACAACCGTCCGATGAGGGCCGCGGCATAGTGTTGCAGCGCGTAATACATATCGAATCGGAATGGCGGCAGCCAGCGATCGACGGGCGGCAGCCGGCCGCCCCCGAGATAATTCGCGACAAACGTGACGTCGGTAATCTCCTCGGAACTCGGCCCGATGTCCGGAAATGCGTATCGCCAGGCCAGGGCGTACAGGAGACCGCCGGCAAACACCACTTCCGTCCGCCAGCGGGCTCGCAGAAAACCGATCGATCGCGCCACCAGCCACAGCGATGCTACCGAAGTCAGCGGCAACAGCCAGTCGAGGCGTCCCAGGCCGATGAAGTGTTCGATGAAAAAGAGCGCCGCTACCAGCGCGACCGGCGACGCCACCCGCGCCAGCATCCATGACGGTGTGAGTCTTCGCCACGTCAGCGCCAGGCCGGTGAGGTTCAGCCAGAGCACGACCACCAGCAGCGCGTTGGACAGGTGAAGCATCGGATAGCCGGGATGGTAGCACGCCCGCAACATTCTCGACATGGTATGTTGATCCCGTGCCCAGACTCACGCGCCGCGAGCTGCTGCTTGCGGCGGCCGCCGGAAGCGCCCGCGCGTTCCAGGCTCACGGTATCGACCGCCAAGCTGTCGTGGCCCGCCACTCGCCGCGATATACCAAGCCCGATTTCGACGCGCCGCTCTCGGTCGGCAACGGCGAATTCACGTTTACGGTCGATTTCACCGGTCTGCAGACGTTTCCGCAGCTTTATGAGAAGACCGTCCCGCTATGTACCATGGCGCAGTGGGGATGGCATTCGTTTCCGATTCCCGATGGCCTCAGCCCCGATCAATTACGGCTGGAAATGTTCGATACCTATGGACGGCAGGTCGGCTACAAGACCAGTTCGCGCGGACAGGAGCGGCTGTTCAATTGGCTCCGCGAGAATCCGCATCGCTTCAACCTGGCGCGAATCGGCCTGGTGCTGGATGGCAAGCCGATCGCGCCGGAGGTGTTTAGACCGATTGAGCAGACGCTGGATTTGTGGACGGGCACGATCGATAGTAAGTTCGAGTTGCTGGGAAAACCGGTACATGTCACCACGTCGTACGAGATCGATACGATTCGTATTCTCGTCGAATCCCCGCTTTGCACGACCCAGCTAAAAGCTGCGATCGATTTCCCATACGCGTCTTCTGGGATGTCCGGTGCTGATTGGACGGCGCCCGATCGCCACCGGACCACGGTCTGGGATCAGGGTGGTCCGCAGAGTCTGAGTCTGGATCGGGAAGTTGATGGCACGCGCTACATCGTGGACTGTACCAGCGCCCCCGGCACCAGCCTGGGCATAGGTGCGAAGCACAAGGTATCCGTACAGTCGACTAGCCCTCGAATGGAGTTCTGGTGCGGATTCGCGGCGCGGCGTGAGGATGTCGTGGATCTTCACGGAAGGGCAGTCCGCCGGAACTCGCCGTTCTCCACCGGCGGCGCTATCGATCTTTCCGCCTCCACCGACCCGCGAGCGGAAGAGCTCGAACGGCGAATTGTCCTCTCGCAATACCTCACTGCCATCCAGTGCGCCGGTTCCCTCCCACCGGCCGAAACCGGGCTCACCTGCAACAGTTGGTACGGGAAATTCCATCTCGAAATGCACTGGTGGCACGCCGCGCATTTCGCTATGTGGGGCCGCCCCGGCCTGCTCGAACGCAGCCTTCCCTGGTACGGCACCATCCTCCCGAAGGCTCGTGCCAAGGCCGTGCAGCAAGGCTACGACGGCGTCCGCTGGCCGAAAATGACTTCGCCCGATGGCAGCGATTCACCCTCCAATGTCGGCGAACTGCTCATCTGGCAGCAGCCGCACCCGATTCTTTACGCCGAAGCCTGCTATAACGCCCAGCCCAATACCGCGACGCTCGCACTCCACAAAGACGTCGTGATGCGGACAGCCGAATTCATGGCCAGTTTCGCCGTCGAAAAAGACGGCCGCTACATCCTCGGTCCGCCGGTCATCCCCGCGCAGGAAAATCATCCGGCGCGCGAAACCTGGAATCCGACCTTCGAGCTGGCGTATTGGAAGCAGGCGCTGGGCATTGCGCAGACCTGGCGCGAACGGCTGAACCTGCCGCGCGTCGCCAGGTGGGACTACATCCGCAAGCGGCTCTCGAAGCCAACCGTTCGCGACGGCGTCTACCTGGCGCACGAGAATTGCCCGCAGACCTACACCGAGCGCAATCGCGACCATCCGTCGATGCTCTACGCCTATGGCATGCTGCGAGGCGAAGATATCGATCCCGAAATCATGCGGCGCACGCTGAACAAAGTCCTCGACGTGTGGAAGTGGGACGATACTTGGGGCTGGGATTTCCCCGCCATCGCCATGACCGCCGCGCGTCTCAATGAACCTGAGATCGCCATCGACGCGCTGTTCCACGAATCGCCGAAGAATACCTGGCGCGCCAACGGACACGTCTGGCAACGCCCCAATCTGCCGGTCTACCTGCCGGCAAACGGCGCACTGCTCGCGGCCATCGCCATGATGGCTTGCGGCTGGAACGGAGCGCCCGCGGGAAACGCGCCCGGGTTTCCCAAGAAGAACTGGAACGTCCGGTGGGAAGGCCTGAAATGCGATTTGTGATGTGCCTGATGCTGGCGGCGGACGGCATTTGTTGCGCCCAGGGGCAGAATCCCTCGCCGATGGTCGAGCACACGCGGGAGCATCCGCGCCTCACCGAGTCGAATCCGCCGGGCCGGCGCGAAACGCTCGCCATCGGGACGCTCTTCATCCCGGAGAAACTCGCGTCCAGAAAACACCTACCGCTGTTTGTCCATTTTCATGGGGCGCGATGGGTGCCGGAGGCCGCCGCCGCGCGCGACGGGCGCCGGGCCGTCATTTCCGTCGAAGGCGCGACCGGCTCGACGGCCTACGCCCGGATGTTTGCCGACCACGCCGCGTTCGGCGCGATGCTTCGCGAGGCGGAGCAGAAATCGGGAGTCACGTTCGCGCCGATCTGGCTTACCGCATGGAGCGCCGGGCACGGAGCCATCCGCGAGATTCTAAGCGTCCCCGAATACTACGGCCGCGTCGACAAGGTGCTCCTGATCGACGGCCTGCATACCGGGTACGTCGGCGGGACGCCGGGACCGCTGGAGTCGCAGCTCGAAACCGATCACCTCGATATCTTCCTGAAGTTCGCGCGCGATGCCGCCGCCGGCCGCAAGGGGATGCTGATCACTCACTCGGAGATCTTTCCGGGGACATTCGCAAGCACCACCGAGACCGCTGATTGGCTCCTGGCGCAGCTCGGGTTGCACCAAAGGGCGGTGTTGAAGTGGGGTCCCATGCGGACGCAGCAATTAAGCGAGGTCCGCGCCGGCAAGTTCCGCATGGCCGGATTCGCGGGGAACTCCGCGCCCGATCACGTCGACGAGTTTCAAAGCCTGGCCGAGTTTCTGAGGTGGCTGCGATGATCGCGTTTGCGGTCCGCAGTGGCGCTTTCATCGTCGGCCGTGTCGTCCGAGCGGAACAGCCGCGTACGCGAACAAACGCGCGTGAGAAGCGCGGCCAACGCCATCGCAATCAGGATATCCGGCCAAGTCACGAATGCCATACAGCCCCCGGCTACAGCAACTTACTCCTTCCTTCTGTCTCCTGACTCTATCTCCTGGCTCCCTTTCTTATTCCACTTACACTCCAAACATCCACCCGTCGTCGAACGCGGGAAGGTCCGGGCCTTCCGATCCGCGGCTCAGCAGCGGCCGCGCCAATAGCGCCAATTCCTGCCGCCGCTTGGTGCCGGTCTTGCGAAGCAGGTGGTTGATCTGAACTTTGACGTTGTTTTCCGAGGTCCCTAAAGCCACGGCGATCTGCCGGTTGCGCAACCCGTCCGCCACCATGGCCAGGACGACCTTTTCGCGCGGCGACAGCGGCGGTCCGTCCGGCAACTGCCGCTCCAGCGTATCTTTAAAGCGAAATTGCCGCTGCCCGCAACAAATCTGTGCCAGCGCCTCGCTGGCGTCCGCCACGGGAATTCGCGTCGAGATGAGGCCGTCAAAGCCGTGATCCATTGCCGCCAGTACTAACTCCGGACGCGTTGCGCTGCAGCACATTACGAACAACGATTTGGGCGATTCGCGCCTGGCGGCGTCCAGCATCTCCCATTGCAGGGTGCCGTCGCCATCCAGCATTACCAGCCACTTTTCGCCGGATCGTAAGGTTTCGCCGAGTTTCGCCGGCTGGCGCATGCTGAGTTCCGCTTCCAACCCGGCCCGCCGCAACACTTCGCGAAATCCGACCGCCAAAAGGGGCCGTTCCGTCACAAATACGATATGGTCGATGGCCGGTTTCAGGACGGTTTCCTCTGTCCATATACTAAGTTCCACTTCCGGAGTGTCTACAAGCCAACAGGCGGTCACTACAGTACTATTAGTCCCCGGTACGATAACATCGTGAGTAAGCTGAACGATACTTACAAAGGAGAACTAACCGGCTGTGGTCGTTTTCATCAGGAAGCCGGTCAGGTCGGGCGAGGACGCTCCAACTGAGGTGCGGCGAGCGACTCCCCGTTGGCCATCACCCGGAAGGAATCCGGCGCAATCGCCCGCAAGCGCACGGCCGGGGCGTCAATCGACTCGTCGGCCAATTGGAATGTGCCATGGTGGATGGCAATGCTGCACTCCGATCCGAGAATCCGGTGGGCCTCGAGGGCCTCATCCGGGTTCATGTGCGAGCTTGACATGAACCAGCGCGGTTCGTAAGCGCCGATGGGCAGAAACGCGACACGGGGCGGGCCGAAGCGGTCGCGAATCCAGGAGAAGTGGCGGCCGAAAGCGGTGTCGCCGGCGAAATAAACCAAGCCGAAGGACGACTCGAGCACATACCCGCACCAGAGCGCGCGATTGCGATCGAACAAACCGCGTCCGGAAAAATGAAAAGCCGGCACCGAGTGGATGACGGCGCCGCACAGGGCCGCCGAATCGCCCCAATCGAGCTCGCGAACCGGCGCGATGCCGCGCGATTCGAGAAAACCGCCGACGCCGAGGGGGGCGGCAAACGTCGTGGCGCCGCGCCCGCGCGCCGCCAGGCGCCGAAGTGCGGGCAGATCCAGGTGGTCGTAATGATTGTGACTGAGGAGAACGAGATCGAGCGGCGGAAGATCCTCAAATGCCACGCCGGGATCGCGGTGGCGCTTTGGTCCTGCGAACGAAACGGGGCTGCAGCGGGGCGACCATATCGGGTCGGTAAGAATATTGACACCCGGTTGTTGCAACAGGACCGTGGAATGATTGACGAACGTCACCAGCATTCCGGACGACACGGCTGGCGGCGGGACCGAGGGTTCGACTGGAATATTCGCCGGGCACGGCTCGGGACGGCGCGTGCGCACCCACTTCAGGACGTCGGCCAGATTGCGGGGACCGGGCGCGGACGGGTTGAAGTATCGGCGTCCGTCGTAGTGTCGCGGATAAGACAAGCTTCTATTATGCGGGAGTAGACAGAGGCGGGGGCCTGTCCTACAGTAGCTACGTGACGTGGAATCGCGACTACCGCGTAGTGCGGACCGTGTTCCAGCGCGGGCTGGCGCTGGTCTACCTGGTCGCATTCCTGGTTACCGCCGAGCAATTCAAAGCACTGTTGGGCGAGCACGGATTGTTGCCGGTGCCGCTGTTTTTGAAACAAGTCCAGTTCCGCCAGACGCCGAGCGTGTTCTTCCTGTGGCACACCGACGCCGCATTCACGATGGCGGCCTGGCTCGGCGTGGCGATTTCCGCGGCCGCCGTGGCCGGGCTGACGGAGCGGTTCGGGTGGTGGGTGTCCTCATCCGCCTGGGCGGTGTTGTGGGCGCTATACCTCTCGTTTGTGAACGTGGGACAGACGTTCTATGCGTTCGGATGGGAATCGATGCTGCTCGAAGCCGGATTCCTGGCGATTTTTCTGGGACCGCGGCGGGCGGCGCCGAGTGCGATTCCAATGTGGCTGCTGCGCTGGATGCAATTCCGCGTGATGCTGGGCGCGGGATTGATCAAGATGCGGGGCGATCCATGCTGGCGGCAGTTGACATGCCTGGACAAGTTCTACGAGACGCAGCCGATGCCGAATCCGTTGAGCTGGTACTTTCACTGGCTGCCGGAGAGCGTGCACAAGAGCGGGGTGCTGTTCAATCATTTCGTGGAACTGGTTGTGCCGTTCGCGTTTTTTCTGCCGCAGCCGTGGTCGAGCATCGCCGGCGGTTTCACGATTCTGTTCCAACTGGCGCTTCTGGCCGGCGGGAATCTCTCGTTTCTGAACCTTTTCACGATCGTGCTGGCAATTCCGTTGATCGATGGCGAACTGCTGGCGCGATGCTTTCGGGTGCGGCCGGTGGAAACGGCGCCGATGGGCCGGGCGCGGCATTTTGTCATGGTGGGGCTGGCGCTGATTGTCGGCATCCTGAGCGTGCCGGTGGTGGAGAACATGGCCTCCAGCCGGCAAATGATGAATGCCAGCTTCGACCCGCTGCAACTGGTCAACACCTACGGCATGTTCGGCAGCATCACGCAATCGCGCGACGAAGTGATCGTGGAAGGAACCAACGACCCTCCCGGCGAAAACGCGCATTGGCTGGCTTACGAATTCAAAGGCAAGCCCGGCGATCCCATGTATCGGCCGCCGCAGATTGCCCCCTACCATCTGCGGCTGGATTGGCTCATGTGGTTCGCGGCCATGGGGGAATACCAGGACAACCCGTGGTTCGTGAATTTCATGGCGAAGCTGCTCCAGGGAGACGGCGAAGTTCTGTCGTTGTTGCGGTGGAATCCGTTTCCCGGTCATCCCCCGAAATACGTGCGGGCGATGCTGTACCACTATCGCTTCAGCACGCCCGACGAACGGCGGAAGACGGGAGCCTGGTGGCAGCGCGAGTTTGCCGGCCCGTGGTTCCCGGTGGTGTCGCTGGATATGCAGAATTTTCGCGATGTGCTGCAGCAGATGGGATGGATGTGAGCAGGGCGTTGCGAGAGTGGTATAGGATGATCGTAGGCGCTCAGTGTTCATCACGCGGAAACATCTGAACCGGAGGACCCTGCTGAAGGGGCTGGGGGCTTCCATCGCCTTACCCTGGCTGGACGCGATGCGCCCGGCTATGGCTGCTCCGGCAGCGTCCAGCGCGCCCGTCCGGCTGGCGTTTGTCTACGTGCCGAACGGCATCATCATGAAGGACTGGATACCCGCGGAGACGGGCGCCTCGTTTGACCTGCCGCGAATTCTGAAGCCGCTCGAAGCGCATCGCGATTCGCTGCTGGTTCTCTCGGGATTGGATCATCATAATGCCGATCCGCTGGGCGATGGTCCGGGCGATCATGCGCGCGCCGGCGCCTGTTTTCTGACTGGAGTCCATCCCCGCAAGACGGCCGGCAAGGACATTTCGGCCGGCGTCTCCGCCGACCAGATCGCGGCCGCGGAAATCGGATCGGCCACGCGGTTTCCATCGCTGGAAGTCGGTTGCGAGGACAGCCGCACCGTCGGCAATTGCGATTCCGGCTATAGCTGCGCGTATACCAATAGCATTGCCTGGCGCGCCGAAGCGTCGCCGCTGCCGCCGGTGACGAATCCGCGGCTGGTGTTCGAGCGTCTCTTCGGCTCCGCCGATCTGCCCGCCGACCCGGCGGTTCGCGCGCGGCGATTGGCCTGGCGAAAAAGCATCCTCGACCTGGTGCAGGAGGATACGCGCAATCTGGCGGGGTCGCTGGGGCCCTCGGACCGGCGCAAACTCGACGAGTATCTCTACGCGGTGCGGGAGATCGAAAGACGTATCGAAGCGGCGGAGAAAGACAATACCGAGCGCGCGCAATTTGCTCCCGATTTCGCCCGGCCGTCGGGAATTCCATTCTATTTCTCCGAGCACCTCAAACTGATGTACGACCTGCAGGTGGCGGCATTTCAGGGCGATCTGACGCGCGTCGCCACCATGGTGGCGGGCCGCGAAGGCAGCACCCGCAGCTATCCCGAGCTCGATATTTCCGACGGCCATCATCCCCTGACGCACCATCGCGGCAACCCGGAGATGATCGAGAAGGTCACCAGGATCAATGCCTTCCATGTCGAGCAGTTGGCGTATTTCCTGGCCAGGCTGGAGGCGGCCAGGGAAGCCGACGGCACGCTTCTCGAGCGCGTGATGGTGGTCTACGGAAGCGCCATTTCCGACGGCAACGCGCACGAGCACACCAATCTGCCGGTGCTGCTGGCGGGACGGGGCGGAAATCTCAAGAGCGGGCGTCACGTGAGGTATCCCGGCGGCACGCCGATGACGAACCTGTACATGGCGCTGCTCGATCGCGCGGGCGTCCACCCGGAAAAGATCGGCGACAGCACCGGCAAGGTGGAGCATCTGAGCGACATTTAGGCTCGGCGAAGCCCCGATGCCGCCCTATTTGAATCTCTGGAAACAGCGCCTCGGCCGCGTGCCGGACTGGGTGTGGGAGCATACCGATCTCGAAACGCTCGTCCTGGCGGACAACGACCTCGCGGAGGTGCCCGGAGAGATCGGCGGATTGAAGCGGCTGCGGATGCTCGATCTCGGCCACAACCGGCTGAGCTCGATTCCGGATTCGTTGGGCGGCCTGGACAACCTGACCGATTTTCTCTATCTCCACGACAACCAATTGCGGTCGCTGCCCTCCTCGCTGTCGCGGTTGACCAGGCTCCGATACCTGAACATCGGCGAGAACGCGTTCGAGATTTTTCCGGAATGCGTTTGCGGGATGGCGGGCCTGATGGAACTGAGGGCAGAGGGGAATCGACTCGCCTCGCTGCCGGAAGCGATCGGGCAATTGCGGAGCCTGCGGGAACTGCACTTGAGAAACAATCGAATCGTGTCGCTGCCGGACGCCATCGGCGGGCTGCGGGAATTGCGCCAGGTTGATCTCCGCGGAAATCCCGTGGCAAGCCTGCCGGAGGGCCTCGGCGCGTTACCCCGGCTGGAGAAAATCGACCTGCGCTGGATTCCGTCGCTGCCGCTTCCGCCATGGGCGGCCGCACTGGAAGCTCGCGGCTGCCTGATCTATCGCTGAACGGGCGGCCCGGCCGGCTGCCAGCGAGTGAGCCGCGGTATCCATCGCGGCACGTTCGAGCAGAACGTCTCGTACTCGCCGTCGTAGGTGCGCCGCAGAACCGGTTCTTCGTAAACCATGACGAACAGGTGGCAGGCGAGCCAGACGAGAAGGCCGTACGCCAGGACCTGGAGATTTCCGAGCCACAGGCTTTGACCCAAAATGACCGTCACCACAGCCACGTACATGGGATTGCGCACGTATCGATAGAGACCGGTGACCACCAGGTGACGCGTCGGAAACACCGGCGCCGGAGTTCCCAGTCCCTGCAAGGCAAAGCCGGACGAAGGAGTCCACCAGCACCGCCGCCCCGGCCGCGATCAGCGGGATTCCGAGACCCCGCAGCGCCCAACCCGACGAAATACCGTTCAGACCATGCCTGGAAATCCACAGTGGCACCAGGCCGGCGACAGTGAAAGGAGCGGCGATGAAAAAGAGGATCGAGCCGGCCGACGCCAGAAGCTTGCGCATGTGAATAGGTCCTTTAACAAACATGCTACGGGGTTCGATCGGAGGCAAGGGGTAGGATCGTAGCAGGAGGGTGAAATATGGCTGCGCGGCCAAAGCGCGAAACGGTCGATCTTTCCAATTACCCCAACCTGGTGGTGATCTATCTGGGGATGCGCGTCAACGCCTTGACTGGAATCCGGACGATCTTCGGTTTCGGACCGAAAATCTCGCGCGCCGTCGAGGCGAAGCCCGATGGCCTGCTTCTGCACGAGAACCTTCTGTACTCGCTCCGCCATTTCGGGATGAGGCAGTATTGGCGCGATTTCGAATCCTTGGAAGCCTGGTCCCGATCCGAGCCGCACCGCGCCTGGTGGCAGAACTTCCTGCGCGACAGCGGCGGCACCGGCTTCTGGCACGAGACCTACTTTCGGCGGGGCGGTATCGAGGCGGTGTATGTGGATATGCGGGAACGCACCGGCCTGGCGCGGTTCGCGAATGTGGAGCCGGCCAGGGGAGCGATGTTCTCGGCGCGCAAGCGGGCGGGAATGGCGGGCGATGCCGCAGTTGGGACGGCGGTTTCGGAAGAGGAAATGTACGGCTCTTGAACCGTTAGAACTGCAGCCAGGCGCGCCACTCGGCTTCCAGATCGGATAAGGGCCGGCCGAAAATCTCGGGGATGCTGTGGCTGCCGTACTGCCAGACCTTGCGGATGCTCTCCATGCCGAAAATGTTCCGCAGATACTCCACAAACGCCGCCAGTTCCGCATACGTGACGTCGGGCGAGTATTGCGAGGGGTTCCAATCCGGATTCACCAGCTTGTCCAGCGGGAGGAGGTTGCCGGATTTCAGCAGGGCTTCGACGTCGCGGTGGAATCCGCCTTCGGCCGCATAGACGGCCAGGCCTTCCTCGATCCACGGCTCGGCGGTCCCCCATAGGTTGGAGAGAATTTCGTGGCACAGCTCGTGGGTCAAATCGGGGCGGACAGGGGTGAGTACGAAGAACACCACGTGCTGGCGCGGCCGCGACCGGCCTTCGCCGTCATAGCCGATCAGTTCCTTCATGCGGGCGCGCGATTCGAGCAGAAGGACGTGGATGACGGGCTTGTAGCCGGCCGCGCCGGCGAGGCGCAAAACATGGGCGCGCGCCTGCTCCGCGCCTTTGCGGACCGCGACCAGGTTGGGATCGTGCTTGAGCTTGGGGTCGAAGCAGAAATCAAAGTGCCCTTTGGCTTCGCATCGCCAGGTGAAGCCGGGATGGTGCAAATATTCCTGCAGCGCGGGGTCGTCCTTGGGTTTTCCCGCGGGGGCACAGGCCGAAATGCTAACGGCGGTCAAAATGGCGGCGACAACGAGTTCCGGCCTCATCAAGCTGTCACAGACAACGGTAACATGAACGCGCAGGGTCCAGCCGGAACGAAGGAATCGGGCCTCTGCCGCGTTTCCGGGGTCGTCTTACTGCGTGGCGCCGCCGGCTTCGGGCACGGGCGCCAGAGTCAGGGCGATTTTTCTGGCGGTATCCTCGGGGACCGTGGGCGGATAGACGACGCGTGCGCTGCACGTGCCGGTCCGGCCGGGCACCATAATATTCAACGAATGGGAATCCGGGGCGGACGCATTGGGGCGATCCTGATAGAACACCCGTTTGGCGGAGTTTTCGAACAGCGATTCCTTGGTGACGTTCAGCAGGTGCAGCATGGAGTCGGAAATCGGCTTGAAGGCCTGCGTGGGCTGGCTGGTCACGACCGCGATCGCGACCGTGGGGTCTTGAAGATAGGCGGATCCGGTATTGTCGGCGCCGGCCGTCCAGTTCTCGGGGACAGCGATCTGGCAGACCGATTTGGAATCTTTGATGATCTTCCAATTGGTTGGGATCGAATCTCCGGAGGCCCGGAGAATGCCAAGGAAAAGCAGAGTCGCGACTATGATTTTCCTCATGGCCGGAGTGTAACGCCGCCGCCCTCCGGAAACAAGGCCCATCGTGTCCGCAACAGGAGCCGAAGTGTGGCGCTACACCAACGAATTGTATGCGGAGAACCGCTCGCCGGAGGCGCATAATTCTCCGTAGGACTGCGATTGGCGCTATCCACCACCTGAATCGTGGCCGGAACTCTGCGAGCCTGCAGCTTCAATCCGAGTTGCTCTTCGACGGCGGTGAGAAGCGAGGGCCCGGGAATCGGCGCCTCGACGGGCGGCGAGGGCGTCGTATCGACCATCCAGCTCAGCACGAAATCGTAGGTGCCATTCAACGAGGTTTCGTCCAAAACCGTCCGGCCTTTTCAAAGCCCACGGCTTGGGGATCGGCAGGTTTGATGCTGGCCGCTTCGAAGGCAGGCTGCGCCGCCAGAACGGCCGGCACGAGAAGCAAGGCAATCCGTTCGATCATATGTGATTTCCGTGCGCCTCCGGCGCCGCGCACTCCCATGATTCTTCAGAGGGATGGGCTGGTCAAAGGCGTCGATTTGCCGGTTGAGTCGGCATACCGGCCCAATGATTTCCATGGTGCGAGATCTTCGGGCTGCCCGGATTGGCGTGCAGGCATCGTCGATTGCATCCAGCCGCAAACGACGAGGCTCCCGGAGCATCGGCTCGCCCGCGCCGCCTGCATGTCTTGCGCGAAGAAACCGAAGGCATCGCGGTCTTCCGGCGTGTCTGAAACACGATTCCGTTGTACCCGCAAGGCTTCCCGCTCCGCTGCCTCGCGGGTCCATGAATTTCGAAAGACCCCTTCCCGCCAGTACCGGATCAACTGCAACGTCACGTCCGAGGCGCCCGCGTATTTGTCGGTTTGGCGAAGGAAGAACTCGAAGAGCGGTTTCGGAATCTCAAAGGAATCGGGCACGTCGCGACGCGTATATTCATAGATGCTCTTCTGCCGCCACGGGTCGAATTTCCTGGTTCCCCAGTAGTCGTCTTCATCCAGGAAAATCTGTGTCGTAGGTATGACTACTCGCACGGACCGCGCCGGTTCATGCAGGACCCAAACCGCCACCGTGTGATTGGAAGCCGGCCAAAACAAACCGACACCTCGAATTCCGGCTCGCTCGACCAGAAATCCGTAGAGTGCCGACAGCTCGTCACATTCCGCCGTGGCGGTGGGTGCGGACGAGGACGGCGTGTTCAGGCCTTTCCATTGACGCCAGATATTGTCCGAGTTGGGCGGAAGGTTGGTCACGTCCCAATGGAGATTCCAGAACCCGGCGTCCCTGCCGGCCTCAAAGAACACACGGGCGACCACATAATCGGACATTGTGACCGTGCCTGGCTGGAGCTTGAACGTCGAGGTGAACGACGCGAACCCCGACTTCATCGCGGCGCTGTTCTCGAGGGCCTTGGCTTTTCCCTTGATGGCATCGATAAGCTGTATCAAGGTCGCTCCCGATTTCCGGGGAGCGACTTCGCCGTCCGCGCCATATGAACCGGCAACCGCCGTCAACAACAGGATGAACACCCGGCGCCAGCGAGAATCCGGTCTCCGCTCACGGGTTGGCGGGGCCTCGTTACTCGGTGGGCGGAGCTGGGCCGTGGAAATCACTCTTTGTGCTTAGACACCCGACGGCATCAGAAAGTGCCTGCTAACCCGCATTTCTCACCAAAACTCGTTTCGGAAGTGAGTTGCAGGGCGGAGGTTGGTTTTCGGATTCGTACTTGGCCGTACGGGATTGCCACCGGCGCGTAGATTGGCGTTCAAAGCGCCAAAGCGCT
>Ga0335078_10001834_pt1 | contig 32137 bp, 22 predicted proteins | sample Lox_Sample_32_FD_206711 | JGI IMG/M metagenome (GOLD analysis project Ga0335078, IMG submission 206711) | Soil microbial communities from Loxahatchee National Wildlife Refuge, Florida, United States - Lox_Sample_3.2 | ecosystem: Environmental > Terrestrial > Soil > Wetlands | place: USA... | reverse complement strand
GTAGGCGCAAGCAGTCGATTGCTGCAGCCTCTGGTGGAAGCGCTGCGCCGCTACGTGACGGCCGCCGGCAAACTGCACGCCGACGACACGCCGGTGCCGGTATTGGCGCCCGGCCAGGGGAAGACCAAGACGGGGCGCTTGTGGACCTATGTGCGCGATGATCGACCTGCCGGCGACACCGCCGCGCCCGCCGTATGGTTCGCCTACTCCCCCGATCGCAAAGGCGAGCATCCGGCGCAACATCTGGAAAAGTTTCGCGGGACGCTGCAGGCGGATGCCTACGCCGGATTCAATCAGCTCTATGAAGACGGTCGCATTCAACCAGCTGCGTGTTGGGCGCACGTGCGGCGTCATTTTTACGATCTCGAACAGGCGCACAGTTCGCCGGTGGCGCGGGAAGTGCTGCAGCGGATCGGCGCACTGTATGGAGTCGAAGAACCGATTCGCGGTTGACCGCCGGACGAACGCCGTGCCGTCCGCCAAGCACAGGCCACACCATTGCTGGAGTCTCTGCGACGGTGGTTGGAAGCGACCTTGTCGAAGCTCTCGCGCAAGTCGGAGATGACGGTGGCGATTCGATATGCGCTTTCGCGCTGGGACGCGCTGACGCGCTATATAGGAGATGGCCACATCGAGATCGACAACAACGCCGCCGAGCGCTCTCTGCGAGGTGTGGCCCTAGGCCGGAAGAATTACCTGTTCGCCGGATCGGATGCAGGCGGGGAACGCGCCGCGACGATCTACAGCCTGATCGGTTCGGCGAAGCTCAATGGTCTCGATCCCGAAGCCTATCTGCGCGAGGTTCTGACCCGCATCGCCGACCACCCCATCAACCGCATTGAGGAGTTGCTTCCGTGGAATCTCGTCGCCAGCGTTCCGCCAGAACCCATAGCCTGAAACAGAAAACCCAAGCATGCTACCTGGGGCGCGCTTCTTCCTGCCCAAATCCGGCGGTGCTGGTCATGCTCCCGAACTTGGCCGTGAGTTTTCGAGTGAGGGTGAGGTCCGAGTCGAAGCCCTCAAGTTGGGAGTCACCTACGGTGGCCACACGAATGCCTGGACTGTCCTCTTCTCCCACGGGCCGTGGTTTTCGCGCTGATTTGCCTGTCTGGCGGATAGCTGTCTGGTTGGCTCTCTCGTCGGTCAGAGATGCAGTCATGGTCGACATCTTGGCTCCCTTCAATGTTTCATTCACGCGGTATGGCAAGACTGCGCAAGCGAGTTGCAGTCCAGATTTCCCATCCACTGGGCTTGACTCGTGCGCTCAGCCCCGAACAAACCACACTGACGGCCACGATCCAAGGCACCAGAGCTGTGACCAAAACCGCGACGAGGGCCAGTTTTTTCGCCATCTTCATCTCACCGTACGCGAAGCAGCGCCGTGTTTACCTGTTTCGTCTCGCCCGCTCCACCCCACGACACCATGGCGTCCCGGCCGATCAACTGCATGCGCGGATAACCCAGGCCGTCGCTCGTTCCTTGTGCGATTTCTATCCGATGGAGTTCCGAGTCGTGCGAGCGTACCTGCGCCGCGACCAGATGTGACACTCCGTGCTCGCGCGTGAGCCATGTGACCAGCGCGTCGTCGGGCGCCAGGAATGCAATCGCGGGCCGTCCAATCGGCTGCGCTTCACCGCTGGCGGCATCGATGTTTCGGACGGTGGGAAACGTAGCCCCGCCATCATTGGAGAAAGCCAGTTGAAGTGAAGCTTTTTCTTCAATCCCGCTATACCAGGCGATGGCAATCTCATTCTGTCGTTGCGCTAATGCGGCGCCGTTCACCGGACAACCATTGATGTGCCATTCGTCGTTGTGGAGAGATTTGCCCGCTTGCCACTTTCCGCCGTCTTCACGGACGGTGTAGATGTCGCGGATCTCGTCACCGGTGTGATTCCGGTAAGCGGCCACAAATCCCGTCGAGGTCTTTACCAGGCTCGTGGGACAGCAAGTACAGACATCGTCATCCAACGTCTTTTCAGCACTGACTACGCCTGAGGACGCGATCACTCCGGACATCAACCGGTAGACGTGTTTGGTTTCGTAATCACGCGCATCGAGCCACACGATCGTTGCGTGATCGTCATCGCGCATAGCCAGTGAAGCGAAGCTGTGTTCACCGTCCGTGCGGTCGGAGTGAACAATCGTAGGCTGCGTCCAGGTCTTGCCCTGGTCCGACGAAGCGGCGGTGTAGAGGTAGTTTCCCGCCCACTTGTTGCCTTTGACCAAGGGCAGCCGTTCGGACCAAACAGCAAGCAAGCTTTGATTGGGTAGCGACAAGACCCAGGGCGGAGCTTCTGCATATCTGTCGAAGTTGTTGCGCGTAACGATAGTCTGCGGAGCTGACCATACTTGCGCACTGCGAGTCGCAAAGCGAAGTGCGAGCGCATTGTTGACGGGCTCCAGCCAACTCAGAATGATTTGACCATCCGCAGTTGCCGTCTCATTCGGCGTCATGCTCCCGAGAATTGCCGGATTCGCAACAGGTTCAACCGATATTCCTTCCGGCCTCCGACATGAAGTAACACATGCGGACACCAGCAGAATTGCAGCTAAACTTAGCAAGAATCGTCCAGCAGATCTCATCACAGCCTCTTTGCTTCCCGTGCCCTTTTCGCGCCTGCTCGGAATTCCTCCATCGTCGGTCCCAGCGCGGAGCGTAGATGGGCAGTCATTCCCGGTCCGGCCTTCGCAGGAGTACCCGCATCAAAGGGCGGTTGGGGATTGTATTCGTTGACGAGTTGCAGCATCTCGGCATAGACGCGGCCGCGCAATCGAGCTGCAACCACCAGACCGAAGTCAATGCCGGCGCTTACGCCCGCGCCCGTGATTCGATTGCGGTCTTCGACCACGCGTTCCTGCACCGGTGTTGCTCCAACCAGCGGAAGCAGATCCCGGGCGACCCAGTGCGAAGTGGCCCGATAACCCTTCAGCAGACCGGCACAGCCGAGAAGCAGAGACCCAGTGCAAACGCTGGTGACATACCTGGCGCGGGACCCGCGGTCTGCCAGAAAATCGAGCACGTCATCGTCATTCATCACCGCACTCGTGCCTTCCGCGCCGCCGGACACGAACAACAGATCGAGGTCTTTCGAACAATCTCTCAAGGTGGTGGTCGGAACGATCGCCAGGCCACCGCGGTCGATGATCACTGGTTGCCTGTCCTTCCACACTAGATGCACATCAACATTCATCAAGCTGGCGAGCATCGTATGCGGGCCGATCAAATCGAGGGCGGTGAATTGCGGATAGACGAGCATCGCCATCTGGAGGCGTGGTCCGCGCATGGCTTCTTCCATGGCGCGGTTGGCATCTTCCAGTGTGGACTTTGCGGTGTGTGTCTCCGCTGCAACAAGCCTGGCGGGCACACTGAGCGACGCCAGGGTTGCTGCGGCAAGATTTGCAAATTGTCTGCGATCCATCGACATACTCTTCCTCACCTTCGACTCAGCGGCTTACACGATACGTCAGCAGGAAAGTCCGCGACGCTCCGGGCCTGATCCAGTCCTGTACAAACTGATGGCTCCCCGTGTAATAACGCTTGTCCAGCAAGTTGTTCACGTTGAATTGAAATTCATGACGCAGCTTCTGAGTGGAAAAGGCGTAGGAGTTCGAGCAGCATTTTCGCCAACTGAAGCCTGTACTCGTGCCGGTAACGCTTAGGCGACAACGAAGTCTCAGACTTGAACAACTGGCTGAAACGAGACGGCGACAGGTGTACCCTTCGCGTTAAGTCAGAAACTTTCAGTTGATGGCGGGTATCGTTGCGAATAATTACGATTGCGTCCTCGATTCGCCTATCCATAATTTGCACTCCTTCGCTCAATGACGGCATCGCCCGATGGTTCGTGAGAACCGGATCGGCGATTGATTGCGACGATCCCTTGCCTGAATGAGGTTCTCCTCACGCATCAACAGCAGGGGACATAAACAACCTGTGGATTCACGCTCCGCACGAGGCACGACTCCAAGTATTTGGATCGTGGTGTCCGTACAAAGATGATCGAAGTTGTTTTAGGAGGCTAGGACAGGAGGGCCGCGCTTCTGCTGGCTACGGCTCCAGCAAATGCGGTAGTAGATCTCAACTTGGGCGCGGATGGCCGGGTGGCTCACCAACGAGGCATAAAAACTTTGGGAAGCTGTGGGCAGAAGCCGTGTGCTAGATCCCGCAACAGTTGCTGTTGCGGGGAACATCGGGCATTTCATGCGAATTGCCGAGAAACCGGGTCCCGATGGGGACTCACCCGCCATCTGCTGCATGCAATGATGTTTCCCGTCTCGCCGGCAGCACGCGGGCAAAGATGTTTCTCCAAACGCAAAGAGGGGCGCTGCCATGGGCAAGCCCATCACAATCGTCAACAAGATGGCTGAAAGTGTCCTCACCCAAGAAACCCCAGAATGCCAGCAGTCTAACACAGGTCTTGCACTGCTCTTTGTTGCAGGTCAAGTTACAACAGCCCGGGTTAACATCGGATGCACTTTGCGAGCGACACCAGCCCGATGCTTGATCGCTACGTACTCCTGGTACAGGCTAGGCCTCACGTTGCCTCGAGCTTTTGGACAATAGATTCGTTAGCCCAGATGCCGACGCTCGCGTGCACGCACCGCAGCCGCGTGGCCCTGGTCGTACGCGGGGGCCAGCGCGCGATAGGCAGCATCTTTGGTTGCCAAGGGGGCTACGGCTGGCGTCCCCGCTGCGAATAGTGGATGTGGATCGTATTCGTTATAGAGCTGCAATACTTCCGCCGCCCGACGACCGCGAAGGCGCGACGCGATTACCAGCCCGAAATCAATTCCGGCGGTCACGCCACCCCCAGTAATGCGATTGCGATCGGTAACCACACGCTCCTCGACGGGCGTCGCACCGAACATAGGGAGAAGGTCGCGAAACCGCCAATGAGATGTCGCCTGGTAACCCTTCATGAGTCCGGCTGCCCCAAGGATCAGCGAGCCGGTGCAGACACTTGTCACATAACGGGCGCGGCTGCCTCGATCAGCAAGGAACGACAAAATCTCGTCGTCCTCCATCATCGCGAATGTGCCCGACGTACCGCCAGGCACAAATACGACATCAAGATCGGGGGGACAATCCCTGATCGAGGTGGTCGGAACAATGGCGTATCCGAGTGACGAGACGACTGGAGCTTTGTCTTTCCAAAGCAAATGGACTTCGCTGTTCGATAGTTCCGCAAAGAAAGGGTGCGGTCCGACGAGATCGAGAGCGCTTAGGCCAGGATATAAGAGCATGCCAATTTGCAGGCGCGATTCAGCATGAGCTGCAACCTCGGCTTCATTTTCGCTCTCCGTGTGTGTGGGTCGCGGTTCCTGCGCAAGACCAGGCTCAAAGAAAGCTGACGCAGCTAATGCTGAACCAATTCCCTTGGCAAAAGAGCGCCGGGAGACACAATTCTCGTCCATAACTCACATCCTCTTATTGAACAGCGGCGGTTGGATTACCGATTGTGGCAGTCTGCCTATTTGGCGTAAATGCCAATAGTAGGCTAATATCCGCCAATGTCGAAGCCTCTCAACGTCGCCATACTCGCCTTTCCCGGCTGCCAGGTGCTCGATGTCACCGGGCCGGCGATGGTGTTCGAGGCAGGCAATGGTGCTTCGGGAAAAGTGCACTATGACGTCCACATCCTTTCCTCCAAGGGCGGCATGATACAGACCAACAGCGCGGTGGCACTTGGAACGAAACCGCTGAAGGATCTGCCACCGCGTGCAATCGACACCTTGCTGATTGCCGGAGGCGATGCATCCGGGCTGCGGATGTTGGTGGCCGACAGGTCGGTGCGCAAATGGACGGTCTCGGGAAGCGCAAGGGCACGGCGCTTCGGCTCCGTCTGCACGGCCACATTTGCCCTGGCGCATTTCGGCCTGCTGCGCGGCAAGCGGGTAGCCACTCACTGGTCAGTTTGCTCGGAGCTGGCGGAACTCTGCCCCAAGGCCCATGTAGACGCTAACGCGTTGTTTGTGCACGATGGCCGGCTGTGGACATCAGCCGGAGTTACCACCGGAATCGACATGAGTCTGGCCATGGTGGCCTCGGACTTGGGAGACGCCGTCGCCAACGCCATCGCCAAACGCCTCATTTTGTATGCGCGACGTCCGGGGTACCAATCTCAGTTCAGTCCCGTGTTGACTGCCCAAAGTCATGCGGAGGCACCGTTCGCAGACCTGATCGACTGGATTCGCGAGAACTTGGCAGGGCCGTTAGAGGTGCCGCGGCTCGCCGCGCGCGTTTCGACGTCAGAGCGTACGTTCCAAAGAAATTTCACCCGCAACATTGGCGTGACGCCGGCACACTTCGTCGAGACCTTGCGGCTCGATCAGACTCGTGTTTATCTGGCGGCGGGCCTGTCACTCAAAGAGATCGCCGCGAGAGTCGGATATCGAACCGGCGCACAACTATCAAAGGCTTTTGATCGCCGCTTTGGTATGACTCCTATGCTGTTTCGGGAGTTGCACCGCCGTAGCGACGGCGGAGGATCCGGTGGCGGCCCTCGCCAGTTGTAGTTTCGCAACGCGTTGTTCCGGTAAGCGCCTCGTCGAAACCTCTCCGACCGTTACCTAGAAACTTTGTCCCATTCAGGGCGACGCGCAGGTGTAGCTCGTCGCTACCTTGGCTGCCGCAGCGTCATTGGCCTGCCCCGTGTATTTGGGAAATTGCGGGTATCGGCACAACGGCAAAGTGCGCGTTACCGCTCCGTTCGCATCCAGCTTCTCTGCCGTCAAAGTGGACGGAGCGATACCCTTCGTTACCCATTGGTCCAACGCCGTCAGCAAGTCGGTCCGGTCCGGTCCTGCCCCACCTCCACAGTGATTGACTCCGGGTGCCACGTATAACCGAGTTGATGCAGCGGCGTTTTCTGCACCGACGGATTTCTCCATGTTTGTCATGTACTCGATGGTCGAGTTGACACTGAGGGCCATATCAGACCCTCCGTGCCAGACAATCAACTTGCCGCCTGCTTGGATGAACGCACGAATATCGGTTTGCGTCGCGTCATTGAGCGCAGCCATTGAATAAAGTGCACTCTGATTCTTATCCCAGGTGTACTTCAGTGAGTCGGCGTTGGGATCACGCGCAAGGACGTGTTTGACGGACGTGTCCTGGAACATATACTGTCCGGCTTTCTTAAACTCACCATCGCCAGAAACCCAGAGCCCAAAGCCTCCCGGATCGTCCTCGTTGCCTGTCAGGTTATATCCCTTGCTGCGAAACGTGTTACTGCCCGTAAATACCGCGTCGGTCGTCCACGATTTGACGACTGCGAGTTGCGCATCGGAAAGACAGGTGTCCCCGGTGTCGGCACCACCGGCGCAACGCAAGGCAGTTACGTTCGCGACCTTTGCCGTGCACGCCGCAGGATTCGAGACGACGCCATCAACAATACCGTCGAGCCCATCGCACGCGTCGCGCACGTGCTTCGCCAGGAGCGCGGTTTTGGCAGCGCTGAACGCGCCTCCGGGAGCAGCCAATGCCTTCGCCGTGCGGTTGAAAGCGCCCATGAAGCCTACCCAGTTGTAACCAGGTGAGCGAGCAATGACGCCATCAAAGAGGTTCGGGTTTCTTTGCACTGCCATCAATGCCTCCCGTCCTCCGTTGGAACAGCCTTCAAAATAGGATTTGGCTGGCGGAACACCATAAGCTGCCGTCACGGTCTTGAGCGCTGTCGACATGACCGTTGGCACGGAGAGACTGCCGAAGAGTTGGGCGGCGAAGGTATCGTTCAAAGCAAACGCGGCAGACATTCCATCACCCTGATGCCCGGAATCGCTGACGACTTCCGCATAGCCGTGAACAAGTGGGGGCACGACTACTTCAGTCATGACTCCGTCGTAGCCGCCACCGCCAGCATAGTAAAGTTTGCCGTTCCATTTATCGGGCAGGCGAATTTCGAAGTTCAGCGCAGGCGCGAGAGTGCCGCTGACCTTGCAGTACATTGGCGTAGTTCCATTGGCCGGGATGACCGCCGTCGTGAGCGTTGCGCCCCCGATGGATTTTCCAGACAGTGTCGCGCAGGCCGTCTGTGCGTTGACCACAGTGGAGTTCGCACCACTTCGCGTGGCTGCCTGTCGTGAGCCACCACATGCCGACATCACCAGCGAAGCGGTCATGGCTGCGAGCGTTATAGCATGCGCCACTCGGGGTTGAAGCTTCTCAGCGATCATGTGACATCTTCTTTGCCGCGATTGGGTTCCAAAGCATCGCAAATTTGGCGATGGACTGCTGTTACTAGTCCTAACGATCCATGCAGATAAAGATTCAATTCTCTGCATCCGAGCGCTTACCGTAAATGACAAAATCAGTCTAATATCCGCCATTCCAGCGCAGCAGTTATCATCGACCCAGCACGCTGGATGTCACGGACAAAAACTAGCGCCGTTTGTGACCTGTCAACATGCCCCCCGAAAATCCGATGTATTCATCAAAAACTTCGCCGAAGCCCGAATCGCACCTGAAAGGGTTCGACGGGATGGAAAACGTCTGTGAATGCCGGCGCGGCGACCGGAGTGATTCGAGACTGGTACGCGTAGTCGATATCGTGGTCTCTGCGGTTTAGCAGATTCAGGAATTCGGCTGAAATGCCCCATCTCTCACTGAATTGATAACCGATTTCTCCATTGAGCAACGCCGTCGCCTTCGAGCGAAAGATTCCGTCGGAACTAAGATCACGCGGCCCAAAGTAGCGCAGGCGCAAACTCGTCCAGAAGCCATTGAGGTCATGCAGTGTGACTCCTGAAGCGATCACCAACCCCACGGCTTCGGGAACGCGCCTGCCCCCCGGACTGTCTGGCGCCGCGTCATCCTCGTCGATTTCGGTGAAAAGAGCTCTGGATGTGGCCAGGTCAAAATCGAAAGCCACATGTTCCAGCGGAGGGTAGTAATTCGCCAACTCAACGCCATAGCGGTCGCTGGGCTGTCTTGACGCAGTCGTGCCGCCGGTGTCGCCAGCCTGTTGGAGTTCGGAAACGCTGTGGAGATACCAGAACGAAAGCGTGCTTTGCAGATGCGGCAGGGCCAGCGTACGTATGCCGGCTTCCGCGCCTTTGGTTGGGATCAATGGGGGAATTGGGGTAGCGGGAACGTTGGGGTAAGGATTTTCCCCCGAAATCGGTTCGATCCTTTGCGTTGTGCCCCGCCCGTCGTTACTGTGAAAACCGAAACCGCCTTGTACATAGAACTCAGTGTTGGACCAGGGACCGAAAATAAGACTGAGCTTTGGACTAGGCAGGGCCTTGGTGGCCGTGCCGGAATTGGCTGTGGTAAGGAAGTTCGTAACGTCAAAGTGCTCCACGTCGCCGCGCACGCCCACCACGGTGCGGAATTTGTCCGCCCATTGGATTTTGTTTTCCGCATAGAAACCTACTTGCGTGTCGGTCAGGTGATTCGCGTCAGTAGTCGCGGGCAAGGTGTTGCCGGTCGAGAAATCCGTTTTGTCGACGCGCTCCCGGCCTTCCGACTGGTAAAGACCGTTGGTGATCCAGTCGTTACGGACCTGCAGGCCGAAGGTGTTTTCTACTCTCCGGCCAAACCATTCGCTGAAGAACGTATGCCGAGCATCGATCCCAGCTACCCAGCGTCGATCCTGCTGCTCGAATTGGTCGCCACGAACCGGGTCGGTCAGGAAGTAAGTGAAATCGGAAAACAAATCGAGATCGTAGTAAAAGCCGTAGGCGGTGATTTTCGTCTCGGAACTTGTCCACCGGCGATGCCATTCGGCTTGCAGGCTGTAGCGCTGGGAATGGCCGCCATCGGTCGGGTTCAGCGTTCCGAAAAAACCAACGACAGGCACGGCGTTCTCGGCAATCTGATCGCTCGAATGCCATTGTCCGTGGTAGCCGCGGGCTGTGATGCTGAAACCATCCCCGTCTCCACCCCGGCTGTAGGTTAGAAGGCCATTGAATTTGTAATAGTTATCTGGATGCTTCCAAGGGCCGTCATCGTGGTATAACTCGCCACCATAAAGCAAACGGCCGGAGCCGACTTTTCGTGACGCCCCGAAAACAGCGCGGCCATAGCCAAACATGCCGCCTTCGACCTTGAAGAAGTTCTGAGGCAGCGTTTTGAAAAACACCACATTGGCCGATCCCGCAGAGCCATAATTGCCGACATCCGCATAGTAAGGCCCCTTCTGGAAATCCACCCGCTGTACAAACTCGGGGATGACGGTGTTCATGTCTGAATAGCCTTCGCCGTGCGCGTGGGTGGGCAGGTTAAGCGGCATGCCGTCGAGAGAAATGGCGAAATCTGTGCCGTGGTCAAGATTGAAGCCGCGAAGGAAATATTGGTTTGCCTTGCCGCCGCCGGCGTGCTGCGTGATGATGACCCCGGGGACCGTCTCCAACACCTCTCCCGAACGAAGAATCGGACGATCCTGGATTTCCTTCGCACCCACCGTTCCCTGATTGGCGGACTCAGCAATTCCGATCAGGTCATCCGCCCTGCCCTCGACATGTACGGTGGTGCTCACAGTGCTCACGGCCAGAGAGATCTGTAGCCGGACTAGTGCCTCAGTGTCCCCTACGGTGATGGGGATTTCTTTGGTTTCAAAGCCGGATGAGATACGCCGAGTCGGTAGTCACCTGCCGGGAGACCAGAGATAGTGAAGAAGCCGTTGCCGTCAGACTGCACGGTTCTCTGCGCAGCGCCGCTCGCGCCTCGAACTTCCACGATTGCCCCGGCAATCACTGCACCCGATGTGTCGACGACGGTCGCTGATAGCTGAGAAGAATGAGGCTTATTGCGCGCGGCGACGGGAGGGTTCTCCTGGGCGGCGAGCAGACCTGTGAGACCTAATATGCAAAACGTGATCAGGACAAACGGCTTTGAACTACGATGCTGTGTGGGGTCGTCAAATTGTTGTCGCGGGGAATCTCGTCGCATCGCTGGCTTCATCTCAATGGAATGACACGAATTTAATAATCGTGTTACGAAACGAACAAGCATACGCCGTCGTCGTGAGACTTCGCATACCCCATGACTTCCTTCACCAGTCCCGGATTTTTCGTCTCTGCCAGAGCGACGGTGCCGAGCTGCGCTGCGGCTGCTATTTCCGGGCATCGAAAGTCCCAGGCACGGCATAGACAGAGATTTGGTCTTCTCCGAGCACCGCGAGTTGATCACCAGCGGGTGAGAGCGCGTAGGTCTGTTCCGTAGGCACTGGAGACGAAGTGGTCACGCCAAACAGTCGTCGCCCGTTTTCTGCTGCATATACGCTCACGTACTCGCTCTCGAGGTCGGTAGCATGGAACAGAGAGTCGGTCGCCAGGGCGTGAGCGAATTTAGCGACACCCACAGCGAAAGCCCCACCCTCAAAACTTCCGGCAACCGTTTGATTCAGATCTTCCGCTGGAAACGAGCCCTTCAGCACCGGCTTTCCGTGAGGCCCCAACACCCGATACCACTTGCCTGGAGCCCAAGCGTCACAGCCGACCACGAACAGCAGGTTCGGCGGAAGGCTTGCGGCTTGGGGGATGCAGCTGGAAGTCAGCTGGGCAAGAACGCGTCTTTGGCCCGTCCACGTGTACTCCACGATGCGCCAGTGGTTCTTGCCGATGGTGGGGATGCGGACTTCGCCCAGGTCCGACAACACCGGCTGCGCTTCCCGGGATGAGCGGACCACGGTAGTCAGAACTCGGAGGTTCGCGTCCACCACCTTCACTTGCACGTCTTCTTCCGGTTCCCGGTTTTCCGCCTCGGCGAGCTGACGGTGAACCGCTTCTGAGTGTCGCTCCTGCAAGACGCCAACCGCGATGTATCTTCCTGATGGCGAAGTTCGCACGAATGCCAGTGGGCCCCCGAGAGCCAGGTTCTGCTCCAGCTTGAGCCCCGGCCCGTACAGCCGTAACTCGCTGCCCGAATGCACCAGCACTTTGTCCTGGCCAATGGGCCAGAGATATCGCATGCTATCCTGCACGCGCCAATCAACGATACGCGCTACTTTCATCGTCGCCAGGTTGATGAGCACCCCACGAATGATGCGCATGGTGCGGCCATTGGATTCTGGACCACTACGGGGTACCAGCCGGTGAGGGTTGAAGGTGAACAATAGTTCCTTGTTGCCCAGGTAGGAAATTGCGGCCTCGTAATCAAGGCCAAACATTTCGCGGGTAGGCAGAAGCGGATATCCCAGTTCCTTCACCGACAGGATGGCGGAAGCCTTGGCTGTCTTGGGGCCTGTTTCATCGGTTGCAAGGGCGATACTGCAGTGGGGAGGAGAACAAATCTCGGTTTCATCTGCGCTGATGTTGGGTTCCGGGCCAGCGCCGGCTGACGGGGTTGGAGTCGAGAGGGAAGGCGGCACCGGAATGCCAGGGACGCCGACCGAGGAAGCAGATTTCGAAGGACCAGGAGCATCCAACCGCGGAACCAGCACCAGTTGAGACCCGATCTCAAGGCGCACCTCGTGCTTTGCGTTGGAGAGCACGGAACTGCCTTGAGGACCAGTGCCAACCCCCAGCTTGATGTTTCCCAGACCAATTACCTGCCCAGGCAGCACCGCCTTCGGTTGCTTTGGCCGGGGCGGCAGACTGAACGTGGTTGCAACGGCCCCCTGCAGGCTTCGCAGGCCGCCGCCACCGCTGCCGCCGAGCGCAGGACCCGCTGCGGTCGCACCTCCGATAGCAAGACCAGGAGCTTCACTGAGGGATTGTGTCTGCTGTCCCTCGTACAAGCCCTCATCCATGCTCGGATCAGGCGCTACAACTGCGACCAATGTGAGGAGCAAGGGCTTCATGTCCCGGCCGCCGCACTGTCCATTCTCGAAGAGCAGAGCGATCGTGGAAATCTTGTTAGTTTTGGAGCGCGCATCCGCAGCAACGATGCGGCCCTGGAGAATTGCAGCTTTGCGCAGCCAGCACTGGGGGCTCTTCCACTCAACGGCAACTTTTGCCAGGATTGGGTCCCCAACTCTCACCCGATCCGCTTGTAAGCTCTTCACAAGCGTCGCCTGCACGGGAGTCCGATTAGCCGTCTGAGCCAGCCCGGGAGCGCTAGAAAAGCACAGGCCCAAGGCTAAGCCAGTCAAGGTTGCCGGCAATCGCTTGCTTCGCACGGTCGAAGTCCTTCGAAAAATATTTACGGTATTCAGCTAGTTCTTCTTATCCAGTAGTGTTTCCACCAAGTCGCCCAGCTGCTCTGGTGTAAAGTCGTTCCCTTCGATATTGGCTGCCAGTTTCGTGTGGCGGTCAATGACAACTGTGTGGAAGGAATGCACGAGCACCGCCTCATCCGGGTAGAAATTCATGTCGAACTTACGGCACAGCTGTTGAATCTCAGGCAAAGACCCGGTTAGGAAGTGCCAGGCTTCGGGGTTTGCCTTCCAAACGCTGGCATACTTGGTGAGGGCCGCGGGGCCATCGTGAGCAGGATCGATTACCACGCTCAACAGCACCAGATCGCGGCCCATGCGTTTCCCAAACCGCTTCTGCAATTGGCCGAAATTATTCGACAGCCGAAAACAGTAGTCGGGAAATGGGCATCGCGTGTAGATGAAGTTGACGGCTACAACCTTGCCAGCCAACTGGGAAAGAGTAACGAGCCGCCGATTCTGGTCGGTCAAGGTGAAATCCGGAACTGGTTGGCCAACATTCAAAACACTGGTAGCCGGGGAGGGCGGAGTTACCATGGTCTCCAGCAGCTTCAAACGGCGGGCTTGCGTGGGATCGAGTTCCAGGCTTTCGAAGGGGCGCACATGCACCTCTTCCACATGAGATGAATCTTTTTCCAGCACGAGCGTGAACTCGATGGTCGTGCCCGGCTGCAAGCCGTCAAGCATCTTGGCTTCGAGGACGGTGAAGGGCATCGCCATGGCTTCCATGTAGCCCGGAATGCTGTTGCAGGAGACGAGCATAGTGCGGTGCGGGCGGTCCACTTTCAAAACCATCCCAGTTACGGCATACCTCTGCGCGGCCTGGGCGTGAACCCCGGCGAGCGAGCACAAAATAATCATCCACATCAAGCGCTTCATGGACTTGCCTAAATGACCGTCAGAACGGCCTTATATTAACTCTTGCACGCCATCGAGACCCCTACTTCGACGAAAGCGCAGCGTCGCGATTCACGCCTCCTAAGCGGAACGGATGGCGCTGCAATTTCGTGTACTCTTTGGCGAACTCCTTGATCTCGAGAAATTGGTTCTTGTCCACCCCGGTGAATTGCTGACGTGAATTGCTGGCAGGCCACCAGATCTCCAAATCAACGATACGAGCGGCCCTCCCTAAGCCAATGTGCTGGGTCAGGGGAGAAGCTCCAAAAGAACCGCCACTGCCGACGGTGCGATAAATCGAGCGCCGGCCCTGACCGTCATTCTCCACCGTCACTTTGATGCGAGCGCCGATGGCTGCCCGGTTGCTTTTGACGCCTACCAGGTGAAGGCTGATCCAATCGTTGCCGTTGCCGGGATTCTCGTAGAGCCGAAACGCGTGGGAGTCTCCCGGAACGGCGCCGCCCATTTCCTCCAGAAGGTCCTCGTCTCCATCGTTGTCAATATCCGCGAAAGCCACGCCGTGTCCTTTGTGCAGATCGCCGGTGCCGGAAGAAGCGGTGACATCCACGAAAAACTTCCCGTCATGATTGCGCAGCAGCACGTTGGGAAGAAGCGAGGCATAAGATGGATTTCCGGTGCCCAGATAAATATCCAGGTAGCCATCGTTATCAATGTCGCCGAAGTTGGAACCCATGGGCATGAAGACCTTATCGAGTCCAACTTCTTTGGTAACGTCTTTGAAGGTGCCGTCTCCCATGTTTCTGTAAAGCTTCAAGGTTTCGGCGTTCGGAGGCAGCCCGAGATAGCTGCGCACCGATTCATCCACGGAGACGTAATAGCCGGCCACAAACAGATCGGGCCAGCCGTCGTTGTCGTAGTCGAAAAACCAAGCCGGGAAACTCTGCCACGGTTTCTGCACGCCGGCTTCGGGGGCGACATCGGTAAAGGTCCGATTGTGGTTGTTGTGGAACAGGTAGTTGTCGCCGTTGAGGGTTGAGACGTAGAAATCCATGTAACCATCGTTGTCATAGTCGGCGGCGACCACGGCTTTGACAAAGGCGGTGCGATCAACCCCGGCGGCATGCGAAATTTCTTCAAAGGTGCCGTCTCCCTTGTTGCGGAAGAGCTGCAGAGGGCTGTTCTCATTGCCGACGATCAGGTCCACGAACCCGTCATTGTCAATGTCGGCCCAGACTGCGGTTTGCGTACTGGTAGCAGGTTCGGCCAAGCCGCTGGCGGCGGTAACGTCGGTGAACGTCCCGTCGCAATTGTTGCGCAGGAGGGATTTGCGCTGAGGAACCTCCCATCCCCCGCGGAGCACCAGAATATCGAGGCATCCGTCGTTGTTGTAGTCGGCTTGAATCATGTTCAGCCCGCCAAGTTGGCCGGCGAGTCCAGCATGGGCGGTGCGGTCGGTGAAAGTACCATCGCCGTTATTGTGAAAGAAGTGCATTGGCTCGCACTGGTCAAAGCCGGAAAGGACTATATCCGGCAGTCCGTCGTTATCGAAGTCATCCACGATAAGGCCGCCCGATTCGTCAAAGGTGTTGATCCCGGCGGCCGGGGCCACGTCCACGAACCGTCCCACGGCCTCTTGCGATTCAAAAACCGACGGCGGTATCAGATACTTCTGCGGGACTTCAGCGGGATATCCGCCCAGAGTCATGTAGGCCAGGTTCAGCAGCCATCTCGCGTCGAGCGCTTCCGGCTTCCGCTCGAGATATTTCAGTAAGTATTCAACCGCTTTTTCGGAGTCGCCGGTTTTCTGATAGCGCAGCCCCGGACGTGGCGGAAAGATGCAGCGGTCTCCCGGATGACGATAGACATCGTTCTCCATTTCGGACTTGTGAAGATAGGCGATTCCCAGCACGTCCTCCAACTCCGGCATCGCGCCCGGAAGTTGGCTCGCTGCGAGTTGGTAGGCCGACTCCCACTGTGCTACAGCCTTGTCCATGAGTCCCTTGTAGGCGTAGAGATTCGCTAGCGCGTACCGGGTCTCGATCTGATCAAGCGGCGTCCCGTGCGGCAAATCGTCGGCGCCCAACGGCAGCTGATTTTTTTCCAGCTGGTCAATGATTGCCGCCAGAGACTTCTTACGAATCTCGCACAGGCCAGCTAAATCCTGGCTCGAGGCGTCGGGTTTGGGGAAACTGCGAAAGGCCAGATCGGCCTCGCCTTTGCCTCCGACGTTAGGAGCGTACCGGATGGTTCCCGTGGCGGCCATGGGTAGAATCCGCCCCGGATTTGTGCCTGTCACGGGCACGGATTCAGCGGAGGACAGGACCTTGAGAATGGCATAACCGGAAGGAAGTTTGATCACTCCTGTAATCTGCCCGGGTGCGACAGTTCTTAGTGCGTCACGTAACTCCGGGCGCAGGGTTGCGGGATCAATCCTGCCCATGTAGCCGCCGTCATCCGCGGTGGCGTCGGTGGACTTCTCTTTTGCCAATGCGGCGAAATCCTCGCCATGCCGCAGACGCTCCAGGATTTTGTCGGCCTGCTCCGGGGAACTGACAACGATGATGCGCAGTCCGACCTCGGCCGAGTGCGGTTCCTGACTCAGGGCAAGCCGCGAGCAAAGTGCTATCCCGACGATCAGGAATGGGACAAGCAAGCACGCGGCTGGCGGGAAGAGGTTTCGAAGGTGGTTTCGCGGTGCCGGGGTACTGGAAGAGGCGAGAACCAAAGCGGCACGGGGACGCGGCCGGGAACCCATAGGACGTTGCAGCAGAAAGAACTATAGCACAAACCTGAGTAAGCGTTTACCATACTGGACGCCTGAGACAAACCGTGCCGCGGGGGCGGGTAGAATCTAGGACCGCCAAGCGGCGCGAACCGTTTTTTTGCCCGTTTCGCGTTTTGCCTGAGGCGCCCGGGAGAACAAAAATGTTTTCGGAAAACAGACGCCGTTTCTTGCAACAGGCCTCCACTGCCGGAATTGCCTGTTCCGCGCACCTTTTGTTTGGACGTTCTGTTCTCGCCCAAACCCAGACGATGGACCCCGCTGCACCCGTGCGGGTGTACCTTGACTCGCGCCGCACCCTTGGGCAACTCGACCGCAACTTGTTTGGCTCGTTCCTCGAACATTTGGGCCGCGCTATCTACGAAGGCATCTACGATCCTGGCTCCCCGTTGTCAGACTCCAGCGGGTTCCGCAAGGACGTCATGGACGAAGTGCGCCGGCTCGGCGTACCCATCATTCGCTATCCCGGCGGCAATTTTGTCTCCGGCTACAACTGGCTGGACGGCGTAGGCCCGAAGCAAGACCGTCCCCGTGTACTGGACAAGGCGTGGAATTCTCTTGATTCCAATCAGTTCGGTACTGACGAGTTCATGGCGTGGTGCAACGCTGTCGGCACCACGCCTCTGATGGGACTCAACCTTGGAACCGGAACCGCTGAAGAAGCCGCCGCCCTGGTGGAATACTGCAACGTAGACAAGGGGACGAAGTGGAGCGATCTGCGGCGCAGGTATGGGCATGCGGAACCGTATCGCGTCGAGCACTGGTGCCTGGGCAACGAGATGGATGGTCCCTGGCAAATCGGCCACATGACTGCCACCGAGTACGGCCTGAAGGCGCAAGATGCCGCCCGCCAAATGCACGCCGTGGATCCTTCGCTCAAGCTGATCGCTTGCGGGTCGAGCGGCCCGGGAATGCCTACCTATCTGGAGTGGGACCGCGAGGTTCTGGAGCAATGCTACGAATACGTAGATGCGCTCTCCTTGCATCGTTATATGGGCAACACGCAAGAGGAAACCGGCGGCGACAGTTCGAAGTTTCTGGCGATGAATCTGAGCATGGAGAAGCAGATTGCTGAGACTCTGTCGGTCTGCGATCTGGTGCAGGGGCACAAACGCTCCCCCAAGAGACTATGGCTGTCGTTCGACGAATGGAATGTCTGGTACCGGATGCGCAGCGGCGACGCGATGAACGGCCACGAAAAAGAAGCGCCGCATTTACTGGAGGAGATTTATAACCTTGAAGACGCCCTATTGGTGGGCGGTTTCCTCAATACGCTGATGCGCAATGCGGGCCGGGTGAAGCTGGCTTGCCTGGCGCAGCTGATCAATGTGATCGCTCCCATCATGACCAACTCGAGCGGTCTGTTCCGGCAGACGATCTACTATCCCTATAGCTGGGCGCTGCAATTCGCGCGCGGCTCGGTGCTCGAACTTCTGGTGGAATCTCCCACGTACGATGTTTCCGGGATGGGCCAGGTGCCTTACCTGGACGTTGTGGCCACCACGGCGGAAGATGGCAAAGTTTCTGTGTTCATCCTCAATCGCGATTTGGTGAACAGTCACGCTGTCGAACTCAATTGGCAAAATGGGGCGCCGGCGCGCGCGTTGGCCTCCTGGGTGCTGACGGGCAATGACCTTAAGGCGTTCAACGGTTTTGACGCTCCGCAACGGGTAGCTCCACAGGAGATGGACAAGCCTTCCACTACTGCCGGGCGCACCAAATTCGAGGTCCCCGCCCGTTCTTACACCCTGGTTCAATGGGGAGCGTGAGAAGCATTGGGAGAATAAGTCCAGCTACGATAAGGAGGCGTGGGCATGATCGGCCGTCGAGAATTTCTTCATAGCGCTGTGGTGGGCGCGGGAGGACTGATTTTCGCCAAATCCCTGCCCTTTGCCTTTGCCGCCGACTCATCGGGTCCGGCCTCACGCATAGAAATCTTGCTCGAAGAGCCTTTGGGAACTGTCTCCGCGGACATCTATGGTCATTTCGCGGAGAACTTGAGCGGCGTAATTTACGATGGAATCTGGGTCGGCGAAGACTCGAAAGTGCCGAACGTGAACGGCATTCGCAGGCGGCTGATCGAGGAGATGCGGAAGATCAAACCGCCGGTGGTGCGTTTCCCGGGAGGCTGTTTCGCCGACAGCTACGATTGGCGTGACGGCATCGGGCCGCGCGACAAACGTCCGCGGCGCACGAACTTTTGGGCAGACGGGGAAAGTAGTGTAGCTCCCGCCAGCCACAAGTATGATCCGAATGAGTTCGGCACCAACGAATTCGCGCATTTTTGCACGTTGATTGGCGCACAACCTTATCTCGCCGCCAACGTTCGCAGTCTTCCCGCGGAAGAGTTTTACCGCTGGGTGGAATATTGTAATTCTCCCGCCGGCAGTACAACTCTCGCCGACACCCGCGCCGCGGCCGGTTTTGGCGCACCCTTCGACGTCCACTTCTGGGGCGTGGGAAATGAATCATGGGGCTGCGGAGGAAACTTCACCGCCCAGGAATACGCCGTGGAATTTCGCCGTTACACCACATGGGTGCCGCGCTATGGACAGCAACTGGCGTTTATCGCATCGGGCCCGAACGACGACAGTTGGGATTGGACCCGCGGTTTTCTCGAAGAGATCGTCCGCAAAGGGCCACGGGAACTGCATGGGATCTATGGCCTGGCCCTGCATTACTACGCCTGGAACCTGAGCCGCGGGCGTACCCGAAACTGGATCGAAGGCAAGGGCGACGCCCTCAAATTCGACGCCGTGGACTGGTACGAACTGCTTCGCCAGGGCGATGTGATGGAGTCGCTGATCAACGGCCATTGGCAGGTGATGTCGGAATTCGACCACGAGCACGTCGTCAGATTGGTGGTTGACGAATGGGGCCCGTGGTATCGGCCGGGCAGTGAACTGACGCCGGGCGACCAGTTGGAGCAGATGCCGACGCTGCGAGATGCGGTCTTCAGCGGAATGACTCTGGATATCTTCAACCGCCATCCTGAAAAAGTCGCGATGGCCAACTGTGCCCAACTCATTAATTGCCTCAATAGCTTGTATCTCGCCCACGAGGACCGTTTCTGCGTAACGCCCGTGGGCCACATTTTTGAGCTGTACGCCGCGCACCAGGGCGGGCAATCACTGCGGACCATCTTCTCAGCCCCCAACGTCAGCTATGAGCGCGACGGCAAACCGGCGACATTTTGGGGACTTCAGGGATCGGCTTCTCTGCATGTCAAGAATCTGGTGCTCACCGTGGTGAATCCTCACGTGAGCGAGCCGCGAGAGACGGCGATCAGCATTCGCGGCGCGGCCGCGAAGTCGGGAACGGCGACCATCGTGACCAATTCCGATATCCATGCCCACAACACATTCGAGCAACCGGACGTGGTCACACCTGAAACCAAGCCCTTGGAAGTCAACGGTGGTTCGTTGACCTATACTTTCTCACCGGCTTCCGTCACCAAACTCAGCATTGAGCTGGGATGAAACAATTGATGAAGGCGGAGCATCCCGCTGGTGTGAGCTGAGGCTTGCTGTCTGGCGGACGAGAACGCGCGTTGCTCCGTCTGGAATCAGTGGAGCGGGATACTACTTGCGTGGAGCCCTAAGCCGTGCAGAGGCCCGTCGCGTCGCGGATGAGTTCAAGGCGGTTGATTCCCTCAGGATGAGATTGGTTTTCAGCACGAGTTCGGTGCCTTCCGGTGCTGGGGTCTCCCTTTCCACTTCTGCCAGCAAAGCATGGAAAGCCAACCGCGCCAGTTCGGGTTGCGACATTTGTACGGTCGTCAGTGGGGGGAGCATGAACTGGGCCAGGCGGATGTCGTCGAATCCAACCAGAGAAAGATCGCGTGGGATTGCGATCCCGGATTCATAACTCCTTCGCATCACACCGATCGCGGTCATATCGTTGGAACAGAGAACCGCCGTGGGCCGATTGGAGTGGCCCAGTAACTGGCCAAAAGCAGTCCGGCCACCGTCCATGGTGTGGTCCCCTTCGATGATCAGGGTCGGATCAGCCTCCAGACCAATCTCGTGCATCGAGCGCACGAAGGCCAGTTTCCGGCTCACCGCCGATTTCAGGCGCAGGGGGCCGGTGATGAAGGCGATTCTTGTGTGACGCAGGGCGGCCAGGTGCTGCACGGCCTGACGAATGCCGTTGAGATAGTCCACGCGGATATTGCAGACGTGCGGGCGTGGCGGGCCGACATCCACGAACACCAATGGCACTTTTCGCAACTTCAAATCTTCGAGAAGTACTTCTTCCATGCCGAACGTCATCACCGCCACGCCTTCGACCCGCCGCTCAATCATCCGGCGGACCGAGCTTTCCATGCGTTTGGGGTCATTTGCGGTCGAAGTCAGAAGAATATCGTACTGGTGCTCGACGGCGATGGTCTCGAACACCTGCACGATTTCAGGAAAGAATGGATTGGTAAATTCGGAAACGATCAGCCCGAAAATCCGGCTGCGTCCGGAAACCAGGGCGCGCGCCTGAGTATTCGGGTAATAACCTAGTTCTTCAACGACCGTCCAGACCCGCTTGGCCAGTTGTGGATTAACGGTGGGGACGCGGTTGATGGTGCGCGATACGGTGGCGGTGGAAACTTTCGCCCTCTTGGCGATTTCGCGAATATCCATCTTCGCTGTGCTCGCTGCTCCTGGCCACAGCAGCCGGGAAGGGCGATTCTAGCACGGGAATCGTTTTCTGCCAGCGGTTGTTCTGACAGTGCGAACGCGAGTGATATAGTAAATCGCAGGACGCTGTAATCGCTTGCCGCCTGACGCAGGGAAAGCACGACCGTGATGCGACTGGTCCGCTTCTGCCCCCTCGGGTGCTTGACCATTCGGCTTACCCAGAACCTTGACATGCGGCATGGGTCACCCACTGGCACGCCAACGCGCAGTTCTCTCGCGAGTAGGGTGATGCTCAAGCCAAGGCTTGGCTGCGCCGTTCTTCTGGTGTTCGCAGTCATCGTTTTCGGTTTTAGCTTGGATCCGGCCGCCGCCGGGCAAGGCGCCAGTCCCTTGGGCGCCGCCCCCAATCAACCTCAACCCGCGCAAACACAAGGGAGCGTATCTACTTCGGGCGTCTATGCCCCGGTTCTCGATGAACAGAAACGTCCGATCACGGCCGGCGGATTTGTCAAGACGGGACCGGTGGTTTTCCAGGACGTAGCCGAAGCCGCTGGTCTCACCCGCTGGCGGCATGTCATGGGTACTCCTAAGAAAACTTTCATCTTGGAGACGGTTGGTTCGGGCGTTGCGCTGCTCGATTATGACAATGATGGCTGGCTGGATATCTATCTGGTGAACGGCTCGACCTATGACGCGTTAAGCGGCAAGGCGGAAGCGCCGCATGCGGCGCTGTTCCACAATAACCACGATGGTACCTTCACCAACGTGGCGGAGAAGGCAGGGGTTACCAACGACCGATGGGGTTTCGGCGTAGCCATCGGCGATTATGACAATGATGGCTGGCCGGACATCTATGTCAGCAACTTTGGGAAGAACCGCCTCTATCACAACAATCACGATGGCACCTTTACCGACGTGGCGGAAAAAGCCGGTGTCGCCCTGGGCAATTGGTCTACGGGCGCGACTTTCGGAGACTATGACGGCGATGGCCGCTTGGATATTTTCGTACCGGGCTACGTGCACTACGATCTCGATCATCCGCCGGCTCCGGGATCGGCCGTGGTCGCCTTCTCGACTTGTCAATTCCGCGGCATCAACGTGATGTGCGGGCCGCGCGGATTGAAGGGAGAACCCGACCATCTCTTCCACAACAACGGCGACGGCACTTTCACCGATGTCAGCGAGAAGGCAGGGGTGAGCGATCCCAACGCGTACTACGGATTGACGGCGGTGTTTGCCGACCTCAACAACGACGGGAAAGTGGATCTCGTGGTGGCCAATGACTCCACTCCCAACTACCTCTATATCAACAAAGGCAACGGTACCTTTGAGGATGACAGTTACGTTTCTGGGTATGCGCTCAACGAGGATGGCCACGAAACCGCCTCCATGGGAATTGCGGTTGGCGACTATCGCAACAACGGCCTGCTTGATCTCTATAACTCCGTGTTCTCCGATGATTACAATCCGCTCTACCGGAATGACGGGGACGCCAACTTTACCGACGTCAGCTATCGGCTCAATATTGCCGAGGCGACCATTCCCTTTCTCGCCTGGGGCGACGGCTTTCTTGACTATGACAATGACGGCTGGAAGGACATCTTTGCCGCCAATGGCCACGTTTATCCGGAGGTGGACAACACCGATTGGGGAACCACTTTCAGACAGCGCCCGCTGCTGTTTCACAACCTGATGGGACAGAAATTCGCCCTGATTCCAGCGGTGGAGGGTACCGGCCTGGCGCGCCTGATGACGGCTCGCGGAGCGGCCTTCGGCGACCTTTTCAACGACGGCAAGATTGATGTGGTCATCAACCAACTGGATAACGTGCCGGTGCTGCTGCGGAACGTAAACCCGGACAAAAATCACTGGGTGGGCCTGAAGCTGATCGGCGGGGCGAAAAGCCCGCGCGATGCCGTGGGGGCAACGGTCTATCTGACAGCCGGTGGCATACGCCAACGGGGGGATGTGCTCAGTGGAGGAAGTTACGCTTCATCAAACGACCAGCGGCTGCATTTCGGACTGGGCGAAAGCACCTCCATCCAGAGCGTTGAGATTCATTGGCCCAGTGGCGCTCACGAGCAGGTGACGTTACCGGCGGTGGACCGCTTTTACGCCGTCGAAGAAGGCAAGGGGATCGTCCCCAGCGTCTACGACGGCCCGGCCGGCAGCCAGCAGAACCCGGATGCGACCGGCGCCCACCGCCAGTAGGGTTCGGGTGCGAGCCCGCGGCCGGGCAAAACTCGCTAACTTGCATGGGAACCGCGCCTGGAGCCCGCTTCCGGAGGCGCAGGGATGATCCGCTAAAGCCGCGTTCCGATGGCGCGGGCCTCCGACTTTCCCTTCCGAAACGGGACCGCAGAGGTAGAGAAACGACCTCCATGGGAAGCGTTTTCTCAATTCTACCGAGTGTAGCAATTTGTTCTTGACAATCCTAGTGCTTTAATACTAGATTTTTCCGGGGTTGAGGAAGTCTAAGAAAATCAAGAGTATGGATGGCAGTTTGCGAGCCGCTGCGACAATTTTATGGGTGGCGATGGTTTTTGTTCCCCGACTGGTCGCTGCCCAGAATGGGACGATCGAGAAATCGTTTCACCAAGGGACGGAAGCGATGCGCAACGGCCAGTTGGATGCCGCTGCTTCCGAGTTTTCCCAGGTGACTGTCGCGGCCCCGAGCTTTGCGGGAGCCTACTTCGACCTCGGACTGGTGCGCCTGCAACAGGGGCGCATCGACGATGCGATTCGGTCGTTCGAAAAGAGTCTGGTTTTAAAGCCGCGCCTGCGCGGTGCCAATCTCTTTTTGGGAATTGCCCGCTACCGCCGCAGTGACTACGCCAACGCCATCACGGCTTTAGCGCGGGAGTCCCGGATTGATCCCGCCAATGCCAAAGTCTGGATGTGGCTGGGCGTGGCGCAATTGGCGGCCGGGAACGCATCGGCGGCGAGTGCGAACCTGGATAAGGCCGCGGCCCTCAGTCCAAACGACATAGATATCCTCTACCACCGCGGCCACGCGCATATGTTGGTTTCCAAAGAAACCTACGAGCGCATGTACAAAGCGGATCCCAATTCGTGGCGTGTGCACCAGGTGCTCGCTCAGTCGTTTGTTGAGCAGAACCGCCTCGAGGAAGCCGTCAAGGAATGCCAGACCGCTATCGGGATGAAACCCCAGGAACCGGGACTGCATGAGGAGTTGGCGGATATCTACTGGCAGGGAGACCAATTGCCACAGGCCGAAACAGAGTTTGAAGCGGAACTCAAGGTTGACCCGGAGAGCGTCTCTAGCATGTATAAGCTTGCGGTAGTCAGCATTGAGCGCTCGAAGCCTGAAGTGGCTGAGGAATTGTTGAGCGAAGTACTCAAGCGGACACCCCGTTCCGCCGACGCGCACTACCAATTGGGACGGGCGCAGGGGCAACTGGGGAAAACTGAAGCTGCCATCGGCAATTTTTCCGCCGCCGTGAAGGACTCCGGCCAGTCCGACACGGAAACGCTGCGCCAGTCGTATTACCAGTTGGCGCAGTTGTACCGGCGGACGCAGCACCCGGAAGAATCGCGGGCCGCACTGGACTCGTTCGTCCGCCTGAAGCAGCAGGCCGACGCCCAGCAAGCACAGAAATTGCAGGACAAGTTGAAACGCCAGACGGAAGCGACTTCGCAGTAGGCCTCCGAATTGGGGGTGCAGTCGCCGAAGTTTGGTTTAGGTCTCATCCGATTAGTAAACGTTTGCTAATGCAGCTCGGTAAAAGTCTTTTCAAATGTGGGGGAAAGATGAATCACCAGACTTCGATGTTGAGTTTGCAGCGGAATCTGCGGTGCGCCGCGTGGGCGTTTCTTGCCGCAGCAATCCTCCTTGGTAGCGCATGGGGACAAGCCAACCAGGGATCCATCGCAGGCGATGTCATGGATCCGTCTGGCGCGTTGATTCCGAACGCGCAGTTGACTGCAAAAGAGCTGTCCACGGGCACGACCTACAAAACCGTGACTAGCAGCGCCGGGATATACCGGTTCCCCAATGTCAACATAGGAACCTACGACATTACCGTTACCGCCCCCGGGTTCAAGGTCGCCCACCTGACGGGAGTAGTGGTGCAGGTTGCAACCACCAGTTCTCTCGATGTGAAGCTGGAGACGGGTACGGTAACCGAGACCATGGAGGTCAACGCCAACGCGCCCACGATCCAGTCCGATAGCTCGGACATAGGGTCTGTGGTGAATCCAAAGCAAGATCTGGAGCTGCCCTTAGTTCTCGGAAGTTCTGTCCAAGCAATGCGATCCCCTGAGGCATTCGTCTTCCTGGTTCCAGGAACAGTGGGATACGGCACCGGCAACGGCAACGGCGGAACTTTCGAATCCAAAATCAGCGGCGGGCAGAACTACGCGACTGAGATTCTGCTCGACGGCGCCAGCATGTACCGTTCGGAAAATGGGTCCTCGTTCGATGAGACCGCACCCTCGGTCGAGGCCATCAGCGAGTTTAAGGTGCTGACCTCAACGCTGCCGGCCGAGTTCGGACGAACTACCGGCGGCATCGAGAGTTTCAGCACCAAGGCTGGGACCAATCAGTATCACGGCGTCGTCTACGACCTTTTCCGCAACGACGATCTGGACGCGAACACCTGGGCGAACGACTATAGAATCGCGCAGAATCCGACGGCGGCGACGCGGAGTCAATTCCGGACTCCTGCCGACAAGCAGAACGATTATGGGTTGACCATGGGTGGCCCGGTGCGGATTCCGCACCTGTACAACGGCACGGATAAAACCTTCTTCTTTTTCTCGTGGGAGCAGTACCAGCAGAAGTCCGGAGGCGTGCAGAGCTCCAGCGTTCCAACTACAGCCGAACAGGGCGGCGACTTCTCCGCCGTATTGGATACCAGTAACGTGCTCGGGACCAATCCATGTGACGGTACGCCGATTTACCAAGGCGAAATATTCGATCCCACCACCACGACGACCGTGGGCGGTGTACAGTGCCGGATCGCTTTCATGAACGAACCGGGAAGCGCGGGAAACGTAATCCCCTCGGGCCAAATTTCAACCGTTGGGCACAACATCCTTGCATCTTACCCGACCCCGCAGAACAGCGCCCTGTTCAACAACTATGCTTTCCCGTTCAGCTTTCCCATTGAGGACACTACCACCACCCTGCGTCTGGACCAGAACATATCGGAAAAGAGCAAAGCCTACTTTACGTACTCCTCGAGAGAAAACCACCGAATTTCCACGACTCCGGAGTTTGCTGGTCCGGCGGGATTCGGGCGGACCCAGGTATTTACGACCCACTACATTCGTTTTGGCTACGACTATACGTTGACTCCAACCATGCTCAATCACTTCAATGTGGGCTACAACCGCACCAACAGCGCAAACATCGGCGCCGGGGTGACTCTGGGAAAAGGCACGGATTGGGACCAGAGCCTGGGCTTCTCGGGTCTGAGCGGTACCATGTTTCCGTCCGTCAATGTCACCCAGGGATACAGTGGCATTGGAGACAACGTGGATGGTGACACGATTGACAACGGCTACCGGCTCAACGACACGTTCAGCTGGATCAAGGGTAAACACGAGTTTAAGTTCGGGGTTGACTGGCGCCTGCAGATATTCGACCCGCTGAATTTTCAGAACACTAGCGGCACCTTCAACTTCGCCCGTGGACAGAGTGCCGGAACGCAGGCCACAGCGAACCTGAGTGGCGACACCTTCGCCAGCATTCTCCTTGGCGATCCGCAAAATGTGAATGCCACGGTCTATGCCAGCCAACCCAAATGGATTCGTGATTACTACGCCGTGTTTTTTCAAGACAGCTACAAGGTCACTCCCACTCTGACGCTCAATTATGGATTGCGCTGGGATGTAGATGAACCCAACCGCGAAGCGCACGGCGATACCTCCAATATCAGCTTGACCACCCCCAACCCCGGAGCAGGGAACTTGCCTGGAGCGCTGGTGTTCGCCGGCATCGGCACCGGAAGGAATGGCAATGTAAACGAGCGCTGGGCGAATACCTGGATGAAGGATTTGGGCCCTCGCTTTGGCTTTGCCTGGGCGCCCGGCTTTTTGGGTAAACAGACTGTACTGCGTGGAGGGTATGGCATTCTCTATGGAGCCATGACCTATGCCGACTTCGGCGGCTTTAATCGCACGGGATTTCAAGCCAACCCGTCGGTCTCCTCGATCGACGGTTTCAACCCCGCCTTTGGCTTGGATTCGGGCTTCCCCGCATTCACTCCACCGCCGAATCTCGATCCGACGCAACTGAACTTCACCGGACCGCAATACACAGACCCTTCCTACGGCCGGCCTGCCATGATTCAAAACTGGAGCTTCGAGGTGCAGCGGCAACTGGCGACCGATTTGATCCTGGACGTGGCTTATGTCGGGCAGCATTCAACTCATCTTCGCTCGAATTTCGACGCTGTGAATTCGCTCACCCCTCAATATCTTTCGCTGGGCGGCTTGCTGTTGGATAGCATTAGCTCCCCGCAGGCTGCTGCGGCTGGAATTACCCCGCCGTATGCAGGCTTCCCAAGTAACGCCATCGTCGCTCAGGCGCTGGTGCCGTACCCCCAATATTTCGGCTTCAATACCGACGGCGCCCTCGAGAACCTCGGGCAGTCCACCTACAATGCTCTGGAAGCTTCGCTGCAACGCCGCTTCCACAATGGGCTGAACCTGATGGCCTCCTACACCTGGTCGAAAACCCTGACTGACGCGGATAGCGCCCTGCCCTACTTTGCGACTCTGGCCGGCAGCGCGGGCCCGCAAAATGCGTTCAATAAACAGGGGGACAAGGCGATCAGTGACCAGGACGTTCCGCAGAACTTTGTACTCAGCTACGTCTATGAGCTTCCAATTGGCAAGGGCAAGAAGTTCCTGAATCACGGCGGCGCGCTGAACGAGGTACTGGGCGGTTGGTCTGTAAGCGGCGTTCAGCGCTACCTGAGTGGCCAGCCTTTCGCTTTCTGCTGCGCTACAGGGATTCCGGCTTTCGCCGGCTCGATTCGCTATGATCAGGTTCCCGGGCAGGCATTGTTCAGCTCCGCGTATACTGGCGGCAACTTTGACCCATTCGTTGACTCTATGTTCAACCCGGTATGCCAGCCGGTGAATCCTGCGCCGAACTGCGCCTTCATTGATCCCAACTCCGCTGCGAATGTCGCGGCTCGCGGTACCTACGCTTTCGGCACGATGCCGCGGGTCACGGGCCAAGTGCGAATGCCCGTGTTTCCCAGCGAGGATTTCAATCTGCTCAAGCGATTCCGAATAGCGGAATCCAAGGACTTCTTGTTCCAGGCAAGCTTTATTGACGCGTTCAACCGACACGTCTTCAACCGACCACCCGATATGAGTCCCAACGATGGAGCGTTTGGGTTGATAAACCCGGACAGCCTGCTGCTGGGCCCGAGAAAAATTCAGTTGATGCTGAAGTTTGAGTATTGACGGCTCTCCCCCACGATCTGCGTCTAAATTCCGGGCCGTTGCTCCAGCAGCGGCCCGGCTTTTTGGTTTCGGAGGTCTTTGCCAATTCCTGCGGTTTCAGCCCGGTATAGACTGCTGGAGAAGGAGCCGTTGACTGGCCGGCGTGGGACTGGGCTGTAAACACGGTGTGAGAAGAGGTCAGCCAGGATCGCTGCGGCTGATCAGCCTCATGGTGGTTTGGTTTTTCGTCGCCGGCCATGCCGGAGGCAAGAGTGCTCCGGCATCTGCCCGGCCTCAGGCGGACGATCTCACTCCTTGCAAGTTCGTGGATGTAACCGCCAAGCTGGGTATCCATTTCAAGCATCAAGCTTCCACTACTTCCAAGAAATATCTACTGGAGACCATGGGTTCGGGTGTGGCTTTGTTCGACTACGACAACGATGGCCGCCTGGACATTTTTTTTGCCAACGGGGCCCGTATTGACGACCCTACTCCCAAGGGCACGATTCCCGCGAAAGACGATCCGAAGTATTGGAACCGCCTCTATCACCAAAAGCCCGATGGGACCTTCGAAGACGTGACCGAGAAGGCCGGCTTGGCCGGCGTGGGGTACTCCACCGGCGTCGCCGTGGGCGACTACGACAACGACGGCTACGAAGACCTGTTCGTTGCCGGCTATGGCCGCAGCGCGCTCTACCACAACAATGGCGACGGCACATTTACTGACGTGACAGAGAGCGCGGGTGTGGCCGGCTCAGGCTGGGCCACCAGCGCAGCCTGGGTGGACTATGACAACGACGGACGCCTCGATCTGGTCGTAGCCCGCTACATGCAGTGGGATTTCGACGACATCTATTGTGGAGAGCGGAAGCAAGGCTATCGGTCCTATTGCCACCCCGACATCTTCAAACCGGTTTCGATTCTTCTGTATCACAATGACGGCAACGGGAAGTTCTCTGAGGTGGCGCATCAGGCGGGCGTGGATAAGCCCGGCAAGGGGTTGGGGGTTGCCGTCGCAGACTACGATCGCGATGGCTGGCCGGATATCATGGTGTCCAATGACTCCATGCCCGAATTCCTGTTTCACAACAAGGGCGACGGCACATTCGAAGAGGTCGGCCTGGTTTCCGGTCTTGCGCTGGACGGAAGCGGCGCCACCTTTGCGGGTATGGGGGTGGATTTCGCAGATTACAATAACGATGGCTGGCCGGATGTCATTATTACGGACTTGGCCAACCAGAGATATGCGCTTTACACCAACGCGGGAGACGGGAGTTTTGATTACTCCACCAATGCCCGTGGCCTAGGCTCGATGACCTTGTTGCATTCCGGGTGGGGGGTCAAGTTCCTTGACTATGACAATGACGGCTGGAAAGATCTGTTCGTCGCACAGTCGCACGTGATGGACACGATCGAGGTGAATGAGCCGCACTTGCACTATCGTGAGCCGCCGCTGGCGGCTCACAACGAAAATGGCAAGAAGTTTGTGGATGTGTCGGCGGAATCGGGCGAGGTTTTCCGCCAGAGATGGGTGGGCCGTGGCTTGGCTATAGGCGATATCGACAATGACGGAAAAACCGATGTGGTCATAACGTCGAACGATGGGCCGGTTTGGGTGCTCAGAAATGAAACCCCGACGGCGAATCATTGGATCACGCTGAAACTGGTCGGGACCAAGAGCAATCGGGATGGCATTGGTGCACAGATCGAGGTCACGACTGATGCGGGCAAACAATATGCAACCGTGAGTACAGCGGGCAGTTACGAATCATCCAGCGACCCACGAGCACATTTCGGGCTCGGCGGTTCGGTTTCCGTGAAGATGATCCGCATCCGCTGGCCCAGCGGAATCATTCAAACGCTGCAGAACGTGCGGGGTGATCAGTTTCTTACGGTGACGGAAGCGCCCGCGAAATAGCCTTTCAAGCCATGTTGAATCGAATCTACGTCGTGCTTGCCATCGCTGCGATCTGTATCGTGAACGCAGGCTATTCCTACTCACAGACTGGCACCTGGGATCAGGCGATCGCCCTGTTCCAGCAAAGGCATTGGGCTGAAGCTGCCGCGGCCTTTGCCGAACTGGAGAAGACGCAGCCAGGCAAGAGCGATGCGCTGCTCTATCAGGGAAAGTGCCTTGTTAACCTGGGCCGCTTCCCTGACGCTGCCGGCGTCCTTCAGAATTACGCGGCGGCGCATCCGCAATCGGACGATGCGGCTTATTTGCTGGCTTACGCAAGTTTCCGTGAAGACAAGCCCAAAGAGTCATTGCAACTGTACACGCACGCGGCACGGCTTAAAACGCCGACCGCGGATGATTTGAAGATCGTTGCTCTGGACTACGTACTCTTGAATGACTACGGAGACGCCGCGCACTATCTTGAGATTGCGTTGCAAATGGATCCGCGCAACGATGAAGCCCGCTATCACCTGGGCCGCGTCCGGTATCAGCAAAACCGCTTCGACGACGCGATCGCGGCGTTTCAGGAAGTGCTCAAATCCGAACCTGGCAATGTCAAAGCGCAAAACAACCTGGGACTGAGTCTGGAAGCCACGAATCGCGTGCCGGAGGCGGTTGTTGCCTTTCAAAAAGCCATTGCCCTGGACAAAGCGTCTGAGGTCCACACAGGAGAGCCGTACCTCAATCTGGGGATTCTGCTGGTGAAGTCGAATAAAGCTGCGGAGGCAGTCCCGCTGTTAACGGCGGCAGCCCAAATTGAACGGAAGTCGGCCAAAGCCCACTACGAGTTGGCGGGAGCCCTCTTCAGCCTTAACAATCTGCCGGAAGCCGAGCGGGAGACCCAAGAATCCATCCGCCTGAATCCCGGCGACTCACCCGCCCACTATTTGCTGGGCCGAATCTATCACAGCCTCGGCAAGGCGGATTTGGCCACCCGCGAGTTCAAACTTACCGATGAGCTAATGCGCTCGCAATCCGCCAGTAGCCCGGGAATGGCGACTGGCTTGGATCAGAAATAGTGGCGCGGGTGAGTGCTCTCCGATGCATGATCGTCCTGGGAATCGCTACCGCTCAGGTTTTGGCTCAGGCAAATCCGCAACAATCGGCAAACCTCTCATTGCTTCGAGATGCGGCGCAGGCAATCGCCGCAGGGGATCTTCCGCGGGCCGAGAACGAATTGCAGGTTGTGCTGCGAAGCAGCCCCAAGGAGTACCGGGCATTAAATCTGCTGGGTATTGTCCGTGCGCAGCAGGGCCGCCAATCCGAGGCGGAGCAACTGTTCAAACGCGCAATCGAGAACAAGCCCGATTTTGCCAGCGCGCACGTCGACCTTGGCCTGCTTTACGCACAGACCAATCGTGCAGATGACGCCGTCGGAGAGTTTCAGAAGGCC
>Ga0335078_10001833_pt1 | contig 32140 bp, 27 predicted proteins | sample Lox_Sample_32_FD_206711 | JGI IMG/M metagenome (GOLD analysis project Ga0335078, IMG submission 206711) | Soil microbial communities from Loxahatchee National Wildlife Refuge, Florida, United States - Lox_Sample_3.2 | ecosystem: Environmental > Terrestrial > Soil > Wetlands | place: USA... | reverse complement strand
TGGCATCCAGCCTGGCCAGCAGCTCTTCCCGACCCGCTAGGTACACCGGCCGCGGCGCCAGCCGCACGGCCACCTCATCGCTGCCCTGCCCCGCCGCCCGGCCCCAGCGGCCTCCCGCAGCCTGCTGCAGGGTCGTCAGCGCCTGGAACAGCAGCGTCTCCAGCCGGTCCGGGGAATCCACCGGCTGTACGGTGATCCCCGCGTCCTGCACCCGGTCCCGGAACGCCCGCTGCCGCTCCCCGTGCACCGGATCAGACAAGAACACCCCCGGCAGCGGCAGCACCGCATTCTCATCCAGCACGAACACCAGCCGCGGCAACCCCAGCTCACCAGCCTCAGCGAACTCCAGCTCCGTATACGACAGACCCGGCTCGTCCCGGACCGGCGAGCCGTACCGGAACCCGATGATCCCCGCGTACACATCCGCCCGCCCGACCTGCTCCCGGCAGTAACTAGCCGGTTTGTCCTCCCGGGCGGTGAAATACGCCATGTCCACCACCACGTTCCCGGCCCGGGTCACCGCCCGCTCGGCCGCCGCCACGAACGACCGGCCCTCCGGATACTCGCGCAACTCCGACGTATGACTCACGAACACCCGCAACGACCCCTCCACAAACCGTCACGCTACCGCCAGCCACCAGCCGTGCAACCCGTAACGAGGCAGGCATCTGCCCGACCCGGCCTGGCACACAGCGCCCCGCCGTACCCCGCACACTGGGCGTACAAGACCGGTAGAGGGGTGTTGCCCAAGTCCCACATCACCCCTGTCAGCCCAGCACGTCGGCTCATAATCGAAGCCACCTACTCGCTGTGACAGGCGGTAAGCAGTAGCGCCGCTCCCGCCACCACGCGGGGAACGGCCCGCCACCGGGCCGGACACGGAAGCAAACCCAGGGAGACGGCCCGCCCGCCTCCTGCACCCCGGACCCGCCGGACGGGCCATCCACCACGCACCGCCGCCTTGGCGGAAGCGGCTTACGGGCACTGCCCTCCCGTCGCCCCGGCCGGAACAGCATCCGGTGATTGCGTGGCACAGCTCCCGCGCCCCGGTCATCTAGTCCGAAGTTACGTGCTCCAGCGGATGCGTATGCTCGCAGTGACCTGGGCAAACGATGGGTGAGGCCAGTCGGCGTTCTGGCTACATGCCGCTGTCCGGCGCGGCATCCGGCCGTCCGTGGATGATCAACTTGGTATCACCCAGAAGGCATAGCCAGATTCTTCTGGCTACATTTCCGTGGTCAAAATCAACGTTTCTGCAGCTCATGTCGGCTTTTCATGCGACACGCCGACGTAACTTGGGTCTAGTGGCGCAGCTCCGTCAGCGCCCGGAACAGCAGCAACTCAAGATCGCCAGGCGATGCCACCCGCTGGACTATCGTCCCGGCGACGGTCGTCCCGGCATCGACCAGCTGCGCCCGGAACGCCTGCTGCCGCTCGGCGTACACCGGATCAGTGAGGTAACTCTGCGGCAGAGGCAGGTCCGCGTCCTCATCGAGCAGGAACACCAGCCGGGGCAGGCCCAGCTCGGTGGCGGCGGCGAATTCCACCTCCGTATAGGAAAGCCCCGGCTCATCCCGGAGCGGAGACCCGTACCGGAACCCGATGATGCCGACATACACATCGGCCCGCCGCACCTGCTGGCGGCGGTACTCGGCGGCCTTGTCCTCCCGAGCGGTGAAATACGCCATGTTCAGGACGATGCCCCCGGCCCGGGTGATGGCCTGCTCGGCCGCGACGACGAACGACCGCTCTTCCGGGTACTGGCGCAGCTCGGGGGTGTTGCTCACGAACACCCGCAGCGGCCCCTCCACGGTGCTCACAGTACCGCCCGCCCCGCCACCGCAGGCTGGCCACGGGGCCGACGCCGTGGCCGCTGCCGTGCTCGACCTACCGGGGTCCGCGCCAGGGAGCGGAGGCGTTTCCGCGGAAGCGCTTTGTGCAGGGTTTCACAAGCCGTCTCCGCGAAAACGCGGGGGGGTGGGGGGGTGGCCGAGCCATACGGGCGCGGAAATGGTCTTTAGCCACTCCTGCATCGCCCGTCCGGGATCATTCGATGTCGATGTCCCTTTTATGCACCTAGATCCGGTAGAACGCCACAACCACTGATTCCGGGGTTGGGGCTCACGTGGTGGCTGGGGCAGGTGGGGTTGCGGGGCGGGGGGGCGTTGTGCCGGGGGGTTCGGGTTAGAGCTGGCCTTGGCCGCGGGCTTGGGCCGAGACGGGCGGCTGGCGGCGGGGGCCGTGGCGGGGCGCGACGATCACCGGGCAGCCCGACCGGCGCAGGACCCGGAGGGTCACGCTGCCGAACAGGCGGGTGGCCACTTCCCCGCGGCGCGGACTGCCCAGGACGATGAGGTCGGCGCCGAAGGCCTCGGCCTCCGCCAGTATCGCCTCGGCGACCCGGTCGACGATCGCGGGCCGGACGTTTCCGGCGGCCGCGATGCCGGCCATGCGCAGCTCGAAGACCGCCAGCGCCGCGATCAGCGGCAGCCCGACGAACCACTTCTCCCACGAGCCGGGCCCGAAGATGTGGTTGGTGTAGGTGAGGTAGAGCGTCAGCGGGTCGGCGGTGCTTGCTCCAGTGGATCGAGCCGGGCTTGAAGAACGGCAAGAAGATCATCGCGGTGAGCGGCAGCATGGACAAGATGCCGAGCACGGTGGCGAAGGCCGCGCCGAGCCTGATGCCGAACCAGGCCGGGACGAAGATGGCCAGCAGCAGCGCGAAGCAGACCAGCACGATCGTGATCCCGATCGGGGTGCCCCAGGTGGTCCCGACCGGATCGATGGTGTGCCCCGGGCTGAAGTTGAACAGCACCGCCAGGTAGGACGCGGTCAGGATCACGTTGATCGGCGCGACCGGGAACCAGCCGAGCCAGTAGGCCCAGCCGGAGACGCCGCCGATGTGCCGGGACGTTGTATCGCCGACCAGCGGCCGGAACGACTCGGTGGCGTACCCGGGATGCCGCCGGTCCGGTCGGGCCACATCGTGGCGAGCTCGGCCAGGCACAGGCACAGGAAGCAGCCGGCGATCGTCATCACGCCGATGAGGATGATGCCCAGTGCGCCGGTGCCCTGGACCACGTACGGCGCGATGCCGGTCACCAGGATCGTCCCGGCCAGGCCGATGACGAAGGCGCCCCACCAGTTGGTGCCCTTGTGCAGGCCGGTCTCGGGAAGCGTGCCGTCGATCGAGGCCACGATCCCTCCCTACATCTGTTGCGGGACAGTTCCTCTCGTCGGTGCGGGCCGGTCAGAAGAGCGTGAGGTAGCGCTCGACTTCCCAGTCGCTCACCCCGGAGTGCCAGGCGCGGAACTCGTCCCGCTTGACCTGGGCGTAGTAGTCGATGTAGTCCCCGTCCGGGGTCTTGCCCAGCGCCTCGCGGAGCACGTCGTCGGTGACCAGTTCGTCGGCGGCGTGCAGCAGGGTCGGCGGCAGCGCCCGGATGCCGCGGGCGGCGACGGCCTCGGCCGGCAGCACGTGCAGGTTGTCACGGTTGGGCTCGCCGGGTTCCAGGCCGCGGTCGATGCCGTCCAGCCCGGCGGCCAGCTGGACCGCCATGGCCAGGTACGGGTTGGCCGAGCCGTCACAGGCCCGGTTCTCCACCCGGCCGCCGTCGGGGACGCGGAGCATCTGGGTCCGGTTGTTCCCGCCGTAGGTGGCGTAGGCCGGGGCCCAGGTGGCGCCGGAGTTCGGCGCGCCGACCCCGAAGCGCTTGTAGGAGTTGACGGTCGGGCAGGTCACGGCGGCCATGGCCGGCCCGTGCTCGATCAGGCCGCCGATGTAGTGGTAGGCGAGCCCGGAGAGGCCGAGCCCGCGGGGGTCGGCCGGGTCCGCGAACAGTTCGGCGCCGGTCTGCGCGTCCCACAGGCTGGAGTGCAGGTGCAGCCCGGAACCGGTCAGGTTGCCGAACGGCTTCGGCATGAAGGTGGCGGCCAGGCCCGCGTCGTGCGCCAGCGTGTGGATCATGTAGCGGTAGAAGATGAGCCGGTCGGCGCTGGTGAGCGCGTCGGCGTAGGCGAAGTTCTGCTCGAACTGGCCGTTCGCGTCCTCGTGGTCGTTGGCGTAGTTGGCCCAGCCGAGCTGGTTCATGTACGTCGACACCGTCGACAGGTGGCCGAACATCCTGGTCAGGCCCTTGGCGTCGTAGCAGGGCGCCTCGGCTGTGTCCAGCGGGTCGGCGAGCTCCACGCCGCCGCCGTCGCGGCGGCGGACGAGGAAGTACTCCGCCTCGCAGCCGACGTTGTAGACCAGGCCGCGGTCGCGGGCCTTGTCCAGCATCCGCTTCAGGATCAGCCGGGGGGTATAGGGCCAGGGCTGGCCCTCGACGTGGATGTCGCACTGCAGCACGGCCAGCCCCGGCTGCCACGGCGTGAGCGTGTACGAGGCCGGGTCCGGGACGGCGATCATGTCGGGATCGGCGGGGCTCTGCCCCATCGGCCCGGCCGCGAACCCCGCGAAGCCCGCGCCCCCGCCGGTCAGCACGTCGACCGCCTCGACCGGGATCATCTTGGCGCACGGCTTGCCGTGCATGTCCACGAACATGGCGAAGAAGAACCGCACCCCGTCGGACTCCGCGCGTTCCCGCAGCTGGGCCTCGGCGTCTGACATGTGTACGCTCCGTTAGGTCGTACCGATCGCTCCGTGGTCAGGTGGTCGGGCGCCTGGTGCGGCGCGGACAGCGCGGCCGGCCGTGCCGGCTGTTGGGGATGGCTTTAAGCAGAGTGGACAATGTTTACTAACACGACACTTTAGGATGAGAGTACGACGTACCCGCGGAGTTGGGAAGACGCGGTTTGCCGCCGTTTCGGTGCCGTCAGATTTTGTCGGGCCGGCCGGGAATCCATTCGGTGCCCGCCAGGGGGACCTGAGCCATGGCCGCCGCCTCCACGGTGAGCGCCACGAGGTCGTTCGGCTCCAGGTTGTGCACGTCGGACTTGCCGCAGGCGCGGGCCAGCGCCGCGGTCTCCATGGCCATCGCCTTGAGGTAGTTCGTGACCTGGCCCGTGCCCCGGTCCGCGTCGAGCCGGGCCTCCAATCCGGCGTCCTGGGTGGTGACGCCGACCGGGCAGCGGCCGGTGTGGCAGTGGTGACAGTAACCGGCCTCGGTGCCCAGCGCCCGGTAGCCGTCGGAGGCGTCGTGGTCGCTCCCGTCCTGCCAGTAGGTGGGGCTGTTGCAGCCGAGGGCGATGAGCGGGGCCACCCCGACCGAGACCGCGTCCGCGCCGAGCGCGAGCGCCTTGGCCACGTCGGCGCCGGTCCGGATGCCGCCGGAGGCGATCAGCTGCACGGTGTCTTCCATGCCGATGTCGCGCAGCGCCTCCGCGGCCAGCCGGACCGCGGCCAGGGTGGGGATGCCGGTGTGCTCGATGAAGAAGTCCTGGGTGGCCGCGGTCCCGCCCTGCATGCCGTCGACCACCACGACGTCCGCGCCCGCCTCGACCGCGAGCTTGACGTCGTTGACGACGCGGGTGGCGCCGAACTTCACGTAGACGGGCTTCTCCCACCGCGTCACCTCGCGCAGCTCCTCGATCTTGATCCGCAGGTCGTCGGGCCCGACCCAGTCGGGGTGGCGGGAGGCGGAGCGCTGGTCGACGCCGGCCGGGCGCAGGTCGTCGACGTTGAACCCGTAACGCGACGGCAGGCACTGGTACACCAGCAGGCGGGAGGCGGCCCGCTCCTCGGGGGTCATGCCGCCGTCGCCGGTGGTGGTGGTGGTGGTGGACGTCCCCACCGCGCTCGCCGCCCGGCCCAGCGCCACCTTGGCGGTCGCCGACAGGGCGCCGAAGCTCATGCCCGCGATCGTGACCGGGATGGCGAGCTGCAGCGGCTTGCTGGCGTACCTGGTGCCCAGGACGGTGCTGGTGTCGCACTTCTCCCGGTAGCCCTCGAGCGGGTACCTGGTCAGCGAGGCGGTCAGGAACAGCAGGTCGTCGAAGCTGGGCAGGTCGCGCTTGGCGCCCCAGCCCCTGATCTCGTAGTGACCCTCGGTCGCGGTGCGCTGGATCTGCGCGATCACCTCGGGCGGGAAGGCACCGCTGCGGCGGTGCGCGTCCATCGGCAGGGGCTGATTCATCAGTATTTCTGGTCCTTCAGCGCATCAAAGTTGTAGAGACCGCGGGCCGAGGCCACGCGGGTGACGTTCTCCGGCTGGATGTGGTGGAAGCCGGCCCGTTCGGTCAATTCCTTAACGGCCCGCACGTCGGCCTCGGTCAGCTCCTCGATCCTGGCGTCCGAGCCGAGCGAGGCGATCTTCCCGGCCACGTAGATGACCGCCTCGTAGAGCGAGTCGCCGAGCGCGTCGCCGGCGTCGCCGCCGATCAGCATGACGCCGGCCTGGGCCATGAACCCGCTCATGTGGCCGACGTTCCCGCCGACCAGGATCGTCCCGCCCTTCAGCGAGATCCCGGCCCGGGACGACGCGTCGCCTTCGATGACGATGGTCCCGCCGCGACTGGACGCGCCCGCGCATTCCGAGGCGTTGCCCTCGACCCGGACCGACCCGGCCTGCAGGTTCTCGCCGGCCGACCAGCCGGTGAAGCCGTGCACCACCACGTCGGGCCCGTCGCCGAGGCCGCCGGTGAAGTACCCGGCGTTACCCTCGATGTCGATCCGCACCCGGTTGCTCAGGCCGACGGCGAGGTTATGCCGGCCCCGGGGCTCGAGCACCCGGGCGGCCGCACCGTCGGGCAGCGCGGCCAGCGCGGCGTTGATCTCGCGGGTGGACAGCTCCGCGCAGCTCAGGATCACCGGCTCCATACGTGGATCTCCCCGGGCATCGGCTCGAAGACTCGGTGTCGCAGCGGATGCCCTGGCGGGCCAGCCGGCCGCGGACGGTCGCGTAGTTCGAGAACGATCCGTTGTGCACCAGGGCCAGATCGGCCGCGAGCGCGAAGGGATGGGAGTGGGCGGTGGTCACGGCCGATTCCGTGGCCATCCGGGTGTGGCCGATGCCCTGGTAACCGGCCCAGCCAACGATTCCGTACCGGGCGCAGATGGCGGCGGGGGCGCCGACGTCCTTGACCACCACCATGGACCGGCCGAAACCCGGCACGGTCACCTGGGGCGCGGCCCGGCGGACGGCGGCCAGGAACGACGTCTCCGCGGCGGGCGAGACGAACACGGCGGAGTCGGACCCGAGCGGCTCGACCCGGAGATCCCGGCCGTCTCGGCGGCGATCCGCTTGGCCAGCAGATCCCAGTCGATGGTCTCGTCCGAGCGCAGCGAGTAGCGCAGTTCCTGGCCCGGGCCGGGCTCGGGGCCGGGCTCGGGGCCGGCGGGCGCCGGGTCGCGGTCGGCGTAGACGGCGATCCCGGCCGAGTCCGGACCCCCTTGGTCGTCATCGCCTCGAGCATCTGGGTCAGCAGCTCACCCAGGCGCGGTTGGAGACCGGGGTTCTTGAGATGGAGACCGACGATTCCGCACATCCGTCGCCCACGCTCCTCCGCAATGACGAAGTTTATGCACAATAGACGTCGTTTCACTAAATGGGTATTGTCGGCCGGACGCCGCTCCCGGTCAACAGCCCGTCACGGCCCGGCCGCCGCCGCGCCGGCTGGCGTTTGCGCCGGCGCGGGTAGCCCGCTCACCGCCGGGTATTAACCTGGAAACTGCCCGTAGGTGCGTCCCGCGGGAGACATGTGTCGAAATGCCGGGCGCGCCCGGGCCCCCGACAGGACCCGGACGCCCGACAAGAGGAGCAGCGTGGTGGCGCGCATCGCAGACCTGGCCGAGCACTCCCGCGCCCGGCCGGTTCCTGATCTGGGTAACCGCGGCGCCGGAAGCGGGCCCGGAAGCGGTCAGGGCCTGGAAGAGGCGCTGGGGACGGCGATCGCCGCCCGCGTCAGGGAGTTCCGTCTGCAGCTCGGATGGACGGTGGGACAGCTCGCCGCCCAGAGCGGTTTGTCCAAGGGCATGCTGTCGAAGATCGAGAACGCCCAGGCGTCACCCAGCCTGGCCACGCTCGCCCGGCTTTCCGAGGCGCTCCAGGTTCCGGTGACCGCGTTCTTCCGCGGCCTGAACGAGGAGCAGGACGTCATGTTCGTCAAGGCGGGCCGGGGCCTCGACATCGAGCACAAGGGCTCGGGGGTCGGCCACCGCTACGAATCGCTCGGCATCATGCGCGCGCCCAGCAACACCCTCGAGCCGCTGCGGGTCACCCTGACCGAACGGAGCAACACCTTCCCGCTCTACCAGCACGCCGGCACCGAGCTGATCTACATGCTGTCGGGCCGGATGGAGTACGGCTACGGCAGTTCCCGCTACCTGCTGGAGTCGGGCGATGTGCTGCAGTTCATCGGCGGCGTCCCGCACGGGCCCGCGGCCCTGGTGGAGCTGCCGATCCAGTTCCTCTCGATCAAATCGATAACGCCCTCTACGTGACCCCGGGCGGCCACCTGGGGCCGCTACTTGTTTCCTAGTAGTGAACGGAGTTTCAGCAAGTTTGCCCCGCCAGGACCCGAGGAGCCATGATCACCCGGACAGCGGACGCCACGGCGCTGTACTTCGACGTCGCCGATCCGGCCTTCTCCGTCACCTCGGCCGAGGTCCGGCGGGCGCGGGAGGCCGGCTGGTACGCGCGGACCAGCTACGGCCTGGCGGTGCTGCGGTACGACCAGGTGTCCCGGCTGATCAGGCACCCGGCGCTGCGCCAGGGCAGTAGGTTGTGGCCCGCCCACCACGGCATCACCTCCGGACCGTTCGCGGACTGGTGGGCCAGCTGGGTTCTCAACCTGGAGGGCGAGGCGCATCACAGAATGCGCCGCCTGCTCAGCCCGGCCTTCTCCCGCCGGATCGTCGAGGCCCTGCGCCCCCGCTTCGGCGTTCTGGCCGGGGAGCTGGCGGACTCGTTCGCGGCCACGGGCCGGTGCGAGTTCATGGCCGATTTCGCCGGGCCTTACGCGGCCCGGGTCATCGCGATCATGCTCGGCATCGCCGAGGAGGAGTGGCCCACGATCGCGGCCGAGTCAGCGACGATAGGGCTGGCCATGGGGGTGCGGATCCGCGAGCACCTGCCCCGGATCGAGGCGGCGCTCGCCGCGCTCTACGACTACGCCGACGCGGCGATCGCCGCGCGGCAGCGCGAACCGCGCGACGACCTGGTGACTAACCTGGTGAAGGCCCAGGCAGACGAGGGCGGCTCGACCGGGGACGGCCTGACCGGGGCCGAGCTGCGGGACGCGCTCGTGCTGCTGATCTTCGGCGGTTTCGACACCACCAGGAACCAGCTCGGCCTGGCCATGCAGGTCTTCCTGGAGCACACCGCGCAGTGGCGGCTGCTCGGCGAGCATCCCGAACTCGGGGCCGCCGCGGTCGAGGAGGTCATGCGGGTCCGGCCCACCACGACCTGGGTCACCCGGGAAGCCCTGGCCGACTTCACCTTCGACGGCCTGGACATCAAGGCCGGGACCACGATCCACCTGTTCTGCGAATCGGCGGGAACCGACACCGCGCAGGCAGGTAGCGGGGAATTCGACATCACCGCGACCGGGCGGCCGCCCCATTTCGGGTTCGGCGGCGGAATTCACTACTGCCTCGGGCATTACGTGGCGCGAGCCGACATGGCCACGGCCCTGACCGTGCTGGCCGGGCGGCTCGCTGACCCGCGTCCCGCCGGAGGGGCAGTCTGGCTTCCTGATAGCGGGAATACCGGGCCCGTTCGGCTGCCTATCTCCTTCACGTGCCGGCCGGCCTAGTTCCGCGCGGCCTCGAGCACGGTCATTCCTACGGGGCGCGCGGGGACGGCGGGCGGGGGCGGCGTGGGGCGGATTTCATGGAGATGAACGGGTTTGAGGGTGGGTTACTCGGGGTGCAGCTGCCACCTTTGCAGGTTCCTGGCCTGCAGCCTGACCCGCCGCCGCCACCTGGGCATGTAGAACAGGAACCAGAAGCTCATCACGACCGGCAGGAGGATCAGGATCCTGATGCCGGCCACGGCCGTCAGGATCAGGATCGGGATGATCAGGCCCAGCGCGGTGGCCAGCACGTTGATGCGCATCCGGCGCATGTCGCGCATGATCCCCCAGTACTCCTCGGCCGGGATCTGGCCCGTGTTCCAGCGACGATGGCAGGTGGGGCATTCCCACCGCTCACCGTACGGAACGTATCCGACCCCGCCGCAGTCACAGCGGACGGTGATCAGGGCACCGCGCACGCTCGCATTGTAGATCTTCCCGGACGGCTGGGACAGGTCCCCGGCGAGGGCGGGAAGCCGGCCGGTCCTGGGGGCGTGCCCCGGGGCCGCGGCTTGGGCGCGGCCGGGCAGCGCGCGGTAGCCGGCCAGATACGCAGGCACGATCGATATAGACACGGCCGGCCGTTCGGTGCTACACAGAGTTTACCTGTGGTGGACGGAGGTGCCCCTGATGGCTGAGGCTCTCGTTGAAGAACGGCACCTGCTCAAATCGTTGCGCTGGTGGGACGGGTTCGTCATAGCCCTGTGCAACCCGGGCTTCCTGATCGCATCCCTCGGTTTCTCGATGGGCGCGCTCGGTACCTGGGGCGCCGTGGCGCTGTGGGCCATCTCGGCCGGTATCGGCATGCTCCAGGCCTGGATCTACGCCGAGACCGCGTCCATGTTCCCGGACAAGCCAGGCGGCATCTCGCTCTACGCGCACGAGGGCTGGCGCGGGCGGTTCTCGCTGGTCGGCCCCATCGGGGCGTACGGCTACTGGATCGGCTGGTCGGTGGTCCTGTCGATCTTCGGCGTGCTGATCGGCACGCTCATCCAGGCGCAGTGGTTCCCGAACAGCACCTGGTCGTTCTACGACGGCGTGGTCCACATCGGCCTGCCCCAGGTCATCGCGCTCGCCTGCATCGTCGCGGTCTGGGCGCTGAACGTATTCGGGATCCGGCCGGCGGTGTGGTTCTCCTATGCCGCCGGGGCCGGGCTCATGGTGCCGCTGGTGATCTTCATCGTGGTGCCGTATCTCACCGGGGACTGGCACAGCTCGAACATGACCTGGGCGATCCCCGGCGGATTCAGCGGCTTCAAGCTGGCCATGGTCTACCTGTTCCTGTTCGCCTGGTCGTCGTACGCGGCTGAGGTGTGCGCGACCTTCGCCCCGGAATACCACGACACCCGGCGAGATACGACGCTGGCGCTGCGTTCGGCCGCCGTGTTCACGCTGCTGGTGTTCCTGCTGTTCCCGCTGGGCATCGGCGGGGTCTCGGGCGCGCCGAGCACCGCCACCGCGGCCGGCGAGTTCTACGTCCCGGCGCTGGCGAAGATCGTGGGCAGCGGCCCGGCCGGGGTCATCCTCGTGCTGCTCATCGGCAGCCTGTTCCTGTCGATGATCTCGTCGACGGCCGACGGGTCGCGGGCCCTGTACGGGATCGCCCGCGACGACATGACGATCAAGCAGCTCCACCACCTGAACCGCTGGCACGTGCCGGCCCGGGCGATGACCGTCGACCTGGTCGTGAACGTGCTGCTGGTGCTGTTCATCTCCAGCAACCTGGCCATCTTGTACCTGAGCAACATCGGGTACGTGCTGGCCCACGTGTTCGCGCTGAGCGGCTTCCTGCTGCTGCGCAAGGACCGGCCCAACTGGCCGCGGCCGATCAAGGTGGGGCCGGTCTGGCTCTGGATCGCCGGGGTCCTGGTGGTGTTCAACACGGCGCTGGTCATCTTCGGCATTCTCAACCCGACCCTGACCGGCTACGGGACCTGGACCGACATGTTCATCGGCGTGGGCGTGCTGATCGCTTCCGTGCTGCTGTTTTTCTACCGGCGGATCGTGCAGGACAAGAGCAAGGTGACGTTCCGCGAGGACGTGCCGCAGATGCCGTCGGCGGAGCAGATGGCACTGCTGCGCGAGGAAGAGGCGGTCATCGCCGACTGACGCCCGGGCCGGGCTGGGCTGCGCCGGGGTCGGCCCAGCCCGGCCCGGTCTGTTAACTCCAGGGGAAGGGCGAATTGCTGGTCGGGTGCAGGTGGCCGGTGCGGTACCGGCTGAACCGGAACGGCGCCAGCAGCGGCTGCTCCTCGCCGAGCAGTTCCCTGGCGACCAGCGCGCCGACGCCGATCATCTTGTACCCGTGGTTGGAGTCGGCGATGACGTAGGCGTTCTGCCGGAACGCGTCGAAGACCGGGAAGCTATCCGGGGTGAAGGCGCCGATCCCCCCGGTGGGCTCGTGCCGGTACTCCTCGCGCTTGCCCTCGAACCGCTTGTGGCAGTGCGCGAGGGCGGAGGTCCACATCCGCACGAAGTCCCCGGTCACCGTGTACTCGGGGCTGGCCGGGCCGTACGGGTCCACGGCCACCTCGCCCGCCGGGCGGTCGACGACATAGGGCGAGGTCCCGCCCTGGACCCCGCCGAAGTCGAAGTCGGGCTTGTAGTAGATCCCCCACATCCGGTCGGTGATGAGGTCGCCCGTGACGTCGTCGTAGAGCGGCGCGCTGGAATCGACGTGCAGGACCGGCGGGAAGCCGCCCCGGTTGTCGGTGAACTCGCTGGGGTCGACGGCCAGCGTCCCCTCCTGCAGGGCCCAGTAGGTCCACATAGGCCTCGACCCTTGAGTTGTTTCCGGCTCGGTGGCCGGGCGGCCGGGGCGGGTGACCGGGATCTGGGCGGGCAGGTCCAGCATCGCCCACAGGTCGCGGATCCACGGCCCGGCCGCGATGACGAGCTGGTCGCACCGCACCCGGCCCCGGTCGGTGTCCACCGCGGTGACCGCGCCGCCGGTAGTATCCAGGCCGGCGACCCGGACGTTCGGCATGATCCGAACGCCCTCGGCCTCCGCCTTCGCGGCCAGGCCCTTCAGTGACCTGACGTTGTTGGCGTAGCCGCCCTTCTCCTCGTGCAGGATCACCGAGATGCCGGGGGCCTGCCAGTCGCCGAACATGTCGAGCAGGTAGGCGCGGCAGTCGCGCTCCCCCTCGATGAGCGTGGACGGATAGCCGATCGCCTGCTGCTCGGCGAAGATCTTCGCGACATCGTGGTGCATCGCTTCCGGCGCGATCTGCATGTAGCCGACGGGGCGATAGGCGAACGCCTCGGGGTCCGACTCCCAGACCGCGACCGAGTGCGCCATCAGCTCGCGCATGGCGGGCTGGAAGTAGTTGTTGCGGATGACGCCGCACGCGATGCCGGATGCGCCCGCGCCGACGCCCGTCTTGTCCAGGATGAGGATGTCTTCGCCGCCGCCGAGGCCGCGCCGTCGGAGTTCGGTGGCGAGATGCCATCCGGTCGAGAGCCCGTGGATGCCCGCGCCGATGATCACGTATTTGCTGTGCGCCGGGACCGTCACGCCTGTGTCCGTCATCGGGTCCATCGTCGGGGCCTCCTCCGGTATAATTGCCGTATAGGAAATACCATTTCCCTTCTGGAGAAATCATAACGTGGCCAGAACCGGTCAGCCAGCCACCCGCCAGGTTGCCGTGGTGCAGCGAGCGGTGACGATCCTCGGCGAGCTCGCGGACGCCCGGACCGAGCTGGGCACGACCGAGATCGCGCGTCGCACCGGCATCAACGTGAGCACGATTTCCCGCATCCTGGCCACCCTGGTCAGTGGCGGGCTGGTCGAGCACGTGGCCGCCACCGGGCGCTACCGGCTCGGCCTCGGGGTCGTCCGGCTGGCCAGCGCGGTGCACGAGCGCCTCGACATCCGCACCCTGGCCCGGCCGCACCTGGCGGACCTGGCCGGCCGGACCAGGGAGACGGCCACGCTGTCGGTCCCGGGCGAGCACGAGGCGACCACGCTGGATTTCGTGCAGAGCCCGCTGTCCGTGCGCAGCGTGGCCGAAGTGGGCCGGACCAGCTCCGCGCACGCGACCGCGGTAGGCAAGGTCTTCCTCGCCCACGGCGGAACGCCGCCGACCGGGAGCCTTGCTGCTTATACCGCGCGCACGATCGTGGACCCGGCCGTGCTCGAGGTCGAGGTGGCCCGGGTCAGGGACAGGGGCTGGGCCGAGGCGGCCGGCGAGCGCGAGGAGGACCTCAACGCGATCGCCGCGCCGGTGCTGAGCCCAGCGGGCACGCTGGTCGCGATCCTGGGCGTGCAGGGCCCGGCGGTACGGTTCGGCCCGCGGGCCATGAGCAGCGCCGCCGAGCTTCTGCTGGAACGGGCCGCGCTGATCTCAGTGACCGTGTGAGGCAGGCTTGGAGTTGCATGCACGCGGCCGGGTCAGGAGGTGCGGCCGGGGTCAGGAGCGGGGACGGGTCTTGTCGGGATCGTAGAACGGGAAGCGCACGACGGTGGCCGGGATGCGCTTGAGGTGGCCGTCCAGCTTGCCGACGTCGACGGCGGTACCGATCTCGGAGTACTCCACGGCCATCCGGCACAGCGCGATATTGGTGCGCAGGATCGGCGATCTCGTTCCGCTGGTGATCACGCCGACCTGCGAGCGGCCGGCGTGCACGCAGTCGCCGTGCGCGGCGGGCTCGTTCCCCTCGAGCTCGAGCCCGACCAGGACCCGCTGCGGGGCGGCCTTGCGCCGCTGCAGCGCGGCCTTGCCGGTGAAGTCATCCTCCTTGGTCTTCAGCGGGACGGTGAACCCGATGCCGGCCTCGAACGGGTCGACCTGATCGCAGAACTCGTAGCCGGCGAAGATCAGGCCGGCTTCGATCCGCAGGATGTCCAGGGCATCGAGGCCGAGGGGGGTCAGCCCGTGCGGCGCGCCCGCCTCCCAGACCACGTCCCAGAGCGCCGGCGCGTCGCCGGGGTGGCACCACAGCTCGTAGCCGAGCTCGCCGGTGTAACCGGTCCTGGAGATGATCAGCGGCAGGCCCTCGGGTCCCCCGATCCGCCCGATCGCGAACCTGAACCAGCCGAGGCTGCCGAACTCCGGCTGGGTCGGCGGCGTCCATATCAGCTCCCGCAGCAGGTCACGCGACTTCGGGCCCTGGACGGCGATGTTGTGCAGGTGGTCGGTGGAGTGCTTGATCCAGACCCGGTCGAGGTTCAGCCGGCCGGCGAGCTGGCGCAGCCAGGTCCCGTCGTACTCGTCGCCGCCGACGAAGCGGAAGGTATCGGGGCCGAGCCGGAACACGGTCGCGTCGTCGAGCATCCCACCGGTCTCGTTGCAGACAGCGGTGTACACGACCTGGCCGGTGGCGAGCTTGCGGATGTTGCGGGTGACGGCCGCCTGCAGCAGCGCCTCGGCGTCGGGGCCCACCACCTCGAACTTGCGCAGCGGGGAGAGGTCCATCACCGCCGCGCCTTCGCGGCACGCCCAGTACTCGTCGATCGCGCCGTGGCCGTCGAAGCTGGTGGGCAGCCAGTAGCCGCGGTACTCGGTGAGCCGCCTGGTCAGCTTGGACCAGCGCGGCTGGAACGCCGTTTCCCTGGTGAGCTTGGGCTCGCTGTCCGGGGTGACGCGATGCGCGATCGCCATCGAGAATCTCCGCTCAGCCGGGTACACGCGGACGTGGATGTCGGTCGGATTCCAGGCGTTGGCCGGATCGATGTCGTCGGGGCAGGCCGAGGAGGCGCACACCAGGTCGGTCATCGCCCGCAGCAGGACATAGTCCCCTGGCTGGGACCAGGGCTCGTCGAACAGCAGCTGGTTCGCCTCGCCGAAGGAGGTGTTGTAGAAGAAGTTCAGGGCGGGCCAGCCGCGCCGGGCCGCGATGCCGTACGGCGCGAGCTCCGCGTTGAAGTTGTCGGTGCAGTTCAGGTGGCCCGGGTATCCCATGTCCTCGTAATACTTTGCGTTGCAGGCCAGTGCGAACGTGTCGTGCCGGCCGACGGTGTCCCGTACCACCTCCACCAGCGGGCGCATGTCCTGGTCGAAGAACTTGCCGAACAGTCCCGGCTGCGGGTAGGCATTCCCGGTCAGATTGCGGGTCGTGGTGGCGTCCAGGCCGCGTTCGGTTCCGCCGGCCAGCTGCCGGGCGCAGAACGCGAGGAAGTCGGAGCACTGGCGGCCCTCGACGTCGATCACCTGGATGTACTGGCCGGCCTTGACCTCGTAGGACCGTGCCGTGGCGGTGTCCACCCGCAGGTCGAGCAGCGGATCGGCCAGCGGCGGCGGCAGCGGGCGCTGCTCCGGCCGGCGCGGGCTGACCCGCCGGACCTCAAGCACCAGGTCCGAGGGCGGGTTGTCCGCGGCCACGGACATCGGCCCGCCGGGCGCCGCCACCACGGCGGTCAGGCTCCGCCGGGCGGCGAACTCGGCCCGCGTCCCGGCCGGCGACCACTCGCCGAACAGCGCCACGGCCCGCGCCTGGCCCGGGTCGAGCCCTCGGCCGACCAGAGAGTCCGGGGCGGCCATGGCGCGGAGGACGGTGGCGGCGGTGTCGGCTTCGGTTCCGAGCGCGCGGTAGTCCTCGGCCCCGCCGGCCAGCACGGTGAGCTCGCCGCGCTGGCGGCCGTCGGCGTCGATCACGGTGAGCACGTCGCCCGGGTCGAGTTCCACCGCGGTGACGGCGCCGGGGTGCACCCGGTACCGTTCCAGGGCCGGGTCGGCGGGCAGCAGCCCCGGCACGAGCAAGCGCGGCCGTTCCGCGGACACCGTCACCGCGAGATCACCGTCATTTCGATATCACCGGCCGATCGGATCCCAGTCGCAACCCAGGCCCCAAAAATGGCTCTACACCCTGCCGAGATTACGCCCGACACCTGGCCGGCGGAAGGGGACCGGGGGGCCGGCGCCGGTCCTCGCCGCCCAGAAGGCTTGTGTCGTGTGATGAATCGAGGTTTACTTTCCGTGAATCGCCAGCGTGCTCCGGCTGCCGATCGCGCCGCTCCCTGACAGGCCCCGTCATCCGCCGGAGGACTAACCGTAAGGAGGCGCCGTGTCCACCGATCTCGAGCGGTTTCTCGCTACCGACGGCCGCGCCGAAGCGGTGCAGCGCGTCCGGGCGGAGATCGACGCCAAGGGGATCACCTACATCTACTACCAGTTCGCCTCGGTCACCGGCCGGATCATGGGCAAGGGTGCCCCGGCCGACCACTGGGAGCGGATGGCGGAAAACGGCTTCCAGCTGGTCTACGGCTCGACGGCCAACCTGTTCATCGACCGGCACGGCAACTACATCGGCTACGGGCCCGAGGCGTCCGAGCTGGTCGGGCTGGCGGACGTGGAGACGTTCTGCCAGCTGCCGTGGGATCCCAAGACCGCGCGGGTGTTCTGCACCCTGTTCCGCAACCGGGAGGAAGAGACCGACCCGGGCGGCTTCCTGACCTCGGACTGCCGCGGCAACCTGCGGCGGATTCACACCGAATTCGAGCGGGAGACCGGGCTGCACATGCGGGTCGGGACCGAGCCGGAGATGATGTGGCTCAAGACCAAGCCGGACGGCACGCCCTCGGTGGACGGCATGACCAAGCCGTACTGCTACCACATCGACCAGTTCTCCGAGCTCCAGCCGGTCATCCACAAGGTCATGGAGTACAGCAAGGCGATGGGCCTGGACATGATCCAGGGTGACCACGAGGACGCTCCCGGCCAGCTCGAGCTCAACTGGATGTTCGACCGGGCCGAGGTCACCGCCGACCGGCTCACCACCTACCGCCAGATCTGCCGGCAGGTGGGCCGGGAACTCGGCGTCTTCCCGTGCTTCATGCCCAAGCCGTTCACGGGGGTGTCGGCCAACGGCTGCCACCACAACATCTCGCTCTGGCAGGGCGACGAGAACATGTTCCTGCCGGACGGCGACAACCCCCGGATCCCGAGCAAGCTCGGGCTGCAGGCCATCGGCGGGATGCTGGCCCACCTGGACGCGCTGACCTGCATCACCGCGCCCACCGTGAACTCCTACCGGCGGTTCTGGGACACCGGCTTCTGGGCCCCGCTGTTCGCCGACTGGGGCTACCAGAACCGGACCACCGCGCTGCGGGTCAGCGCCCCGGGACGGTTCGAGTACCGGTCGGTGGACTCCGCGGTCAACCCGTACCTGTCCTTCGCCGCGATCATCAAGGCGATGGACGACGGCATCAAGCGCAACCTCGACCCGGGGCCGCCGGAGGACCGGAACATCTACGAGGCCATCGCGGGCGGCAAGGACGTCAAGAAGGTCCCGATGACGCTGGGCGAGGCGCTGGCGGCGCTGGAGAAGGACACCCTGGTCCAGGACGCGATGCCGGGCGACATGTACCGGGTCTTCCGCCACTACAAGACGGACGAGTGGGAACGGTTCTGCGCGGCGGTCACCGACTGGGACATCGCGGAGTACCTGGACATCATGCCGTAGCAGGAGGTTGAGCAGCATGTGCGGTATCGCGGGCATCATCCACCGGGACGGGCCGGGCGACATCGGCGCCGAGATGACCCGGATGCTTCAGTCCATGAAGCACCGCGGGCCCGACTCCAGCGGCTTCGCCCTCTACGGCCCGCCCAGCGACCTGCTCGTCATGCGGATCAAGCTGGCCGACCCGAACGAGGCCAGGGGGTTCGGCTGGAGCGAACGGCTGGAACGCCACCGCAACGAGGTCGAGCACCGGCTGGCCAAGATCGGGGCCATGGTCGACGTGATGCACGGTGACCAGGAGTACGCCTACCGGGTCACGTTCCGGTACAGCGGCGAGCTCAAGCCGCTGGCCGACTACATGGAGGACGTGCCCGGGTGCGAGGTGCTGTCGCTTGGCCACTCGCTGGAGATCGTCAAGGACCTCAACGACGCGGAGAGCGTGGCCGAACGGTACCGGCTGAACGGGTTCACCGGGACCCACGCGATCGGCCACGTCCGGATGGCCACCGAGTCCGACGTGGACATCTCCGGCGCCCACCCGTACTGGGCGTACCCGTTCTCCGACATCGCCGTGGTGCACAACGGGCAGCTCACCAACTACCACATGTGGCGCCGCAGGCTGGAGCGCCTCGGTCACCGGTTCCAGTCCGAATGCGACTCCGAGATCATCGCGGTCTACCTGGCCCAGAAGATGGACGGCGGGCTCTCCCTCGAGACCGCGATGAAGCAGAGCCTGGACGAGCTCGACGGCGTCTTCACCTACCTGGTCGTGACGTCCGACTCGCTCGGCGTGGCCAAGGACGAGATGGCGGCCAAGCCGCTGGTCCTGTACGAATCCCCGGAACTGGTCGCGCTCGCCTCCGAGGAGGTCGCCATCCGCGCCGTGATCGGCCACGAGATCGACACCTACGACCCCTACGAGCGCGAAGTGCTGGTGTGGCAGCTGTGAAGATCAGCTACGACGCCCGCGGGCTGGCCGAGCCCGCCGCGCAGGCGCCCAGGGTGGCCACGATCGAGGACGGCCAGAACGGCCGGGTCGCGGTGTTCGACGCGGCCGAGCTGACCACCCGGCAGATCAACCTCGAACTGCGCCGCCTGGTCTACGACGAGGGCGTCGCCGAGGTGACGATCCGCAACCCGGGCGCCAAGCACTCCCTCGCGGTGGGCATCCTGGCCCGCTGCCGGATCACCATCGAAGGCAGCCTCGGCTACTTCGGCTGCGGCCTGATCGACGGGCCCGAGATCCACATCACCGGGCGGGTCGGCTGGTCGGTGGCCGAGAACATGATGTCCGGCGTCGTGGTCATCGACAAGAACTCCGGCTCGCTGACCGGCGCCGCGCTGCGCGGCGGCGACGTCGTGGTGCGCGGTGACGTGGGCGCCAGGTCCGGCATCGACCAGAAGGGCGGCACGATCATCGTGGGCGGGAACGCCGGCACGATGACCGGCTTCATGCTTCAGCGCGGCCGCCAGGTCATCTGCGGCAACGTCGGCGGCGGCCTGGGCGACTCGATGTACGACGGCGCGATCTACGTCGGCGGCACCGTCGCCTCGCTCGGCGTGGACTGCGTCGAGGCCGGGCTGGACGCGTCTGACGACGAGTTCCTGGCCAGGAAGCTCGGCATCTACGGCATCGAGGCGCCCGCCAGCTGGCGCAAGTTCGTGTGCGGGCGCAAGCTCTGGAACTACGACAACCTCGAGCCGGCCGAACGCAAGCTTGTCCTGTAGAAGGGCGAAATCCACGTGAGCGCAATCGAAGACGGCGGCAGGGCCGCGCTCGGGCACAGCAGCATCTTCACGCCCGAGGTCATCAACGACATCCACGTCAAGGCCGAACTCGGCCGCTACCGGATGCGCGGCTTCTCGATGTTCAAGCGGATCCCGCACTGGGACGAGCTGATGTTCCTGCCCGGCACGCTGACCCGGTTCGTCATCGAGGGCTACCGGGAGAAGTGCGAGACCAGGACGGTGCTCGGCGCGCGCTTCGCCAGCCATCCGCTGGAGCTCGACATTCCCGTGTACATCACCGGGATGAGCTTCGGCGCGCTGTCGCTGGAAGCCAAGATGGCGCTGGCCAAGGGCGCCTCGATGGCGGGCACGGCCACGTGCTCCGGCGAGGGCGGCATGATCCCGCCGGAGCGCGACCTGTCCACCAAGTGGTACTACCAGGTGATCCAGAGCCGGTACGGGTTCAACCCGCATCACCTCATGCTCGCCGACGGCGTCGAGTTCTTCATCGGCCAGGGCTGCAAGGTCGGGCTCGGCGGCCACCTGATGGGCCAGAAGGTGACCGAGCAGGTGGCCGAGATGCGCTCGCTCCCGGCCGGGATCGACCAGCGCAGCCCGGCCCGCCATCCGGACTGGCTGGGCCCCGACGACCTGTCGCTGAAGGTCCAGGAGATCCGCGAGGCCACCGACTACCAGGTGCCGATCCAGCTGAAGCTGGGCGCGGCCCGGGTCTACGACGACGTCCGGATGGCGGCCAAGTGCGGCCCGGACGTCATCTACCTGGACGGGGCCGAGGGCGGCACCGGGGCGGGGCCGCACGTGGCCGCCGAGGAGACCGGCATCCCGCTGATGGCCGCGATCCCCGAGGCCAGGCGCGCGCTGGAGGACGTCGGCCTGATCGACGAGATCGACCTGGTGGTGGCCGGCGGGATCAGGAACGGCGCGGACGTCGCCAAGTGCCTGGCCCTCGGGGCCAAGGCGGTGGCGATCGGCCATTCCGCGCTGATGGCGCTGAACTGCAACAAGGAGATCCCCGGCGTCACCGACTACGAGGGCACGGTGGGGGTCCCGGCCGGCCGGTGCTACCACTGCCACACCGGCCGGTGCCCGGTCGGCATCACCACGCAGGACCCGGAGCTGCGCAAGCGGCTCAGGGTCGACGAGGCCGCCGAGCGGGTGTACAACTTCCTGCACACGTTGACGCTCGAAGCCCAGATGCTGGCCCGGGCCTGCGGGAAGACCAACGTGCACAGCCTGGAGCCCGAGGACCTGTGCGCGCTGACCGTCGAGGCCGCCGCGATGGCCCGGGTGCCGCTGGCCGGCACGAACTACATCCCCGGCCAGACCGAGGAACGCGCTCTCGCCGAGATCAAGGCCCTGCTGGAGAAGAACCTCCCGGGCGGGAACGGAGCCGGCCGTGGCTGAGGAGCAAACAGGGCCTGAGGACCTCCCCGCCCCCCGGCTGACCACGAAGATCGGCATCGACACCGAGGAGCTGACCGGGCGGACCTTCCCCTACCAGTTCGACCGTGCGCTGGTGGAGGACGTCGACCTGGTCGCGGCCACCCCCGGCGCCGACATCAACTGGCTGGAAGACGTGCACCTGATGCACGAGGACGGCGTGCCGGCCGTCTTCGACCGCTACACCAACGCCTTCCTCAAGATCCACTTCGAGATCCCGGAGGGCCAGGAGGACACCTACGCGCGCAAGGTCCTCATCACCCACCTGCGCGAGGGCAACTCCTACGGCATCTGGCTGAAACGCAAGCACGCGAAATTCCCGCAGCCGGAACTCGGCCCCTGGCGTGACGACTCGCCCACGGTGGGCGAGCACTGGGAGCCGGCTACCCTGACGGGCTGGGAACCTCCGCAAGGGCACTAATCGCAGAGATCATCTTTGTGTCCACTGCCAGTGGACTCTGTTTCATGGAACGCCTAAGCTGGCCGTGCACGAGTTTGTCCGGCTGGTCCCCGGGAGGAACGCCGTGGCAGCAGTCCGCGCCCCGAGCCACCCCAGGCGCCGCCGCCGTGCTCGACTTCCGGCTAAGTACGGCGCGCTCGCCCTGCTCCGCCACGGCCTGTCCGGCCGCGAGTGGCCGCGGGCCTGGCCGGACCAGCCGCTGCGGGACACCTACGACGTGGTCATCATCGGCGGCGGGGTGCACGGCCTCGCGGCCGCCTACTACCTCGCCGTCAACCACGGGATCACCGACGTCGCGGTGCTCGACAAGGGGTACATCGGCAGCGGCGGCTCGGGGCGGAACACGGCCATCCTCCGGTCGAACTACCTGACCCCCGAGGGCGTCCGCTTCTACGACCGGTCCATGCAGCTCTACCGGACGTTGGCCGCCGACCTGGACTACAACGTGATGTTCTCCCGGCGCGGGCACCTCACGCTGGCCCACAACGACTCGTCCCTGCGCACCATGCGCTGGCGGGCCGAGGTCAACCAGATGCAGGGCATCGACTCCGAGGTCATCGACCCGGCCGAGATCAAGCGCCTGGTGCCGTACCTGGACACCTCGGCGGAGACCCGGTACCCGATCCTGGGCGCGCTCTACCACCCGCCCGGCGGCATCATCCGGCACGACGCGGTCGTCTGGGGCTACGCCAGGGCCGCCGCCGCCGCCGGAGTGCACATCCACCAAGACACCGAGGTCACCGGCATCGACACCGATGGCGGCAAGGTCCGCGGAGTGCGCACGAGCAAGGGGGACATCGCCACGCCGGTCGTGCTCAACGCGACCGCCGGCTGGTCCACGCTGGTGGCGGCGATGGCGGGGGTTCGGCTGCCGATCCAGACGTTCCCGCTGCAGGCCGCCGTCACCGAGCCCGTTCGGCCGTTCCTTCATGCCGTGGTCGTGTCCGGCACCTTGCACGTCTACGTCAGCCAGACCGACCGCGGTGAGCTCGTGTTCGGGGCCAGCGTCGACCCGTTCGCCTCCTACTCGACCCGCGGCACGCTAGAGTTCGCCGAAGGACTCGCGACGCACGTCATCGAGCTCATGCCCGCTCTGTCGAAGGTACGGCTGCTGCGCCAGTGGAGCGGGCTGTGCGACATGACGCCCGACTTCTCCCCCATCATGGGCGGCACGCCGGTGGAGGGCTTCTACGTCGACGTCGGCTGGGGCACCTACGGCTTCAAGGCCGGCCCGGTCTCCGGGGAGGCGATGGCGCGGTGCATCGCCGACGGCCGCGCCCCGGAGATCATCGAGGCGTTCGGGCTGGGCCGGTTCGGCGCGGGCGAGCTGGTCGGCGAGAAGGGGGCAGCCGCCGTTGGCCACTGACCTGCCGGGAGGCACGCCGTGATCCTCATCCCGTGCCCCTGGTGCGGCCCGAGAGACGCGGGCGAGTTCCGCTATTCCGGCGAGACCAGGCCGCGGCCTGACGCGGCCACGGCCCTGCCGGAGCAGTGGCGCGACTACCTGTACTTTCCCGCCAACCCGCGCGGCGAGGTGACCGAGACCTGGTACCACCGGATGGGCTGCCGCCAGTTCTTCGTCCTCCAGCGCGACACGGACACCAACGAGTCGATCCCGCCGGGGAAGCCCCAGTGAGCGGCACAGTGAGCGGCCCGATGAGGCTGGGCCCGCAGCCGGGCGAGGAGATCGACCGCAAGCGGCCCTTCACCTTCCGCTGGAACGGCGGCACCGTGCCGGCGTTCGACGGGGACACGATCGCGTCGGCGCTGGCGGCGGCCGGGCTCCGGGTGTTCTCGCGCAGCTACAAGTACCACCGGCCGCGCGGCCTGCTCACCGCGAACTTCCACGACCCCGGGTGCTTCTTCCAGGTCGGCGACGAGCCGAACGTGCGCGGCGCGCACCGGCTGGCCGAACCGGCCATGGACGTGCGCCCCCAGAACACCTGGCCGTCGCTGGGCTTCGACGTCAAGGCGGTCAACCAGCTGGCAGGCCGGTTCCTCGGCCCCGGCTTCTACTACAAGACCTTCATCAAGCCGCAGCGGCTGTGGCCGCTGTACGAACGCGTGCTGCAGCGGTTCGTGCACGCCGGGCAGGTGTCCCCGGACACGCCGCGGACCGCCGTCGACAAGCGCTTCGCCCACCCCGACGTGCTGGTGGCCGGCGGCGGGCCGGCCGGGATGGCCGCCGCCGTAGCCGCCGCGCAGGCCGGCGCGCGGGTCATGCTGGTCGAGGAGGAGCACCGGCTCGGCGGCCACCTGCGCTGGGGAGACGGCGCCGCCCTGGCCGCGCTGGCGGAGCTGCGGGACCAGGTCGCGGCCACGCCGGGGATCGAGGTGCTCACCAACGCGGTGGTAGCGGGGCGCTACGACGGCAACTGGACCGCGGTGGTGCGGCGGGATCTGCCGGGCGGAGCCGAGCAGCTCATCAAGGCGCGCGCGAAGGTCCTGGTGGTCGCGCCCGGGCTGATCGAGCGGCCGTACGTCTTCGCGGGCAACGACGTGCCCGGGGTGATGCTGTCGACCGCGGTGCGCCGGCTCATCAGGCTGCACGCGGTCAAGCCGGGCGAGCGGGCGGTCGTGCTGACCGCCAACGCCGCCGGCGACGCGGCCATCGCGGACCTGGTCCAGGCCGGCGTGGACGTGGCCCGGGTCCTCGACGCCCGCGCGGGCCAGGACATCGTCCGGGTTCGCGGTCACGGTGCTGGCCGGAACCGGGGCGTCCGGGCGGTGGAGGCCGCGGACGGGACCACGACCGAGTGCGACCTGCTGGTGACCGCGACCGGCTGGACCGCGCCGGCCGCCCTGCTCAGCATGGCCGGCGACCAGCCCGGCTACGACCCGCGGGCGGCCAGGTTCTTCCCCGGCCGGCTGCCGGACGACGTGCTGGCCACGGGCGGCATCGCCGGGGACGGAAGCCACGAGGAGCTGATCGCGCACGCCACCGCGGTGGGCCGGGAGGCGGCCCGCCGGGCGGCCAGGATCCGCCGGGAGCGCCAGGCGGCCGTACCGACCCGGCCCAATGGTGCCGAACGGGCCGGGGATGACGCCGGCCCGACGGCCATCCCGGAGCTCCCGGTCGACGCTCATCCGGAGCTGTTCCGGGCCGGCACCCACGGGATCGTGGACTTCTGCGAGGACGTGTCGTCCAAGGACATCTTCTCGGCGGTGCGGGAAGGCTACGACTCGATCGAGCTGGCCAAGCGGTACACCACCGCCACCATGGGGCCGACCCAGGGCAAGATCGAGCTGGTCAACGCCATCGCGGCCGCGGCCGAGGCCACCGGCCGGAGCATCGGCGACACCGGCACGACCACCTGGCGGCCGCCCTACGCCCCGGTGACGCTCGGGGCGCTGGCGGGGCGGCCCCTCGAGCCCGTCCGGTACTCACCGATGCAGCCGTGGCACGAGGCGCACCATGCCCGGCCGCTGATCGCCGGGGCCTGGATCAGGCCCGATCACTACGGCGACCCGGCCGCCGAGGTCAGGAACGTGCGGAGCAGGGTCGGCATCATCGACGTCACCCCGATCGGAAAGCTCGACCTGCGCGGTCCCGACGTGCCGCGGCTGCTCAACCTGGTGTACGTGAACAAGTGGTCCAAGCTCGGCCTCGGCCGGGTCAGGTACGGCGTGATGTGCGCCGAGGACGGCGTGGTCTTCGACGACGGCGTCACCGGCCGCCTGGGCCCGGAGCACTACCTGATGAGCACCACGTCCTCGGGGGCCGCCGCGGTGTGGGAGTGGCTGGAGAACGTGCTGCAGACCATGCACCCGGACTGGGCGGTGCACGTCACCCCGGTGACCACCGCCTACGCCAGCATGAACGTGGCCGGGCCCGCGTCCCGGGACCTGCTGCTGCGGGTGACCGAGGGTGTCGACCTGGCCAACGAGGCGTTCGGCTACATGGAGGTGCGGACGGGCCGGATCGCCGGGGTGGACGGGTGCGTGCTGTGGCGGATCGGGTTCACCGGCGAGCTGTCGTACGAACTGCACGTCCCGGCGGGCTACGGGCTGCACGTCTGGGAGACGCTGATGGACCGCGGCGCCGACCTCGGGGTCGCGCCGTTCGGGGTGGAGGCCCAGCGCATCTTGCGGCTGGAGAAGGGCCACCTCATCGTGGGCCAGGACACCGACGGGCTGACCCGCGGCTTCAGCGCGGGTCTCGACTGGGCGATCAAGCTCGACAAGGACGACTTCCTGGGCAAGCCCGAGCTGGCCTGGCAGCACTCCGCCAACGGGTCGTCCGGCGCCCGGCTGGTCGGGCTGCAGCCGGAGGACGGCTCGGTGGTGCCGCCCGAGGCGAGCCAGATCGTCGACGGGCCGCGCATCGTGGGCCGGATCACGTCGAGCCGGATGTCGCCCACCCTCGGCCGCGCGATCTGCCTGGGGCAGGTCCCGGCGTCGCTCGCCGCCCCGGGAACCCTGGTCACGGTCCGCCTGCCGGGCGGCCGGCTGATCGGCGCCCGGGTGACCGGGCACCTCGCCCACGTGGACCCCGAAGGGAGCCGGATGCGTGTCTGAGCCTGTGTCCAGGAGCCCGATCGCCCCGGCTCCCCCGGTGCGGGTGGAGGCGGGCTGGGAGGTGAGCGGATCTTACAGTGACGCCCCGCTCACCGTTACCGACTGCACTGCGCTGGCAAAGATCCACCTGCGGGCGCCGTGGAACGGCGCGATGGCCAAGGCGCTGGGGGTGCCGTTCGGCCGGGCCGGCCGCGAGGGTGGCGGCCCGGACGAGGCCTGGCTGGTCGTCGGCTCGGGCCCGGGCGAGTGGTTCGTGTTCTCCCCGCCCGATGCGGTGGCGGCGGCGGCCGGCTGGCTGGGCGCGGTGGCGGCCGATTCGGCGCCCGAGGAATTCGTCAGCGTGGTCGACCTGACCCACGGCCGGGCGCTGATGCGGATCACCGGCCCGGACGCGGCGGACCTGCTGGCCCGGCTGTGCGGGGCCGACCTGCACGACGACATGGCGCCCGACCGGGCGGCGCTGCGGTCGGCGGTGGCCGGCGTGGCCACCGACATCATCAGGGACGACATCGCTTACGACGGGGCCGGGGTGCCCTCGTACCTGCTGCACTGCGAGCGGTCGTCGGGCCAGTACCTGTTCGGCGCGCTGGTCAGCGCGGGCGAGTCCCTCGGCATCGGCGTCGACGGCTTCCGCCTGCCAGGAATCTGAGTTTGAGAGAAGGAACACCATGGTCTTCCCGAGCGACCTGGAGATCGCACGCGGCGCGGCGCTGAAGCCGCTCGAGGACATCGCGGACGCGATGGGCATCGCCTCGCACCTGCTCGAGCCGCACGGCGAGGAGGTGATGAAGATCAAGCTCGCGGCCATCGCGGAGCTGGCCGGCCAGCCCACGGGCAGGTACGTGGTGGTGAGCGCGATCACCCCCACGCCGCTCGGCGAGGGCAAGACCACCACGACGGTCGGCCTCGGGCAGGGGTTCAAGCACATCGGGAAGCGGGCCACGGTCGCGATCCGGCAGCCGTCGATGGGGCCCACGTTCGGCATCAAGGGCGGCGCGGCCGGGGGCGGGTACAGCCAGGTCGTCCCCATGGAGGTGCTCAACCTGCACCTGACCGGCGACATGCACGCGGTCACGGCGGCTCACAACCTGCTGGCCGCGATGCTCGACAACCACCTCTACCAGGGCAACACGCTCGGCATCGACCCGCACAACATCACCTGGCGGCGGGTGCTCGACGTCAACGACCGCGCGCTGCGCAACATCGTCATCGGGCTTGGCGGCCGGGCCGACGGGGTGCCGCGGCAGACCGGCTTCGACATCACCGCCGCCTCCGAGGTCATGGCGACGCTCGCGCTGGCGGGATCCCTGGCCGACCTGCGCGCCCGGCTCGGCCGGATCGTGATCGGCTACACCGGCGACGGGACCCCGGTCACCGCCGAGCAGCTGGCCGGGGCCGGCTCGATGGCGGTCCTGCTGCGCGACGCGATCAAGCCGAACTTGCTCCAGACGCTGGAGAACACGCCGGTGCTCGTGCACGCCGGGCCGTTCGGGAACATCGCGACCGGGAACTCCTCGGTGATCGCCGACCTGATCGGCATCCACGCCGGGGACTACCTCATCACCGAGGCCGGCTTCGGCGCGGACATGGGCGCCGAACGTTTCTTCAACATCAAGTGCCGCACCTCCGGGCTGCGCCCCGATGCCGCGGTCATCGTCGCCACCGTCCGCGCGCTCAAGGCGCACTCCGGCAAGTACAAGATCGTGGCCGGCCGGCCGCTGCCCGAGGACCTGCTCCGGGAGAACCCGGACGACGTCCTGGCCGGCGCCGCGAACCTGCGCAAGCAGATCGAGAACATCCGCCTGCACGGCGTCTCCCCGGTGGTGGCGATCAACGCCTTCCCCACCGACCATCCCAGCGAGCACCAGGTGATCAGGGACATCGCCGCGGAGATGGGAGCGCGGGCGGCGGTGTGCACGCACTTCGCCGACGGCGGCCGGGGCGCCATCGAGCTGGCCGAGGCGGTGAGCGAGGCGGCGGAGGAGCCGTCGGACTTCCATTTCCTCTACCCCGACACGGCCAGCCTGCGGGACAAGATCGCGACCGTGGCCACGCAGGTCTACGGCGCGGACGGGGTCAGCTACTCCAGCCAGGCCGCCAAGCAGCTGGACACCTACGAGCGGGCCGGGTTCGGCCGCCTGCCGGTGTGCATCGCCAAGACGCACCTGTCGATCTCGTCCGACCCCGCGCTCAAGGGGGCGCCGACCGGCTGGACCCTGCCCGTCCGCGAGGTCCGGGCCTCGGTCGGCGCCGGCTTCGTGTACCCGATCTGCGGCGACATGCGGACGATGCCGGGGCTCAGCAAGACCCCGGCCGCGGCCCGCATCGACCTCGACGAGCACGGAGAGATTGTCGGGCTATCGTGAGGCCGTGACCTCGCCGCCGGACTCGTTCCTGGACGTGCCGGTTCGCGGCTTCCTGGATCAGCTCGCGGCCCGGACGCCGGCCCCGGGCGGTGGCGTCGCGGCGGCGGTAACCGGCGCGATGGCGGCCGGGCTCGTCGCCATGGCCGCGCGGTTCTCCGCGCGTCAGCTTCCCGGGGCCAGCGACCTGGCGGACCAGGCCGACGAGCTACGCCACCGTCTGGATCAGCTGGCCGACATGGACGCCCGGGCCTACGCGGCCGTGCTCGAGGCGTTCCGCCTGCCCGCGGAGGCGGACCCGCCCGGCGAGGCGGCCCAGCCCGGCGAGGCGGACCCGCCCGGCGAGGCGGCCCAGCGGCGGGAGGCCCGGCGCCGGGAGGCCTTGCTGGGCGCGGCCCTGGTGCCGCTGGAGATCGCCGGGATCGGCGCGCGGGTGGCTGTGATGGCCGCCCGGCTGGCCGAGGCGGGCAATCCGAACCTGCGCGGCGACGCCGTGACCGGGGCGGTGCTGGCGGCGGCCTCGGCCCGCAGCGCGGCCAGCCTGGTGGACATCAACGTGCGGCTCGGCGGGCTTGATCCCGGGGTGTCACAGCGGGCCGCGCAGGCCGTCGCGGACGCCGGTGAGGCGGCCGAACGGGCGGGCGGATCATGAGTTAGCCCCGCGGCGGCGGCCAGGCGTGCTATTTATCCCTTTTGTCGGGTTAGCGCGCCGGGTAACGTGGTTGATTCGGGTTATGCGGTTGATTGGGTGTATCCCAGTCCCCCGGATCAACCTCATAGCCCGGATCCACCACGCTAATCGCAGCGGGCCCGGGCCGGCCGGGGGCCGTGTGACTCGCGGGGCTGCTGAGGTCGGCGTTACTGACCTGCGTTTTACTTGACCTGCGTTTTACTTGACCTGCGTTCCAGAACGGCGTGCTGCGCAGCATGCCGAATCGCGTGAGGTATCTACACGGGGATTTCCGGGGCGGAACGGTCGGGGGCGGGGGCGGGGCGGCGGCGGGCGATGATGGCGGCTAGGGAGCCGGCGAGGAGGACGAGGACGCCGTAGGCGCCGAGCGGGGCGGCGGCGGCGGGGCCGAACGCGGCGGCCGCGATACCGGCCGCGACGGCGAAGTCGCGCATGGCGACCGGGAGCAGGATGGCGGTCGCCCGGGCAGGCGGGGTGCTCAGGGCGAGGATCCCGCCGAGCGCCGCGGAGCCGACCACGTAGACGACGAGCGCGACGATCACGGCGATATAGGCGGAGTCCAGCCTGATCTGGCTGGCGACCTGCCACAGCAGCAGGAGCAGGGCCAGCACCGTGACGAGGCGGATCACGGCGTCGGCCTCCGGTCCTGGCGACCAGGCCGTGCGCAGCGCCACGCCCGCGGCCAGCGGCAGCGCGATGACGAGCGCGAGGTTGCCGAGCAGCCCCGCGGAGGACACGGTGACCGACGCCCCCAGCAGCGACAGGATCGGGCCCGCCGCCACGACGGTGATGAGCGTGGACGCCGCCAGCAGGGTGGCGCACACCGCCGCGTCGCCGCCCGCGATGACGCACAGCGCCACCGTGGCCACCTCGGCGGGCGCGACCCCGGCGGCCTGCATGCCGGAGCGCAGCACCTCATCGCCGATCAACTGACTGGCCGCCCAGGCCAGGACGGGCAGGGCCGCGGTGCTGACGCCCAGCACGACCGCGATGCGCCGCCAGGCCAGGCGGACGGCGGCCAGGTCGGCGAGGCGCAGCGACAGGCCGGTCGCGAAGACCAGGACGGCCAGCGCGGCGTCGATGCCGTTTCCCGCCGCCAGGGCGCGGCCGGGCGCGGGGGCGGCCACGCCGGCGGCCGCGACCACGAGCACCAGCACCAGCAGAAAGCGCTCGGACGCGTCCGCCGCGGCCTTCATCATCGAGCCAACCTATCGGCTGAGCGTACCGAATACACTGCGCAAACCCTGAGGTGGGCAGACCCTGAGGTGGGCAGACCCTGAGGTGGAAGGAGTTGCTGGCGTGCAGGAGCCCCTTGGCCGGCGCGTGCTGCCCAGGGTCGACCGGCGGGAAATCGCGGCGATCTTCGCCGGCGGCGCGCTGGGCACGCTGGCGCGCGCCGCGCTGGCCGAGGCGTTCCCGCATCCGGCGACGGCGTGGCCGTGGCCCACGTTCGGCGTCAACATCGCGGCCGCCTTGCTGCTCGGCTACTTCGTCACCCGGCTGACCGAACGGCTGCCGCTGTCCAGCTACCGGCGGCCGCTGCTCGGCACCGGCCTGTGCGGCGGGCTGTCCACGTTTTCCACCATGCAGGTGGAGATCCTCAAGATGCTGGACGCGGGCGCCTGGGGCCTGGCGGCCTGCTACACGGCGCCAGCGTCGCGGCCGGGTACGCGGCGATCCACCTGGCCACCGCGATGGTCCGGCGGGTCCGGGTGCGGGCATGAGCATCCTTCTCTGGACGGCGGTGGTGCTGATCGGCGGCGCGGGCTCGGTGCTTCGCTTCCTGGCCGACGGCGCCGTCCAGGGCGGCCGCGACTACCCGCTCGGCACCCTGGCCGTCAACGTGTCCGGCGCGGTGATCCTGGGCCTGCTCACCGGGCTGGCCCTCGGCCACGACGCCGCGCTGCTGGCAGGCACGGCCGTGGTCGGCTCGTACACCACGTTCTCGACCTGGATGCTGGAAACCCAGCGGCTGACCGAGGAGCGCCAGCACGGCAAGGCCGACGGCGCCACCGCGCTGCTCGGCGTGGACGGCACCGCGCACGGCCGCCGCCAGCGGGCCGCCTTCTTCAGCCGGAACGCCGAGGTCCCGATGATGATCATCGCGGTCGGCGCGGGCGAGCAGATCGGCCGGGTGCTGCCCGAGCTCGGCGCGCTGCTGCGCCGTCCGCTGCTCACCCTGGAGCGGGTCCGGGTCTGCAAGCGGGACGGCCGGAGCCTGGCCCTGCCCGATGGAACCGGGCCCGGCGGCGGCCCCTGGCAGAAACTCATGGTCTACACGTCGGAGACGGTCAGGCACCAGGGTCAGCCGGTGCACCGCGCGATCGTGCGGCGGCTGCGCTCGGCCGGGCTCAGCGGCGCCACCACGCTGCGCGGCATCTGGGGCTTCCACGGCGACCACGCCCCGCACGGCGACCGGCTGCTGCAGCTGGGCCGGCACGTGCCCACCGTCACGATCGTCATCGACACCACCGAGCGCATCGCCGGCGCGTACGGGATCATCGACGAGCTCACCAGCGAGCGCGGGCTGGTTACCTGCGAGACCATCAGCTGCCTTGACGAGGCCGGCCTGCGGGCCCAGGCTCGTAGGTGAGCGGGGCGGGAACGACGCCCGTTCGGGAGAAAATATGCGAGAGAAGCTGCTCGACCCGACCGGTACCAGTGACCGGGCCATCGATACCACCCTCGCCCCCCGGCTGCGGAGCCTAGCCGGGCTGACCGCCGGGCTGCTGGAGAACGGCAAGCCGAACGCGGCGGCACTGCTGACCGAGACCGGCCGCGAGCTGC
>Ga0335078_10001832_pt1 | contig 32159 bp, 24 predicted proteins | sample Lox_Sample_32_FD_206711 | JGI IMG/M metagenome (GOLD analysis project Ga0335078, IMG submission 206711) | Soil microbial communities from Loxahatchee National Wildlife Refuge, Florida, United States - Lox_Sample_3.2 | ecosystem: Environmental > Terrestrial > Soil > Wetlands | place: USA... | reverse complement strand
GCGCGGCAAGCAGTATCTGGCGCAGCTTCTGGCGGTGCTGAATCTGCTGGCTTCCAACTTCCATACGGTCTGCGCTTGCCTGCAAGCGCTTTGGCAACAAGCCCGCGCCAAGCTGGCAACCCGCAAGGGCTTCTTCACCGACCTGCGCACCATCACCGCCTATCTGCTCTTTGCCGACTGGCGTCGCCTGTGCCTGGCAATCGTCGCAGCAAACGCTCCGCCTTAACCCACCCACCGTTACCGATCGGTTTCCGACAGTTAGAACTGCTGCTGCGCATAAATGCTGAGGATTGCACTCAGCAATTATGGTCAAGTTCGGAACGGCCCGGTGTGGCCAAGATGGGTGCAGACTCATTTTCTAAGGTACTTTTTGACGTCTTGCAGATACTCGGCTCCGTATACGTTGCCGTCGGAGTCCACGGTCACGCCCTCCGCCATGCTCGAATTGGCTGGGTAAGGGTACGGGCATGGGTCCGGAATGAAGTACCACACCGAGCCGTCCCGCGCGCTGCCGATGCGAATGCCACGTTGCGCGCCCAGGTTGTAGCCATAACCTGTCTGCGGCAGGCCGTATTGTCCGGTGTTGGTCCGGCCGTCCCGCGATTCCGAGTCGGCCACGTAGAGCACATCGTTCTTGTCGATGTAGATGCCGCTGGGCCGGCCGAACTGGAACCACTGCGCGATGAAGTTACCGTCTTGGTCGAAGATCTGAATCCGGTTGTTTTGCCGGTCGCCGACAAACAACCGGCCATGGGAATCGAATGCCAGGGTGTGGATCACGTCGAACTCGCCCGGCCCCATGCCTTTCCTGCCCCAGGTTTTGAGGAACCTTCCGTTCTTGTCGAACTTCATAATGCGGGCATTGCCGAGCGCCGTGCCTCCGCCTGTGTGGCCGTCGGCAACGAAGATGTCGCCGTTGGGTGCGATGGCAACGTCGGTCGGCGCGTCGAATTCGTCCGTGCCTGTCCCGGCCACTCCCTTCTTGCCGAGCGTCAGCAGAATCTTGCCGTCTTGACTCAGCTTGAAGACTTGGTTGGCTGCTGCATCGGCCAGCCACAGGTTGCCCTCCTTGTCCACGGACATCTTGTGCGGGCTGATAAACATCCCGGCGCCGAAGCTTTTTAGCAACGTGCCGGACTTGTCGAACTGGAAGATAGGATTAACGTCCTTTTGATTGCCGCAGGTGGTCAGCTCGGCGCCGAAAACGCCGCACCGGTCGGCCACCCAGAGCGTGCCATCCGGAGCGACAGCAATACTCGCGGTCGATCCCCACTTCCTCCCTTCAGGCAACTCGCCCCAGCTCACACCGGGGCCGTACGGGTTAGGGAGGTCGTTGTGTGTGCCGAGTAGCGAGACGGACGGCAGCTTGACGGGATACTGGCCGGGTGGAAACACCGTCAGTACGCTCGCACCGGAGGAGGGCAGCACGCCACACGACCCCGACATCGGGCCCGGCGATCCTCCCTGGGCCGGCATACGGTCCGCGCCTGCCAGTAACACGGCTGCGGCCAGGGCGACCCATGCGGCCCGGCGGTTCCGCCGTCGGTCGCTGATTCTTAAGTATGCACTGGACATCGCAATCTCCTTGCTGATCAGTTTAATGGCCTTGACTCGAGCTGATAGTCGCCGACAAAATCACAGCGGTGCTTCGATTGAGAGGAGTAGGCGAGGAGCTCAGGGAGCAGACCAATCGGCGAGCCGGATGCCGAGAATGGTCAGGTGTATGGTGAAATGACCAGCCACGCTGTAGTTATTGATGAGCATTTGCGCGTGGTCAACCATCGATTCATTCACCGGGTAATTTTTCTTTCATCTCACAGTTCGCTCGACAGTTTCCTGGGGTGCCTCATCGGTTCCGCGCCTGCCGGGGCCTTGATCAGGAGCGCGTTGTGCCTCGGGCTACCCCGGTTAGACAGGAAGTGCTTTTGGGGACAAACTGGCTGGCAAAGAAGTACTGCGATCTAATTATTTGCTTGACAACCATATCGCGATCTGGATATTTGTGAGAACGCGAAATCGCGACCGAAAACGGTCGGCGCCTCGCAACGAGGACAGGCCGCCCAGCACTGGTCCGATGATGAGGCTGTTTCCCTGCAAGTCATTTGAAATCAGCAGTTGTGTGCATTAGTCAGCCTGGTTTTAGTCCACAGGAGCCTGGGATGGCGCGGGCGAACCGCGCTTTGCTCGTGTGCCCCATCAAGCCTGAAAGTTTCTGACGATCACCGTCGAAGGAGATTTCATATGTCAAACGTGGTAAAAGAACAAATGCGCAACTTGCGATTCGCAATCATCTTCAGCGCGATCGCACTTATTGGACCTGGCCTGACTCCGGCCCAGACGGGATGTCCCGAGGCCACGGCAGGCAAGGGGTTTGTCAACGTCCCGTTCGCCACACAAACGGGAACTTTTACGGCGACCTTCGACGCAACCCCCTCTGTGGCGCCGATCAACAGCCCGATCGGGTTTTCCAATGGCGCGGCAACTTCGAATACGAAGCTGGCAACCGTCGTCGCGATCAGCGATAGCGGGGATATCCTGGCTTTGAATGGCGGAACCTATACTTCCGAAACGACAATCCCTTATGCGGCGGGAGTAGCTTATCATTTTGAGGTCGACGTGAACCTCACGAATCACACTTACTCGGTATTTGTGACGCCGGCTGGCGGCTCGCAGATGACGGTTGCGACTAACTATGCATTTCGCACGGCACAAAACACGGTCACCAGCTTAAATAACCTGGGATTTGACGTAAGTACCAGTTCCGGCACCGTTATGGTCTGCAACCTTTCCTTTGGTAGCACATCGAATCCCTCATTTTCTCTCTCCGCAAGCCCGTCCTCCCAGGAGATATCCGCTGGTTCTTCCGCCTCATACACCGTCAGCGTAACTCCTTCCGGTGGTTTTACGGGCACGGTTGACTTGGCTGCGAGCGGCCTTCCCTCTGGCGCTACCGCAATCTTTGACCCTCAGACCATCGCGGGTTCAGGCAGTTCTACTTTAGACATAAGCGGCGCGCCTGCTGGGAGCACGAGCACCATATTGATCACAGGCACGAGCGGAACGTTGTCGGAGACCGCTTCGGTCGGTCTGACCGTCGAGTCCGGCACAGGCAGCGGCGCGTTCAGTCTGTCTCTCACCCCGATGTCGAAGGGTGACACCGCGGGCGCGAATGCGCAGTACGGGGTAACCGTAACTCCTAACAGCGGCTTCAACGGTACCGTTACATTTAGCGGTGTCGGCGGGTTGCCGGCGGGCGCCACGGCAAGCTTTAGCCCGACTTCGGTGGCGAGCGGTTCCGACGACATCTCCATGCTAACCGTCTCCACCGACTCGAGCACACCCGCGGGGACCAAAAGCTTGACTTTCACCGGTTCCAGCGGCAGCAATTCAGTGTCAGCCGAAGCGGGCCTGACCATGGCGGCGCCCGGCACGTCCAACGGCAACCCTGTTTTGCCGCCTAAGTGGGCGTTCGGAGTTCTCTGGGGAAGCTACCATGATGAGGCAACGGTGCTCAGCGACGCCAAGCAACTTCAGACGCTCGGCTTTGGCGGAGATCTTTATTGGATCGACTCAAGCTGGCTTTCATCCAGTTACACCGGCCAACCCCAAAACTACGTGTGTTTCAAATACGACTCCGTTCAGTTCCCCAACGATCCCGCCGGGCAGATTCTGAACGGCACCTTGTGGTCGAAATATCACCTTCATGGAGGCGCCTGGGAATGGCCGATGATTGACGAAGGATGCGAGTATTATTCCGTCGGCAAGGGCATGGGATGTTTCATGAAAAATTCGGACGGCTCCGTATGTAATGGAGGCGGCTGGCACGGGAATAAGACGACCGGAGTTGTGAATTTCTCCAATCCGGCGTGCGTGGCGTGGTGGGAATCTTTGCATGCGCCGCTCATAGCCAATGGGTTCACCTTCATCAAAATGGATACCGGTTGCAACGGTTGCGGCCTCAGCCAAGCTGCATGCCGCGAGGCGCCGTATAAGTTGTCGGCCACAACCAACGGCGGCCGTGGTTTTACCATCACACACACACAGTCCTCAACCAATGCTGATCAGTCTCCGGGAATGTGGACGGGAGATACCACGGCCAGCTTCTCTGGCATGAAATCCGAGATGAGCACCGCGTCAAAGCTCAGCCCGGTAAACCAGGCGACCTACTATTGCGGAGATACCGGCGGATATAACGACAATCCAACGCCGGAACTATATATCCGCTGGCTTGAATACACTACCTTCACGCCCATACAGGAGTTTTTCGGCGCCAAGACCACTTCTTATGGGGCTCGCTTCCCCTTCCTGTCGCAACTCGACGATGGCATGACGGGCAGCCTGAGCACGGTTTCGATCGCCCTGAAGTATAACCAGTTGCGCTATCGGTTGCTGCCGTTCCGTTATTCGAACGCGCAAATTGCCTACCACGTTACGGGGGCAGGCGGGCCTGTTACATGGATCGGCAGCACTCAGTTGATCAACGGCACGGGATCCAGCCAAATTTTGACGCAACCCGTCACTTCGGCCGGCGCGTCCAGCGTATCGGTGACGTTGCCGTCCGGGAACTGGATCAACTACTGGACTGGGGGAGCGCCTGTCTCTGGCACGGTAAGCGTTTCGACTCCGCTGGATGAGGAGCCCGTTTTTGTCAAAGCAGGCTCTATCATTCCAATGGGTCCTGTGGTTACATGGGTCGATCCCACGTCTAACTCGAGTCCGATGACCCTGGACACCTATCCGGCGGGAAGGACTAGCTACACTCTGTACGAAGACGACGGGGTGACTACCGCTTACCAAAGCGGCGCGTTTACCACTACCGTATTCACTTCCGACAACACCAGCGGCGTGGAATCGCTGAGTATTGGCGCGGCTTCCGGAAGCTTTAATGGCGCACCGACTTCGCGGCAATACATTTTGAAGATTAACTTGCAGACCTCGGCGCCTAGCCGCGTAAGCCGCGATGGCGTCGCGCTGCCCGAAGTGACTCCGTCGGAATTTCCTTCGGCGTCCACAGGCTGGTACTACGATTCGACCAACCACATTGTGTGGGTTATATTCAGCACACCAACCAGCGTCTCCACAACAGTGACGTTAGACTAAGTAGACTAAGGCACCCTCTTGCGCCGGCGTACTCGGCCGGCACAAGAGGGTGTGCAAATGTTACAACTGCACTGTCAAACCTTCCCCAATTTTTCGACCGCAATTGGTTGCAGTCTCTATGCTGGAGTCGCTTTGCGGAATTGCGAGATTTCGCCATTCACTATCACTATGTATTTCAATGCACTGGCCAGATCGTTTTCTCGGAGGATATTTACATGATCGCGGAATCAGCTGTTTTCCCCTGGCAATTTTCCACTTGACACAATTGCGCCCGCTATACTAGGGTTTCTCCGAGTCTCGAATGATCGTTGTACTAAGGTAGCGAACGATCACTTAGGGCTAATTAACTTTAGCGGTAAAGCGGCTTACCTCCTACTGGAGAGTGGCTTGTCTGCCTTCTTTACCCCTTTCCTGCGTTCTTGTCCGCATTCTTGCCTTCGTTTCTACCCTACGCTATCCCACAGAGGAAGCGTACGGCTCGTTTTTGCTTCACGAGAAGTTCAGGAGGGCGGTGTGCTTACTTCACAAATACTGGGTTATCGCCAGCGCCATTTAAATCGGATGCCGTTGGTAAGAAAGGAAGGAATATGTTTGGATCTCAATGGATCAAGCGCGCAGGGATGATTTCGCTTGTTGCTTGCTTCTCGACAATAGCGGCTTTTGCCGATCCGACGTCCGGATGGACGGAAGACCCGCTCAGTTACAAAGTGCAATCGCCATATAACCTGCCGGTGAGCGCCCGCTTTACGATTACAGATGGGGTCTACCATCTGTGGGTGTTCAAGACCGATAAGCCTTTTTCGAAGGGGAACACAACGAGGCCGCGCACGGAGATGCGGTTCCCGGAATACACCAGCGGATCGCACCAATATGCAGCCAACCTGATGGTGCCTACCGGATCGAGCGGTTTTTGCGTATATCAAATCCACACCGGAGACGCGCAGTCGCCCAAATATGGCGCTACGCAGGTGATGCTATTCTTCGAGGCCGCGGATGGCGGGTCGGTCCACATCTATCATGGGCAGGAGATCGCGAAGGGTCTGTATAACAAGTATTGGCACCTGAATGCGACTCATGACGTGTCTACGCACGTGATCGACATTTATATCAACGACAAACTCGTCTACTCGAAAAAGGACAACGGCGCAGGGAACTTTTATATGAAATCCGGCGCTTACGCCCAGAGCGACGAGAGCTCGGAAATGCAGACATACGAAACGGATCCCAGTTTGTGGTCGAAGTAGTAACTAGTAAGTTCAAGGCCAGGGGTTTGCTAACCGAATACCGAGGGTTCGGCAGAGTAGTTCTGTGTTGTGCGCTGAGCGCAGGCATCGTAGGTGCCCGCGCTTTTGCACAGAATGCGCCCACTGGATATTCACTAACGGTTACGGTCACGAATTCTGTAACAGGCGAACCGGTGGCGCGCGCCCTTGTCGAACTCCACTCCTTTAATGTACAGAATAGCTCCGGGGAGCCGGGCCCTGGGGCGGCTTCTTCCCTTACCGATAACAACGGTCTCTTTCGCTTGGACGGGCTCGTTGCGGCGGATTGGCAGATTCTAATCCGGCGGCCGGATTTTGAGAACTGGCACGCGGATAACGTCGCTATGGGGCCGGACGCTCCAGCGCCCGATCTGCGTGTAGCCTTGCGGCCGCTCACCGTCATCACGGGACGCGTAACGGATAGCGACGGCGATCCCGTGGAGGGCGTGCAGGTACAAGCCCTGCGCGCTCAAGAAATGAACAGCGCCGGACAGCAGGAATTGATAGCGGCCGTCAAAACGGATGATCGCGGACGTTATCGGTTGGCGGGCTTGTCGGGCGGCCCGTTTTACGTACGGGTGACGAACCGGATCGAGCCGCAGCGACAGGCCGCGTCGAGCGAGTTACATCGGGACCAGGCTGAATCGTTTTTGCCTTTGTACTATCCGGGGACAGAGGATGCAGCCTCGGCGTCGGCAATTCCGGAATCTCCGGATCAGGAATTCGAAGCAGACTTTGTTCTCCACATGCAACGGGCATTCACGGTTCGCGGGACGGCTGCCGGTTATGCCCAGGACCGTCCAACGAAGATTGAGCTTCTACATGGCGAAGACGACGTGGCGGACGGCAGGGCGTCTTTCAATGCCGCGACGGGGCGATTCGAGATTCGCGATGTTGTAGCGGGGGCATATTTGCTGCGGTTCACGCAAGCCCTAGGGACGCGGAGAGCGATGGCGGAGGCGCCGTTGGAGGTAACATCCGCGGACGTGAATGGATTAGTTGCGAGATTCATGGCGGGCGTGGACATTGAATGTCATATCCAGGCGGGCTCGGCCAATGGTTTGGTGGACGATGACGCTGGAGAGCCGCTCGCTGACGCTCCGCCGTTGATGGCCAGGATCGAACTCGAACCGGAATACTCTCCGGCAGGTTCGACTCGCCTTTCGGCCGTTCCGGTTTCAGACGGCGAGATGAGGATTCCCGATGTGTTGGCGGGCAAATATAGGGTGATCGTTCACCCGTTTTACGGGTACGCCGCATCGGTCGAAAGCGGCGGCACAGACCTACTGCAAAACCCGGAGCTGACGGTTTTGCCGGGCGCGGCTGCTCCACCTATCGAGATTACAATTGCCTACGATGGCGGTTCGGTCTCAGGGAAGGTCCTCGCGGGAAATCAGCCGGCAACCGCCAACGTAATGCTGGTCCCCAAAGCAGGAAGCGCCGAAGCTCCGGAGCCGGTGGTTGCCACAGACGGGCAGTTTTCATTTCACCAAGTGCCGCCCGGATCTTATGTGGCGTACGCTTGGACCGGGCAACCCGGCGCGGAGTTGTCGGGCCCCCCTGCCTTCGAGCGTGCTGGAATTGAGGGCGTCCCGCTCGAAGTCGAGCGCAATGCGCAGGAAAATATCGAGCTGACAGTCTCTGGAGGGCAGGCGCAGTGAGCGGGCACTTGCACTGCTTGTTCCTGCGCGCGGCGCTCGTGTTTCTACTCAGCGCGGCGGTCTTGCAGGGAGACTTGCAAGGGGCCGCGCAGCGGGTTGCGGGCGTGGTCGTAAATGCCGCGACAGCTCAGCCGGTGAAACACACGCGCCTCACTCTCATCTCGACAGAGGGTGCGGCAGGCGAGCGGGCGACATTAGCCGACGAAGCGGGGCAATTCGCGTTCGAAGGTGTTCTGCCGGGAAAGTATTGGCTGGTTGCGGAGCATCGCGGCTTTGCACGACAGGAGTTCGGAGAAACCGATTTGAACTCCGGCCGGGGAACTGTCGTAGAGACAGGGCCGGGGCTCGCTACAGGCAATTTGGTGTTTCGCTTGATTCCGCCGGTAGCGATTGCCGGACGGCTGGTGGACGATCTGGGTGAGGCCGCATCTGGGGTACAGGTGCAGGCATTCCGGGTCTATATGGAAGAGGGAAAACCCCATCTAGCGCATGTTGGCCAGACGCAAAGCGACGACCTGGGAGAGTATCGGATCGCCGACCTAACTGCAGGTTCTTACTATGTCGCCGCTTCGGGTTACCCTTGGTACAGCGACCCTGCGACAGCCTTGAAGTTACCGGCTGAACTTACAACCAGCCACGAGATGGCGCGCCGAACCTATCTCACCGCTTACTTTCCCGACGGCGCCGATGCAAGTTCGGCCGCGCCTCTTCGCGTTGCGGCGGGGGAGGAGGCACGAGCCGATATGATGCTTCGCACTGTGAGCGGCGCCGACGTGATTGTGAAAACCGGAGGGGATGGAAAGTATGCGCGGATTTCGCTAGAAGCGCCGGGCATAGGCAACACATATTTAATGTTGGCCTCGCAAGAGCTGGAGAGCGGAGCTGCCGCATTTCCCGGAATTCCGCCGGGCCATTACCGGCTTTTGGCAGATGGCGGGAGCGATCGTTCCCACGACGCTGTGGAAGACATTGAGGTCGGCGCCACGAACCTCCAGGTTGAATTCCACGGCCACGCTCTTCATTCGGTGCGGGGCAAAGTGGATCTCAATGGGCGTGACGAGGTTGGCATTTCGGGAGAGTCTCTCAGGTTGCGGAACGAAGAAGACGGAAGCGTGGTTACGATTGCGCTCCTCGCACAGGGAGCTTTCGCGAGCGACGAGCTCGCGCCTGGCCGCTACCGGCTTTCGCTCAATGGAAAGCGTGGAATCTGCGTGGATTCGATTGAGGCCGACAATGCGCAAGTTTTGGGCGACGCCGTGGTGATCGAATGGGGTGTCGAGACACGGCTCATAGTTCATGCGAACACAACGCCCGCGGGAACTCATTGCCCCACAAATTGATGATTTTATGTCGCCCGAGAGGTGAATTCCGAGCGCCTCTTTCGCGGCATCGCTAGCAGACTGCGCTCGGTTGCGCAAACAAGCTTGCTTTCCTTTGCCGCGTCATTCTGGAGTGACCGGATGGAAATGATCCTTGCCGCTACACCATTTAACGGACCGGGCGAAGCAATGAACTCATAGGTTACGAGCCGCTAGCTACCGCTTGTTCTTCAAATTCTTCATTCAACCACTTGCTGAACGCAGCAAACTCCTCGTCGCGGCCGAGAAAGTCGCGCACCATCTCGCGGCCCGGCTTCGACCCACCCTGTTCGAGCACTGTCTTGCGATAGCGCTCGCCGGCGGCGCAGCCTAACAAATTAGCGGGCTCGAATTGGGTGAAGAAATCCAGAGCAATCACCTTGTCGAACATGTACGTGTAGTAGTTCGACGAGTAACCCATCAAGTGCCCGAAGCTGGCGTACATTTTGTTTCCTTCGAGCCACGTCCAGGGCTGGAACTCGGCGTAAAGCTCCTGCGTGATTACGTCGGGATCGATTTCCGGCGCATTCCGATCGTGCAGATCGAGCGAGAGCGTGGTGTAGTAGAGCTGCGTTCTGACCCAATCCGCGCGGCCGAACGCGCTGGCACGCTTCATGCTTCGGATCAGATCTGAGGGAAGGGTTTGGCCGGTCTCACAGTGCTTGGCGAAGGCCTGCAGCAGACCCTCGTCGCGGAAGAACTCCTCGAGCATCTGCGACGGCACCTCGATGAAGTCGCCCTCGGTGGCGAATCCCGAAAGCCCCGCCCATTCCGTGTGCCCGCCGAGGATGGCGTGCATCAGATGGCCAAACTCGTGGAAGAACGTGACCACGTCGGAGTACTGTAGAAGTCCCGGGTCGTCTTCATCTGGCGCAGGGAAATTGCAGATCAGAGCTGCCTCAGGCAGCGCACGCCCGCGCACGCCTGTGACCACTGGCGCAGCGGAAAACCATTTGCTCTTGCCCTCGCGCGGATGCATATCGAGGTAGAACCGTCCGACCAGGCGACCGTCTTCGAAGACCTCGTGCACTGAGACCGCCGGATGCCACGCCGCAGCGCCCGACGGGCGAAACTCGACCTTGAAGAGTTTGGTTGCCGTCTCGAGCACGCCCGCCTCGACCCGCGCGTAGGGAAAATACGGCCGCACCGACTGCGAGTCGAAATTGAACCTGGCGCGGCGGAACTGCTCGTACCAGTAGCCGCGGCTGGCAATGCCGATCTTCGCGAGCCTCGGCTGCCGCTCGCGCGCAAACGCGAGCACCTGATCATGCTCGTGACGCGCGCCCTCGCGGCTGGCTTCATCGAGTTGAGTCAGAAATTTGCGAACGTTCGCCGCTGACTCCATCATCTGGTCGGCCGTCGCGAGATCGGCCCAACTGCGGAAACCCAACACGCTTGCAATCTCCTGCCGCGTGGCGAGCAGGTCGAGCAATAGCTGCCGGTTCTCGGGATAGGCGCGCGTGTTGTACGCGAGAAACATCCTCTCGCGCAGCGCGGCGCTCGCGGCAAAGGTCATCACCGGTATCATGTCCGGCGGATCGGTGGTGAGCGTTACACGCTCCGCGCCGTCCTCGCCCTTTTGCGCAGGATGACGCGCGATGTAGTCGGCCGGCAAGCCCTCCAGCTCCTCCGATGTTGCTTCGATGCTCTTTGCGCCCTCCTGGATGTTGCGGCTGAAGGCTAGCGAGAGCTGGGTCGCCTTGTCGTGCAGCGCACAAAGATGGGCACGCGTGGCCTCGTCTCTATCCACGCCGGCGAGGCGGTAACCCAGCAGCGTGCGCTCCATATAGTGCTTCGTCGCTGGGCTCGCGCCATCGAGGTTGATCGCGACGAGCGCGTCATACACCGTGCGGTTGAGGCTCAGTGCGCTCCCAACCATCGCCACGCGTTGCGCCTCCATCTGCGCCTGATCGCGCACCGCCTTGTCCGCAGCGACGGTATTCAGAATTCCTGCTTGCGCGCCGGCCAGGCTCAGTTGCTCTATCGCCCCGTCGTAGTGGCGCAGCGAGTTTTCCGGCGTGCGCGGGCCTCCAACGGCGAGAAGTGCGGCCAATGCGGCCTCATGAGCGGCCAATCGCGCGCTGACCCACGCGGCAAGTGCCTCGGCCGACGTAGCGCCGCCCGCTTCCCACACGTGAATGGACTGGGGTGCGGCGCCCAAAGAAGTTTCCGTAGACATTGTCGGGGAATCCTCCGAAGCTCTAGGGTAACAAGGCGATGCGGAGCGCGTCTCTCATGCGGATTTGCGCACAGCATAACCGTCGAGCCGCTTCTTGATGAGAAAGAGCACGCTTGGGCCGAAGCAGAGCAGCATCACAGCGACTCCAGTGACGATGCCGAAGCTCGTCGCAACCGGGGCGGAACAATCGCCGCGCCGCCGCACCCACACGTGACACGGCACCGCAACCAGAAGCTCAAGCACACTGCCCTTCAATAGCCATGACACAGCGCGCCCCGCGATTGCGGTAGAGTTTCGGGACCACAGATAGAAAACCAAAGCCCACACGATCCAGAGCGCAACCCAAATCGCGAAAACCTGGCCCGTGTTGGCCCAGAACTTATCGAGGAACTGATCGTGATAGGCCGCCGCTCCGATCGCGGAGAGACCAGCGAAGACCAGCAGCGCGACAAGCATCGACGAAACCATCACCGAGATCGCAATATGCATCCGTGGCTTCAATCTTTTCTGCGTGGTGTCAACGGATAGAAAGAGAAGAAGGGCCTGGCCGGAGAGGACAACCGCGATCGGAACCCACGAGAGCCAATTCTTCAACACGCCGGTCAGATCGGTCGAAAGAATCGTCCCGAGTGAATCGGTGGCGCCGCCGAGGATGATGGCGCCAGGAACGAGAAGGCCTATCACAATGACGGCGTAGAACACGCTGATGAGAATGCCCCACTTGCGCATAGTATGTCCTTTCGTGGTTTGCATTTTCATTATGCGTCAACCAATTGCTGGATGACCGGCGCATGGGTTCAGTCCAACGCGCTCGTCGGCAATCTTCCACGTTCGAGGGTGCCCCTAAAGCAAGGCAGCCCCCCTTTCTGCGGTCCGTACGTCTCGTCGCGACCCGCCGGGCCCGCATGGAAGTCTGTGCCAAACGCCCCGTGCGGCGGTTTCGGGGGTAAACGCGCTGGTCCCATAATTTTTCCCGGACCAAATTCCATGTTGCAATAGGGGCAAAAGGCTTTTAAGATGCGTGAATTGAAGGAAATGCCGCTCGCGGTCTCCAGTACGTCCGAATTGCCGCACGCACAGCTCCCAGCAGCACCGCGCCTGCGCGTGGGCAAGTTGTGCATTGCCGTCCAGGGCGTGACGCCGGGGGAGCTTTTTTCCCGTGCAGGTACCGCAATTAAAGACTCTGTTTTCATCGAGTTGCGTCTAGATTCCCTCGCCAAGCCGACGGCAGCGCTGCCCGAGCTCAAGGCCTTCCTCGGTCGTCATCGCGAGGTAATGGCCATCGTCACCTGCCGGCGCAAGAGCTTCGGCGGCGGCTTTACCGGGTCGCTGAACTCCGAGATAGAAATCCTCGAGAAAGCCGCCGAGACCGGCTGCCACATTGTCGACCTTGAAGTCGAATCGGCAGAACAAGCCACCCGACCCCAGTTGGCCAGGTTCCGCACCGCCCTTCGCGCCGCCGGAGCCGCGCTTTTGATTAGCTCCCACGACTTCAGCCGTACCCGCCGACCCGACGGTCTGAACCAAACGGCGCAACGCATCGCCGCCTTCAAGCCGGAATTCGTCAAGATCGTCTCCACGGCTCGCAGCCTAACCGACAACCTGTCCATCCTGCGCATGGTCGAAGACCAATCGCTTAATGAGCACGTGGTGGGCATCGCAATGGGCGAGGAGGGGCTGATCAGCCGGATCTTGAGCCTGCGCGCCGGTGCGGCCTTCACCTTTGCCTCCGCCGCCGATGGAGCTGAAACCGCTCCTGGCCAGGTTTCCGCGCGCACCCTTCTCGACCTCTACCGCTTGGAACAGCTCGACCAGGCCACGCGCATTTTCGGCGTTGCCGGCAATCCCATCGCGCACTCGCTTTCGCCGCTCATGCACGTAACAGCCTTCCGCCGCGAAAACGTCAACGCCGTCATGATTCCGCTCAAAGTGCGCACGCTCGACGATCTGCTCACCATCATCCGCGATCTGCCCCTGGACGGTGTCGCCGTGACCATGCCGCTCAAGCAGGAAGTGTTGCCGCATCTTGCCAACATGGACGCGCTCACCGCTAAAATCGGCGCCTGCAATACCCTTCGCACCGGGGCCGACGGCAAGCTTTACGGCTTCAATACCGACGTGGCCGGCGTGGTGCGGCCGCTGGAGCGACGCATGCGCCTCAATGGCGCACGCATTCTCGTGCTGGGCGCAGGCGGCGCCGCGCGTGCTGCGGTCTTCGGGCTCGTCGAACAGGGCTCCGAGGTCTTCATCGTCAATCGCACCCACGAGAAAGCCGTTGCCCTAGCGCGTAAGGCCAAGGCTCATGTACTGAAGCAGAACGCGCTCGCCAAAAACCGCTTTGACGCCATCATCAACACCACGCCTTGCGGCATGACTGGCATCAAGCAGCAGCTCCCGACCAAGGAGAACGAGTTGAATGCTTCGCTCGTTTTCGACATGGTCTATACGCCCATCGAAACCCCGCTGCTGAAGCTGGCCAAATCGCGCGGCCTCGCGGCAATCAGCGGCGTCGAAATGTTTGTGCAGCAGGGCGCTCGGCAATTCGAGATTTGGACCGGCAAGCCCGCACCCGAAAACGAGATGCTGCGCGTAGTCGAGCTTGAGTTGCGCAAACGGGCACAAGCCTAGCTCACCAACTCCGGAAGCTCAGTTATCCTTCTCTCATGCGGGCTGCCGTCTTCGACTCCACCTCCAACACCGCACCCGGAGCCTGGCTTTCGATTGAAGAGGTTCCGCGCCCGAAGCTCCAGCCCGGCCAGGTGCTGATCAAAGTCCTTGCCTGCGGCGTCTGCCGCACCGATCTTCATATCGTGGAGCGCGACCTCAAGCCACTCCAGCCGCGCGTCATCCCCGGTCATCAGATCGTGGGCGAAGTTGTGGAAGGCGCAACCGCGAACCTCCCTGCCGGGACGCGCGTGGGCGTCTCCTGGATCGGCGGAGTGGACGGCGATTGCTGGTTTTGCCAGCATGGCATGGAGAACCTCTGCGACCGTCCTGTGTTTACCGGCTACTCGGTCAACGGCGGCTACGCCGAGTTCGCGGCGGTGCGCGCCGACTTCGCCTATCCCCTGCCCGCCGGCCTCGAACCCATTTATGCCGCGCCGCTGCTCTGTGCCGGGGTCATCGGCTTCCGCAGCCTGCGCGTGGCGGGCGTCGAGCGCGGCGAGCGCGTGGGCCTGTACGGCTTTGGCAGCTCCGCTTCGCTTGTCATTCGCGTTCTTCGCTCGTGGGATTGCCAGGTCTACGTGGTTACACGCGGCGAGCAGCATCGCAAGGCGGCTGAATCACTCGGCGCCGTATGGGCGGGCGACGAAGATGCCAAGCCTCCCATCGCGCTCGACCGCGCCATTACCTTCGCGCCTGCAGGCAAGGTTGTTGTCGACGCGCTCTCGGCGTTGCGCAAGGGAGGCGTCGTCACCATCAACGCCATCCACCTCGACCGAATGCCCACCTTCGACTACGATCGTTTGCTCTGGGGCGAGCGCCAGTTGCGCAGCGTGGCCAACATGACGCGCCAGGATGCGCGCGAATTTCTCGCTCTCGCGCGCGATCTCCACTTCCGTCCCGCCGCCGCGGCCTTCTCGCTCGACGACGCCAATCACGCCCTCGAAGCCGTCAAGCACGAAACCGCAGATAGCTCCGCGGTCATTGTGCTTTAGGCCCCGGTCGTGCCCATTCACAAAAACCTACCGCGTTTGCCGCTTTGAACGGGCAGAGCTGCACACACGCTAACTTAGCGACTCGCTAGCCCCGGCCACCCTTCCGCTTTTTCGCGGGCTTCTCGGCCTTCTTGTCTCCGGGCTCATGCATTATCGGAATCGGCGCAAGATCGGGGCCAATGCGTTTCACCTGCGTGTCGAGCATCTCGTACTCGATGGTGCGCGGAGCGACTGGCCGCGTGATGCCGGTCGCAGCATCGGTGCTGACGTTGCCGTTGCCGGCAAGCTGAAAACGGAAAGCGGGAACTGCGCCCTTTGGGGTGCTTTCGCTAAGAACGCGAACCGGCAGGTAACCCTGAATGGGATGCAGTCGGAAAGCCGTCTCGTATCGATGATGCTTGACACTCCAGGTAAAGACGCGCACCTGATCGAAGTCGTAGGGCAAGCCGCTGGTGGGCGGCGCCAGAACCGTCAGGTATTCGGCAACGTTATGCCCGGGCGTGCTGGCGTCGGGGTCGGTCACTTGAGCGATCTGCCAGCAGCCGACAAATCTCTGGTTCTCGCCATACTGTGCGACGTCGTCGGGCACCTCCACGTCCAGTTGGCTGCCGAGCAGCCATCCCACACGCCCCTGCGCGTCGCGCGCCAGCCACCAGTCTTCCATCTCGGGCGGAACAGTCTCTTCAGCGCCTACGGCGGCCGGCGCCTTCGCGGTGCCGGATTTCGCTTTGGCGGCTCCTGGCGTGCTCTTGCCTGTCTCCGTGGGCTTCGCGGCACTCGCAGGCGGCAAAGGCCCCAGTGTCTCGGCAGGTTTTCTGCGAGCCGATGCCCGCGCCAGCAATTGCACCTTGCTGTTGGCGGCGATCAGATAGAACCGCTCGGTTTCCCGGCCGGGCAGCAGATGCATGGCAAGGTCGTCGCGCAGCGTTGCCGTTGCCGCCACAGGAGCATTTTTGTTCCCGGCGGCAAGCCTTACAAAACCTTGGTAGGTCGTTTCGTTGATTACGGCGCTCTCTTGAATCCAACCGATTTCGTTTTTGGCTGTTTTGACCTTGAGAAAACGGCGGCTGCGCTCCATCACTTCCAGTGACTGTCCGTTTGCCACCTGGCAAACCCTGTTGGCTACTGCGGCCACGCGATCCTTGAGGTAGGTGGGCCGGGCAGAAGACACGTACACCATTTCATGGTGCTCATGGCGAAAGCGGCTACAGCCTGTGAAGAGGCACAGACAGGTCAGCGCTGCCAGCGAAAACGCAAAAACATTCCCTAAGCGCCGGGAAAGAGGGTGGAAAAGAATTGGCGGACGAGTAGGCACAGACCGTTGCGTTGCCTTGAGGATAGCACTGCACGGGGGCAGGGATCAGGGGTCAGGTTTCAGGAGTGCGCAGATAGTAATCAAATGTCTTAAGGATCGGCAGAGAACGGCCACACGGATTCGCCTGTAACCTCCAGAACCGTCCGGGCTCCATGACCCCTGACACCTGAAACCTGATCCCTGCTATTGCGGCAGCGCGGCCACCGCAATGGCCCCGACGGGGTCGGTTCCGGTCTTGGCAGTGATCGCGGCGGTAAGTTTTCCAGAGCTCATGGTGTAGGCTTCGAGGTCGGGGTTGCCGCTCGAGGTTGTGCCGCCGCTGGAAACCGCCAGCACGAAGTGATCTTCGTTGTCCTCGGCAAGGCCGACGGGGAAGATCCCCGCAGCAGTGGTGCTGCCCGCGGCGATGGAATACGAGGTCGTCGAGGCCGTGATGGGGAACCACGCGATCTTTCCCGCTCCGGTGTCGCCTTGGCCGTTGGCGACGTAGACATAATCGCCCGACGCCTCGGGAAGGATAGCGCTCGGCGATCCTGCGCCGCTCGCGATGGGAGATCCGGAAATCTGCTTGAGTGGGCCGGTAGTGAGCGAGCTATAGCTGAACGCCAGAAGCCCTCCCGAGTTCCCGGCAGGACTGGCATTGGTTTCGCCGAGGTAGAAAATGCGCTCGTTCGGATCCACGGCTACGGAAAGGACGGCTTGTTGGGAGTTGGGGGTGGTAAGCGTCGTCGCCGTGGTGCCAAAAGGGCTGGAGCTACCGGAATCAAAGGGAACCGCGATGGCGCCGCCGCTGCCCAGAGCCAGGAACAAGTAATCCCCCTGCGGGGAAAGCACCATTTGCTTTACGGTTGCGTTGGAAATCGAAAACGACACTGAGGGGACATTCGCTCCGGCAGGGTACGTCCCGCTCGAATTAAGGGGAGTAGCATCCAGTTGGACCTGATTGTTCACGTTAATGAAAGCGTCGATCAGCCACGAGTTGCCCGTATCGACCGTTATCGCCAGGGCAGGATCCGATGAAATGGCTTGTCCATTGCTTCCCAGAGTGAGCGCACCGCCAGAGCCGATGTTGTAAACAAAGATGCCGTTGGTGAGTGTGCTTACGTACAAATAATTGCCTTTGGGGGCGACCGCAATATCGTTCGGCCCTGGCACTGAATAGGTGCCGATAGTGTTCAACGAGCCCGTCGCAATTTCATAGGCCACAATCTGACCGGTTGTCTGGTTCAGCACGTAGAAGACGCCGCTCGAGAGTGTGGTCGGTGTGGTTGGGTTCGTCGAGGTCGAGGCTGGCGCGTCCCAGAAGCCCTTGCATCCTGACAACAACGCTACGACCGCCAGCAGCACAGCGCCATATTTGATCTTCATCGTCACTCCTCGCAGAACGGCTTTCTGGCTTAGGTTTGCTCGTTGCAGACCACGCACTCCGCGCACAACCACTCGCCAAACCTCATAAAGAAACTCTAATCAAAAGGCTATAGCTTTCGAGTAAGGATTGTCTCGCCCTTCCTGTTCGAACTCATGCTCGTGTAAGGGGGTGCTTGCAATGAAAAGACGCTGTCGAATGATATTCCGCTCGGCTCCCGTTTGCCATTCTCCTCGAAGTGAATCTCAGGGAGGCGGTTGACTTTTGGATTCGCTCGAAGAACCTATCCGTGAATGGATAACGGCGGCGACGCAGAGGTTAGCGCAGACAGGTCATCGTCAGTGGGGCAGTAGGCCGACTCTTATGTAGGCCTCCTGGCCCACACCCGGCATTCGCCGGCATGGGCGCCGCCAGAACAGTCGCTCACTTCTACCCCAAGACGCACAGACGGCTTTCTCGGCGCTGCCCTGGAGAGCGCTGCAACAGGAATAGACGGCCTAGGGATAGACTCAAAGAATCTATCCAGAAACTTACCTTGACAAGAGCGAATGAAAACTTGTGGCCTCGCATCTTCGCCACGGCAGACCGCGCCGATCGCGAAAGGATCGGCACGGAGCTTACGGCAAAAACCAGAATTACTGTGTCCTGTTCAAGCGTGCAGAGTCGCCGCTCCCTGTCGGTCCCACCCCAACGACGAAGAACTGCCGTTGGGAACCCCGGGGGGGGGGCGCGCCGACCTGAGTGCTGTGGCTTCGAGATACACCTACCCTGGTTTTGCGATAGGCGACTGACAAAAGCTGCCTCACTTGGTCTTGGAAAGATTCTAAAAGCCGCCGTTCATCCCATTCGTCTCCGGAGCGCCGATGGCCAGTGCAATCTGGGTCCTAGCTGCCAGTTTCATGTCGGTGTTCTTAGTCGACATAAACACTCCTGAGTTTTCTCCGCCGACTCTGCTATGCAGATCGACACCCGAGAGCACGCCGGCGGCATCGAATGTTAAGGATTTCCCGTCCCATGGGTCTGGTTGCGAATAATAATCCGTATCCAAAGTCGCGTCGTCCACCGGCGGGCTGACGCTCACGATGGTGGCTTCGATAGGGATCGTCTTCCCTCTCTTCAGATCTGCCTGTGTAAACCGCAATGCCAGCTTCGCCTTCGCGGCCTCGGGAGTGCTTTCTGTCACGGCAGTTCCCAATAGTGCCGTGCCTTTGGGCAGTTCTACACCATTCTTCAATCGAATCTTGCCGGTCAGGACAGCCTTGAACTGCTCATCCGGCTGTACGCTATTCGAGTCGAGCGATTGAGCAAGCACCGCTTGTGCGGGCACCATCTGCGCCGCTTGCGCTGTCGCGTTTCGTGCCGATGGCAACCCGGCGTTGCCGGAAAATTGAGAATTTGCCGTCTGAGCCTGTACTTTTACGGGAACAGCGCACCAAGCAAAAGCAAGAGCGATGGCGAAAAGAGTTTTCCTGTGCATAGAGAATCTCCTTGAGGGGAATATTTTGCGGCACAGCCGGAATTCTCATTGCGATGTCTAGTGCAATTATTTATTTAACGAACTGAGATCGTCGGCACACAAACGCGGTGTTTGTCGCACCGCTGAATGCTCCTCGATCGCGGAGCGGTAGCGTGAATCCTGCTCCCGACCGTTACCGGAATATCTCCGCCAACGCGTCCATTCCCGGCTACTAATTTAGATGAAATCCTGTGACGCGAGGTTTACTTCAGCGTATGCTGGAATGCGCCTCGTATCACACGGCTGAATCGTAATAGTTTATGAATACAAAAAGGTTGTGAAATGCGACAAGGTATTTGGCAACTCAGTTTCGTGGCAATGAGAGGCCACAGATCCGTCCCGGCGCAGAAGAGCCTAGGCGGTGCTTGTATTCGATGGAACGAATTCGCCTTGTCAGAGGATCAGTTGAGCCGGCCGCCCGAGGCCTCGCGGCGGCGGAAACGTTCATCTAAGGGTTGGCGACCCTGAAATCCGGCTTCCACGGTGTGCCAGTGCTGGATGGCAGGTTCGCCCATACGCCAGCACAGCAGGACGATCTCATCGTCGAGCCGACAGGGAAAATCGAGAAGCCCCGATTCCAAGTCCTGCACCTGAACCCCGATGGCGTCAATCTCCGCAATGCTTTCACGGACACGCTTCAGGTGAGATTCCATCTCGGCGCGCCGCCGAGCAAGGCCCGCCGTATCCACTCGCATGCCGCCGACAAAATAAATGCGCTGCGCAACTTCATTGAGAACCGACTCGGCGCTTTGCGCAGAGCGCCTGCCCTCTATGGCGCGCTTGAGCAGGGACTCGAGCACGGGAAGCAACGACTGTGCCTCGTCTACAGTAAAAGTCTTCATTCGATCCATAACAGGTATCTACAGAATACGCCGAATTCTAGAAAAAAGTGCAATAGGGATAATATGGCGTGTTTTCAGTTGGTTGCGAGGACTGCATCGGCAGGGTCAATCCCGCTCGTGCAGCTCTTTGAGATCGATGCCCAGTTGCTGGCACTTCTTATAGAGATGACTTCGTTCCAGGCCGAGCGCCTTCGCGGTCTGCGTAATCTGGCGGCCATGCCGCTCGAGTTCTGCAAGCACCTGGACTCGCTCAAACGCAAGAACGCGTTGCGCAAGCGGACAGTTGGTGCCGCCCTCCGCACCGGAGACCATCGCTATGGCTTTGTGCGACACGGGGAGCGCTAGGCGCACGTCGTCCGCATCCACCTCGCCGCTTGCAAGCAACAGCAGCCGCTCCACGAGGTTGCGCAACTCACGAATATTGCCTGGCCACGCGTACTCCTGCAGCGCCTCAAGCGCATCCGCGGTGAAGGCAACGGGTTTCCATCCATTCTGCGCGCTCACCTGGCGTACAAAGTGCTCTACCAGCGCAGGCAGATCTTCGCGCCGCTGGCGAAGCGAGGGCAGCTGCAACGGAAACACGACCACGCGATGATAAAGGTCGCGGCGGAATCCGCCGGATTCGACGAGCTGCTCGAGATTGCGGTGCGTAGCGACCACTACGCGCACGTCAACGGCCGTCGGCTTGCCGGCGCCGATGCGTTCTACCTCGCCCTCTTCCAAAACGCGGAGCAACTTGGCCTGCATCGCAAGCGGCATGTCGCCAATCTCGTCGAGAAAAAGCGTCCCCCGGTGAGCCTGCTCGAACTTGCCCGTGTGCCGCTGCGCAGCTCCGGTGAACGAACCCTTCTCATGCCCGAAGAGTTCGCTTTCAATTAACTCTGCAGGCACCGCCGCGCAATTTAGCGTCACGAACGGCCCCGCGGCGCGAGGACTCTTTTCGTGAAGCGTGCGCGCCACCAGTTCCTTGCCGGTTCCGGTTTCGCCGTAAATACAGATGCGCGTCTCGCTGGCCGCAACGCGCTCGATCTGCGCCATCACGCGGCGCATGGTTTCTCCGGCGTAGACCAATGTGTGCTTACCGACGCGCGCGCGCAGGTCGCGGTTCTCGGTTTCGAGGCGCGTGAGTTTGAGCGCGTTCTCCACGGTAACCAGCAGCTTTTCGGTCGAGAGCGGCTTCTCGAGAAAGTCCAGCGCGCCTAGCCGCGTGGCGCGTACCGCCATCTCGATATGCGCCTGGCCGCTCATCATCACCGCCGGCGCAGCTACGCCCGCAGCTTTCAGGTCTTCGAGCAGCGTTAGACCATCGCGGCGCGGCATCACCACGTCGCTCAAGATCAAATCGAACGGTTGCGTCCGCGCCAGCTCCAGCGCGCGCTCGGTATTGTCGCAGACCACGGCCTCGTGCCCGGCGAGGCGAAAGGCGCGGGAGAGCGAAGCCAGGGTGTTGGCCTCGTCGTCGACGATGAGGATGTTTGCCTTTGCACTCATGAGACTGCCCTCGGCAGCGTAATGATAAACGTTGCGCCGCCGCCCATGGAGCTTTCCACCGTAATGGTGCCCGCATGGTCGGCGACCACGGATTGCACGATGGCGAGGCCGAGGCCGGTCCCGTGCTGTTTTGTCGTGTAGTAGGGCGTGAACAGCCGCTCGCACTCCTCCGGATTCAGTCCTTGACCGGTGTCGGCCACGCGAAGTACCACTGTTTCACCTTTTGGATAGGCAGATAGCGTGAGCACGCCGCCATCGGGCATCGCGTCCATGCCATTCAGCACCAGATTTGAAAGCGCGCGATGCAGAAGCTCCGGATCGGCCAGGAGCGGCATCGGCGCGCCGGCAACGTCGACGGCAATTCTAATCTTCGCGTCGTGGCTGGCGGCATTTTCGTAAAGTGAGCGCACGCGCTCCACAACATCTCTTGCGTCGATGCGCTCCAGCTCCGGCTTGGGCATTTTGCTGAAGTCGCTGAAGCGGCCAATGATCGTTTTCAGATTCGCGATCTCGGTCGCCAGGGTCGCTGTGCTCTCGCGAAAGACTTCGTCGAATTCGGCCTGCGGCAAATCGCGAGCGCGCATCAGGTTTTCGACTGTGAGCTGCAGCGGGAAGAGAGGATTTTTGAGTTCGTGCGCCAGGCGCCGCGCCAACTCGCGCCACGCGGCCACGCGCTCGCTCTGCACCAGGCGGTCGCGCTGGCTTACCAGCTGCTCCGTCATGTGGTTGAAGCTGCGCGCCAGCACGCTCACCTCGTCGCGCCCGCGCGGCGGCACGCGCGCGTCCCAGTTGCCGCCAGCCACTTCCTCGGCGGCGCGCGCCAGTTGCTCGATGGGCCGCGAAACGCGGGCTGCGATCCACAAGCTAAAGGCAACGGCAAGCAAAATGCCGCCCGCCGCCACCCCATAAGCGATTGCCCGGATGCGCTGCTGCGCCTCGACCATGCCGCTGCGCGCGATCGCCACCACCAGCACTGCCATCACGTTGCTTTGGCCGTTCTTGAGCGGGATTGCCGTTGCGTTCAGGCTGTCTTCGCGCCGGTTGGTCGGACTCACGATGCCGCTTACCTGCTGGCCGGTGGTGCGCGCGGCGTCAATCAAGCTCTGGTAATACTGCGCGCCGGGAAGATTGCCGTTAACGCCGAGAACCCGCGAGGGGTCGAATGCGGCTTGCGTGGAGGGATGGGGAGCGCTTACCGCCGGATCTGAACTCGCCACTCCGCCGGCATCGCCGTACAGACCAACCTGCATTCCCGGCGCGACAGGAAGATCCGCAAGAAAACTTTGATCGAGCCGTTCGCCGCCGATCAGGCGCACTTGCGTTCCACTCACCGCATGCACGGCGAAGAGACCAAGAGCGGTTAAGCCGTCGGGCAAGTCCTCGCGCTTCAAGAATGGTGTGGCCGAGGCACTCGCGACGGCGGGCTCGGCGTAACCGAACCGCGCCGGCCATTGCGCGGAGCTCACCACGTTTCCGTCCGCGCTCACAATCTCGAGGAAGTCGAGTTGCGCGTCCTGCGCCATAGACTGCGCTTCCGTAAGATACGCCGATGCGTCACCGGACTGCGCCAGATCGAACGCCATGGCGCGCGCGCGCTCGCTCTTAGCCAAGCGATTCACGGCCGCAGCCACCTCCTGCGAGCGATGCTGAAACTCGCGCTGAAACTGGCTGACGAAGAGCGCCGTCTCCTCCTGGTCGCGCATCTCGAAGACGTGCCGGATGCGCACCAGCACCGTCCACGCCACCGCCGCCACTGCCGCGGCCACAGTCAGCGAAAACAGAAGCAACAGTTTCTGGCGCAGGCTCACTGTGTGCTCTCCAGCGATGCTTCGGCAAGGTCCGGCGTGCCATCGGCGCGCAATCGCAGATCGCGCACGCGGCTGCCGATAGCCCACGCGCGAGGAAGATCAAGCAGCGGAACCAGTGTCTTCAGATCTAGAAAGTCGTGCTCGGCGCGATAAAGCGCCATGGGATCGCGTCTCGCGACGGGAACATTTTCTCCGGTACTGCGCAACAGAATTTCGAGCGCCGCCGCAGAATCGCCGCCTTCAAGCGGCAGTTCGCGCAGGGCCAGCTCAGCGCTTCGAGTGTAGGACGCAAGCGTCACCTGCACATTGAATCCCGCTTCGTGCAGATTTAGCGCGATGCGCTGCGCCACTAATTGCATGATTGGGTCGCCGTTGGTCTCGATCCTCAATGGCGGCGGTGTTAGCCCTCCACGCAATTCGTTCGCTTTGTTTAAATCGCGATCGGTCGGAAAGAGAAATGCGTAACCCGTGAGCGATTGCGGCAGAAGGCTCGCCGTAATCTCGCCCCGCTTTTGAAAAATCACATTCGACAGCGCGCCGCGGTCGATTGCCTGTGCAATCGCCTCGCGCAACACTGCATTGGCCAGCGGCCCGGAATCCGAAACGTCCAGCGCCAGTAATTCCACCGGCGGCGAAACCACTGTCGTGAGATGCTGCTGCTGCGCTTGCCGAATCTCCTGCGGCGGAACCTCGGCAATGTCGGCGCGGCCCGCGCTTAGATCGAGCCACTGGTCGCGGACTGGCCGATTCCCAGTAATAACGACCTCATCCACAAACGGCCGGCCCTGCCAGCAACTTTCGTTAGCGGTAAGCGTGAGCTGGCCGTTGACGAAGCTTGTGAATTGAAACGGTCCGGTGCCGATGAAATTCTGCGGAGTCTGTCCATCGGCGGTGCGCGTCAGTGCGATGAGGTATGCGTCGCTCGCGAGCAGGGCAGACAGGTTGGGCATCGGCGAGTCACCGGTAAAGACCACGAAGGAGCCCACGGCATGCACCGCGGTCCACGGACAGTTCGCGTTGCACGCCATGTTCAGCGCCATGACCACAGCGGCCGAAGTGAGCGGCGAGCCATCGTGAAAATGTACGCCCTGCCGCAGACGGAATTGCCAGCGATGGTTGTTCGAATCTGATTGCCATTCGATGGCGAGGGCCGGACTGACCAAGCCATTCGCGTCGAGCGATGTCAAGCCGTCCAGCACCAACCGCCGCGCCAAGCCATCCGGGCCTTGCCATGGATTGCCCGCAATCTCAACGTGCAGCGTCCCGCCGTAATGAGGCCTCGTCCTCGCCCACGTGCAGACGCCGAACAAAACCAAAAAGCTAATTGCAAAGCGCCGTAACACGGTCCACCTCGTACTGGTTTGCCGCATTCCGCACCACTGCGAGAACGCTTTTTCCGTCGGGAGCGCTCCAGAGCGCGGCCACAGTCCCATCCATCGCGAGCGGTGCGCTCGCCGGCACAGCTTCGAGCGCGGGCAGCTCGTAGGCGCGCAGGCTGTCGTTCGCGGCCTCGCCTGAGCTCGATGCGATGACTTGTGTGCCGGCGCCGCATCCCGAGCGAAGAACGGCAAAATCGCTGCCCCAGTCTCGCGTGCCGGTGACAACTTTGAGCGCGCCGTTCTCCGCTAGTTGAACTTTGCCGTCAATGCCGCCGATAAGCAGCGCGGCGTTTCCTGCGGACCGCGGAACGATCCCCAGCACATAAAATGGCGGCAGATCGGGGCCGGAGGTTCCTGCCAGAACGCCGGTAAAGTAATTGCGCGCGGCGTTGTAGAACGCGCGGATCGGAGTCACTCGTATGTTCGGACCAGAAGCTGGGCTGCCCCAATCCGTCAGATCGAGCGGAGGCTGCGTAATCGCCCAAGGGTCATCCTTCTCGCGGCATTGAATCGTCCAAGCCGCTGGCTGCGATGCATTGGCGGCGCTGCCTGAGCACTCTTCGCCGGGAAGCCAGGCCTCGAAGCGCAAGCCGTTCGCATATCCGAGCAGTGCCCCTCGCGAATCGCGAGCCTGCGCACGAGATGAGTCAATGCTAATTCGTTGCTGCTCTTGCCAGCCATCCGATCCGCCGACACAAATCACGATCTGCTCCGGCTCTAGAGCCACGATTCCCGATGGCGTTTCGAGAATGGCAAGTAGCGGGTCGTGCGAAGTGAGAATTGGCTGGTTCCTGAGTATCAGGCCGCCAGTCGCCGGCGAGCGCTGCTCCTGAATCGGCCCCAGGTCCGCTATAGCCACCTGCGATTGCGTTCCTTCGCCCACCTCGGCCACCAGCATCCGCTGGTGCGCGCTCTCGCTCAGCGTTACGCGAATTGTGTTCGCGCTCTCCGCGCCGGCTATCACGACGCCGTGCGTTTTCAAATCCTGCACGAGCAGCCGCCGTATCGCGGGAATCTCGTTGTCGGGAATCGTAGAAAGATTGCGAATGGACATATGCGCCTGCCCCGGCCCCAGAATCGCCGCAATCTGATCGGCCAGCTCGGTCGCCGGCCGCTCCCACGCGCCTGGAGGCGCGGCAAGCAGCGGCCTGAGCAGCACCGCGCCGGCGATCGCGAGGAGACAAATTCGCTTCGGGGAGATCATTTTGGCATCTTTTCTCGTTGCGAGGATTGTATCGCTTCGTCGCAAAACGAAGCCGCACTCGACAACGGGCCGCGCCTGAACGTTGGTGCAGAGCGGGCGTTGCCATCCACTGCGCCCGCCCTGCGTGGCCAGTCAAGTTTTACTGGCCGTTCTTTTGTGGCGGGGCCGGCTCCGCCTCCGAGTCCATCTCCTGCTTCACAATGGGATTGCCTGCGGCGGCCCTGAACACGTCGCTCGCGAAGAAGAACTTTCCGTCCGACGGCACCATGACCACCTGGATCTTGTCCGAAAGCCTTTCTGCCACGATCTTATTAATGAGAAGCGGCGACTTGTTGAGCAGCTCGGCTTCGCTGGTCATGCGCAGGGCATCCGCCTCGGACACCACCTTGATACGGTTGGCCTCGGCCTGGGCCAGCAGATTGCGCCGCTCAAGCTCTGCTTTGCTGTCGATGATCTTGGCCTGCGCATCGGCGTCGGCGGTCTCGATCGTCGATTCCTTGCGCGCTTCGGCCTCGAGCCTGCTCTGCTCAATCTGCTTTTGCTTGAGCGGCAGAGTGTACTGCATAGCGTCGGCCTCGCCGCGCGCCTCCACCACTTTGGCTTGCGCATCGCCCTCGGCTTGCTTCACCTTCTGTGCCGCCTCGGCTTCGGCCTGCAACTCGGCAATCTTCACCTGCTTCTGCTGGATGTCGGTGTCCACGCCCATCTGGTCGTCCTGCTGCTCCTTCAACAGCAGTCCTTCCAGACCGCGCGCGTACTCTTCGGGCAATTGAATGTCGGAGAGCATCACCTCTTCCACAACAATGCCGTCGGCCGCGAGCTTGCGCGTGATAATGTCGGCAGCCTTGGCGCGCACTTCCTCGCGCTTGGTGGAGAAGATCTCCTTCACCGTGTACTGCGGCGTCAGCTCCCGCCACGCGCTGGCCACCACCGGCGGCACCACCTCCTTATCGGGCGGCTGCGGAAGGTGCATGGCAACGCTGGAGAGCTTGTTGGGGTCGAGACGGTAGCGAACGGTGACGCCTAGGCCGATGTTCAGGCCCTCGAGCGACTGCACGTTCAGGCCGGTGGCGACAGGCGGCTTCTTCGGACCCTGTTCCACCAGCCCGGCCGTGAACATGTGGTCGCGGAGATCGAAGAGTTGTACGCTGTCGACAAGCGGCGTGACGAAGTGCATCCCAGGATAAAGCGTGCCGGGCAACGTGCCGCGTACCTGGCTGATGCACACGCCGCCCGTGCCGCTGGGCACCACCGCGATGCTAGCGGCAATAAGCAGCGGCACGCAGCCGAGAGCCGCGAACACAGCCGGACGCCGCCAGCCGATTCTGTTCGGTTCAATTTCATCCGTCGTTCCGTCAGCAGCCTTTTTCCACATCAATTGCACGCGCCGCCAAAGGCCAACTAGCGGAATCGACATCGCGACAAGGAGCAGCAACGCTCCCGCGATTATCAAGAACATTCTTAGTGCGAGCATTTCCCGCCTCCATTCGTGTGATTGGGCCCTTTCTGTCTTCCGGTATCCGTCCGCGGAGCCAGCAGCAGCCGGACCAGTCCCCCGTAGGTCAACTCTTCAACGAGCAGCGCCGCCGCCACGGGAAGCAACGCTGCCTGAACATCCGAAATCGCGCGAGCCAGAAAGTTCATAGCCGCCTCACCTACAGCGAGCCCGCAAAAGTCAGGCCGGAAAGGGGTGCCGCGGCGGCCGTAGCGATCGCTCCCGGCCGCGTGGCGGAGTTCGCTTCCTCCTGCTCCGTTGCCGGAGCGTTCACCGGCTCATGCACGGCAGAGGCAACCACCGTCAGCGTTGACGGCTGAACCGTCTTCTCGCCGGTACCGAACAACTGCGCCGTTTCCTCATTGCGCTGGCCGATCAGCTCCACCGTGTCGCCCACCTGCACCATGGGGTACAGCTCTTCCAGATCCTTCCTCGCCATGCGAATGCATCCATGCGAAGCCGCCTTGCCGATCGAGCGCGGCGCGTTGGTCCCGTGAATTCCGTAGCCGGGAATGCTCAGGCCCATCCAGCGCGTGCCCACAGGATTGTTAGGCCCCGGCGAAACGACGCGGCCGTCGTGCGAATAGGTCGGGTTGATCACGCGGCGTTCGATGGTGAAGGTGCCTACCGGGCTCGGTGTCGAGGGCTTGCCCACGGCGACGGTGTAGATCTTCTTCACCTGGCCGTCTTCCACCAGCGCCAGCTTGCGATCTTCCAGGCTCACCACGATCACGCGTTTGGTTGGCGTGGTCTGAGTTTGTTCGTTGGCTGCCGGCTGTGTCGCCGCTGCATGTTGACTCGCGCTTTGAGCCGCCAACTGCGTCGCCAAAACCGCCGCCAGCATCGCTGCCGTCCTGCTTTGCTTCCGAGCCGTCATCGCATCCTCCCGGGCGCTTCGATCTGCTTAACTGCCTACGCCGGGATGAAGTGCAACCCGTGCACCAATCGGATGCCACTGATAAAAAATGGGTTATGCGATGGTTCGATAGACTCGGACCGTCTCTACGCAGACACGCCGTGTCAGCTTTGACACGAATCGGCGTCGTTCTGATCAATCAACTGGGCGCCGTCCGCGAGATCATTTAGCGCAACTTCATGCGCCTGCAAACCGGAGGGCTTGTTACGTCGATCCGCGGAAGATTGTAGCGAAGGCTTTCTAAACCCGAGCGCCGAACTCGAAAGAGCCGCAACGAATACTGCGAAGGGCGCTGCCAACCAAGCCAGCGCGGCTCCGACTGGCGGGCGCTCGAAGCGCACCCCGCCGCTCACTACAATCAAAGTGAGGAGATGATCCAGTACCTCTATCTCGATCGGATGGACTACGGCGAGGCGCTGCGCCTGCAGCAGGAGTTGGTGGCTCTGCGCACCCAGGGCCGCATTGGCAACGTGCTTCTGCTGCTCGAGCACCCGCCTGTGCTCACCTTGGGCCGCAACGCCAGGCGCGCGAATATTCTCGCGTCGGAAGAGTTGCTTGCTGCACGCGGTGTCGCCCTTTACGAAATCAACCGTGGCGGCGACGTGACGTATCACGGGCCGGGACAGCTCGTTGGCTACCCCGTCTTCGATCTCCGCAGCCTGCATAACGCAAAGGCGGGCCTGCCGGGGCGGGGCGCGCGCATCGGTCCGGTCGATTTCGTCCGCCTCATGGAAGAGGCGCTGATCCGCCTCTGCGGTGAGTTTGGCGTGGCCGCCGGTCGCATCTCTGGATTGACCGGCGTATGGTGCGGGCTTCCGCCGGGTCCTGCGGACGGCATCGCTTTGGACAAGTGCTGCCGCCGCGCCACGAACGTAATCCGAAACCAGGACCGGCCAGAAGCCAAGATTGCCGCCATTGGCATTCACGTTGCGCGCGGCGTAACCTCGCATGGATTCGCCTTCAACGTCTCAACAGATCTCGACGGTTTCCGCCTCATCAATCCTTGCGGTATTACCGACCGTGCCGTGACGAGCCTGGCCCGAGAGATTTCTGACCCTGATGCATTGCCCACGCTCAAAGCTCTCGCGCATCGCGCGGCGCAGCAGTTCGGCGTGGTCTTCGGCGAGCCGATCCATGCTCTTGAGAATCTTGCTGCGCTCTGCACCCACCCGATCTACGTTTTATAATCCGGCAGGAGTCACGCACTTCGCGCAGCGAAATAGATCGACGAGCATCGAATGTCTGTTTTCGGCCCCGCTCGCCCCGCTAACTCCGCTGGCTCCGCTAAGAGAGGAAACATGCCAACAGAAGTCATCATGCCCCAGATGGGCGAGTCGATCTTCGAGGGTACGATCACGAAATGGCTCAAGAAGGTTGGCGACACGGTCGAAAAAGACGAGCCGCTCTTCGAGATCTCCACCGACAAGGTGGATGCGGAGATTCCCTCGCCCGACCCCGGCGTGCTCGCTGAGATTCGCGTCGCCGAGGGCGCCACTGTCGAGGTCAACACCGTAGTCGCGGTGATCGGCGAGGCGGGGACGGCTGTGACAGCTTCCACGTCGGCGGCCCAGGTTCCACAGAGCCCCATTCGAAAGTCTGCTCCGCCGCAGATGGCCGCACCCGAAGTTCCACAAGCTCCAGTCCAAAAGGCTGCCCCACCGCAGGTGGTTCGCTCTTCGCCGCTGGCCCGCCGCATCGCCAAAGAGCACGGCCTCGACTTGAGCCGCATCAACGGCACCGGAGCCGGAGGCCGCATCGGCAAGGACGACGTGCTCCGCGCTGTAACACAGATGTCCGTCCAAAAGTCTGCCCCACCGCAGGTGGCTGCCGCACAGGCGCCCGATCTTGCGAGCCTTCCTACGGAGCTTGTTCCGCTCACGCGCATGAGGGCCATCATTGCCGATCGCATGGTGGAAAGCGTGCGCTTGAGCCCCCACGTCTACACCGTCTACAAGGTCGATATGACGCGCATCGCGCGGCTGCGCGAGCAGCACCGAACAGCCTTCGAGCAGCGGCATCACGTGAAGCTTACTTACATGCCGTTCATCGCCGCTGCGGCCGTGGCCGCGCTGCGCCGCTATCCCATCGTCAACGCGTCGCTTGAAAGCACGGCCGAGGGCCTCGCCATCCATTACCACGGCAGCATCAACCTCGGCATTGCCGTGGCGCTCGACTGGGGCTTGATCGTGCCCGTGGTCCGCCAGGCAGAGCAGCAGAGCTTCGCCGCGCTGGCGCGCGCTATCGCCGATCTCGCCCTCCGTGCCCGCAGTAAAAAGCTCGCGCCCGACGAGGCCAGCGGGTCTACTTTCACGCTCACGAACGCGGGCGCCTTTGGCGGCGAATTCGGCATGCCCATTATTAATCAGCCGGAGTCGGCTATTCTCGCCGTAGGCGGCCTGCGCAAGGAGCCCGCCGTCATCACCGATGCCGAAGGCGACGACTCGATCGCAATTCGATCGCTGCAGTATTTCTGCCTCGGTTTCGATCACCGCCTCATTGACGGCGCCGACGCCGGCAAATTCATGAGTGAGTTCAAGAAGTCGCTGGAGAATTGGAGTCAGAAGATTCTGTAACCGCGGTGCATAATGCAGCCGCTCCCTTACTACTCTTGGTAAGCGCTCCTTAGGACCATTGCGCAGACTCAGCATCGAGTCGGGAAGCTTCCGGATTGCCGACCAACCGCCTACGACCCCAAAGCGAGTGCACATCATCAAGCATCATCGAGGGATAGTCTCGCCGATTGTGCTTCGGCGTTGCAGAAGGGTCTCCGTCAAAGAGCGGTTTCAGTTCCTACTTAGTCGCGCGACAGGCCGTGGATGAATCGAAGAGAGCGGAATCTCTACCGCACCTGCGCGGTCGCTGGAGCCGTCGAAAATTCCTACACGCAGAAAGTACTCGCCGTTGGTGGGGGCGACAATGTCCTGCCGGAAGAGTATTCCGTGCGCCAAGAAAGACTTGTACTCATGGGCGGCAAAATCCTTAGCTGTGAAGCTGTCGGCGAAGTTGACGCGCTGTCCGTAGGCATCGTAAATCACCGCCACAAACTCAATCGATGCGCGAAATCCTCCGCGTGAAATCGGCGCGAACGTCACGTTGTCAACAGCGGACGCGTACAGGATGGTGTAAATCCGGTAGGGCGGCTTTGCATCAGGCGCGAGATGGCCACCACTGGGCGCTGCGTCAGCATTATCCGCCGCCGGATCGATTGCTCCGTCGAAGCGAATCTCCGAAGGTTGCTCTGCGGCGTCATTCTTTGCTCATTCTCAAAAACTGAGAAATCGGCTTGCGTGAGTGAGCGTGCGGGATGGCCCTTCGAATCGGTTACGACAACATCGATTGACACTGGAGGTGCTTCTACCTTCAGCAAAGACTCTGCGCGGGATTGCGATGAGGCTGGCGCCGCGGTCAGTCGGCCTACGCGCCGGAGATGATGTTGCGGGTGCTTTTGTACGGCTACGCGAGGGGCGTATAGCTCGCGCAAGATCGAAGCGCGGACTTACGAGGATGTGGCGTTCCGCTATCTGAGCGGGGACCAGCACCCGGACCACGACACGTTTGCGGAGTTCCGCAAGCGGCCAGCGCCGACGCGGGTTATTTTAGCCAAGCCA
>Ga0335078_10001831_pt1 | contig 32160 bp, 33 predicted proteins | sample Lox_Sample_32_FD_206711 | JGI IMG/M metagenome (GOLD analysis project Ga0335078, IMG submission 206711) | Soil microbial communities from Loxahatchee National Wildlife Refuge, Florida, United States - Lox_Sample_3.2 | ecosystem: Environmental > Terrestrial > Soil > Wetlands | place: USA... | reverse complement strand
GCCGAGGTCGGGAGTTACCAGCCCGGGTCCCGTAAAACTCAAGGTGAACCACAGAAACGTGGCGAAGGCGAACGGTTTGAGCAATCGCAGCGAGCCCTCATCCGGCCTCCGTGCGGCGCGACCCAATCCCGACCAGTAACCGTAGAACATCGAGAATGCCCACGAGGCGAACGCGAAGATTACAAAATTCAACCCGTGGATGAGCGGGAATTCGCGGCCGGGCGAGGGACGGAAGAGAAATAGAGCGATGCCGATCAGCGCCGGATAGCCCGGACTCCAGTGCGCATTCACCAGTTTGCCAGGACCGCCGGCGAGCGCGGCCGACGCCAGGTCGAGATAGCTGATGCCATCGGGATTCATCAGGTAGCGCGTATTGAACGTAACAATCAGCGCGCTGGCGAGAGAGATACACCACCAGCACAAGGTCGAATTCAGAACATACCCGGCAACCGAAGAAACACTGCTCCGGACGTTCTTGAGTGGAGTGGCCGCGGCGCCCATGGAGGCAGATTACCATTCGCGCATATTGCCTCCAACCCTGCGCCGGGCATAACCGTACCGTCCTTCACGCCGCTTCGAAATGCTTGCCGGCGCGGCCCCGCCGCTCTCCCGTCAGTTGTTGTTGCGAACCGTGCTGGTCGTCGGAGGCGCCGGCGAACCCTTCAGGTATTTGTCGTACCAGGCGAGATACCGTTCGTATCGATCCCGCACGTAACTGGGCCGCGCGATGCCGTGTGTCTCGTTGGGATAGATAATCAGTTGCGTGTCGATTCCCAGGCTGCGCAGCGCCTGGTACATCTGCTGGCCGCCCTGCACCGGCACGTTGAAGTCGCGTTCCCCGCCCAGGAACAGGGTGGGCGTTTTGATCCGGTCGGCATGCAGGAACGGATAGGAGATCTTGACGTAGGTCTCCCAGGATTTGGGATTCCACGGCGGACCGATTTCATTGTCGTACTGAATGATGTACTGATCCGTCCCGTAGAAGGCGACCGTAAACGCCGTGCCCGCGCCGCTGGTCGCGGCTTTGAACCGCGTGTCGCTGGCGATCATGTAGTCCGTTAGAATCGCGCCATAGCTCCAGCCGCCGACTCCCAACTTGTCGGGATCGGCGACGCCCATCTGGATCACTTTGTTGACCCCCGCTTCCAGGTCTTCCACTTCCAGGTGGCCCCAGTCCGCCGCGATCGCCTTCTGGAATGCCGAGCCTCTGCCGTCGCTGCCGCGATAGTTCACGCGCAACACCGCGTAGCCGTGCGCCGCGAACCACTGCGCTTCAAAACTCAGCGCGTGGGAATCCTGGCCCTTCGGCCCGCCATGTATGCGCAGCAGCAGCGGGACCCTGGCGCCCGCGGCGTAGCCCGCCGGATACGTGAGCAACCCGTGAATCTCGGTGCCGTCCTTGCTCTTGAAGCTGATCTCTTCGGTTTTGCCCCAATCGATCTCCGCCATCAGGCTGTCATTCTTGTGCGTGAGCTGGCGCAGCGAGAAATCGTTCTGCAGCGCATAAATCTCGTTGTGCCTGGTGTCTCCGCCGGTGAGTACGACGGCGCACGCTCCGGCGCTGTGGCGCTGCCCGAGAACCACCGGCTTGGCGATCACCGTCACCGCTTTTCCACCCTCGATCGGGAACCCGGCGCCGTACACCGACATGTCATCGGTGACGGTGGCGAAGATCTCCTTGTCGCCGTCGCCCCAGCGCGGAGCGGAAATGCCGCGGTCGAGTGCGGCGGCGCTCTGTATCACTCGGGGCGCCGATGAGCCATCGGTGGCGACGATCGCCAGCTTTTCCTGGCTGTAGGCGCCCCATTTCTTGTCCTCGCCCTGCAGGAATGCGATCCACTTTCCGTCATGGCTCCACTCCGGCCGTCCGCGGCCGCCCCCGGCCGGGCCGAGCGGCGTCAACGCCTTTTCGGCCGATCCCGGGGTGGCGTCGGCGACATAGATCTGCGCGCCTGGATCGCGGTCCGGATCGGCGGCATGGTTGCTCGTGAACGCGATCCGTTTCCCGTCGGGCGACCACGCGGGCGCGCCCTCGTCCCAAGTCTTCTGCGTCGTCAGGCGATCCAGCTTCTTGCCGGCGATGTCGAAAAGGTAAATGTAGCTGTGGCGGCCGGAAAGCAGATAGCCTTGGCCGTCCTGTTTGAAGTGGTAGCGGTCGATCACGATCGGTTTCGGCGCCGGTCCGCCTGCTCCGCGCCCGCCGCGTCCGTTGCTGCCGGCCGGTGCATTGCCGGCAGGCGGGGTAGCGGGATTATCGGGATCGGGATTGTCGGGATCCGGGTCGGCGATAATCAGCGCCATCCGCGTCGAATCGGGCGACCACTCGAAGCCGGAGATGCGGCCCTTGCGCGATTCCAGATCGGTAAGCTGCAGCGCTTCGCCGCCCGCTCTGGGGAGCAGCCAGACCTGGTTCCCGCTCACTTTGCCGGGACGTGAAGAAGTGAACGCCAGGTACTTTCCGTCGGGACTCCACCGCGGCGAAGACTCGCTCGATTCGCTGTTCGTGATCTGCTGATCGGTCTTGCCATCCAGGCTGATCATCCAAATGTGGCTGTTTCCTCCGCGATCGGCCTTCACGTCGGTCTGCGACTGCACGTAGGCCACGTCCTTCCCGTCGGGCGAACACTGGGGGTCCCGCACATCGATGAACTTGCCTAAGTCGTCGAGTTTGAACGAACGCTTGGTTTGCGCGGAGCCCGGCGTCACAAGCGCGGCGGGCAACAACAAAACGACGGCCGAAAAGAATGCGCGTTTCAGCATGGGGATAGTCTACACCCGCTCCGGCCCTTAAAAGCGGACCAAGATGTCAGTAGCCCAAAGCCGTCGCGATCGTTTTCCACCACTCGGTGAAGGTAGTCTTCTGCGACTCGCGATTCTGCCACCAGCTAGCGGCGCGGAACCACTGATCGGGCGCGGCGACGAACCGGAGCGCCGGTCCGCCCCCCATCTTTCTTTCCATTGCCAGGTAGATTCGCCGGGCGCGCGCGGAATGGTAATCGCTGGTCACGATGAGGACGCGATGGACGCCGCGCCGGCGCAATTCCTCCAGCACCGCCCGGGCTTCGTCGCGCGTGTTGAGGGCAGTGTTCGGAAAGGCCACGAACCATTCGGCGGGATACCCGTTGTGAACCGCGAACGGGATGGCGAGATCGCACTCGTTCATGCCGTAAAAACCCGGCGGACCGCTCACCAGGACTCGCGGCACATAGCCCCGCTGGACCAGGTTCCCCGCCGTTTCCACCCGATGGCCCCAGGAATCGCCGCCCAGCACCACGGCCATATCCGCTTGCGCCGGACCGTCATCGTGCACCAGAGCGCGGCCGATGAGGGGCAGCCACAGACGATACGAAACACCAAGAACTGCCAGGATAACGAGGAGGAAAAGGAGAAACCGGAGGGCCAACCGCGGGCTTCGCGCCACGAGCTATTTCTCGTCTGCGGAGCTCTTCTGGTCCAGATTACCGACCGTCTTCAGCCGCTGGTACAGCCGTTCCACTTCGGCTTCATCTTCCGGCCGCAGAATACGATACCGCGGCGGCGGAGGCGGCTGCCTGCGCTCTTGCGGCGGCGCCAGCATCTCGCCCCAATATTGCCGGTAGGGCTTGCCATCGATGAGCGCATCGCGCGACAGGCGGCGCAAATTGCGAAGCAGGCTGTTGCACGAGTCCACGTCGCCCGAATAGACCACCACCACACGGGAATCGTCGAACAAGGTGAGACGCACAATCAAAGGCGCCGTCCAGCTCATGGTCCGATCTACGCGGCGGATGTCCATCCAGGGGATTACGCGGCGCCCAAGAGAAAGATATCCCTCGTGCAATTCAATGGCCGGACGGAATGCCATCAGGAAAAGAATAACCGCGCCCAGCACAAATAAAGCTGCCGGGATCAGAACCATTGGCTTTTGCCAACCCATCCATCCAGACAGGCCGGCCAGAACCACGGCCGCGACGCCGGACCAAAAGTAATACGGTGCGGGCAGGTAGCGAGTCATCGAACCCGGTCTCATCTTTAGACTACTCCGGCGCGCCGAACCCGTCAATGAGCAGGATGGACGTTCCTACGCACCATTTGAGCAGCTCTCCAGGTATAGTGAACACCGCTCCATAAAGTAAACGCCGAACAGATCCAGAGGCCTGCTCCCGCCACCACATCCAACAGCCAAGAGTGCGTAATATCACGCAACATCCAGGCAATCACGGTCCCGATTTGGACACACGTTGATACTTTCCCCCACATACTCGGCGGGAATTTGCGGATTCTCGTGGCCAGCAGCATGATTCCTGTACCGGCAAGAATATAAAGGTCCCGGCCGAACACAATCCCCACGAACCACCAGGGTACTTTGCCGGCCGCCGCCAGGGCGAGGAAGATACCGCTGAGCAAACACTTATCGGCAATCGGATCGAGGATCGCGCCGCTGCCGGTCGACAACCCAAGCCACCGTGCCGTTGCCCCGTCCAGGTAATCGGTGAACGCCGCCGCCGCGAAAAGGACCAGCGCCAGCAGCGGGCGTCCCTGCAGAATCCCCCAGGCGATGAACGGCGCAAGTGCAATGCGCACAATCGTGAACAGGTTGGGCAGGTTGATCCAGACCGGCATCAGAGAAAGTGTAGCGCGCGGCGGTTCTTCCGCTTGTGGACCTGCTAGACTGCCATTTGTGAAGCGTGTGCTGGTCGTCGATGAGAATCCGATCAGCCAGAAGATCACAGCCGGTTTGATTCGCTCCGCCGGATTTGCGGCCGGTACGGCCGAAAGCGGTGAACAGGCTTTGTTACAGCTTGCGGACGCGTCGCCCGACCTGGTCGTCACCAGTCTCCGTCTTCCCGTCATGGACGGTCTCGCCTTCACCCGCGCCATCAAAAGCCGCCAGCCGGGGAAGCCGATCCCGGTTATCCTTCTCACCGCCGCGTATTCCATAGAAGAGGAAATCGAAGCCGTGAAAGCCGGCTGCGAGTGCGCCCTCGAAAAGCCGCTGGACCCCACCCTTTTCCCCGGTCTGATTGCGCTGTACCTGGGCGCGACAGCTACCCTGATGGAGCAGACCGAGCCCTTTCCGCTTCTGCCCATGAAAGAACTGCGCGACGAGTTCCTTTCCACCAGCGCCGCCGAATGCCGCCGGCTGCTGGAGGGGTTCGGCGACCACACGGACTATACCGCCATCCAAAAAGCTCTTCACCGGTGGGCCGGCGTCGGAGGCACCCTGGGCTTTCCGGCGATTACCACCACCGCGCGCGAATTGGAGCCGCTGGCCGAGAATCCACGGCGAAACCGCGTCGAAGACCTCGGATTGGGCTTGAGTGAACTGATGGAGATGTTCACCACTGCCCAACCGGTGGATGCCGCCATGGCCTCGAGCGGCGGCGCGGCGGCGCGGACCGTGCCCGCCAAATCCAAGGCGCCGCGCATATTGATCTGCGACGACGATCCCCTGGTTCGCGGCGCCATCCAGCACGCCCTGGAATCAGCCGGCTACCGCTGCCGCGCTTCGGGGGATGGAGCGACAATTTTCAATGTGGCCCGCGCCGATCCGCCCGATGCCATCGTTCTCGACATCAATATGCCGCGGATGGACGGCTTTCGAGTGTTGTACGCGTTGAAGAATGTCTGGAATACCCGGTCGGTTCCGGTGCTCATGCTCACCGCCAGCCATGAGGAAGCCGATATGCGCCGCAGCGCGCTGCTCGGCGCCTCGGATTACATGACGAAGCCGTTCGACCCGGACGCCCTGGTGGGGCGAATCGATCGGCTGCTCATGAAGTGAGTGGCGGCACGCACGCCCTGTCAGATGACGCGCGAGCGCACCAGCTTGTTCTTCGGTTGGCGCGACCGGCGGCGCATCAGTTTCTCCTGGGCGCACACCGGATGGTGCTTTCCGTTCGGCTTCTTGCGGATATAGGTGCCGTCCGGCTGCATCTGGCGGGCATTTACCGAATCGCCGAGATAAACCGCCAGAACTTCATCCCGGATACTGCGGATGATGCGTTCGTCGCGGACCGGAACCAGCACTTCCACCCGATGATCGATATTCCGCGGCATCAGGTCGGCGCTGCCGATATACATTTCTTCTTCGCCGTTGTTGTGAAAGTAGTAGACGCGGCTGTGTTCGAGGAATCGTCCGACGATGCTGGTGACCTGGATGTTCTCGCTCACTCCCGCCACCCCCGGGCGCAGGCAGCAGATGCCGCGCACCAGCAGCTCGATCTTGACTCCGGCGCGGGAGGCGCGATACAGCTCGCGGATCAGCTTGGGGTCCACCAGGGCGTTCATCTTGAAGATCAGATGCGCCTTCTTGCCGGCCTGGGCGACCTCCATTTCACGGGTGATCAGGTCCTCCAGGCGTTGGCGCAGGTTCACCGGGGCCGTCAGCAGACGCTTGTAGTCCGACTTCACCGAATAGCCCGTCAGGTAGTTGAACAGATCGGTGACATCGTCGGCGATTTCTTCGTCGCATGTCAGCATGCCGATATCGGTATACAGGTGGGCGGTTACCGCGTTGTAATTTCCGGTCGAGATGTGCACGTAGCGCGCGATACGATCCTGCTCCCGCCGCACCACCAGCGCCACCTTGCAGTGAATCTTCAATCCGATCAGGCCGTACACCACGTGAACCCCGCGGCTTTCCAGCTGCCGCGCCCACTCGATGTTGCTCTCTTCGTCGAAGCGCGCCTTCAACTCCACCAGCGCCGCCACCTGTTTGTCTTCTTCGATGGCTTCCAGCAGGGTTTCGACCACCGGCGAATTCCGTCCGACGCGATACAGGCAGATTTTGATCGCGAGCACCGCGGGATCCCGCGCCGCCTTGCGCAGGAATTCGATCACCGGCTGAAAGGAATCGAACGGGTGGTGCAGCATGATGTCGCGCCGCCGCATGACCGCAAAAATATCGTCGTCGTCGCCGTCCTCGGCGAGCGTTTGCGGAATGGCGGGAGAGTACGGCGCGAATTTCAGGTCGGGACGGTCGAGCGCCGCCAGACCCGAAAGCCTGCTCAGGGAAAGCGGACGCGGCGTGCGGTAGACTTCGTTGGCGTCCACTTCCAGATTGTTCATGAGGATTTCGAGCATGGACGAAGGCATGTCCTGCGTCACCATCAGCCGCATCACGCTGCGGAAACGGCGCTGCCGCACGCCCTCTTCGATGGTCTCGAGCAGGTCCTCGGCTTCCAGTTCCTTGATCTCGATATCGGCGTCGCGCGTGACATGGAAGGGATGCGATTCCAGCACATCCATGCCGGGAAACAGCGCCGTGAGATTTGCCTGGATGACCTGTTCCAGCCAGACCATATCGATGCGCTTGATCCGCCCGTGAGCGGACTCATTGCTCGCGGCGCTGACGCGCAGTAACTGGGGCAGGGAATCGGGCACTTTCACGCGCGCGAAACGTTCCTGCCCCGTGCGATCGCGGATGGTCACGGCGAGATTCAAGCTGAGATTCGAGATATGCGGGAAAGGACGTCCCGGATCGAAGGCCAGCGGTGTCAGCACCGGAAATACCGTGTCGTTGAAATATTGGGCGGCCCGCTCCAGCTGCGAGGGAGTAAGATCCGAATAATCGTGAATGCGGATGCCGTGCTTTTCAAGCTCCCGCATCAGATTGTCCCAGCAGCGTCGCGATTCGTTCTGCAGTTTTTTGGTTTCGCGTCGGATGGCGATGAGCTGCGCGCGGGGAGTCATGCCGTCGGGACCGGCCTCTGTCGAACCGGCATCCACCAGCGCCGCCACTCCAGCCACCCGCACCATGAAAAACTCGTCCAGGTTCGAGCCCAGGATCGCCAGGAATTTCACCCGTTCGAGCAGCGGGTTGCGCTCGTTTTCGGCTTCTTCCAGCACGCGGTGCTGAAAGGCGAGCAGGCTCAGCTCGCGATTGATATACAGCGAGGGATCTTTGAGATCCGCATCGTCGCCGGGAGCCCGAACTGCGTCGTCGCCCGCGGAGCCATTGGTTTTGTCGGGACGCGTGTGCCTCTTTTTGTGCGAGGAATCCTTTTTGGACATGGGTAGCCAGGGTGCTACGACCCGCAGCTATTCAATTTCGCACAAATCGAGGTCCCGATGTAGAAACCTGGGTTCAGAATTCCGACCCGCCTTACCAGCCCGCGGCCAAGGCCTTCTCTACAGGCTCGGGAAGCGTGACATGGAAAAGCGCCGCCTTTTCGCGCGCATGATTCCGACAATATGCCGAAATCGGACCGCGTCCGGTTCGAAACAGATATCCGGCTGCCTGATCGCAGCCTTGATGCTCACACATTATCGTCAGGCCATTCAGCAACTTGACTTTGGTAGGGTGTTCACGAATTGCAAAGCTCGATGGTGCCATACCACTCCGTGCAGAGATTATGCTGACACCCTCAGTTTACGACATCCATCAGGGTCGAGACAACCGAAATTCAGTTACACCAAGTGTTACAGCATTGTAATGCGCGCGCCGCGCGAGCATCATCCGTCATTTTCCCTACTGGCTGCCGCGGGTTGTATTCTTTTCCGCCGCCGGGGAACGTTGATCCTGCGGCGGCGCGCCCCAGAAGATCGTGCAATCGTACATGTCTTTCTTGTGGCTATACAGCGAGTTCAATCCCAGATTCGAAATGTCGTCGGTGTCGCAGGTGAATGCCGTGGCGAATTCGTGCGCCTTCACGCGCCGGTTCATTTCGTCGGCGGAGATGATGTGCAAGAGGGCCATGCGCGCCGGCGGAAGCTTGACTTTATGCGAGTAGCCAAACTCCAATCCCGGCATCGGCCGAATGTGGGTCAGAAAATAGGTTTGTTCGTCGGCCCAGATCCGCCCTCCCGGCGGCGTCACCTGCCGGATCTTCTGCGCGATCTCTTCATACTCGCTCCACGTGAACATGTCGCGCCGTTCGTAAAGCGATTTGCCGAGATTCAGCAGCGACAGAAACGCCAGCAGCACAAGTGCCAAGAAGGGCCGCCCGCTTTCCAGCAAACGCGTCGTGACAGCATACACGCCGACGGCGCCCAGCGCGGCCAGAAAGGGCACGGCGAGCAGAAAATATCTTGGAAAGGTGGGATGGGCAAACGCCAGCTCCGCCATCACTCCCAGGCTCAGCCATCCGCACAGGTAGAATTCCGCGCGCGCCGCCAGCGTCCAGGAACTTCGCTTCGCCACATAGGCCAGCCCGGCAAGCGCCAGCAAGCCCAGCAATAACGCCTGCCCGGAATCGATCCAGGTGGTGAGCACTTCCAGATCGTGCTGCGTGGTCTCCGACCAGTACAGTTTACGGTAATAAATGTGATACTCCACCAGGTTGAACCAGACCTGGAATGGCCCTTTCGCGAACAGCCAGATCATCGGCGCGAACGGAATCGCCGAGCCGATGGCGGCAACCACGGTTTTCCACCAGCGATTGCCCGCGCGGCTGTGCAGCAGAATCCACAGAATCACCACCGGCGGAATGGCGGCCGTCAGCAGCGACGAGGCTGGAGCTACTCCCGCCAAAAATCCCGCCGCCAACGACATCCAGACACGCCTGCGTTCGATGGCGGCCATGGCGCAGCGGAACGACGCCACCGTTGCAAACAGACAAATGCCGTAAGCCTGCCCCAGGGTCCCGTATTCCACCACGAGCTGATTGATGCCGGCCATCAGGATCACCACCAGCGCCGCCGCCAATCTCCATCGCGGCGCTGGAAAGCGGCGGAAAACGAAGTCCGCCATCAGAAAGATCGCGCCTGCCGTCAACACCGCCGTAATCGCGTGAATGGCCCGCCAGTTCTCCCCGAACAGGTTCATCCACATCACGTTCCAGTAATTGTTCAGAGATGCCTGCGGATAGCAGAAATCGAGGTATGGCCGCATGCCCTCGCGGATCAACTGGTCGGTGAGGAAATGAAATCCTTCATCCCCGGTGTAGGCAAGAGTCTGCGAGTACCCCAGCAGGGCGATGAAATACAATCCGATTGCCGCCAGCAGCCAGCGGTACGCGCGCGACTGCGTGGCGGGAATGGAATCCGCGAGTCCCCCGGCCAATTGCATATACGAGGTGCATCATAGCAGCCGGACGCGGTAGCCTACGAATACACCACATGGACCGGAATCCGGGCGACGACCCTCTACTGACCTGGCGGCGCGAGTTCCCCATTCTCAGCCACACCACGTATCTCATCAGCCATTCGCTGGGCGCTATGCCCCGGCGCGCCGCTGCGCGGATGGAGGAATACACCGCCGCCTGGGCCGATCGCGGAATTCGCGCCTGGGAGGACGGCTGGTGGGAGATGCCGCTTACCGTCGGCAACCTGGTCGGCCGCATTATCGGCGCGGGCGAGGGCGAAGTCGTGATGCACCAGAACGTGTCGATCTGCCAGTCGACGGTGACCTCTTCCCTGGATTGGTCGGGACCGCGGAACAAGCTGGTCACCGAAGGCCTGAACTTCCCGTCGAACGACTACATCTATCACGGGCTGGAGCGGATCGGCGCTCGCGTGGTGCCGGTTCCGTCGCCCGATGGCCGCACGCTGCCGCTGGAGGACCTGCTGGCCGCCGTCGACCAGCAGACCCTGCTCGTATCGGTATCGCATGTGGCATTCCGCAGCTCCTATCTGCAGGATCTGGCCGCCATCACCAAGCGCGCTCACGATGCCGGCGCGCTGGTGGTTGCCGATCTCTATCAATCGGCCGGCACGGTGCCGGTGAACGTGCGCGAGTTGAACCTGGATTTTGCCGCCGGCGGATCGGTCAAGTGGCTTTGCGGCGGCCCCGGCGCCGGCTATCTCTATGTCCGCCGCGACCACTGGAATCGCCTGGAGCCGATCTTCACCGGGTGGGCGGCCCACGAACGGCCGTTCCAGTTCGATGGCGGCCCCATTCGCTACGCCTCCGACGCCCATCGGTTTCTCAACGGCACGGCCAATGTGCCGGCGCTCTACGCCGCGCGCTCCGGATACGAAATCATCAACCAGATCGGTGTCGAGGCCATCCGCGCCAAATCGATCCGCCAGACCGCGCTGCTGATCGAGATGGCCGACGAAGCCGGAATCCCCGTGCGCACCCAACGAAATCCAGCCGAGCGCGGCGGAGTCGTGACGCTGGATGTGCCCAACGGCGCGGAGGTCACGCGCGAGCTGATCCGCCGCGAGGTGCTGGTCGATTTCCGCCCCGGCGCCGGCATCCGCCTCTCACCGCACTTCTACACGACCCGCGAGGAGCTGGAGCACGCGGTGCGGGAAATCCGGCAGATCGCCGGCAGCCTGGACACCGGCGCGCGCTGACAGCCGCGGCCCGGCACATCGCCCCTATGATAGAGGGATGCCGAATTGGCAAGACGATATCCTCGCTGCCTGGAGGCGCATCGCGCCGCTGGTGCGGGAGACGCCCGTGGAGGCAGCTCCGCTCGCCCCCGGAGTCGAGGTCTATCTGAAGCTCGAACACCTCCAGCACACCGGGTCGTTCAAATTCCGCGGAGCTTCTCACAAGATCGCGCTGCTCGAGCCGAAGCAGGCGGCGGACGGCGTAATTGCCGCATCCAACGGAAATCATGGACTCGGAGTGGCCGCCGCCGCCCGCGCGCGAGCCATCGCCGCCGACGTCTTCGTCTCCTCGCAGGTCTCCCCGGCCAAGGTCGAGCGTATCGAATCCCTGGGAGCGCGCATTCGGTATGCGGGAGAAGATCCACTTTCGGCCGAGCTCGCCGCCAGGGCGGCGGCCGAGGCGTCGGGGAGGGTTTTCATTTCACCCTACAACGACGCCGATGTCATCGCGGGGCAGGGAACCATCGCGGTGGAACTCACGCGCCAGGTTGACTTCCCGGTCGACGCCGTATTCGTCGCGGCGGGGGGCGGCGGCCTCATGGGCGGAATCGGCGCCTATCTCAAAGCTGTCTCCCCAGCCACCGAGATCGTTGGCTGCTGGCCCAAAAACTCCCCCGTGCTTTACCGCTGTATCGAAGCCGGCCGCGTGGTCGACGTTCGCGAGACGCCGACGCTCTCCGAGAGCACATCGGGGGGTCTCGAGCCCGGCAGCGTGACCGTCGAGCTGTGCAAAACCGTCATGGACCGCGCCTCGTTCGTCAGCGAGGACCAGATCCTCAACGCCATGCGGCGGGTACTCGAGACCGAACACTGGTTGATCGAAGGCGCGGCCGGAGTCGCCGTGGCCTGCCTGCTGAAGGACGCCGAACGGTATCACGGCAAACGGGTCGCCGTGGTTCTGTGCGGCCGCAACGTGTCGCCGGAAGTTGGCCGGAAATTAATAGGCCGTCCCTGAGACATCCGTGCGCGGCATCCCGCACGTATTGAGGATGTATGGCGCGTGTATTTCTCAGCGGAGCCAGCGGCTTTGTGGGCCGCAATCTGGCAAAAGAGCTGATTCGCCGCGGACATTCCGTCCACGGATTGGTTCGGGCCGGATCCGAAAGCCGCTTGCCCGGGGGCTGCCGTCCCGTTCCCGGCGATCCATTGAGTCCAGCCAGTTACGAAAACCAGGTGTCGCCCGCCGATACATTCATTCAACTGGTGGGCGTTTCGCATCCCGGTCCATCCAAGGCGAAGCAATTCCGGGACGTCGACCTGGTTGCCGGAAAGTCCTCCGTGAAAGTCGCTGTGGCGGCCGGAATTCGCCACTTCATCTATGTCAGTGTGGCCCATCCGGCGCCGGTCATGAAAGAGTACATCGCTGTGCGGCAGGAAGTCGAAGAGACGCTGCGGCGCTCGGGATTGCCCGCCAGCGTGCTCCGTCCATGGTACGTCTTGGGTCCGGGGCGCCGGTGGCCGCTGCTGCTGCTGCCGGTCTACTGGGTGATGGGCGCGATTCCCGGAACGCGCGATTCAGCCCGGCGGTTGGGCCTGGTGACCCTCCCGCAGATGGTGGCCACGCTGGTCTGGGCGGTCGAGAATCCGGCGGCCGGCGTGCGCGTGATCGAAGTGCCGCAGATCCGGCGACGCGGGGCGGACTGTTAGCCCGCGGATTCCCGGTTCGCTTGTCCCACTACGGGTCGAAATGCCGGTCGACGTAGATCCAGACGACGCGCGCGAATCGCGTCACCGGCGGCACCAGCGGCAGGTACGCCAGGAAGGTGCAAAGCATCACGACATTGAACGAGAGGTGCGACAGACGCCAGATCGCAATCGAAATGAGCATGGCCGGGGGAATGGAAATCAGGTAGCTGATGTACATGGCGCCCATGAAATATCCGGGCTCGCGCTCGAACTTCAAGCCGCAGGCGGGGCACCGCTCGTGCATCGCCAGGATTCCGCGCCACAACGGGCCGCGAAAGATCGCGCCCTCCCGGCACTGCGGGCAGCGTTGATGCCAGATCGCCTTCAGCAGGCTCATTCGCTTACCAGAATAACTCCGCGCGGCCTGGTGTAAGCTAATCCACTGGAGACTTTGCGTGTTGAAATCGATCGCCGTTCTCAGTCTGGCCGGCGCCGCCGCCGCGCAGCCGCTGATCATCAAAACCTCGCTGATTTTCGATGGAAAAAGACAATTGTTGCGCAACCAGGAACTCACCATCGAGAACGGCCGGATCACCAGGATCGCCCCGGCCACTCACAAGGCCGACATCGACCTTACGGGTCTCACCGTCACCCCCGGCTGGATCGACACCCACACTCATCCCGGCTGGTACTTCAATAAGGACGGCCGGCTCGAGGAAGGTCCCGGCCGCGGAGGCCGCGGAACCACCGCGCAACAGGCGGCTCTCTTCACCGCCGCCAATGCCTACGCTACCCTCATGGGCGGCATCACCACCGTGCAGTGCCTGGGCCAGGCCATTGACGGCGACATCCGCTATATGACCGCTTCGGGTGCGCTCCCCGGTCCGCGAATCATCTCCTCCTTGCGCACCATCACCGAACGCACCGGGACCCCGGAGGAGATCCGCGCCTACGTGCGCAAGATGAAAGAGGACGGCTCCGACGTGGTGAAGCTGTTCGCCACCGCGAGCATCCGCGACGGCGGCAAAATGACCATGTCGAAGGAGCAGATCGAGGCCGCTTGCGGCGAGGCCAAAGCCGTGGGGCTGCGCGCCGTGGTGCACGCCCACGCCTCCGATGGCGCCACCGCCTCGGTGCTCGCCGGCTGCACGTCCATCGAGCACGGCACTTTCCTCGACGACGCCACCCTGAAACTGATGGCCGAACACGGCACCTACTTCGATCCCAATTTCCTGGTGCTGCACAACTACCTCGAGAACAAGCCGAAATTCCTCGGCATCGGCAATTACACCGAAGAAGGCTTCGCGGCCATGGAGAAGGCGCTGCCGCTGGTGGCCGATGTGATCCGGCGCGCGCGGCGTCTGAATGTGAAAATCGTGATGGGCACTGATGCCGTCGCCGGTTCCCATGGCCGCAACGCCGAAGAATTCATCTATCGCGTGAAGGATGGCGGTGAAACTACTGAAAACGCGTTGATTAGCGGTACCTCCCTGGCCGCTGAATCACTCCGGCTCGGCGATCAGATCGGCACTATCGCCGTGGGCATGCAGGCGGACCTGGTGGCGGTCGAGGGCAATCCTCTCGAGGACATTACCGCCGTCCGGCACGTGGCGTTTGTAATGAAAGCCGGCAAGGTTTACAAGGGACCGGGTCCGCGCTGATTCTCGAGCTCCGCCACCCACTCCAGAATCGCCTCATCCAGCCAGAACCGGTGCGGGCGCCGGCCCAGGAATCCAAGATGTCCGCCATGTTCCGTGGCCAGGACCCGGATGTGGCCGTTCGAGCGCACCGCATCGGTTTCGAATACGTCGAACGGCGCCAGCGGATCGTCGCGCGATTGAATCAGCAGCGCCGGCTGGCGGATTTGCGAAAGAAACCCCAGCGCCGATTGCGTCCCGTAGTAGTTGTCCGCCGTGCCGAAACCAAACGACGGCGCTGTAATGCGGTCGTCGATGTCGCGAACCGTGCGCAATCCGCGAAAATCCGCCGCCCCGTATCGGCCGGTCGCGCGCAGGCGATTGCGCATGCGCCGCACGAAGCGCCGCTCGTATAGCCGGTTGGCCGGTTGTGAAAGGCGGCTGGCGCAGGCCCCCAGGTCGAGAGGCGTCGAGACGGCGCACACTCCGCGAAACAACCCCCGCGCCCCTTCTCCGAGCTCGCCGGCCAGCTTCAGCACCACGTTCCCTCCGAGCGAGAATCCGCTCAAATAGACCGGACCGCGCTCCTCGCGCTTGAATTCCTCGAGGACCGCGCGCAGGTCGCTCGTCAGGCCCGCATGATAGAGCGTCCGGCAGAGATGTTCGGTCCCGCCGCAGGTTCGCATGTGGAATGTGTGCGCCGCGTAGCCGCGCCCGAGCGCCGCGGCCGCCAGGCTGCGGATGTATCCGCCCTCCGCCGAGCCTTCCAATCCGTGCACCATCACGATATCGCCGCGGCACCTCGCGCCGGGCCGCTGCGAAGTGACCAGCACCTGGACTTCCGGTTCGGTTCGATACAGCCGCGACGAGACCGGATAGCGGCGATCTTCGGGGCGCGGCCAGAAATGGCTGGCGATGGTCTGGAAATGAGGATTGCGAAAGAGCGGACGAAACGCGATCATTGGGGACAATTTCTATTTTGCGGCAGGGGACGCGCCTCGCGCAGCACTCCGCCGGCCCGGCGAAGTTAAACTGGAGTCCACATGCTCGATCGCGAACTGTTTCGTCTCCTGCCCGAGGCCGTCGAAAAGCTGGAGCTCGCCTTCGCCGATCTGCCGGCCTGGAATGCCGCCGCGCCCGGATCGGATCGAATGCGCCAGGTGCTCAACGAGCTGGCGGAGCGCCTCGGCGATAATTATCCGTATTTCCACCCTCTCTACGCCGGGCAGATGATGAAGCCGCCGCATCCGCTGGCCCGCATGGCCTACATGCTGGCCACCTGGATCAATCCCAATAACCACGCGCTCGACGGCGGCCGCGCGTCCTCGCGATTGGAAAAGGAGGCGGTGGCGGAGATCGCGGCTGTTTTCGGCTGGACGGAGCACCTGGGCCATCTTACCAGCGGCGGCACCATGGCCAACCTGGAAGCGCTGTGGGTGGCGGGCAGGCTGCATCCCGGCAGGAAGATCGCGGCTTCGTCCCAGGCGCACTACACCCACAAGCGCATTTCAGGCGTGCTGCAACTGCCGTTCGCGGAGGTGGAGTGCGACGCCCGCGGGCGCCTTGATCCAAACGCCCTCGAAGACTTGTTGCGCCAGGGCGATGTGGCCTGCGTGGTCGCCACCGCGGGGGCCACCGCCATCGGCGCGGTCGACCCGCTCCCGGAAATCCTCGAATTGCGCCGCCGGTATTCCTTCCGGCTGCACGTCGACGCGGCTTACGGCGGATATTTCACGCTCGCCGACAATCTGGACGCTGAAACGCGCGCCGCGTACGACCGGCTGGGCGAGGCCGATTCCATCGTGATCGACCCGCATAAACACGGATTGCAGCCCTACGGATGCGGAGCGGTGATTTTTCACGATCCGGCGGTGGGAACGCTCTACAAGCACGAGTCGCCGTACACCTACTTCACCTCTCACGAGATGCACCTTGGTGAGATCAGCCTGGAATGTTCCCGTCCGGGAGCGGCCGCGGCGGCGTTGTGGGCCACACAGAGGCTCCTGCCTCTGACGCGCGGCGGCGAATTCGCGCACGGACTTTCCGCGTGCCGCCGCGCGGCTCTCGCACTCTTCGATAAGTTGTCCCACGATGAAGAAACTCTCACCGCGTTCGAGCCGCAATTGGACATCGTCGTCTGGGCGCCGAAAGCCGAAAGCGTGGCCCAGGTTTCCAGGAAATCGCAGGAGGTTTTTGAACGAGCCGCCCGGAACGGCCTGCATCTGGCCGTGGCACACCTTCCCGCAAAGTTCTTCACTGCGAGGTACCCGCAGTTGAAGGTGGAACGACAGGAAATCACCTGTCTTCGCAGCGTTCTGATGAAACCTGAACACCAGCAGTGGGTAGACCACATCTGGGAATTGATTCAAAAGTCGCGGGATTAACCTGGTCCCCGATAGAATCTTCGAAATTAACCAAATTTTCCCTAGAACGCTGGAGTTTTGGCTCCGATGTGTCCAGAAGAGATGGCAGCACTCACACTCTACGCCTGCACCTGCCGGCTGCCGTCTCGCCAGGGACCAAATTCCCGTGCCGGATCTTCGCCCGAGTGAGAGAGACTTGTTGGCGCACCGCTCGGTGGCCATCAGCCGTCTGTCGAAACTGCCTCCGTTTCACCCCACGGCGCTACAACTGCTTGCCGTTTCGAGCGAAAGCGAAGCCGCGGTGGGCGACTATGAAAAAGCATTCCAGGCGGACCCGGCGCTCGCCTCCCATCTGCTGATGGTCGCCAATTCCCCCATCTACGGTTTTCAAAACCGCGTCGATTCCATCCGCCACGCCATAGCCTTGATGGGCCTGGAAGGCGTTCGTTCGCTTTCCTTCACGATTGGAATGGGTTGCTATGTTCGCGGGGGCGCCACCGCCGCGGCGGTGCGATCCGTCTGGAACCACAGCCTGGCGACGGCCATCATTTGCGAAGCCATCGGCGCCGAGATGGGAAACCATCTGCCGTTTCTGTATACCGCCGGTCTGCTCCACGATGTCGGTCGCCTCGGCCTGATCAGCCTCGAGGGGGAGCGCTATTCCGAAGTGCTCTCGCGGAGGTATTTCGATGTGGAGGAATCGCTGCTGCTCGAAGACCTGCTCTTCGGATGCAGTCATGACGACGCCGGAGCTTTCCTGGCTCGGTCCTGGGGCTTCCCCCGGCGGCTGAGCGACAGCATCCGCTATCATCACGGCGCCGCCACGATGGATGGCGACGAAGACGATCTTCTGCGGCAGATCGTGCGCCTCTCGTGCCACACCGCGCACGGCCTGGGTCTGGGCGAAATTGCCTGCGCCAATAGCACGCTCTCCGGCGTGGACGACAACCTTGCCAGGCGCATTCAGAATGCCCCGTCGCTCAAACCCGAACGGCTGGTGGCGCGGTACGAGCGCATCGTCGATTCCCTGGTCAACACCGGCTCCAATCCGGAAGCCGCCGCCGAGCGGATGTACGACAGGCTGCGGCGCATCTCGTAAGGCATTATTAAAGTACCGCATCCTCCATTACAATTTTCGAGTTTTTTGACCCGGGCAGGACTGTTCAAAAAGATCCGAACCGCCGATCATTACAAGAAGAGATGGCGAGAACGGACATCATTCATGGCGACCGCCGGAGCGATCGGCGTTACCACGTCGAGATTCCCCTGCGGTATTCCTATAGTCAAAAAGGTATTGCTTACTTGGGTTCGGGAACGGTGGCCGACCTCAGCCGGAGCGGCGTCCGCTTCATGACCGACTCGCCGCCGCCGGACGGGGCGAAGATTGAACTGCGGTTAGCATGGCCGTTCCTGCTCCAGAACGTGTGCCCGCTGGAACTCGTTCTTCGCGGCAAGGTCTTCGGGACTGATCCACGGGGAACCGTGGCGACCCTTCACCACTACGAATTTCGTACTTGCGGAGCGCGGTCGTTCGATCAGCCCAACGCCAGGGCTGAAGTCTGCAGCATCATGGCATGAGCCGGTAAACTGGAGAACGTGGGTAAACCGGGTAATCCGGATCTCCAAAGGTCAGGCCGGTTGCGCCGCTGCAGCAGGCATCTCTCGGCCCCCGATAATCCCTCGACCCGAACAGTTCCCGACCGCCGTTCGACGTGAAAAACCGCCGTGGCGCCGAATTCGGCGGCGACCGCAGGCAGTGTCCAACCGGCCGATTCCAGCAGGCGCATTCCGCCCTGGCGGTCGATGGCAATTACGATATCCTGATCGGAGTCGCCTTCGGCGGCCGTGTTCAAGATGTCCTCTGCCTGCTGAACAAACGCGCCCACGAGAGGCTTATCGGCGGCGCGGGACGGTTTTTCGGGGAAATCTCAATAATGCAGAAAAGTGGACGCGATATTACTTGAGTGGCAGAATCGAGAATCAGCAACTGATTTATTTTTGCTGAATTGCGGGAATAAAATTAAGTATCTGTTTAACGTAGTCCTGGGTCTCCGGAATCTGCGGAATTCCGTCTACAGCATCCACCCGCGACGGTCCCGCGTTATACGCTCCTAAAGCTTTGCCAAGATCTCCGTTATATCGATTCAACAATTGCTTTAGTAATTTCGCTCCACCATCCACATTTTGAGCCGGATCGAACGGATCGGCCACACCAAATTGCCAGGCCGTCGCCGGCATTAGCTGCATCAGCCCCTGGGCTCCCTTCGAAGAGACGGCGCAGGGCTTGAATGCCGATTCCTGGCGGATGACGCCGCGCAGCAGATCGCGGTCGAGGCTCTCCCGATTGGCCGCCGTCGTCACCAGGGATTCCACCTGGGCATCCGGCAGGGGGTCGCAATTGGCCATGGCCACGGGAACTACTGGCGATGTCGTTGTCGCTGCCGGGTTTGCCGGCGCCGCCGCCGTCGCCCCCATCGTCGCCGGCCGGGACAGTTGGAAGAAACCGTCCCCGACACGCTCGTGAGGCACCTGTTGCTGAATCGATACCTGCTGTAATTCTATAGATCTACGCATCGAATCTGAAGTAGATGTTTGAGTAGTCTGCGGATCCTGGGACGGCTTCGGTTGCGCTTGCCCGATGAAAACCGGGGCGCAGATTAGCAGCAATAAGAGATGGGATTGTAATTTCATAGAAACTTTCGAAAGCCCGGGAGGCCTGGCCGATGTGATGGGAGAACGGCAGCATAACCGCTGCTCGCCATAGACCGTCCCATGGGCATCGGACCTCTAAACCGCGTCAGCATGAGCGCTGCAGACGTTCCCCCAACCGGAACCAACGACCTGGCACTGCAATATCGCGAAGTGGTTTCGGCGATTCGTGGATTAAACGGATCGGAATTGCTCGGGAACCGCAGAGAACTGCGGCATAGACGCCTGGCGAATGGACGCGTAGTGGTGGAATTGGTGGACCGGGAGACCGGCGAAGTTTTGGGCGAACTGCCTCCCGGCGAAGTGGTGAAAATGGCGGAGCAATTGCACCGCGAATAGGGGAGAAGACTCGAATGACCGATATGTGGCGAGATGCCTACCTGCAAAACCGCGTGATGTCCGCGGACCCGGTCGAACTGATCTGCATACTGTATGAGCGCGCCATCGACCTGGTTGCGGAAGCCCGCACGGGTCTGGCGAACGGCGACGTCCTCGCCCGTTCGAAGGCCATCTCCAAGCTCGTGGAAATCCTCAGCGAACTGGAGGGGTCGCTCAACCACCAGGCCGGCGGCAAGATCAGCCAGAATCTCGAGCGCCTCTACCGTCACATGCGAACCCGCCTGATGACCGCCAACCTCAAACAGCAGGAACAGCCGTTGATCGAAGTCGAATCGCTGCTGAAAACGCTCGGCCAGGCTTGGCAGGGAATTCGGTCCAAAACCGCCCAAAACCCGTCCGGACAGCCCGCCGCCGCGGGGCAAGCCGCCGGGAATCCATGGGGTGGAACGGAGCCCGAGAACCTTGCCGGCAATGCCGGCGACGGCTGGAGCGCCTGACCGGTTTCTCCGCATGGGATCAGGATTCCGGCGGTTTCGTCAGGCCCTGCGATACCAGGTTGGCCAACCCGAGACCGCCCGAAGTCGCCATCGCCTGCGCAAAAATCTCCTGCCCGTACTCCATCGCCGATGAAGCCGACTCGTCGCCGCCGGTGCCCAGCCATCCGCCTTCGGAATCCCGCATCGATTTCATCATTTGCGCGATCAGCAGAGCCTCGAACTGCTTGGCGGCGTTCTTGATCTTTTCGGGATCGTCTTTGGGCTTGGCCGCCGATCCCGGGACAGTCAGATTGATCGCATTCAAGGAAGAAGCCATTCAGATCACCTTCAGCTCGGCTTCCAGCGCGCCGGCGTCTTTCAAATTCTGCAGAATCGAAATGATGTCGCGCGGCGTCGAGCCGATCGCCGTCAACGCCCGGACCAGTTCCTCCACGGTGGCGCCCTGCCGCAACACGACGTTGCGCGCCGGCTCCTGCTTGGCGTTCACGGTGCTCTGTTGGGTCACCTGCGTGGTGCCGCCGGTCGAGAGTGGATTGGGCTGCGAAACGTTGGTGACGGTCTGAATCTCCACGTTGAGGTTTCCCTGCATGATGGCCACCGGAGCGATTTGCACATCCTTCCCCATGATGATGGTGCCCGTCCGCTCGTTGACCACGATGGCCGCCGTCCGGTCCGTTTCCACCGTCAGCCCTTCCATTTCCGCGACGAATTCGGTGCTGCGTTTCTGATACTGCTCGGGCAGCGTAACCGTAACCAGGCCGGCGTTATCGGCATGCGCCACCTGTCCAAAATGTTTGTTGAGCGCTTCGACAACGCGCGTCGCAGTGGCGAAATCGGCGCGTTCCAGTTGCAGCCGGACCTGGCCGGCGACGTTGAGGGAAGGCGCGCTGCGCTCGATAATGGCCCCGTTGGGAATGCGGCCGACGGTGGGGTGGTTCTGTGATGTGCCGGTTCCGTTGGCGGAGACTGTAAATCCGCCCAGCACCATCGGACCCTGCGCCACCGCGTAGGTCTGCCCGTCGGCGGCATGCAGGTTGGTCATCAGCAGGACGCCGCCTTGCAAACTCGGCGCGTCGCCAATGGCGGAAATCGTAACATCGATGTGCGCTCCGGCTTGCCCGTACGGCGGCAGCGTGGCTGTGACCATCACCGCCGCGGTGTTCTTCACCTGGATTATCGTGGGATTGATCGTCAGGCCCATGCGTTCCAGCAGGTTGGTAAGACTCTGCGCGGAGAACATGGTCTGGCGCCGGTCGCCCGTGCCCGCCAGGCCGACCACCAGCCCGTATCCCATGAGCAGGTTGTCGCGGACCCCCTCGATGGTCACCAGTTCCTTGAGGCGAGTCTGGCCGGCCGCCGGCAAACCGGGCGCCGGCAGCCCGCAAACGAGAATCGCAATCAGAGCTCTGCGCATATGCGGACCTCAGAATGGCAACAGGCCGAGCAGAATCCGATACAGAATGTTGGGCCGGTGAACGGCGTCGTTAATCACGCCTTTGCCGTCGATCTTGATTTCCATCTGCGCGATCTGGTTCGAGCTGATGATGTTGCCGGTGGTCAGGTCGGCCGGGCGGATGACCCCGCGAACCGTCACCGTCTGATGCTCGGAATTCACCATTACTTCTTTGGTGCCTTCCAGCACGAGATAGCCGTTGGGAAGAACGTGGGTGACACGCGCGCTCAGCGTCGCCGTAATGGTGGCGCCGCGGCTGGTCGTGCCCTGGCCGTTCAGCGATTGATTGCTGTTCAGGTTCAGAAGATTCTGCGCGGCGCCCCCGGGACTTTTCGGTCCCGCCAAAGCCGAAATCTGGCTGGATGCCGCCGTTGCCCGCGACGTCTTGGTGACGCCCGTGGCGACGGCCGACGCCTGCTCGTCCACGACCACCGTGACCAGGTCGTCCACCTGCGCGGCGCGCACGTCCGACCCCAGTTCGCCGAACCGCGATGATGGAGCCCACAGCGATCCGGGAGAGGGCTGCGTCGGCGCCACCGGTTGTTTCAGCGCCTCCTGCAGGTACTTGTCGAGCGCGCTGGGCTCGGGACCTTTCTTCTTCTTTGAGGTGTCCGCCGCGGGCGCGGCCGCCACCATCGCCAACAGAGCCAGAACTGTCAGAGCCGATTTCGCAAACATATCAATTAATCCTTGAGATCCGGCGCGCTATCTCCCGCTTGCACAACAGCCTTGTCCTTTCCGTTAACACGCGCGCGAAAGACTCGATTGCTGGACGGATTTCTCACCGAGATCATTTCGCCGGAATTGCCGTCGCTTTCGGCTTTCGCCGTGAACTGGAGACGGGCCGCGCCGCTGAAGACCTCGATTTCGACCGAATCTCCGCGGTTGACTTCCTTTTGTCCCGTCAACAGGTCGGCCACGATCTCCGTGCCGGCCGTCACCGGATGGCGCAGGGCACTGCCTGCGATTCGCTCGATCGATAAGTTCTCGGCCGCCGATGGGAAGCACTCGGCTGCGGTTTCCCGGAGCTGGGAGGCCGTGATCGGCTGCCCGGCCCGGAGGTTCTCGGCCGCCGCCACACGCTTGCATGGAACGGAAATCCGTACCCGCGCCCAGACCGGAAAACGATGCCCGTCGCCATAAATGACGTCGCCGCGCCACAACACCGGAGACCGCGAATCGCGTCCGGCCGGTGTGCCCAGCCGTTCCCGCGGAAAATCCAGCTTCCCGGAAGGAACCGGCGAGAGCAGCATGTCCGCGATTTCTAGGCGCGCTTCCGGCAGGGCCAGCGATTGCCGCATGGCATCCGCCACGCGCGCGCGGTCAAGCGGCTCGACCCGCCATTCGAAACAGATGTCCTGCGGATCGTCGAGAGCGATGGAGTAACGGCGGGCGATGCTCAGGAGTTCGGCCGAATGGAAGATGCGCTTGGAACCAGGCGGGGGAACCTGGGCCAGGAGAGCGTCGGAAGGAAGATTGGCAAATGCCGGAATAGCGGCGGCCAGGTCTTTGCCGAGCACCTGGTCCGCCGCAATCGGTTGACAAGCCTGCATCTGTGCGGGAGCGAATCGCGCGAGCAGGCTAAAGAGAAGAATCAGCCGCGCCATGTGGGCCGGGTTGGAAACCTGCGGGGGGTTTCCAACCCGCCAGGGCCTGTGCGTGCCAGCGCGGGTTGCCAACCCGCCGCGGATTATCCATCCGCCCCGCAACTGCGCCCGCGATGTCATTGCTTCAGGTTGTTCACCTGCTGGTACATATCGTCGGCGGCCTTCACCACCTTGGAATTGGCCTCATAGGCCCGCTGCGCGGCGATCAGGTTGATAAACTCCTCGACGATGCTCACATTGGATTGTTCGGTGTAGCCCTGCAGCAGCGAACCCATACCTTCCTGTCCGCCGGGAAGCGCCACCGTCGGATCGCCCGAGGCATCCGTGGGTTGATAGAGATTCTTGCCGATGCTGTTGAGCCCGGCCGGATTCTGGAATCCGGCAATCTGGATCTGCCCGGCTTGCTGCGCCGAAGTCTGGCCCGGCAGCATGTAGCTCACCGTGCCGTCATTGGCAATCGTCACCGACTGCGCGTTGGGCGGGATGGTGATGGCCGGTTGCAAGGCGTCGCCGCTCGAATCCACGATCTGCCCGTTCTTGTCGAGCTGGAAGGAGCCGTCGCGGGTGTAGGCCAGTTGTCCGCTGGGCAACATCACCTGGAAGAATCCGTTGCCCTGAATCACGATGTCCAGCGGATTGCCGGTTTGCGTGAAGTTGCCTTCGCTGAAGATGATTTCGTTGGAGGCCGCGCGCGTCCCCAGACCCAGCTGCAGCCCGGTCGGGACCGTGGTCTGCTGGCCGGATGCGGCTCCCGGCTGAACCATGCTCTGATACAGCAGGTCCTGGAATTGCGCCCGCCGCATTTTGTAGCCGGTGGTGTTGGCGTTGGCGAGATTGTTGGCGATGTTGTCGACGTTGAGCTGCTGGGCATTCATGCCGCTGGCAGCGCTGTAGAGTGCGCGAATCATGCCTTAATTGCTCCCTGGGCTTCCGCCTGCACGTTAGTCACTTCGTTCTGGATCATTGTCTGCACCATCGACAGCGAGTAGCCATGGCTGAAAAAGCCGGCCACCAGGCCGGCATTGATCATGCTGCCGTCGGCCAGTTGGATCATTTCGTTGTCGACATTCTGCGAGAAAGGATTGGCCGGCGTGTTGGCCATGTTGTTGACCGGGACCACGGTGCCGCCCACCATCTGGGCCACCATGTCCGCGGTTTGCTCGGTGGCGAAGTACTGCGGATTGAGATTGAAATCACCCGTGGGGCCGGTGCCGCCCGCGCTCGCGATCCAGGGGGAAGCGCCGAAAACCGTCTGCGCCGTCACCACCGCGTTGGGATCGGATGTGGAAACTCCCGGGATGACCACCGCCGGGGCCGAATTGCTGCTGGCGGCGGAGGCCGCATCGCTGCTGGAAGCCGCCGTCGAAGAGGTCGAAGAGGTGTTGGCCGATGTCGCATCGAGGCTGTCCGCGGTTATTCCGGGGGGCAGGTTCACGTTGTTGGGACCGTAATCCCACCCCACCACCGTGGGGTCGTTGGAATCCAGGTTCTCGATGAACAGCTCACCGAACGGCGAATTGACCTCGCTGATATTCGACGTTGTGGAGGATGTCGCAGACGAAGCGGCATCCGCCGTGGTGGCGCTGCTGACGTTACTGATCATGATTGCTCCTGTCTCGCTCCGGTTACGACCCGACGCGAGCTACTTCCTGAATCGTTTTGGTATCCATCTCACTCGAGATACCCACTGCCTTCTGCAGCATTTCAAACTGGCGCATGACGCCCACCAGGTGCATGGCGGCTTCCGCCACCGGGACGTTGGAGTTCTCCAGCTTGCCCTGCTGAACTTCCACGTTCTTGGCGGCCACGGGAACATTCTTCTTGGGATCGGTATTTTGAAAGTTGGCGTCGCCGATTTTGTTCAGAGCCTGCAGATTGGGAAACTGGACTACCTGAAGCTGTCCCAGAGATTGATTGTCCTGGGTGACCGTGCCATCGAGGCCGATCGTGAACGGCTGATTGGGGGCAATCTTGACCACCTTGCCCAGAGTATTCAGCAGCGGATACCCGTCGCCGGTCGCCAGCGTGCCGTTGGCCAGAGTCTGCAGATTTCCGTTGCGCGTATAAAGAGGTCCGTTGGGGCCTTGGGCCACCAGGAAGCCGCTGCCGGAAAGCGCCAGATCGGTCGGATTCGCGGTCACCTGGAGCATGCCCTGCGAAAAATCGGTCCACTGGCGCTGCACCATGGGCAGCGTTTCATCACCGGTGGCTTCCGGCGAGCGGTAGAGGCCGTAGTATTCGGCGTCGCGTTTGAATCCGGCGGTCCCGGTATTGGCCAGATTGTTGGCCAACAGGTCCAGCGACTGTATGCGGGAGCGAAGTCCGCTGGCGGCGGCAATGGACAACGGGTCCATAAAGTCTGCGGATGGCGAATGCAAGTTCGTGGCCTAAGATCGCGCGCGAAAAAAAATGTTCAAAACATTCGCGTGCGCTGCCGATGTGTCCCGATGAAGGCGGAACACGTTCGTCAATTGTTTGACGAACCCCCGGGGTAGTCAAAAGCCTAACACCGTCCGCCGCAACTTATCCGCTTGAAAATTATGACCGCCTGAATTGGCTTTCCATCTGCACTTTCGCCCCGCGTGACGATTGATTCGGCTGCTGCTCTCGCTGCTCCGGCTGTCCCTCCTCCGGCCTCTTCGCAAACATCGTCCACATCCGCCAGATCGAGTTTCGCAGAGGAATTGAACAACGCGGGGTCCTCGCACCCCGATGATTCGGACGAACCTCAGCGCACCCCATCTCAAAATCAAACCGCCGACGACGGAGTGCCGGCGCTGATTCGCGGACTCGGACAGAAAAACGGCCGCCAGGGCATGGCGGCTCTCCCTTATACCCTGCCACAACTGCCGCCGGCGATTCCCCAGAAGAAAGCCGCGGCGCTCCCCGGCCGCAAGTCCAGCTCCACTCCGCAAAAAGACTCCGTATCCGATCCATCGAACCCGTCCTCGGGAAATCCCAACCTCAACGCGGTGGCGCCGGTTGCAGTCCCGGTCGAGCAGTTGCTGCCGCTGCCCCTGCATTTCGATTTTGCCCAGGCCGAGCCGGCGGTGAACGGCAAGTCCGCCCCTGCCGACGACCATAGCGCCGGCGGCGCACCGGAAGCGCCCAAACAGAACGATGCCTCCTCACGCCCCACGGGCAACGGAACCGGGCCCGCGGTAGCAAAACCCGAAATTGCGTTTGCCGCCCGCGTCCAGCCGGCATCGGCGCCGGCCGCGACCGCCAATAACACGGCCAATTCGCACACCGCTCCCGAGCCGCAGGCCGCGACCGCATCTCCCGCCGCATCCCGCCGGTCGTCGGCTGCCGACGCCGCGGCCGATGCCGCAGCCGCCGCCAAACCCGCCGATCCGGCGCCCGCCGCGGCTCCGAACATGGCGGCCGCCTACACTCCCAACGTCCGAACCGCCGAGCCGGCCGCATCTTCACCAGCGGTGTCATCGCCCGCCGCGGCCCCGGTTCAGGCCGCCGCCCAAGCCGCTCCGGCCGCGCACCCCGCGCCGGTACAATCTCCGGCGCCTCTCAAGGACATCTCTCTCAATCTGACGCAGCCGGGCGCGGAGAAAGTGGAAGTCCGCGTCGTGCAGCAGGGCGGGGAAGTGCGTGTCGCCGTGCGCACGGCCGACCCCGATCTCACCAACGGTCTGCGCCAGGGCGTTCACGAACTGGCCGGCAGGCTCGAAGATAACGGATATCGCGCCGAAACCTGGCGCCCCGCGGCCACCGCTTCGATCTCTTCCGGCACGATTTCCCAATCGCAGGAATCCCACAGCGCCTCATCTCAATCGCAATCCGGCAATTCCGACGGGCGCCAGAATGGGCCGCAGCAGGACGGCGGCCAGCGTAATCAGAATCCATCCAATCGTCCCCGCTGGGTGGAAGAGATGGAAAACAGCGTCAATTCGGCCGGGGAACCGACAGGAGACAGCAATGGCATCGGCAGTTAACGGCGTAGGCTCTTCGAACGATACGTCCAGCCAGAATTCCACCGGCCTGGGCGCGGCCCCGTCAGAAGACGAATTCCTTCAGTTACTGGTCGCGCAGCTTCAGAACCAGGACCCCATGAACCCTACCGACAGCACGCAGTTTGTGTCCGAACTGGCGCAGTTCAGCGAGCTGGACCAGGTGATGGCGATTCGCAGCGATATCGAGTCCTATCACTCCCAGGCCACGACCGCCGCTTCCACCACCACCGACAGTTCCACCAGCGGTACGTCCGGCACGGACAACAGCAACAACTCGGGCAATACGAGCAACACCAACGGCACCAACAATTCGACCGCGAACTAGATATAGGAGATTAAATGTTCCCCGCATTTTCTACCGCGCTTTCCGCTTTGAATGCAGATTCGGCAGCCATCGATGTCACCGGCAATAATCTCGCGAACCTCAATACCACCGGCTTCAAGTCGAGCCAGGTCGAGTTTTCGGAGCTGATGTCGCAGTCCCTTGGTGTGGGCACCAACCCCGGACAGGTCGGGCTGGGCGTGGGTCAGATTCAGACCGCCGCCATGTATACCCAGGGCGCCATCACGACCACCAACGCTCCGCTGGACGTCGCCATTCAGGGAAACGGCTTCTTCGTGGTCAATGATCCCAGCACCAACCAGCAGCTCTACACGCGCGACGGCATCTTCCAGGTGGATTCCAGCGGCGACCTGCAAACCGCCACCGGCCAGTACGTCCAGGGATGGAACGAAGTCAACGGCGTGGTGAACACCAACGGCCCGGTGGGCAATATCCACCTGCCGCTGGGTGCGACCATTCCGGCCACGCCCACCGCCAATATGAGCATGGAGATCAATCTGAACGCCGAGGCCACCACCGGCTCCACGCAGGGAACGTTCTCCGCGCCCATTCAGGTCTACGATTCGCTGGGCGCGGCTCACACCCTGACGGTGACGTTCACCCAGACGGCCGCCAATACCTGGAGCTATAGCGTGACCATCCCGGCGACGGACGTGACCGGCACCGGAACGCCGGCCCCCCTGGCCACCGGCACGCTCAATTTCGATTCCTCCGGCAATCTCACCAGTCCCAAGGCAGGCGCCCCCGTGGCGGTGAAGATCACCGGGCTCGCCGACGGCGCCGCCGACCAGACCATCAATTGGAATCTGTTCGACGGCAGCGGGAACGCGCTGGTCTCGCAATTCGCGCAGGCCTCCGCCCTCTCCAGCCCGCAGCAGGACGGCGCCGCCGCCGGGCAGATCACCAACGTCTCGCTGCAGAATGGCGGCACCATCGTGGCCACCTATTCCAACGGCAAGCAGGCCACCGTTGGACAACTGGCGATCGCCTCCATCGGCAACCCGGAAACCCTGATTTCGCTGGGCGACAACAACCTGCAGCCGTCCGCCACCACCGCCCAGGCCGCTATCGGAGCCGCCAATACCGGCGGCCGCGGCCAGGTTCTGGCCGGATCGCTGGAATCGTCCACCTCCGACATGGCCACCGAGTTCACCAATCTTCTGACCTACGAACGCAGCTACCAGGCCGCCAGCCGCGTGATCACCACCAGCGACCAGTTGCTCCAGGAGACGGTGAACCTGATCCATCCGTAACGCGGGAAGCATGGAGAGTGTTCAACAAATCCTGGCGGTGTTGTTCGTGCTCGGCCTCTTGGGCGGTACGCTGCTCTGGCTGCGCAGCAAGGGCATGGTCCGCTTTACCGGCGGCGGCCTGCGGCGCTCCGGCGGACGGCGGATGCAATCGATCGAGCGCCTGCCGCTGACGCCGCAGCACTCGCTGCATCTCGTCAGCGTGTCGGGCCGGATTCTGCTGATCGCGGTCTCGCCCGGCGGCTGCACCGTCCTCGACGGCAGCCAGTGGGATGCGGCCGCGGTAGCGGCGCCCAACGCCGACGCCGGAGCCGCGCGATGAAACGGGCCGCGCTGCTCTTCGGATTACTGGCCACACCCATTTTCGGCGCGGCGGCGGGAACTCCCATCGCCGGCCTGGATTTCTCCAAGGGCGGGGAATCGCTGAGCGTGCCTATGCAGATCGTCATTCTGCTGACCCTGCTCACGCTCCTCCCGGCCGTGATCATGTCGATCACGCCCTTTCTGCGCATCACCATCGTTCTACATTTTCTGCGCCAGGCCCTGGGAACGCAGACCGCGCCCTCCAACCAGGTCCTGGTGGGCATCGCGCTGTTCCTGACCATTCTCATCATCTCGCCGGTCGCCACCGACATGTACCACCAGGGTTGGGAGCCGATGCAGGCCAATCAACTGACCCCATCGCAGGCCTTCGACGCCGGAACCAAGCCGCTCAAGGTGTTCCTCGCGAAGTTTGCCCGCGAGAAGGACGTCAAGCTGTTCATCGACATCACCCACTCGCCGGCGCCGCGCACCGCCGCCGACCTGGATTTGAAAATCCTCGTTCCGGCGTACATCCTCTCGGAATTGAAGGCCGGGTTTCAGATCGGCGCCGTGTTGTTCCTGCCGTTTCTCATCATCGACCTGGTAGTAGCCTCGGTCACGCTCTCGGTCGGCATGATCCAGCTTCCGCCGGTAATGATCTCCGCGCCCTTCAAGATTCTTCTCTTCGTGCTGGCCGACGGCTGGAACCTGGTGATCGGCTCGCTCATGAAAGGTTTTTATACATGACCCCCGAATTTGCGATTCAAATCGTGCGCCACGCGCTGATGACGGCGTTCTGGCTGGCGGCTCCGCTGCTGGCCGTGGGCTTCATCGTCGGCCTGGCGATGAGTCTCCTGCAAATTCTGACGTCGATTCAGGATTCGGCGTTCTCCGCCGTGCCCCGCCTGCTGGCTTTCCTCACCGCGTTCATCATTGCCATGCCGTGGATGCTGAACAAGCTGACTTCCTACGCGGTGCTGATCCTGGGCGACCTGAGCCGCTATGGGCGGTAGCCTCGTTCTATCTGTTTCCACCCTCCTCGGATTCCTGTTGACGCTGGTACGCATCTCCGGCGTCTTCATTTTCCTTCCCATTCCAGGCAGCACCGCCATCGTCAACCCGGCGCGCGTGATGTTTGCGCTGGCGCTGACCGTGGCCCTGTTTCCCCTCTGGCCGAACGTGCCCGGGAATCCCTCCGCGGGCCTGTTCCTCATGTGGATCGTGATGGAAGCCGCGCTGGGGACCGGCATCGGCCTGGCCGTGGCCTTTATGCTGGAGGCTCTTTCCCTTGGCGCGCAGGTCATGGGAATGCAGGCGGGCTACGGCTTCGCCTCCATGGTGGACCCCAACACGCAGGCCGATTCCAGCATTCTGGTGATCTTCGCGCAACTGATCTCGGGCCTGCTGTTCTTCGCCACCGGGCTCGACCGGGACGTGCTCCACGTGTTCGCCCGCAGCCTGCAGACCTGTCCGGCGGGCAGCTTCATGCTGGGACGCGGCGCGGCCGACCAATTGCTCGCCATGGGATCGACGATGTTCTCGACGGCGCTGCGGCTGGCGCTTCCGATGATGGCCGTCCTGGTGATGATCGACATTTCGCTGGCGCTCCTGGGCCGCGTGAACGCGCAACTGCAGCTTTTACATCTGGCCTTTCCGTTGAAGATGATGGTCGGGCTGGCGATGTTCGGGTGGATCGCGCTCATGCTCCCCGCGCTTTTCCGGATTACGGCATCGGGCGCCTTGGAGGCGGCCCAGCGGCTGATCGCGAAATGACGCGGCAGGCCTAAACCTCGATGGCGGACAGCGGCCAAAAGACCGAACAACCGACACAGCGCCGCCTGAAAAAGGCGCGCGAGGAAGGGCAGTTCCCAACCGCTCGCGTCTTCGTCAGCGCCATACAATTTCTGGCCTTTGTGGCGCTCATCCACTTCTGGGGCCTGAACTGGATCCTCGACATCCGCGGCTGCATGTCGCGGCTCTTCGAACATGCCCTGAATCCGCGGCTGGGGCCGCAGGAAATCATCACCCTCAGCCTCGACCTGCTGCGGCACACGCTGACGCCGCTGGCCGTTTTGGGCGCGACCATGGTCGGCATCACCATCGCCATGCAGTTCGTGGTGACACGCATGGGAATCAGCCTCAAGAAGCTGACGCCGGATATCCAGCGGCTGAGTCCGCTGGCCAAGCTGCGGCAGCTTCCGCGGCAGAATCTGCCCAGCCTGCTGCAGGCGGTGATCATGCTGCCGGTGTTCGGGCTGGCAGTGTACTACGTGGTGGCGGACAATCTCCAAAGTTACCTGGCGTTGCCCATGCGCGCGGTTCCGGCCGGCGCATCGATGGTGGCGGGCGGCGTCCAGACGCTCTTATGGAAGGCTTCGTTTGTCTTTGTGGTTTTCGGCGCGGTGGATCTGATCCGGCAGAAGCAGCGCTACCAGAAAGACCTCAAGATGAGCAAGCAGGAAATTCGAGAAGAGGTTAAGGAAACCGACGGCAACCCCATCATGAAAGGCCGGATACGCCGCCTGCGCCGCGACATGGCGCGGCGTCGCATGATGCACGAGGTTCCGAAGGCGACGGCCGTCATCGTGAACCCGACGCACTACGCGATAGCGCTGAAATACGAGATGGGTTCCGTCGGCGCGCCGCGCGTGGTGGCCAAGGGCAAGAACTACCTCGCGCTGCGCATCCGCCAGCGAGCCGTCGAGAACCAGGTGCCGCTGATCGAGAATCCGCCGCTGGCGCAGGCGTTGTATAAGTCGGTGGACATCGGCCAGGAGATTCCGGCGCAGTTCTACAAGGCGGT
>Ga0335078_10001829_pt1 | contig 32170 bp, 25 predicted proteins | sample Lox_Sample_32_FD_206711 | JGI IMG/M metagenome (GOLD analysis project Ga0335078, IMG submission 206711) | Soil microbial communities from Loxahatchee National Wildlife Refuge, Florida, United States - Lox_Sample_3.2 | ecosystem: Environmental > Terrestrial > Soil > Wetlands | place: USA... | reverse complement strand
AGACGCGCAGGCCGGCGCGAAAAATACGCTCCGTGGCGGCTCATCGACCTCAAACATAAGGCATTACTAATCCGAGCGCCATGGAAATCGAGTTAAAGGTATACAGTTTATAACACAGTAGTATTAGCTCCTCGCGGCAAAAGCCCGAGTCGCCGCGCAGCACCATGCGCACCTTCGGCCACTGGGCGCGCAACTGGGCCACGATGCGCTTTATCTCATCGAGCGCACCGGCCGCGCCATCGATGTTAGCCGGCCTGAGCCGCGCGCATAATAGTTGATCGCCGGCTAAGATACATAACGGCAAGTAGCAGTAACTGTCGTAGTAACCATGAACAAACCGTTCCGGCTGATGGCCGTAGAGCGGGATATCGGTGGCATCCAGATCGAGCACGATCTGGTCTGGCGGCGGCGCGTGCGACGCGACGAACACGTCAAGGAACAGCGCGTCGATCTTCTCCGCAGAGTAGTCGATCTTGTGGTAGGCTTGCTGCCGTCCGGAAGTTCCAGCCGGTTCAAGGTGCTCTTGCCGGCCAACGGCTCGGCCAGTTTCCGCTTGCCGCTGAGCACCGCCATCCGCGGATCGTGGCGCAATTGCTCGTGATCGCAAACGTCCTCGTAGCCCAGCGCCAGCCCGTAGATGCGCTGCGAGAGCATCTCGCCAAGCTGGTGTTGAACAAACAGCGGCGACCCCTGGTCGGTGAAACAAGCTGCCACCCGGTCCAGCAAATAAATCTTGCGATCCGTCTGCCGCAACAAAAGCGCCCCGCCGTCGCTCGATACCTGCCCGGCCGTGAAACTGGACTCCATGCGGCCCGAAAAATGGGCTGCAAACGAGAAGACTTCTTGATTACACTCTGTCATGTGAAAGACCGCCTCCACGCGGCGAAAACTACGCCTCAACAACGTAGTTATGCCACAGAAAAGACGGCCCTTGCTTCCTAAGCCCCTATTTTGGCTTTTAAACTCTCCCCCACAACTGTCGGCGTGTGAGATATGCGGGCGAGTGCGGTGTTGTTGACCATAATCTATCCAACGGTGTGGCTCTGCCTGTTGCGTGAGAGAGCAGGCGCGGTCAGCCTGCTTATGACTTGCTGCGCACTTTGGGGAACGCTCAACATCCTCTGGTGAGGTGCGGTGAGGTCGCGCTTCAGGGCGTGCTCCCGCGAGACGACGTTACGATGAGCGCAATTGGCTGAGTTGATCGATGCAATCGAGTTCGAGCGCCACCATGCGCGCGGTCTGGGGCGTGTACCGGCACGGGTGCGCGAACCGGCATGGCACCTATGGGTAACGTATAGGAAAGACCCGTATACGATCTATCATAAGACCGGAGGCTTGGGCTGGGAATGGCGTTGGGAATCGCAGAATGCAGGCACGGCGGACGATTCTCTCTTGGACTTCACGACTGCACCAAATAGCCTTCTTGCGCAGCCGGCATCGATGGCTAATCCCGCAGCACGAGCCGCTGCAGCAGCGGCGAAAGGTACTGCTCCCGTGTCCCCAGCGCCATCTTTGTACCCGGAGCCGATGCCACGCACAGAGATTCCGGGGGCGGCACGGGAGATAATTCGCGGAATCCGACTCACCTCCTTTTTTCGCCATTTTTCTTCTTCTCAGGCGATGGCCTGGAATCGGCAGAGAAAAACCGTAGTGAAATATCTTCTGCCTTACCTTATGCTTCATGATTGGAATCCCGGCTCTGCGACACTGAATACAAATGAATAGCCTCCTCGCCGGACTTGAAGCCGAATCGATAGAGATTCTCCGGGAAGCGTTTGCCCAGGGGCAAAAGCCGGTCATGCTGTATTCGATCGGAAAGGACTCCTCGGTGATGCTGCGCCTGGCACTCAAAGCTTTCTGGCCAGCACCGCTGCCATTTCCATTGCTGCACATCGATACCACCTGGAAATTCCGCGAAATGATTGCATTCCGCGACAAGGTGGCAGGCGAATACGGAGTTCAAATGCTCGTCCACATGAACCGTCGCCGGCTGGCAGAAGGCGTAAGCCCCTTCACCTACGATTCCGACCGATACACCGCGCTGATGAAGACGGAAGCATTGAAGCAGGCGTTGGATGAAGGTGGATTCGATATGGTAATTGGCGGCGCCCGCCGCGACGAAGAAAAGTCGCGCGCCAAAGAGAGGATTTTTTCGTTCCGCTCTGCAGGCCACCATTGGGACCCCAAGGCCCAGCGGCCCGAACTCTGGAACCTTTACAATACGCGGATCAATCCGGGCGAAACGATGCGCGTTTTCCCGCTCTCCAACTGGACCGAGCCGGACATCTGGCAATACATCGCCGAAGAGGGAATTCCGGTAGTGACGCTTTATTTCGCTAAACCCAGACCCGTCGTGAGGCGTTCTGATCAGTGGATCATGGTTGACGACGATCGATTTCCACTCAAATCAGGCGAGCGTCCAGAGATGCGCATGGTGCGCTTCAGGACCCTTGGCTGTTATCCACTAACAGCCGCAATCGAAAGTACCGCGAGCACGATTGAGGAGGTTGTCCGTGAGACGCAAACGGCTCGAACCTCCGAGCGCCAGGGACGGCTGATCGATCATGACCAGGCGGCTTCCATGGAAAAGAAGAAGCAGGAGGGCTATTTCTGATGCGGGAACTATTGCGGTTTATCACCTGCGGAAGCGTAGACGACGGCAAGTCTACGCTCATCGGGCGCTTGCTCTGGGAATCAAAGCTGGTTTTTCAGGATCAGCTCTCAGCCTTGGAGAAGGATTCGATGCGAAACGGCATACGGGGCAGCGCGCTGGACTTCGCGCTTTTGGTCGACGGTCTGCAAGCGGAACGAGAGCAGAGCATCACAATTGACGTTGCCTACCGGTTCTTTGCCACGCCCCGCCGCCGCTTCGTTGTGGCGGACTGCCCCGGCCACGAACAGTACACGCGGAACATGGCGACGGGCGCTTCCAATTCCGATCTAGCTGTCCTGGTTGTGAATGCCAGCACCGGCCTCACGATGCAGACCCACCGGCATGCTCGCATCGCTGCTTTGCTCGGTATCCGTCACCTTGTGATGGCGGTCAACAAAATGGATTTGATCGACTGGAATCCAGCCGTCTTGTCTCAGGTCGTGAACACCTTTGAGCCCCTGGTTCACGAACTCGGATTTGCATCGTTTCAGCCCATCCCCGTTTCGGCGCTATATGGGGATAATGTCACAAGGCTGAGTTCGGCATCACCCTGGTATGCGGGACCTGCGCTCCTCGCGTATCTTGAGGACGTCGATATCTCGCAAGACACGTCTTCGCGCGGATTCCGCATGCCGGTGCAGTTTGTGAACCGCCCCAATCAAGACTTCCGGGGGTATTGCGGCCGTATCGCCTCCGGTCAGACCAAAGTGGGAGATCGAGTACGCGTGGTGCCCGGCGGGCTGGAAAGCAGCATTCGATCGATCGTTACATGGCAAAAGGAGAATGTCTCCGTATCCGCTGGAGATTCCGTCACGCTTCTTCTCGAAGACGAAATCGACGTGTCGCGAGGCAGCGTTATTTCTTCCACTATGGATCCTGTGGAAATGAGCGACCAATTCGAGGCCGTGCTATTGGGCCTTTCCGAACACTGCCTTGTTCCGGGCCGAACTTATCTCCTCCAACTTCACACTTGTCGGGCGGTGGCAACGATCACTTGTATCAAATACAAAATTGACCCGACAACGGGAAGTCATCTGGCTGCAAAGTCGCTGGGCATGAACGATATTGGCGTGGTGAACCTATCCTTCGACCGTCCTGTACCTTTTGAAACATATCTACGATGCCGGCGGCTTGGGAGCTTTATTCTCGCCGACCGGACAATCAACGAAACGCTCGCCGCCGGCATGATCCATTTCGCCTTGCGCCGTGCGGCCAACATTCATTGGCAGGCGCTGGAGATTCATAAGTCGGCGCGCGCCGCACAAAAGCTCCAGAGACCCACGTGCCTTTGGTTCACAGGGCTCTCGGCTTCGGGAAAATCAACGATTGCGAATCTACTTGAAAGACGGTTATTTGCAGCGGGTAAGCACACCTATCTTCTGGACGGCGATAATGTCCGCCACGGTTTAAACCTCGACTTGGGCTTTGCGGAGCCGGATCGCGTGGAGAATATCCGCCGCGCTACGGAAGTTGCCAGGCTCTTTGTGGACGCAGGTCTGATAGTCCTCGTTGCGTTTATCAGTCCCTACCGTGCAGAGCGAGCAGCGGCGCGATCACGCTTCGAAGAAGATGAATTTATCGAGATTTTTGTCGATGCGCCTCTTGAGGAATGCGAGCGGCGCGATCCGAAAGGGCTTTATGCGAAGGCTCGGCGCGGGGAGCTAGTTAACTTCACCGGTATCGATAGTAATTATGAACCGCCGGAGTTTCCGGAACTCCATCTGGATACAACTCAGCTTACTCCAGAAGAATGTGTCGACCGGATTTTCACCAGAATTGGTTTAAGCTGATGGGTGCATACTGAGTTTACAATGTTCGGTTTACACTAACAGCATAAGCCGTGATGTAGTTCGAGCTGTATGCCCGCACCTTATGATGCGGCAAGAATAGTTTCGTGGATTTCGCGAATGTGAAGCAGTAAGGATTCCGGTGCATCAGGTGGAATCTGTCTTTGCGCTGACGTTCCCTTCGGTCGAGACAAAAGACTTGCTTGCAAGTTCCGGTCGAACTCCGACCAAGGCCCGAGCCCAAGCCTGTCCACCAATTCCGGCAGAATTGTTGCGGGATTACTTGTCAGTACTTCGTACCTGCATACGGGCTGATGGCGAAAGCGGCCCTTTTCCTGCAGTTCTTCGAGCAGCTCCGCATACGCCACTAGCGCAGCTTCCAGAAACTCTTCCAGTTCACGGTTCTTGACTTTCCACAAGCTGTAGCGTTCGATCATAGCCTGCCACATCTTCAGGTTGGATCGCCACAACTCCGCAGGATCTCGAAGAATCCAAATGAAGCGCGCCTTGGGAAAATTAGTAGCCAGAGCATGAACACGAAAAACGTGGCTGGGACTCTTAATAATAAGACGATCATGCCCTGGCGCCCGACACCAAGCTAGAAATGCTTCTAGTGTTTTTAACCACTGTGGATTTGCTTCCAGCCAATACGCCGGATCGGTTGCAGATACTAGTTCCGGCAGACGCCGCGGGTCCAAGAAACCGCGGTAGACACTTGGCGCACCCATCGCCATCAGTGCGAACTCATCCTCTTGCGGCGAAAGAGCGGAAATTTGGATCTGATCCATCGGCCGCTGGATGGCTTGATTCCTGCTGGGCCGCACGAAAGGCGCCAAGATTGCCGATGGATTCATGCATTGCCATGTACGCGGCGTAGCGCAGCGGGGTATTTCCACCAACAACTCGTGAAGAAGAGTGGTTCCCGCTCGCCAGAAACCTTGTATAAAGACCAGACCCTCTCCTTCCGGGAAAGGGAACGCTTGAGATGCCGGGCCCGTTCTCCTCAGCAGCTCGTAGCTTTGCTCGAGCCAGAAGGCGCGCCAAGAGTAAAGCCACAGGACGGCACGACTGGCACGGTCCGGTCTGCCCCCCTTGCGCACCCATTTGATCAGTTCCCGTCCTGCGGGCAATAATACAGGCCTGCTCAATGCTGATATTCGCTTATTGAGATCCCGTGCCGCGAGATCTCCGTCAGAACACGCTGACGCATGGTGGCTGCGCGTTCTGGTTCGCTGCTGATTAGGTTCGCTCTTTCCATGGGGTCCTGAGCAAGATCATAAAGCTCCTGCTGTGGCCACGGATGATTCCAGTGCCCAATATGGACAACGTATTTCCAATCGCCCTCACGCATCGCAACATTAAGCGTTTTCTCGTCAGGGTGAAGATCCCGATTCATGGAAAAAACAGGACGATTATCAGGCTCGCCCGGATAGGCTCGCCCCTCGATTCCTGCGGGTACAGGCAACCCGGCATAGGAGAGGATTGTCGGGAGGATATCTGCCTGTTCCATCAGGAGCGATTCGTGCTTCGGAGCGAAGGGGAGCGGTGGCTTAATAAGACAGGGAACGCGAATAACTTCTTCTCTAAGCAGGGGGCCTCCATGCCCTCCATAAATGGGCAGAAAGTTTTCACCATGGTCGGCCGTTATTACAATCACGCTGTGATCGTATCGCCCTTGCTTCTTGAGCATCTCGATGACTTTGCCAAGCAAGTCATCGGTCATCACAATAGCTTCGTCGTAGCGAGCCATCAGAAGGTTATTACGCTGATAATCTCGGTTCGGATGAAAGACAGTATCCGCTTCACTAGTCCAGGCGGAGCGCGCACGCGGCGAACTGTCAAATTCGCCCACAAATGGAGCCGCCGCCGCGTAGGGCATATGAGGTATCATGATGTGCATCCAAAGAAACAGTGGATGACGCGAAGATGCTGATCGCAGCAATTCTACGGATGCTGGTAAGTAGCGAAATGTCTTTTCCGGTGGGCGGCCAATGAGTGCGATATCGATCCAACCCGCGATTACGCTCGTAATTCGAACGGGTCCAAAAGTGGTCGATAATGGTAGTTTTCGAGATAACCAGGTCAACACGTTGCAACAGCGATCTAAGAAGATTTCATGATACGCCGTGGCTTCGATGCCTTGATAACCAAAATCAGCCCAGGCATTGGATTGCACGACATTCACGTCGTATCCAGCGGACTCCAGAACGGTGATCAGACTTTGTCGCTCCGTTAATAAGGTCGATGGTATCTGCACATCGCCCTCGTGCGTCCATGGTCTCGCACCATCCAAAATACTGGCCACTCCGGGGCGAGTCCAATTCGCATTCGCATAAAAGTTATCAAACATGATTGCATTCGCGGAAAAGCCGTCCAGATTCGGTGAGGTCGGACGCACATAGCCATATGTATGAAGATGGAGCGCTGACAAAGCATCGACCGTAATGAGGACGATGTCGGGGTGCTGCACATGACTTGTTTCAGCAAAGCGTATAACTCTGCCTCCTGAATTGCGTGAGATATGAATGGCGCCCTGCCCGAGCACCAATGCGGATAGCGGAATTAGAACACACGTCAGGACTTGTGGAAGAAAGAGAACTCTAGCTAGCGGCACTCTCCTGATGCATATCCAGAGTGCAGACACCGTAGTCACAAGGAAGAGGATTATATGTCTCCACAATCCATTTGCGACGAGCAGGTTGGGCCGAAGTAGGCCTAACGTCGGTATAGCAAGCGACGCATATTCTGTAATAGACAAGGCTGTTTGAGCGGTTTTCTGGAAGGACACCCTGCAAAGTGTCGCAAAAAGTGCAGCACTAACATAAATTACGAGCGCGCCGCAGCCAACAATCATCGCATTTAGGATAGTAGAAGCAGCAATTACGTGAAGTCGCACAATAGTTGACGATATAGCGAATAGACTATTGCTGTTTGTGATACAGTCCAATGGCAGCCAATAACCAATACAAACAACCATCAGTGGAAACGGGCTCAGTGGATGTTTTAGGATTTGTTTTACATTAAAGAACAATTGTCTTCTATTCATTGAGGTCCTTAAGAATGATTGGGCTCTCGCATACTTATCCGAATACCCATTGGCTGAAGCAGATACTTGTGAGTCTAATTCCATTCGACGTGTCTGCAGTAGTGCCTACAATTCAAGTTGATGACCACTTAGCTCTACGCCTTAGACTGGCGCGACAAGTGCTCCCAGATGGAGACAATCTTCTTTTTAATCTTGCCACTCATAACCGACAAGATAACAAAGGCAGGAGCAAGTATTTGCATGAGAAGGCTACTGCCCGAAGGATCCGCGTAGAACAATAGTAGAACAACTTCTTTGCTCACCTTTGATTCTCCTTAAGCGTTTTGTGGACAGTTTATATGCTTTTTGACGAGCGGAAGTTGATATGACCTTTGGCTGGCGCAGCTTCGTCATCGAGAAGGAGTAATGCTTGGAGCCGTCGAGGCCGCGCTTATTTAAGCTCGCCGCACCGGCAGATCCACCTCGCCTACGCCCCGTACTCGGTGCTCGCACGCATGTTTGCCATTTCCGCGTCGTCATCGATGAATTCCAGGGATTCCCGCCTCGGAAAACTACCGCGATTACCTCCGCGTCGAGTTACGAAAGGGAGACCCGCCGGCAGGTGGCTGGGAAACGACGTCTTCTCAAAGTCGCCAACACTTTCGGCAGAACCTCGGCCGAGCACGCGCAAGTCATTCGATCTACGACCCTTTCGCCATCCTTGGGCTTCAGGCTGCTGGGAAATTGAGCGTTAGTGAAAACGTGAAGAGTATTATGCTCAACGACAATTCAGCGACTCACGTCTGACGTTGATCAATTCGGTTCATAGACGATACGACTGCGTTTGTCCGACGACTACGCTCACGATCCCACACCATTTGCAAACGAGAACTTGGCGCAGAAGAGGAAGAAGGGGGTGCCGCCAATCCTACCATGTATGGGGCAAGGTCCTTCAAACGTGTTACGATAACGCCGCACAGAGAAATTCCCTTATGTCTTTCGCCATGGCGGGGTCACGGAGCGCGCTGGCTACCGAAGCTTCTACAAGACCGAGCCGACTACCCGCATCAAAGTGGTCTCCCGCAAAAGGCACGGCGTACACTGGGGCCTCTGAGCAATATGCCGCCAACGCGGCTGTGATCTGAACTTCGCCGGTGGCATCAGGTGCGGTTTTCTCGATGTACTCAAAGATTCGATACTCGAAGAGATATCTTCCGAAGATACCGAACCGCGATGGGGCAATGGCGGCGTAGGGCTTCTCGATCAACCCCTTGACGCGATAAGATCTTTGGCCGGATTCGGACCCGCTGAATGCAAAGTCGAGAATTCCAAAGCGGCCCAGATCCTCGACTGGAACCTCCCTAGTTGCCACGTAGCATCCCGTCTTATCCTGTCTGGCTTCGATGAGCTGACGGAGGCAGGGCGGGGAGCCAAAGATCAGTGCGTCGGGAAGAATGACGGCAAACGATTCCTCACCCACGAGGTCTCGGGCACATCCAATCGCGTGGCCAAGTCCGAGGGGGCGATCCTGACAGACGTACCGGATGTCTGCGGAACAAGAAAGGGAGCGCAGCAACTGCGCATCTTCTTGACGGCCACGCTGCTCGAGGATGCTCTCCAGCGACGGATCGCGCTGAAAGTATTTACAAATGATTCTCTCATTCGGAGAGATGACCAGAATGATCTCTGTAATGCCGCTTGCGACCGCTTCGTCGACTGCGTACTGAAGCAGCGGTTTGCTGCCGACGGGCAGCATCTCCTTGGGAATCGCCTTGGTGAAGGGGAGCATCCGCGTTCCCCTTCCGGCCACAGGGATCACCGCTTTACGAGTCCGACTGATTACCATGATTCTGATCGGCTCGCACGCGCTGGCAAACCGTCTTGTGATGTGCTAATTCGCCTATGGCTCGCACTGTTCATAGCTGTTTGTATCGTCTACGTTCGCCCCTGAAGTCGTATAGTCATGAAGGTCGTTTGCTTTTTCGGTCCGGGAATTCTGAGCAAAGAGGTAGCAGAAGGGAACTGGTTTGGCATCTTTGATCCTATTCGATTGGATTTCTCCCCAAATATATATTCTTCTGCTACTTTTGAGGACCAAGTCGTAAGAGTCTGCTGGAGCGACCTCAGAGCACCTCGCAAGGGATAACGATTCTTTACCGCAGAGACTCCCACTTCATTTCTGCAACTCGCAACCTTGGATGGGAGACGACCAAGTGCCAAACGAGCGCCTGGAATGACTCGGTGTGTGGAGTGACAGTTGCGGGGTTCGGTACTCGCACGAGGACGCATACATCGGCCACCTGCGCGGTATACCCTCCATCGCGGCCCACGACTCCGCAGACGCTGGCTCTTACCGCCTTGGCGCACTGAAGTGCACGCACGAGATTAGCACTGACTTTTTGTTCCAGGCTTCCGCCACCCACCGAGAAAACCAAAACCGTGTCGTTAGCACTGATCCGGCTGCCGTGCAACCAGTTTGCGTAAACAGTGTCCCAACCGTCGTCGTTCACACGCGCAGTGAGTTCGGAGACGTTATCGCTCGGCGCATAAGCCTCGAAGCCGCCGATTTTGCGAAAATCGCAGACGGCATGGGAGGCATGTCCGGCACCGCCGCCGACACCAAGAAGGAAGAGCCTACCTCCTCGGGCCCGTGTATCGATGAGAAGATCCACCATCCGCTCGATAGCAGAACTGTCCAGCTGTTTCAGTATCTCCGCAGCCTCACGGATATACTGTTCCGTATAAGTCATTTAGCCGCTCTCCCTGATTTCCTTTCACACTCTGAAGATGATTCGCTGCGTCGACACCGATTACGAACCGGACTGTTCATCACACTTTCCAGGTTTCATTCAAGCACGGGCATGGATCACGATTCAGGATTTTCTCGCTTTGATGATTTTGATCGCATTCGCCAGCGTGGAAGCCATGAAATCAGGTGCGATTCCATGCTTTTCAAAGGCATAGTAGATGTAGGGTTTGGATTGACCCACAAAGATGGTCTGACTGCCAGCAGCTCGTCCCGCCTGGATGTCAGTAATTCCGTCTCCAACCATGTAGGTGCCCTCTAAATCAACATTCAACTCTCGCGCGGCCCGGAGCAGGAGGCCAGGGCGGGGTTTTCGGCATTCGCACTGCGTGCGATAGGCTGGCAATGCCGCCTCTGGGTGGTGCAGGCAATAATAGACCGCGTCGATCCTTCCACCGCACTCAGCGACTGAATCACGCATCTTATCTGTCACCTGATTGAGCAAGGTGTGGCTGAATCTGCCCTTGGCAATTCCGGGCTGGTTGGAAACGACTACGACAAGCATACCGATCTGGTTAAGCTCGGCGATGGCTTCTCCTGCACCCGGAGCGAGTTCAAATTCGCTGGGCGAACTGGGCGAATCCACGGTGCCGAATTCGGCATTGTAGACGTAGGAGTTTATGACTCCGTCGCGATCGAGAAAGACTGCGCCGCGGCTCATCGGGACAACCAACTACAATTAGCGGCTAGAATACGCGTCTGCGCACGTGGCATTTCGAAGTTCAGACCGCGGCCACATTGGAAGCCACTTCCCGTTTGCAGCCGTTGGGCTTGCCAATCGTGCGGTTACGGAACATATGAGCCAGGCGACCGTCGCGGGTGACAATATCAAATACGACTTTACTGCCTTCGAATTCGAATAGAAAGCTCAGTTCGCGAAGTCCGGCTCGTCGCAAGGCGTCGCGCACCTGTACCTTACCTTCCTCGCAATACAACATGAGAAAGCCTCCGCCTCCGGCACCGCTGATCTTGCCGCCGATCGCGCCATTGCGTTTCGCCAGCTCATACCATGCGTCGATGACTGGATTAGAGATGCTCGTGGATAGCCTTTTCTTGGCCTGCCAGTGGAAATCCATTAACTCGCCGAAACGGCGAAGATTGCCTGAACCGATGGCCGCGGCAATCTCGATTCCAATATCCCTGATCTCCGTCAAACTACCCACCACGCCAGCGTCTTTGCGCTTGGTGGCCTCGTCCTGCTGGCTGAGAATGACAGTGGCATCGCGCACTCCGCCGGTATAGAAGAGCAGCAGGTTCTGTTCGAGTTCTTCGACCACATCTGCGGCCAGAGCCAAAGGCGTCACTTCGACCGTGCCGTCCGGTGCAATGGTCAGGGCGGTGAGGCCGCCAAACGCAGCCATGTACTGATCCTGCTTACCGATCGGCTTCTGGAGCAGATTCAGCTCGATGTGGCAAGCCTCTTCGGCCAGTTGCCGCGGGGGGGCAGGTCTCTGCGCCAGCGCATGTAGGGCGTTCATGAGACCTACCAGGTAGCAGCTCGACGAGCCCAGCCCGGTGCCCGCGGGAATATCGGCGTTGGAGTCGATCTCAATGCCGCTGTCGATACTGAAGTGTTCGAGCGCGGCCCGCGCCAGAGTGTGCGCCACCTTATCGGCGCGGTCGACGATCTCATTTTTGGTGTAACGAATGCGGATCAAGTCGTCGAGGATGGGCGTGTTGACGTTGATATACATGTACTTGTTGATCGTGACCGCAAGGACGAAGCCGCCATGTTCGCGATAAAACGATGGCAGATCCGTTCCGCCCCCACCAAGTGTGATCCGAAACGGCGTTCTGGTAATAATCATTGCTCTTCTCCGATCCTTTCGGGGCCGTGGGCCCGATGGTGAAGCTTGCGACAGTAGGGAGCCTGGAATTCATGAGAGCGGCGTGTTTGCCGCGCGTGAATTCGCAAAGAACTGCACATCATACGCAATAGTGAGGATATGAGACCTACACACGCTGTCGAGTAAGTATCCCCCGGCAGAGCCGGGGGAACTCCCACTTCGTATTAGTTCGCGGTGGGAACCGCAACCCTTCCGGCGGTGATTTCGCGTTGTATAAACTCCACCATTCCTGCCAGCCCTTCGCGCAGATGTATACGCGGATGCCAGCCGACATTACGTGCCTGCGTGATGTCGGCGAGATTTGCCAGAGCCTCCCCGGGCATATCCGGCAGGAACCTAGGTTGAACTTTGCGCCCGAGGATCTCGCAGACTATGTCGTACACCTCGTGGACGGAGTGGTTGACTCCGCTGCCCAGATTGAAGACACGGTTGATTACATTGGGACTATCGATACAGAGCAAGTGAAAATCGTTCAAATCGTCGACGTGAACGAAATCGCGGCGCTTGGTTCCGTCACCGAAGATCCGCGGTGCCTGATCTGTAAGGAGGCTGATTATGAACGCGCTCATCACCGGAGGCACGACTCTTCTGTAATCCTGCCGCGGCCCGTAGGCGTTGAAATAACGAAGCCCCACCGTCGTCATTCCGTAAGTGGTCTGATACGCTTTGGCGAGCAGGTGATCGGCGGCCTTGGAAATCGAGTAGATTGATTCGGGCATAAAGTCGGACTCAGGCGTAGGCAGGATTTCAGTGCCCTCGTAGATGGCGGAAGACTCAGCGTATATGACGCGGCGGACTCCGGCTGCACGCGCCGCATCGAAGACGTTGACAAAGCCCACCACGTTGATATCGAGGGTTTCATACGGGTGTATCTGACAATCAGAGATGCAATTCTTCGCCGCCAGGTGAAAGACGATATCGGCTTCATTTATGAGCGCGCGCGTCTCCGACCCGCGAACATCCAGCTGATGGAAATCGACCTCTTCGGGAACCTGCTCAAGAATTCCCGCGGAAAGGTCGTCGACACCGATGACCGGGTAGCCTTCGCGGACAAGACGGTCGGCAAGGTTGCTTCCTATGAAGCCGGCGACACCGGTAATCAGGACTTTTGGTTTCGAGCGACCCAAGATGAAGACACCTCGGCGTGAGAGGATTTGGAAATCTTTAAGGGCGAACCACTCCAGTTAATACATAGCGACGAGCCATAGTCCGAAAGTCGTCGGCTTCCGTGCGCGGCGGCTGCAGAGTCGGAGCAAGTTGAAATGGTCTCAAGGCCTCGTCAACGGGCGGAAGAGTTCGCAACCGCTACAGGCCGAGTTGCCAACTCGTATCCTGCTCTAGCGGCGTCGTCGTAAAACATCTTCACTGTTTCTAGGGAGAACACGTCCAGGTCCTTGCCCACCGATGGCAGCTTTTTCAGCAGGTCGATCGTAACAGTGATGACCTGACAACCGATCGCGTCGGCCTGAAAGATGTTGAGAAGCTCGCGGGGGCTGGCCCAGATTAGCTCCAGATGCGGGTGGGGGGCAAGGATCTCGACCGCTTTCGCCATAATGGGAATCGGGTCACGGCCGGTGTCCGCAATCCTGCCGGCGAAAACCGAGATATAGGAATGGGGCGCATTGGCGAGGACTTCCGCCACATCGTGGACTTGCCGCAGCGTCATCATCGCCGTAACATTCATTTGTACCCCGGCAGCAGCCAGCTTCTTGATGAGTGGCCCGGAACTCTGGCCCTTAGTGTTGGTCACCGGAATCTTGACTACCACGTGTTTTCCCCATGAGGCAATTAGGAGCGCCTGGTCCTCAATGGCGTCAAAATCGTCCGCGAACACCTCGAACGAGAAGGGACGATCGGTTACGGCCTGCAGCACCCTGTGCGCGAATTCCGCATAGTCAAGGACTCCGGCCGCTCTCATCAGAGTTGGATTGGTCGTAAATCCCTTGATGAGGGGATTCTTGTAAAGCTGAATGATGCTATTCATATCAGCACCGTCCGCGAAGATCTTGACTTTCAATTGGTCAAGCGGTCCCATTGCATCTCCTTTTCACAAAGTGAAAATCCAGTTATCCTAGAGCTTTTCGGAAATCCTTCACAGCGAAGGCACCTGTCAATGTCTACGCCCGCAAGAGAGGGCGCACGTCGGAAAACACAACCAGGCCTACATAATTGGCGCTTCCGGGTTTTTAGTGGGAGAATCGGGGCCAATGGGCGAAAGAAAAGCAAACTGCCCGCCGTAGCAGCAGTTCTTGCTGTGGAAAAGCGGGAAAACGTTCTTTGCTTTCCGTCTTTTCCAGAGCCTTTCTAGGTTTTCGCGCTCTGCCCCACCAGAGCACTTGGGTATCGGTGAGACGATTTACCCACTACAAAGCCGGAATTCTCACATAATTTCTGAAAATGCCGCAAACTCTCGGCCGCGCGCCGCCTATATGCAGTCATAGTCCCGAGTGGAAATGCTCCCAGGCCAATGGACGGCGCGGCCTTGCACAACTTCACCGCATACAGAGTTCCAGAGTAAGTGTCTCGCCAGTCTGAAAGAGACGGTTACTCGCTTTCTTTCGGGAGCTGGATACCAGATCGCCGATGGCCTATGGCCGCGTCTCGGGCGTCGTATTTCTAACTTCGCGCCGTTGCTCGACGCGCCAGAAATCGGTGCGGAAATAATTTAGCATTCGAGAGTATCTCTCTAATTTCTGCTTGGCTGTGCCTAGCTTGGGCGATGCCCACGCGAACGCCTCCGGTAGTCTTAATTACCGCGAAGATGCAAAGGATGGACATCGCAGCAAGTTACTGCTATTTGCCGGATCCGGAAAGTACCTCGCGGCAAGTCTGCATCAATACCCTGATGTCGAGGGAAAGCGACCACCGTCGAATGTACTCCAAATCTAGCTTCACCCATTGGTCGAAATCTCGTATCTTGTTTCTCCCACTTACCTGCCAGAGGCAGGTGATTCCCGGTTTTACCAGTAGCTTCTGCCGATGCCAGTTGTCGTATTTCTCATATTCAGTAACTAGGGGAGGCCTCGGTCCAACCACGCTCATATCCCCTTTTAATACGCTATAGAGCTGCGGAATCTCGTCCAAACTGTAACGTCTGAGCCACGCTCCAAACCGGGTGATGCGGGGATCATTCGTAATTTTGAAAACCGGGCCGCTCATCTCGTTCCGATGCTCAATTTCCACCTTGAGCTGATCGGCGTTGACCACCATGGAACGAAACTTGTATCCGTCGAAGGGAGCGCCATCTTTCCCGATCCAGTGGCAGCAGTGAAATACTGGACCTCGGGAAGTGAGCTTGATACCCAGGGCTATGGCTAAGTACAGCGGGAAGAGCGGTATTGCCAGGCACACAAGCGCGATGTCAATCGCACGCTTGGCCATCGTTTTCCACCAGCAGTTCCAATTCGGCGAGAGCGTCGTCTCGGTGTCGCTAGCTCCGCCGTACAGAGCTTCAGTAGCCAAGCTAGGACTCCTTTTCAGCAGAATGTCGCGCCGCTGCGCTGCTGTGGGCAGTCATCGTGATAGTTCACCGGCAAGGCAATCCACGATCAATTCTGCGGCATCCCTCTGGGTGGTAATGCTCCTCGGGTCTGAAGAGCTGAGCAAGTTTTCGGCGGATGATGGATTCAACTCGATTCTAGGGGTCTCTGCGTCACGCAGAAAGTCCTTGGTGGTTGCGTAGTTGTGCCCTACGATCAGCAATTCGCGATCGGCAAGTTCCCGCGGATCGTGGACCAGGAGCTGCCATAGATGTGGAATCGCTCTTTCGATGTGTCGCTTGTTGGCTCCGTGCAGACGGGACAGAGCAACGTTGGGATCATAGATCTTCAACTCGTATCCATTGGCTAAGAGCCGTTCCGCCAAGTCAACCAGAGGGCTCTCGCGCAAATCGTCAGTATTGTTCTTGAATCCCAGCCCGATCAGCCCGATGCTGCGAACACCTGCATTGCAAATTCGCTGTACAGTGCGACGCACCACGCTATCGTTGCTTGCCATTAGCGACGAAATCAAGGGCAGGTTCAGATCCAGGTGCTTGGCAGTGTAAGCGAGCGCGCGGACATCCTTCGGGAGACACGATCCCCCAAAGGCGAATCCAGGCCGCAGATAGCGGGCGGAAACGTTCAGCTTGGTGTCTTTACAGAAAACCGACATCACACTCAGGGCATCGACCCCCACCTCCTGGCAGAGCGCGCCGAATTCGTTGGCGAATGCAGCCTTCACTGCATGATAGGCATTGCTTGCATACTTGACCATCAGCGCTTCTTGCGGAGGCAGGACATAAACAGGTGCTGAAATGTGCCCGTACACGGCGCGCAACATCGCCTCAGCCGCCGCATCTTGAACTCCTAGGAGAGTAAAAGGAGGCTCGCCAAAATCCTCGATGGCAGTGCCCTCGCGGAGAAACTCGGGGTTCGCGCAAAGCGTAGCTTTACCTGCGCTCACAGCCGCGAAGTCTCTGGCGCACTCGTCGAAAATGTGCGGCAATACGCTGCTGCGGATTACTACAATCTGGCGGCGGTTCATCTCCTGCAGCGCCCGCGCAATCTGGTTGCAGGCCCTCTGCAAGTGGCTGGAGTCAATGGCACCGTTTGCGCTGCTGGGAGTGGCAACGGCGACGAAGCAGATCTCGGAATGGATCAAAGCCTCACGTATGTCGCCGGTTGCGCGCAGACGCCCGCTGTTTCGCGCAAGGGCAATTCTGTCTTCCAGTCCCTGTTCAACGATCGGTGCTTTGCCTTCATTCATGATGCGAACTTTGTCCAAGTCAATGTCGACGCCCCAAACCTCATGACCGTCTGCGCCGAGACAGGCGGCCGAAACGGCGCCAACGTAACCTAATCCGATGATAGTAATCTTCATAACTCCAATCCAGACGCGAGGGTTTGCTTCGCACCCCGTGGCTTAAGCACGAGCCTTGAGACCGCCTGAGAAACCGAGCTGAGAAACCGCCTTGACAAGGACGAAGGGGTGAACGGTCAGGCACTCTAGGATTGCAGGCGCTTTTTTCATATGCCAACACACTTGGTTCCAGCAGCCAGGCTTTCAAAGTGCGCTTCCAACAGTCGGAAATGATGCTCCCAGGACCAGTGCGCGCGCACAAACGACATTCCCTCTTTTGCCAAGGCGGCAGCCTCGGCAGGATGATCGAGAAGATGCAGAATATGTCCGGCAAACTCGCTCGCGTTTTGGCCGATGCGCACAGCCGTGCCTTGAGGCGCGAGAATGCCCTCGTTGGCTTCAGGGGTGATGACCATGGGTAGTCCAGCGGCCAAGCCTTCAATGAGCTTGTTCTGCATTCCCGCAGCCATGCGGATGGGATCAATTCCCACCGTCGCCTTCCACAGGTAAGGCCGCACATCGGGGACGTAACCCGTAATCTCAACGCGGGGATCTCGGGCAAGCCTTCGAATGCGCTGGGGCGGCGTTTTGCCGACTACGGTAAAGAGGACGTCGGGGCGCTTTTGCCAGACGCGTGGCAAGATCTGGTCGTGGAAGTAAAGAACGGCGTCGACATTGGTGTCGATACTGAGCGACCCGCAAAAGGCGATGTTGTTGGGGGCGCGTACCGTCTCTTGAGGCGGTGCAAAGGAGACGACATCGGTTCCATGCGGGTTAACACAGACATTTCGCAGAATGTGATCTGGATCGATGGCATCCCTGTCGCGCGCTGAAATTAACGAGCATGAATCGAACCGTAGCGCGAGTTGTGCTTCGTAGCCGACGAGCCTGCGATATTCCATTCCGTAGACCGCCCGTAGAAGAGGGTTGCGTGTAAGCTCATGACGGCGGCCGAAGTGCAAGACCTGGACAGGATGGATGGCGAGCACGCGCGGAATCCCCGAGAGCTCGAGCAAGGGCGGTCCTGACCGCAAATGATACGCGAAGGCTAGGTCAATCTGTTCCTCGACGGCAACTTGCCGGATTTTCGCGGCAAAGGTATTAGAGCGGCAGTAGGCCATTTGAAAGGGTTCAGTCGATGCCAGCCCTTGCAAAGCGCGGATGGCGCCCTTCCACTTGGGCCACACCACGATCTCGACGCGATGGCAATACTGCTCTAGAACTCTTCTGCGATCGAGGGGAACCGGCCGGCGTGCCAACCCCACCAGGGAAATCTCATGCGACGCGGAAAAGTATTTCACCAGATTAAGGACAGTATTACTGGGTGCATCCCCGTCGTAGACCGGAAAACGATATGTAACAAAGAGCAGGCGCATAAGAGGAACGGTTGTCTGCACTGGTTTTCGCTGAGCAGCAGTAACGCTTTGGCAGAGGCTATCGAGATGGGAATTCCGGCTTTGTCGTGGGTAAATCGTCTTACCGATTCCCAAGTGCCCTGGTGGGGCAGAACGCGAAAACCGGGAAAGGCTATGGAAAAGACGGAAAACAAAGAACGTTTCCCGCTTTTCCACAGCAAGAACTGCTGCTTCGGCGGGCAGTTTGCTTTTCTTTTGCCCATTGGCCCCGATTCTCCCACTAAAAGACCCGGAAGCGCCATCGAGATTGACGAGGCATCGTTGGCGCATTCGCTTTCAGCGTAGAATCACGGTCACCCACATTGCGGTGATTGAGACTATCCTAACCCGGCATAGCCGGAACCAAAAAAGTGACGGTTCGGCAAAAGTTGGAGCCTTTCAAAAATGACGGAAACCCGCATGGACATTGGTTGTAACGCACATCGTCAAAAATATTCCGCGCAAAATGTGCAGAATCCAAATGGATAGGTACTAAGGTACGACGAACCGCCTCACCATGTTAGGTCCTCAGGTCTTGTTTGGTAGCAACTACCGCAAACGAGTTCGTTAGCCCTAATTTGATTCCGAAATACTCTGGCAGAGCTGATGGCGTGCTCCAATATTTCTGAATATCGCAAGTGAAACCTTCGGTTTCAAATAATAACCGGATGGCTTCTTGATCCACTCCATTCCGGACTACATGATATTCGATCATATCGGCGGGCTCGTCTTCGCGATAAATTCTTCTCAAGCGACGCACAAAAGTCTTAAACCCGTGCACATAATTTCCCTGAAATAGTCGCCAGGCAAAGTAGAATGAGCGATCGAGCAAGTATGTCATTGGAGGAAGAGTGTCATATCGCAATGGATCTGCGAAGCTGAAGAAGGCGCCGTTGGGTTTAATTAGGCGTGCCACCATACGACACAGCTTCAGATAGTCAGGTATATGGTGAAGAAACGAACAGGCGCAGATCAGATCGAACTTCTTGCCTGTTTCTAGACAGAGCTCGGCGGTTTCGAAAATGTCGCCCGCAACTGGACGGAGGCTTGTTCCGAATACTGCAGCGCGTCTTACCAAAACATCCAGCAGCGGCTGTGCGGCGTCTACAGCCGTGACCAAAGCTCCCATCTCTAACAATGGCAACGAAAGAACCCCTGTTCCCGCTCCCATATCGAGGACTTCCGGCCGGTCGCTGGTTTGGCTAACTTGCTCGAAAACACGGCGCGCCATCTCAAAGAGACTCTGCTTGAGCTCGGAATGCCTTAAGTGAGGCGCGACGTCCTCAAGCTCTTCCGCACCGCTCACGCGGCTGTAGAATTCTGCGTTCATAGAAGCCGTTTTCATAAGGGGTTCAGCCGGCTCTGTCATTCCGTCGCTCCTGTAGTTGCAGATTGAGCAGCCTCTGTCAGATCTAACAAGTCACTGTGGCTTTGGTATGATCCGATCTTCGAGTGGCGCTAAGGAAATTCAGTGAAAGTGAAACAGAAAATGATTGGCTATGACGTCGGGTGCGGTTCAGACTACGAATGTTTAGAAGCTGCATAAGCTCATTGAGCACTCATTTCGACGTGAAAGTGCTCGTAAACACTACCTTGCGGCGAATTAACAACGGCAACGACCTTGAGGGTTCCATTGCTGCCACGGTAACGCAGTTTCCATGAAGTGATTTCGCGGTCTTCAGGAGCAATCAGGTACCCTATTCGGACAGGCAGAGTCGCGCAACAGGAAAGGACCAGAACCGGATTAGGCTGACGCACTCCAAAACGAGGTGCGTACCACCCTTGAATTGGCTCCAGTTGGCCTTGCACGCAGCTCATTTTGATTGGAGGATCGTGGTCGCGCCGGTAGGGATGAATTCGCATCCTGCAGGTTCGAAGGCTGACCCCAGCGGTTGTGCCTCGCAACTCGCAAACCGCGTCGGGATGGAAATGAACAAAGCTTGTAATGTCATGTTGTCCGGCACCGGTAATTTCGTCCAGAATGATCCAGAGTCGGCCGGGAAGCGCGGCGATGACACGCCGGTGGCGTGCCGATTGACCGACAAAGCCGTTATGGACGCCGGTAAACACCGAGGCGCGTTCATGGCGCGCGTATCCGCTCTTGATAACCTTGATCCTCCGACCCACCCGAAAGGCCGCCCATATCTCAGACTGCTCGGCTCCATCTACGGTCACCGTGTTGTGTGCTCGCGTGCTGCGCCAGAAGAGCCGCCACGGGCCGGGCTGATACTCCTCTACGCCCGAGTCCACGATGAGTCTTTCTCCGGCTATCGACAATTCATAACTGAACAAGCTGCAATGGCCATGCGCAGGGATGTTGGGTGGGCCCATCGGTTTGGTATCGATGAGCAGCCAATCTCGCTCCTCCTCACCCTGTAAGGCGCAGTAACCAGCATCCGGCCACGAACGACAGTCGTCCAACATCCGCTTCTTCGCCGGTGCCGGCTGAAAAGCCTGCGGCGCCATCATGGCGCTGTACAGATCCGCCCTGGCACCGGGCCACCTTCCGCGGACGTTGAGGAGCACTTCAGCGGCAGCCAGAATATCGCAGGGGTGGCGAGCGATTCCAAAGGCAGAGTCACCGATGAGCGGAATCTCGCCGTCAGGATGGCGGACGCCGCTTAGAAAATCTGCCATCGAGCGAAGCTTGCTTGAGACCCAGGCCGGCACGTCGCGACCATTCAGGCGATATGCAAGAACAACCTCCAGGTAGTCCTGCAGCACAATCGCCTGATACATAGGGCTGCGCTCGAAGTGGCATCCATCGGGCAGTATTTGTTCTTCGAGCCCTTTCCAGAGAAATTCTTCACCGCGAGTAAGCCAGCGCCTGGCGGCTTCTCCCTCAAAAAAAAGGCCCGCAAAGACCAGCGCCTTAGCGTCGGCCAGGAGATGATTGCCCAGGCAATCGAATTCGAGATGATCTTCAAGGTACTGCGACTGCGCATAGAGGCTCGCAATCCACTCGGACTCGCGACGACCGTCTCTAAAGATGATGGCATCCGACGCCAGGCTCAATGACTGAACCCAGTTCACGATCCTACGGGCAATCGGATAGGAATGCCAGCCCACTCCGCGTGCGACCGGATTGTGCACAATCCAATCGTGAAAAAGCTGACCGAGCAGACTGCTCGCTTTTTCGCTTTGGTCCCAGCGCGCGACTAAAGCCAGATCGAGCGCGTAGTCGAAGTAATGAAGGTTGTAACGCCACAGCCGCGTGGTCTCGGCAGGGTTCCAGTTCACCGGGAATCCGAGAGTCAGTTCCTTGTTCAGCAGCCTAAATATGCCCTGCTGAAGGCGCTGCGCGTTCTCTTGCAACGCCTGCAACTGCAGCCCGTAGCCCACATCGCCAGCGTCCATGAAGCGCACGTCGCGACACCTTGCTGCGTTCGCGGGAGCGCTATAGCGCCTCTGCGCCAGCCAGGAAAACTGCAGCACCAGCCGCGCGCCGGTTTCCTTGCGAATCCGGGCAAGAATCTGCGAAGGCCGAAAGTAACGGGCTGTGCGCAGGTAGAGGCCTAGCATTATTGCAGACACTCCTCGATTTCTTGTTCCGGTCCTTCGAGCAAATGCGCAGACATGACATGAGGTTGCGACGAACGCATTGACTCCATGGCCAGCAATGTGCAAAGCGTTGTCTGAAATGCATCATTCGAGGGCACCTCGCACGCCCCCTTACGCACGGAGCGAATGAAGGCAGTTATTTCTGCTCGATGTCCTTTGTCCTGTTTCAGCCAGTCGGTCTGTTTCTTGCGGGTTCCCACGCGGCACAATTCCAACTTCCGGTAATCGTCGATCACCACGACTGAGCGGTCGGCAAAAACTTCGAGGCGCTCCTTTGAGAATGCGGGCGATCCATGAGTGGTGTAGACAACCACCCCCACAGAGCCATCGGCGAAGCGAATCGTTACAGCGGCATTTTCGCGCGCGGATACGTCGCTTTCGTTACCGCTTAGCGATGAAGCGAAGACCTGCGTGGGAAGAGCGTCGGCAAGATAGCTAAGCACGTCGACGAAATGCCCGCACTCGCCGACGATCCGTCCGGCACCCTGTTCCGGATCGTGCTGCCAGTCGTTGGGCGGGAGAACGCCAGCATTCACGCGGTAGACAGCCATTAATGGACTGCTCCGGCGTCGGATGAATTCTTTGGCCTGCCGTGCGAATGGCGCGAAGCGGCGGTTGAATCCAACCATCAAAACCTGCGTGGGATGCGCTGACGCAACTTTGCGAATACAGCGTAGCTGGTCGAGAGTGACGGCCAGAGGTTTTTCAACAAATACATGCTTGCCGGCCTCGAGAGCGGCGCAGATCAAGCGGGCATGGCTGTCAGGACGCGTGCTGATCAGGACACATTGCGTTTGGGCGTCGTTGAGGATGGCGTCGGGATCGGAGGTGCAATACTGAAATTTCCATCGATCGGCGACGCGGCGTGCGCTGAGTCCGCCCTGCGAGCAGACGCCGCGCAGAACAAGGTGGGGGATCGAACCGAGAGCAGGCAGAATAGCGCCTGTGCAGAAGCTGCCCGAACCGATGACGCCAACGCCGGTCCCGCCCGTGTCGCCGGGTGCCGGAGAAACGGGCGCCCGCCGGGTCTCCGGCAACTCCACTATGTCCGCCTCCGCCGCAGCCGAGCCATTGTAGCTGAGCAACACGCCCAGGTAACGCTCGCTGCCCGAGACGATCATTTCGTATGCTTCGAGGGCACGATCCAATGGGAACTCGTGTGTGATCAGGGAGCGAACATCGAGCTTGCAATCCGCCATCAGATCCACCACCGCCGCCATGTTGCGGTTTTCGGTCCAGCGTACATAGCCTGCGGGATAATCGATACCCTTTTCTTCGTAGTTGCGATCGTAGCGACCGGGCCCATAAGAGCGCGACATTAGAAGCGTGAGCTCCTTTTCGTAATACAGCTTGCGCGGCACCTCCATGCCCACTTGGCCGACGACGACGACCCGGGCGCGATCGCGAGCCAGATTCCCGGCCAACTCCAGCGGCTCGCTGGATTCGGTTGCCGCCGTGATCAGCACGGCGTCGACGCCCAACCCTCCGGAGAGGTGCATGCACGCATCGACTAATTCCTGTGGGTCAATCCCGGTCGCGTCCGCACCGAAACCCGCGGCCATCCTACAGCGCTCGCTGTCGGGATCGACGCCCACGATGCGGCATCCATTCGCTTTCAGGATCTGCACTGTGAGGAGGCCCACCAGTCCGAGGCCGATCACGGCGGCCACTTCTCCCAACTCGGGGCTGGCCATGCGGATTCCCTGCAGAGCGATGGAACCCAGAGTCGTGAAGGCGGCATCCTTGGCTTGCACTTGGTCGGGAACCACCGTGAACAGGTTCTTAGGGACAAACGCGACCTCGGAGTGGCTCGCGAAACCGATTCCTCCGCATGCAACCCGCGTGCCGGTTTTGACTCCCGTCACTCCCTCACCCACAGCAACCACGATTCCGGCGCTGCTATAGCCGAGCGGTGTATCGGTTGAAAGTCGCAGCATCGCCTTCTTATATGCAGATAACAGGCCCTCGGTTTTCGCCTTGTCCAACACCTTCCGAACCAAGTCCGGGCGGGATATCGCTTTGCCCATGAGATTCTTTCGCGCCATCTCGACCATCGCTCGCTCGGTGCCTGCGCTAATGAGGGAGTAATCGGTGCGCACGAGGATTCCCCCGGGCCGAAGCTGCGGGGCAGGAGTTTCGCAGATGCTAAGTTGGCCTGATTTGTAGTTCTGCACAAGTTGTTTCATGTCAATTCGAGATTACACCGGCTTTAGAATGGAATGCCCCAGAGGTAGTACATCCAAGTAAGCCCAGATCGGGAGAGGGATGGTCGGACGACAACGCTCATCTATTGCCATTCACTTTACTAGTATTCAGTGTCGAAACGACGAAGCGAAGTTTACCTCCGCGCCCTCGCGGAATGAACTCGCAATACTGAATGCCTATTTCCATCTCGCTTCCCAACCGCTTAATGGTTTCGGAGCGCAATCGTTTTTCATCTGCGTCGCTGTAACCTGCGCCGCGCACGACCCGTATGCTGATTCGTCCAGGCACCTCCTGCACGATCTGCGCTTCTCGCACGTTCACCAAATCCTTGAAAATGTGATCCATGCGGCCCACCATCGATCCGTCACGGCGCACCACGTAGTCCTCCAAGCGGCCGTCCACGGCTTCGACTAACCTTCCTGCCCGGCCACAAGGACAGGCTTGATCTGTGCTCGCACTTATCAAATCCCCCACTTCGTAACGGAGAAACGCTGTGGCAGGATTCAAAAAGGCTGTCCCCACAACCTGGTAGCCGTCGACTCCCGGATCAGGAATAAATTCCACAGCCGAGAAATCCTCATCCACATGGAGTCTTCCCATTTCGCATTCCGAAAAGTTGGCAGCACCTTCTGCCATGCCGTAATGCTGCCTTGGAACCACGCCAAATGCTTTCGTTAACGTTGCCTTTTGGGAAACTAGCAAGTTTTCTGCCAGAGTTGTAACCCAGCGCGGGGAGTAGCCCAAATCGGCGCCGCTTTCGAGAATATGGTTCGCGACTAGCGTGAGCAATGACGGATAACCACAAATCCACGGCGCACGTTGTCGGCGCAATTCTCCAATGTAATCGGGCAATCTGTCGGCAGACATGTGGTAACCGCTAAAGAGAACATGCCGCCGCGCATGGTCATAGCGCCAGAAAGGCGCCTTATTTTGAGGTGTCGGGACAATTGATCGCCCACCGAAATAAGCACATTTGGTATTCAGTGCGATCCCGTGCCATGTACGGTACCGCCACCAGACTGCCCACTGCTCTTGACAGGCACGGCGCGTTGTTTGGAACCGCAAACCGGTTCCCGTTGTGCCGCTCGTGTGACATACCAGAAGCGAACTCGAATCTACTGCTTCCGAGCGAAGTTCCGAACCGCTCCTGGCGAACTCCGACTTCTTGAGCAAAGGAATGGTTCGTAAATCGCTAAGCCCATGAATGCACTGTGGATCTACTCCCCAGGTTCTGCACCTTGCGCGGAAGTAGGGGACGGTTTCAATGCAATGGCGAATGTAGGCCTGCAATAGCCGATCCCGGTAGTCGGCAATCCGCTCCGCCGGCCAAGTACAGCGCTCCTCGGCCGACACCAGTAAGCGAGTGAATTCAGCGTTGTACCGCGATATGCGAATCCGGGCGCCTTCGCAAGTGCAAGCCAGATTCTGCGCGAATCGAGGCATGCGAGCGTACAGCGATTCCATCTCCGCAATCACTGTTGAACCTCGATCTGTCCCACCCAGCCAAAGTGTGGTTTGAAGTGGTACGTATGCTCGAAAGGAATATCGAGTACGTGGCTGTTCCAGACCTCGTGGCCACTCAAAAGATGAATCGCTTCCAGAGGAAAGTCGGCGAGTGGAAGCGGGTGAGGGTCAAATGCTCGCATCAGTTGTGGAATCCGCAGCGGATTGAAGCCCATCAGCCTCGTCCCCGCGCAGTCGACCGCCACAGGATTCCATCCCGCCAGAACGACACCTGTAGGATAACAATCCGGGGACGCAGGTCCGTCACCCTGGCCACCGATAACACCGTCTACCACGGCAAAGAATCTCTTCGGTGATTTCAGCGGGAAGTTCGCCCCGTCGCTGTACAAGAGGCATCGATTAATGTCCAGCACCATGCGCCAGCACGTATCGTTGCCGTACCAGTTGCCGTGGCGAATCACTCGGTCCGTCCGGCCGAATGTATGTTTGCCCCCCATCTTTGCGAGTCGGTACAAGTAGCTCACTCCCGGCGATCGTAGGCTGTGGCGTTGCAGCCAACGAACGACAGACCGCTCGATCCGCGACTTGGCAGATGCGGAAGGAAACTGATCTCCGCCATTGGAAGGATCGCCGTCAGTATGGTGGGGAAGCCAGTTTCGTCCCACGTTGATGCCGACGAGATTTTTCATGCACAGGGTAACGCCGACCTTCTTGTGCGTCTTTAGTTTCGGAATATTGATAAAGACGTCGGCGCAGGCCGCAGTGCGCGAAATGCGGTATTCGTGCTTACCTCCTGAATGATGCCTGTTGGTCTCGGTCTGATCGTAGTCGGATCCGTAGTATTTGCCTGCAGCTCGGTGATTTGTGAGGGCGCTGTATCGCCCCAGATCGATTTCGATCCCCCCGAGCGGGTCGGAAGGTAGCTCGATACGATTACAGATGACGTTGCCTCGGACTTCCTGCTGATAATCACGGAGATCTAAGAGTTGGACAGGTATATCGGTGACAGAAGAACCATGTCGCACCACGGCATGAAGGCCTGATCTGCTGACAATTTGATTCCAGTTTGAATCATACTGAGGTCCGTCCATCACTGAAACATGCCCCTTGCCTTTCAAGGCAAGTATCACGTAGTCCAGCACCGCACGCACGACCGAGCCATGAGTGATCACCTGAATCCATTCCTCATGTCGCAGCGCATGCGCCTGCGCCAATAGATTCGGCTTGAGCACCACCCGATCACCTGGCAGTACCACACCGCTCAATGGATTCCAATTGGGAGTTCCATAATTGATGGCATCCATACCTAAGAGCCGGAAACACTCCCTGACAGCTTCGTAGGCGAGATTTGGCTCGCTCCCGACTTCTCCTCTGTACTCGGGATAGCGGGTGTCTGGGTGAAAGGGTGGATCCTTCGGATACTCGGCTCGACTCAGACGTGTAACCGCGACACTACTTGGATCAAAAGGCATCATTGTGAGCCGTCGCCGTCCAACTGAATCTCGCGTCCGTTTGGACTCGACATCGCGCGGGGTCTAGCTGCAATATGGGGCTTGTAGACGAGAATCAAGACTTATCCGGAATTAGTGGCAACAAGTCTTGCGGAAGCGGATTTCCTTCGACGATGCTGCGGACCAGTTTCCCGACCTTGACGCTGGTCTCCTCCGGAGAGTATTTCTGCGCGAGCTGCAGACCGCAAATACCCATCTCTCGCCGACGTTTGGGATCATCCAGCAGAGCGCTGATTGCAAAGGCAAAGTTTTCAGGTGTTCGCGCAACCGCTAACCCGGCGCCGCTGGCAGCAATCTCTCCCGCATAGTTCAAGGTGTCGCTCACGACAACGGGAAGACCGGAAGCCATAGCTTCAAAAGCAGAGAGGCCGAAATTCTCTTCGAATGATGGCAGCACATACAAGTCTGCGTCCGCAAATGCTTCCAGGCGCATCGCTGGATCAGCCGCTCCAGTCACCGCTGTTTGGGATTCAATTCCAGCTCCTTTGATCCACTGCATCACCTGGTCGTGGAAGGAGTCCGGGTCAGGAGGCCCGACAATTGCGAGCCGTGCGCCCGGCTTTTCGATGATCACGCTGCGCATCGCCTGGATCAAAATATCCAGACCTTTCTTGGCGTGCAACCGCGCCAGAAAAAGCACCAGGGGGCCGGTATCTCCGTTCAGGAAGCGCGCCCGAAATCGCCCTCGTTGCGGCAATGACGCAAATTCGCTCGTATCCAGACCAGTCGGAATCACGACGGATGGCGTCCGAAATCCCAATTCCGCCGTCTCCTTCCGCTCTCCCTCGGCTGTGTACACAATTACTGACGCACTTCTAACGATTCTGTCTGCGATAAGGCGATTATAGAGCCATTTTTTTCTTATGCTCACCTTGCGCATGAACGGCGCCAGGACGCCGTGCGGCCAGATCGCATATGGTTTGCGATAGCAACGCGCCAACAAATAGCCCGCGAGAACTGGAAATGAGTATAGTGAGTTCAAAATCACCAGATCGGCGCGCTGCAATGCGCAGCCGTATTTCCACAATAATGAGGGCGAGAAGAACCATCGGGTCCAGGCCTTCGCCGTCAAAACCCCAAATGTTCCGTACCCTTGCTTCCGAGAAAATGCTTCATCTACATTCGATACCCTGGCATGTTCCCAGCCAGGAAATCCTCGACCCCCAACAATGAGCACGGCCTGGAGGCCTCTCTCTGCAGCCCAACTGAGAACCATCGGCGCACCGATTATACCGACGTGTTTTCCCAGGACCCCTTCAGCAAATCCGACAACCGTTCGCGTGTTTGGTGCGACCGCAAAATTCACATTGGGGTTATGAAAGCCCTCGTGGCGCAGAGGATTGCTGCAAGGATCGTTGTAGAGCATAGGAGCCATTTTGGAAAGCCTGGGACACCTGTTTTGCAGCAATTCTGATAGCAATTACGCTGCAGTAAACAAATAGCTTCGATCATCTGCGTACACCGGGCGTGTTTCATCGGGGAGAGGTTCGAGCGGAAGACCTTGCGACCGATATCCCAATGCTGCCAGCAAATCAAGGAATTTGGAGCGAGACACTCCCTCATGCATCTCCACGATGAGCTTGGGGCCAAATTGCTTGGCTAGGCTCGCCATTCCTTCTAAAACGGAAATCTCCATACCCTGAACGTCGATTTTTGCTCCGTGGATCTGCTGATTTGAACCGGAGATCCTGGGCCACAGCCAGTCGAGGTTAGCGGCGACAAAAGGCTCGTGAAACCCTATCGAGCCATTCAAGGTACTGTCGATCATCCCATTTATAGTCTTCCGGACATCGATCTCAATATCCGCGCAGTTCGTCAAGGCTACCGGAATGACTGTCAATTGTCTCAGTCTATTCAGGAACCTTGTGCGGGAGGTACAACCCGCAGTTGCAATCATCGGCTCAAAAGCAAAGACGCGGCCAGTTGATCCCACTAGTTTCGACAAAGCGATTGCCGTGTAGCCGTATTGTGCTCCAATGTCCAACCAGGTTTCTCCCAAGCGGACATTGTTTGCGAACCATTTTAGAAGTGGCCGCTCAGTGCGACCAAGAATTGCTGAGGGATAATCATGCCAAGAAGTGATTATCTCAGCGCCCCGCAAGGCACCGGCGAGAATGCGATGGGGCCTAAGTGAACGGGGAAGGAATTGCCTGAGCGTCCCCTTCAATTTCGAATCCATTATTTGATCCTCACGTCTTTCGTTTGCGTATGGCCGCTATCCACGCAGGATGGGCATCTGAATTTAAGCGGGGCTGTCGAAAATCAGCTAAACTAAACGGCTTGCTATTCCGCTGCTTTCTTCTTTGAGTTGCCTATCTCGCCGGGCTCTGCAAACACTTAAGCGCCTGAGCTTTGTTTCCCCGGTCAGTCCACATAACCTATCACCCTCTTCAGGTATTTCCGGTCCGGCGACAATGCCTTCACAGGCCGAGCAGGATTGCCGGCATACAAGTAATTGGGCTGGGCATATTGCTTGTTGAGAAGTGCGCAGGCACCGAGAACTGAGCAGTCCGGAAGCCTCGATCCCGCTAGCAGGACGCATCCTGCTCCGACGAAACAATACTCGCCGACTGAGACCGGCTTGGCTTGTTGCCGGTTGTTTTCGAGATCGACTCCGTGCGTCAGGATCATGGTGTGACTTCCCGCAATAACACTGAATTTGCCGATGCTGACTGTCGCGCTGCAATCGATTAAATGGCGATTTGTGATCGCCCCCTGCTCACGGACGATCAGTTCCGAGCGGCGAGTTTCCTGGTGCGTGTAATGGGTGGTTCCTGACATTGGTTCACCGGAAACCCAATTGAGATTACCGATGGTTGCCCCCTCCTCGAGACGGAGCAAGTCCATTCCCGGCTTGATGCACGTCAAATGCCCAATGCGGGAGCGGGGCCCCATCTCAAGGCGCATGGGTCCAACCCACGAAAACCCGATCCGCGCCGTTCTATGGACCTTGAATCCCAGGACAGAAACGAGCGCAAATCGTCGCAGAGGCCAGGGAAGAAAGACTACCAGGAGGGAAACTACGAATCGAAAATTCATCTTCCCTCTTCAATTGCTGGAATGAGCGGCTGGACAGGAGTCGGCGGAAGCAAGGCCGGAGGCGGATTATTGTCAGAAACACGAGCCCGGGCAGGTTCCGGGGCCAAGGCGCCGATGCACGTCATCAGAATGACAATATAATAGGGTGCGATCAGGCGGTACACCGAGCCGACAGTGCCGTACGGAGAGAAGGCAATATCCCAAAGCAGTGAAAAAACGCTGAATGCGGCCAGGGGGGAGAAGTCTACTCGCAGGGGGCCGAAACGAAACAACGCACCTAGCCCAAGCGCGAAGATCCATCCCCAGAAGAGAGCGCCGGCAATCCCGGCCTCGACCCAGGCCTCGAGCAGAAACGAGTGCGCCGGGATCCGAAAGCCGCTGTTTATGAGTTCGTTTTCCATACTCGCGGTGTCTTCGTACCCGAATTGGGCCATTGCTTGAAGATCCAACAGAACATATCTGGGGTCTCTGGCCCACGATCCATGACCGAAGACGGGAGAGTCATAAATGGCGGCAAAGGCTCCGAGCAGGTCGCTTCGGCCACCAACTAGGAGGCCTAATTTCCCGGATACTTGCGCTTCATATTTCTGTTTTGCATCCTCGCCCAGAAACCCGGCGTTGGCTGCGTATTCGTAGGTGGAGAGGATCGCCGCCCCGACCAGAACCATGGCTGCCAATGAGAGGAGCACGGTCTTGAAGCGGATGCAAACGGGGGGGCTGCCGCGGCGCTTCCAAAGGATACCAGCCAAGAGGTATGCCGCGGTTGCAAGGCAGAACCCACCCCGACTGCGCGCGTTCAAATAGATGTTGATGCATCCCATTACTATTGACCACAAGAGAGCTTGGAATGGGCGATAGGGTCGGCGCGACATCAGCAGAAAGACTGCCAACGTGAGCGGATAGGAGATGCCGAATTTCCAAGGATAATCAATTGCCAGATAGTCTGGGTTCAACCAGAACGCCATGACGGTTCCTGCGACCAATCCCCATCCGAACACCAGGATTCGCCGACGCTGACCGTAAAGCAAGAAAAACAGCACGCTGAAGCTCACGAGTGTAAGTAGTATCTTGCTCCACCCACGCGCGTAGTCTTCAAATGCGGATTGTCTTACATAATCCGTGAGAAATTGAAACACAAACCAGAGCCAACAAAGGAGGATGCAACGCTTTGCGAGCGGATGCTGCAGCCGCAGCTCTCCGCGCATAAGGAAACCGAAGAAGACCACAAGAAACAAAATGTCGGAACCGAGCAGATTGCCCACCATGGGTATCTGTATGAACTGGACCAGCGGCAACACGTAGACAAGAACGTCCACCCAGCCGGCGCTGCTGTTTTCTGACGCAGGAATGAACATTATTTGTGACTCGGCTGACATTGAACTCAAGAATGGCTCAGGGGTGCACAGGTTTGTCTTGGTCGACGAACCAGCGGCATTCGCGGGCAGGTAGTGGACCAAGTAGGCGCGCCACTTAAGGCGGAACCGCACGCAAGCTTGACACCGAAAACCGTCGGTGGGAGCAACTAGAACCGCTCCTCGATTCGCATTGTTTTGATGCGGGAACTCATTCGCCGAAGCACGCCCAAGTTTATGTGTGCAATGTTGGTGTTCACGGTCACGCTGCCTGGGGGATGGTGGTATTAGGGGCCCTTAGAACTTGGATGCACAGCAAGCCTTCCGATTACATGAAAGAAACCGATTTCGAAGCAGGATGAATCGCGGTTCGCCTCCTGCTCTGCGGCTCAACCTGCTGCAAAGATCACGAAAGCAAGGTCGACGGTGTTGCAACGCTATGAATCGCAGACGAGGGAGTGACTGCCAACTTAAGTCGAAGGGAGATTCTGCGAACCGAAACCACGAAACTGGCAGCCAATGCAAGCGTGAATGCAGCCCCAGAGACGAGCATCCCGTAAACCGCGCCCCACAGACCGAAGTGAACGACCAAGGGAATTCCGATAATAAGCGTTGTTGCGCCGCCGCACACATAGGCCCAGAATTGGAATTCTGGCCTCTCGACGGCATTGAGCGCCTGGCTCATCA
>Ga0335078_10001828_pt1 | contig 32202 bp, 26 predicted proteins | sample Lox_Sample_32_FD_206711 | JGI IMG/M metagenome (GOLD analysis project Ga0335078, IMG submission 206711) | Soil microbial communities from Loxahatchee National Wildlife Refuge, Florida, United States - Lox_Sample_3.2 | ecosystem: Environmental > Terrestrial > Soil > Wetlands | place: USA... | reverse complement strand
CTTTCATGTGTAGTTCAGGAAGTATGAGAGGCAGAGACTATGATTCTCCACGAGAGAGAGCGTCTGCCAGCTCTCTCCGCTCTATCCCGTGTGGTTGCTGCGGATCGGCCAATGCCACGCGAAGCGGACGACGCCACGGAGACTGGAGCAGGCTGCGACTCATGAGGACTCGATTTTCATGGTCTCGCCCTCCATTGTCACCCCCTCATACCGTCCGGCTGTGACGACACCCCGTGAGGGCGTCGTTGGTCGATCAACGCGCTGGCCCAACGCTGCCCGAGCGCTGGCTGCGGCAGCGGAGTTCTGAATCGCTGGCTGCGAGCGCTGGTCGCGCCAGTGCTAAGCGGGACGAACACTCGGCTTGACAGGCGTCCACGGCAATGGATACCTTTCAACGCAGGATCGGCCGGCAGATCGTTCATTGGCCAAGGGTTGAGCGGATTGAGCGGCCGTAACGTTTGGGGCCTTAGCGTGTGCTTTCGTGGGATGATGGGTAGAGGAAATCGGTCGATTTCGGTCGGGGGCGGGAGCTAAGGGCGGAGCGACGGTTGGCGTGCGGAGTGCGTGGCTGCGCTGCCCCGCGGGCCATCGGGCACAGCACCCACGGCCTTCGCAAGTCGCGTTTGGACAACGGAACATAGGGATTTTTTCTTTTTGCGTTTGTGTCGGTAGACGAGTGGGACTGCGCAGATACGATGCGTGATGTTACTACAAGGCTCGGTTTCGGCCGAGTATTTCCCCCCCCGGTAGGGGCGGTAGCAGCCTGCAGGTTCCATGTTATACCTGCAGTTCAATCTAAAACCTGCAGTATAATCTATAATCTGCAGTATAATACCCCGCATGAATGCTCAACCAGAGGCTGACGGGTCCCCCCGCAGACAAACCGAGGTAGACGCACGCGTAGGCGACGCGTTGATTCAGGTAAAGTTTGGCACTGACGCTCTACGCACAGTCCGGATGAGTATCATGCAGCTGGCGTATTCTTTGGTCAGATATCCCAGTTGCAAGGGATTCCTCGTGCTAGTGAATTCCACTATTACCGAAGAGCGGTTGCGTGCCGAGTGGCAAAGCGCCCGATCTATTTTCAAGCCGGAAGTGATTGATCGCGTCATAATCTGTAGTGGATCCGAAGGAAAATATCATGGAATACCTCAGGACCCCGAGCCGCGCATGCAAAACGTGCTCGACGAAGTTGTGCGCGATAAACGCTCGCCTGCTGCATCTGGCTTGATCCGACCCGATTACTTTTATATTGTTTTCAAGCTACTGCTGCATCAGTGGCTCACGGTCGGTGAACCCGTAACGACTAGTTGGCTGGCTCAGTCAGCGGGTTGCTCTTACCTAACTGTGGCTAGAGCGCTGCGCAAGCTTGGGGGCTTGCTGGACCGAAAATCAGACCGTCGCATCGGTCTGCGCTACTTTCCACGCGAGGAGTTCTCCCGACTGTTAGCCGTTTCCGAAAAAGTCCGGTCTACATCTCGCTTCGTAGATCACTCCGGCCAGTTACGTTCACCAGCGGTGCATCTTCGCCGCCTCGAGAAGCTAAATCCTCCTCGGGTGGCGCTTGGTGGCGTCCTTGGCGCCCGGCACTACTATCGTGACCTTGACCTCGTCGGTATTCCGCGACTCGACCTCTCGTTGCACTGCCCCAAGAAGCGCGCGGACCTGACTTTCATCGAGCAGCTTGATCCTGCACTAAAGCGAGAAGAGGATCCCCTCAAGACACCCAATGTCGTCGTCCATATCGTGCGGAGCGCCAATTCTTTGTTCGAACCTCGCGAAGGAAGTCTATTCTGGGCCGACCCATTGGAATGCCTTTTTGACCTCCACGAGGGCCATCTCGAGGTCCAGGCAACCCAGTTCCTTGATGCACTGTTGCGAAATCGACCGCCCCAACCATGAACGTCGAACCGAAAGAGGTCTCACCGAGGGGAGTCTTAGAGCAGGTTGCTGCTGCCGTCCCAGCCGAACTCCATCTGAACATCATCATCATCGGTAGCCTTGCAGCGGCTTACTGGCTGTTCCAACCTGACCAAGCCTTCGGCGTCCGCACAAAAGACGTTGACTGCGTTCTGTCACCTCACCTCATCGCTGTGGAAGCGGGACGCGCAGTGGCCGAGAAGCTTCTCGCCAGCGGTTGGAAACCCATTGCATACGGCAAGTTCGCAACGCCTGGCAATGGGGAAACAGCCACCAATCTGCTGCCGGCCGTCCGACTCTACCCGCCTGGGTCCACCGAGTGGTTCATCGAGCTCCTCACGGAGCCAGACAGCGAAAATCAGACTACGCGCCAGTGGACGCGCTTGCCATTGTCCTCCGGCGAGCACTACGGTTTGCCGAGTTTTCAGTTTACTGGCGTCGCCACGTTCGATGCTCAGGCCACCGACTTCGGCATCCGTTGTGCTCGACCGGAGATGATGGCGCTCATGAACCTATTGGAACATCGGGAATTTGGAACCGCAATCATCGAAGGAACAGAATTCAACGGTCGTCCGCTCAAGCGGCGGAACAAGGATCTCGGCCGTGTGCTGGCCATCGCGACTCTCACTCGTGATGACGCTGTTGAACAGTGGCCAGGAGAATGGGTAAAGGCTCTTCAGCATTCCTTTCCGCACAGTTGGCGCGAGCTGGCAGCGACTGCGGGTGCGGGCCTCCGGAGTTTAATCGCAAGCGGAGAGGACTTGCAGGAAGCAACATACATTTGCGCCAACGGCCTCCTTTCCAGTCGCAACGTCACAGCTGAACAACTGAGCGCAGTCGGCGAACGAGTGCTCGCTTTCGCTGTCGAACCGCTGCGACGGCTCGCAAATTGATGACCAGCCCCAGGCCATTGCTTGTCTTGTGCAGCCGTCCGAGCTAGTCTCCTGCGAATGCACGTCCGGTGTGAAACGGAGCACGTCTTGCCGACTCCAAAGCAGTGGGAGAGTCCAGCGAAACTCGTAGACGATCTGAGACACTACGACTGGCGAGGATGGTTTCACGCGGGTCGGCGATCGAACGCCGATAAAGATTTGCGGGCAATCATCAAAGTCGCCGTCGAGCGCAACACGTTTCGCGCGTTTCACAAATTGCCGAACCGACCGTCCGAGACATTTCGAAATTGGGCATTTCAAGCATTCAACCAACCATCGCTCGCAGGCCTCCTGACTGTGAATTCCCAGAGCCAATATGACGAATGGCTGTCGAGCTTAGTCGCCGACTTTCAACGTGATTGGAAGGAGCACATGGGAAGCGAGATTCCGTTTGGCCCCTCCTTCAAGCTCCCGAATCTCTTAGTGAAGCGTCTCTTCGTCTATCGTGAGATGCCGACGGATGTTTTCGAGCGCATCGTCTGGTTTCTACACGTGCCCCTTGATAGCTACACGATTCGGGCTGTCGCGAATTGCGTCGAATCATTTCCTGAGCCCATATCGATACGCAAAGTTCCGAGCACCGCCAGCATGGGCTTCGTGAAGAACGAGGAGATGTATAGCGCCTTTCAGTCCGGCATGCGGAAGCTCGCCAGTAAAGCAGGCGTCCCACCAATCAGCCTCGACTGCCTCGCGTGGGATGAGGGGCATTAGTTGGAATTCTGGACAGGCTTTCGTGCTCTCTTGCTGCGATCTGGATACTGCACCGATCACGGCTGACTATCTCTTGCCGTAGTCCACTCTGACCTGTAACGGGCTCGCAGTCCAAGTCAAGGGGAGGCTGGACAATTCCGCAGAGCCTGTCGGTACAGCAAGCGAAATGTCGCCATGTGTTACACGTGGCCATCGCTCCGAGTCAGCGAGCGGACCAGAGCGGTTTCTCGTTCTCGTCAGCAAATCGCAGGTTGTCCTTGGTCAAGATGGCACGGTCTTGCCCATTCTGATCTGTGATCCAGATTGCTGGGTCATCAGGCCGGAGATCTGCAGCGGCGCCTGATGATTCTGGCGTTCCGATCACTACCCGAACCCGTCCTTGGCTGTCTCGCAAAACGAACTGCTCCGCTTCCACAACTCGGCGAGACTTTGAGAGTCCCATCATGCCGATTAAGCAGGCGGAAATGAGAGCAGCGTAGCCGATGAACTTAAGCCGCCGATTTTGCTTCTCCAGCGCGTCCAGGCGCCGCCGCAACCGGTGTACTTCGAGATCTAGTCCGTTCATACGATTACCTCCTAACGCGCCGTGTCGTAACAATCCCGTAAGTATCTGATGAACTGGAATCCCCCAATCAGCGACGGGGCTCGATTTGCGCCAGTTGGAGGCTTGGCGATGGTGACCCTGGCTATTTTTCGAGTCAATAGAAATGTGACTCATGGGATGTTTACGCATCGGCTGCGTCTGTCCACCATCGGGCGCGATGGCTCTCGACATCCGCATCCGTTTCGGCCGCGCGATCCGCCGTGTGCGTGAGGAGCAAAATATCAACCAGGAAGAGGCCGCCGAGCGATGCGGGCTGCATCGGACGTACTACAGCGGCGTCGAGCGCGGGATCAGGAACGTGTCGCTCGTGAATATCGAGAAGATCGCGAAGGGGCTGAGGAAGAGCCTCCCCGAGCTATTTGGCCGCGTCTGAGTATGCTTGCGTTGTGCCGTTCTCGGTGGGATGCCAGTGGTTTAGAAGCAACGCGTAAACCTTGCCGCACGCGTCGACTAGTGTCGGCAAGTTTTCGAACACCCCACCTGTTACGGCAAGTTTGTGACCGATGATTGACGTGTGCAAGGCCCTACGGACACTATCGAGTTCGGCCAGCGAATCGATAACGTCATGTTCGTCAGAGTACTCGATAACGCGTGTCAGCAGATTGTCACACAGTTGATCGAGGTCCCATTTGCTGATCTCATAATATTCAATTGCAGCGTCCGATAGATCGTTGCTGCCCGGGTTTGGCACATCTCGGAGCATCGCAGTGAGTGCGCTCAGACCTTCAATGGTCCGTGCATCCGGTTTATCCCGCCCCTCTTGGATTAGAGGCATTGGACGAAAATCTTTGAGCGCCGGCGTATCGATCAAGAGTTGCACCATGGCGTCACACAGATGAGTCGCTATCGCCCTGTGGGTCATTTCATCGACCCGTGCCCACCGAGCGTGTGTCGCGTTCTGGATATAACGATCGACAACCCAAATTGCGATGGGGACACCAAGAGCGACGCATCCCAGTCCTGCGAGCAGATTCACGAACATCGACCTCGGGTCCAATCTAAGTCCCGCGATCAAGCAAGCGACAAACACTAGACTCGAAGTGAAAACAACATACCGACCATTTCTGTCGCGAATGAGAGCTGAACGCAAGGTTGGCCTGAACAAGTTCAACTCCTGAGTACTCAGATCTCTTAACGATGGGTAATCGAAACGTTATCAATCTCTGACCGTCGAATCCGTATCTCCAGGCACGTCCCATCGCAGCTTACAAAGATATCGCGGACAACCCAAAACCGCGCATGTAATATCACAAAATGGTAGGGGCATCTCAGTTGTTCGGACTGAATGAGGGCGACAAATTCGCCTTCCTGTTGTTGTCAAAAGTATATGTCGATTTTCCGAAAGCCCTTCCTACGCGTCTGTTGGATGGAACTTGGGTGTTGGATCGGTACCCTGCAAGTGCCGACTTATACTGGGAAAAGTTTATTGGCACGATTCGTCTTAGCGAGATTCAAGAAGCTAATCTTGTAGTCGCGCTGACCAGGGCTGGCGATCCGCACCTTCTGACTGAAGAAGACCACAAACTCCGCAACAATCTAGCGAGTATTTTCTCCTTTCTCCACCTCGGAGGTGTTGTGGAGTACAAAGAGGCGAATTTGGTTGTTGGTTCGCTGACTGGCGGATCTGCCTTCGTTCGACAAATATCGAACGTCGAAAAATACAAGCCAACCAGAGGTTACACCCGAAGCCCCGTAACACTTTCACGGCTGGAACAAGCGGCGTCTTTGGCCGCTTCCTACGGAGCGTTTTCCGTTCCACCGAGATCGTGCGTCCGGTTTCGGCGTGGCTTGAACGTCTTGTTGGACGGACTACGCCAAGAAAACGGGCAGGAGCGGTTACACCAATTCGTCAGAGCGCTTGAAGCACTTGTTCTTCCCGAAATCGCCAGCACGAGGAGACAATTCGTCCATCGGTGTCAGACATTTGCAGTTGCCAGTCCTGAAGCGGTTGATGCCCTAGGCCAGGCGTACGATCTAAGGAGCGACGCTGAACATCTCCACGAGTGGAACCGGAGCATAGGCGCTGCATCTCCAGAAGACGCCGAGAACATCGCTCTTTGGCGAACGAGGCAAATGGAACGACTTGTCTGCTTCGCCTATTCACGTGTTCTGACCACGCCAAGCGTCTCACGTCACTTCGCTGACGACACAACACTCGCGGCGTTTTGGGAATCGTACGATGACGCGACGCGCGTCCAGTTGTGGGGTGGCCGCTTGGACCTGTCTGCAATTCCGATCGTGCGAAAGTACGATCAATGGGGAAGAGCTAGTCTGTAGTTTTCAAGTGGTGCGATTCTATTCGCATCTGACCAGCGCGTTACACGGCCGAGCCGCAGTCAGCTCCATGGTAGGTCGCAAGATTTCTTCCGACTGCGCCGTCACCAGAATCAGTCGCAAGCATCAATGGAGCTGCAACTTCCCACAATGGGAGTTAGGGGAACCTCACATCAAGGATCAAATATGCGCTGCTTCATTCGAGTAGCAGGTCCCGTTACCCTAGGGCGATGGGAAACAACCTGCGGAAAAGTTCCGGCGCAGGCCTTGAAGTTCGGAGTTCCAGCCCGAGTTCGAATCCAGAGGATCGCCTGCCTGATCGTCCACCAAATGATAGTAAGTTAAAGCTCGTCACTAGGGCTCGGGTGTCATCTCGCACCAGCACTTTCGCGTGATTTTTGCCATCCTCATCAATCACTGCGCCCGCTTCCCTCAGACCATCCAGCAGAGGAGCCCTGTCTCCGTCAATTGCATTAAAACGAATGGTCAGTTGAGAACGAGCCGACAGTGACCGCGCCCTCTGCAAGAGCCTTTCGCGCAACATGGGATCTTCTCGAGCCGTAACTTTGTCTGACATGATCACGAGTCGGTCTTCCGCTTGTTCAAGATAGGCAAATAGGCATTCTCTATTGTCTGCATCTGCAACAAGACGCACGGCTAATTCGCCAATTTCCGCAGCGCCCTTCAATTCGGAGCTTGCGCGTGACCGAAGCACCTGTACCTGCCAAGCCACACGGTCTTCGCGGAACAAGTCTGCGGCGACATCGCAGACAGCGACCGCCAGGTTCGCGTTCGAGACCAGTAGCGACAGCTCGACCCGCGGCGACCTCGACCGAGCACTGAGCCAGTTGAATGAGCCAATGCAAACGTGCTCCCAGTCCCATAGGAGGATTTTTGCGTGGCTTCCTGTGGGATACGGTTCAAAAAAGAATCTCCCTCGTGCCAGGCGATAAGCGTACGCGAGTTTCGTGAAGGCGACCGCACCCAAGTGATCCGCGTCTGTGCTCTCCTCGCTGCCCCCACGGGCGACGATAACATCAACCCCTCGCTGCAACGCACGTCCGATTGGTTGGGCCAACTTCTCGGCACGAGTGCCAGTTAGGAACGCGGAATGGATGAATACGTAGTGCGTCGCCCGTTCTAGAGCGCTTTCAAGAATATGAACATGCTCCGCGGCACCCGAGACAGCGCTGATGTCCCGTTCCGCTACAGCTATCCACGGAAGATCTGGCTCGACGGCTGAAGGCTGCGCGAGATCGAAGGCCCGCTCGCGTAAGGCCAACGTCAACGCTCGAACCCACTCCGTTGAACGGAGACGTTCGATGCGACCTTCCCGCACGTCGACCTGCACTGCGGAATTGTACCGGAAACGGGGCTCAGGACGACCAACCGAGCGAATCCACTCCCCTGATCTCAGCGCACGCCTCTCAATTAGACGACGAATCGCACTTCGTCCCGGTGTTGGATCAATGTCACTGGGCGGGAGGATCGAAATCCCCCGAGCGCGGAGATCGTCGCTACGTTCGAAGGTGACTTGCGAGCTAACGTCGGCGAGTCCGGTGACTCGATCTACGACGATGTGGAAAGGTACTCGGACGCTTCGGAGGGTTGAAGGAATGAACCCGGCATCGCTCAGGGCCTCGTTGCCGATCGAGGTAATTGAAAACGCTCCACCTCCTTGCTGGAACTCGATGATTCCAGCCTCGAAGAGCGCAGTCAGACACTCGGTAATGAGGCGCGGGTGTAGACTCAAGTCGGCAACCAGCGCCTCGAATTCGACATTTCCTGCAGCTATCGACTTGAGGATGGTTCGCTCCGTCATCGCAAAAGGCCGCCCGCTCGCAATCTCACACTCGACGCGGAACACCGAGACCGGAATACCGATCGTTCTCACGCGTCGCCTCCTTTCGCAAACTCGTCAGCAGGAATCAATACGGCCCGGCCAGCCTCAAACGCCCGCTCGAGCCAATCAGCGAGACGCGATAGCTCCGCAAATGGCTGTCCGGCCTCACGCGACTTCCCGGCTACGTGTGCTCGAAAGAAATCCCAGGATCCCACCAGCACGAGTAACTTTTCCGCGCGGGACATCATGACATTCATCCGCGCGTGTTCAGTCAAGAAGCCGAAAGCCCTGGTTATCTCCCGCTCGGTGTTGTTCCTAACGAGGGATACTACAATCACCGAGGCTTGCCGGCCTTGGAAGGAGTCCACTGTAAACACGCCGATACGATCCTGATTTAGATGTTCGTATCCCTCAGGAGGGAGAGCCCACTGGGGTTTTTGTCGGAGGTATGAACGCAGCTCCTTGACTTGACGCCTATACGGTGTCAGTACCGCTGACGTTTCCTGGTTCTCGGATGAAGACCGCATGGCTTTGAGAATCTGCTCGACCGCCCTCACCTCGCCCGCATTAAAAAGTCTCCCCTCAACTGGATCTTGGTCGGACGAACCACGTAGGTTGCGCGAGACGTCGACCCAAACGATGGCATGTGCAGAGACTGATTTCGGCGTAGCGAACTGATGCACGACCCTGTCAAGCGGGCGTCCTGTCAACGGATCTACAGTTGCGTTTGTGATCTTCCCGCCGTAGAAGGCATGCGAGATCACGTTGCCGATTTCTGGATGCATTCTGTGCTGCTCGGTGAGCATTCCTACGAGCGGCGTGTCAGACTGAACGCGGCGCTGCGCGGTTTCAAAGAGCTCCCGGAAGAAAAATAGCCACCGCTTCGCCGCGTCCGTAAAACCCTGGCGCTCGCTTGCCGACGTGTCATTCCAAAATCGGCGTAGATCAGGATCCGACCTACAAATCACATCGAGCCGGTCAAGACCCACTGAAAAATCCTTCTCCCGATATGGTGGAAGTTGATTCTGATCGCCGATCAGGAGCCATCTGTGTCCTGTCTGGAGTGGTAGCACGAGGTCGAACCCGTGTGCTTTACCGGCTTCCTCAATAATGCTCCAATCGAATGTCTGATTCGATTGTGCGAGCGCCAACAAATCTGCTGCAGTGCTAGTACAGTACACAAAGTTAGCGCCGTGGCGCACAAGCTGCTCGAAATCCCCGTCCTCATCCTGTTCTCGAGCATATTCAAGCCAATCGCGAATGTGCTGAGTAGGACTAGGACGGGCTTCCAGCACTCGGATGCTATGACCAAGGATTTCCAGCGCAACTGCTGATGGAGAAGCTGAATCCCAGAACTCCGCTTCGATTTCATTGGGCCTTGGCTTCCGCAGACGAACTGCAAGAGGCGCGATCCATGCCGAGTCTTGATCTTGACGGGCTCGGACAAATTTCGACACTTCATCGCGGAGGTGGTCCACGGCGGAGTGCGCCTGTGCAGTAAGGAGCACTTGGCAGGATGGGTCGTCTTCGTAGATCTGCTTCAACAATTCGGCGACAAGAGTCGTCTTGCCAGTTCCAGGTGGGCCCTGTAAACAGAAAATTGGTCTCGTGCGCCATATATGCTTCAGGACTGCGCGCTTCGCTTGGTCAAGGCTTGCTTCTTCAGGAATTGGGAGTGGCAACTCGTCGACACCTGTATCCATGTAAACGGTATCTGGCATCACAAGCGCACGCTGAAGAAACAAATGGGCGCTGAGAAGATTAATCGCCTCTGCCCTGCGGTCGACGAGCGTTACCTGAGCGAACAGTCCTCGAATCCGCAAGAAAGCCACATCTTGCGGTAGAGGCAATGTCTTCCGTCCTGGTCCTGAGCGAAATCGACGTAAGAGCGCTTGCTTGACGCCGAGGGGGCACGAGCTCCCCGGTGGAAGCTCTTGGAGAGTCCAGAATTCCTCAGGCTCGTCTCGTCGATCAAGGTCCAATTCTGCTTCTGGACCTATGTAAACCTCGAGCTGCGATGTTGCTGCCTTGGCGTCTTCGTCGCTCAAGTACTGGATCATCGGGGATGTGCGATCTGACATGGGTAACGGATTAACACGCTCGCTTTCCTCGAAGACCGCGTACTCGTGGGTATCGTCTGTCCAATATCGGATGAGGCGAACCGGGTAAACCTCCGTCTCCCTTATGGCTCGTTCGACTTCGTTCGTCACTTCTAGAAAACGCTGCAGGAAATTGATTTGCGGTTGGGATTCTCCGGTAAGCTCTGGAGGAGGCGGCAGAACGCTCTCCCAGGAGCGTACTTTCCTGCAGACCTCCGAATAGCTTGAATGCGCATCTTGGACCGTGTGCACAACTATCATGGCGGGAAATGGAAACGAACGCCTAGCAACACGCCTCTCGTCGATATAATCCGCTTTGATCAGATATCCAAGATTCCACGTTGTCTCGGAAGCTCCGTCTGTAAGACGCCGCTCAAATGCTAAAAGGCGGTAAGGCAGACGGCGTCCTTTGAGGAAATAAACCCGGTTTTCCGGGTCTCCTGAGGCGAGTATCTCCGCATCTGAAATGTCGGCCTCGATCCACAGGCGAAGTGCCGCTTCATCGGTCGCATTCACCTGCGGATCGGTCTCCGCTACGCGCACAGCAAGATCAGTCGGACCTAATCGGTTCTTCAGAGACACCACCACCCCGACATGGTCTTCCGACCGAAGCCTCGCGGGACGCTCGAGCGAATTGATAACATCCGTGCAGAAACGGACCATGTCGTCACGATCCATGGGACCGTTCCCATTTGCAGTAACCAGCGTACGCAGGTAAGCCTTCTCGTCTGCATTCAGACTACGAAGCTCCTGAATCTCGCTGACGGCGCGCTCTACGTCGGCGCTTGCGACCACATCCGCTGCAACTCCGAACATCCCCGCGAGCACGAAGCCGAGGTCCCGCCAATCGGCGTTAAGGGATGCGTTTGCACGGCCCAAGGGCGAACTTGCTTTGATCTCCTCGCGAGTGTGTACACCGAGTCGAACGCTCCACTCGAACCCACCGATTCGGAGCGAGTCGGGCCCCTGCTGCGCGTTAAGAAAGATGTTTTCGGCTCTCACGGCTCGATGGACGGACCGGAAACGATGTACGTGAGCTAAACCCTCTATCAACCTGAGGCCACCACGCCAGAGCGCGACTCGCCGTGCGACGTCGCCCAGGTTCCATAGCCAGCCGAAATGCTTTCTATTCGAGAGGATGTCGGAGAGCCGATCAAAGCCCGGAACTTTGAGCGCCAGAACAAATGCCTTTGCGTCCCGGTCCACCGCCGCGTCGATCAACGTGACAAGGCGTCGTTCGGCTTCAGGCGTGCTCGCTAGACGGTAGAGCGTACGAAGTTCTCGATCCCAAAGGTTCCGTTCAACAGGTGTAGGTTCGTCCTTCAAGAATGGCCAGGCCTTAATGAGCACGCCCTCACCGTCGCCCGGATCGGCCTCCCAGAGTACACATGAAGGCCCGTCCGACAAGTAACGGCGAAGCGTGAATATGTGTCGTAGAACTCGTTGTCCTGGCACCAAGCTCATTTGGCGCACTCCATGATTCGCAGTTAAGCAACATTACCAGACTCTCTAAACTGAAGGCCACTGGAGAAACACCGCAAGTAGTATCCGGAATGCAGGCCGAATCAGGCATCCCGCACCCGTTGTATCAGTCGGGGCACCTTCCCCGTTACCTAAAAGAGCCCTGAGCTGGGTGCGTCCCGAAGTGACGGCGATGTTTTCGAGCCGCAGTCGCCTAGACCAGCTCTCTCGAAGGATCGAATTGCGGCACCGAAACAGCAACGTCGGTAGCCGCAGGCAAATCCTGGGCGAGTAGTCGCTAAATCGGAAGCCATCCAGAAACGGGGTTCTCGTAAGTGAACGATCGGGTTTTGGGCGGATAGTCGCGCTTTCGGAACTATGCGGCGGACTCGATCTGCCTCGCACTCGCGCGGACATCCGTCGCCAACTGGCCCGTACCCGCAGAAAAATAAGAAATGAAAATGGCTCGCATACCGGGGAGATGTCCCCGTCGTCGCCGTGCCCCCGCGCCGGACAACTCGGCCATCGCCGAACACTTACCATTTCGCATTTCGATCTCGCGCGCAAAACCGCATTTACGGTGCTCCGTAAACTCCGCCGAAAATCGCCGTGAGATTGCGCGAAAGTCTGCGCGGCCGCAAACTATTTTTCGTGCGACGCGATTTTCCCTTGACACGTTTCCGACATTGTGGCATATGTTGTGTTAGAAACAGAACGGCTCCGCCGAATGGTTGCACATCCGACAGAGCCTAACTCCCAAAGTGAGGTAAGTTCACCATGGAAGCTAACGCGAATCTATCAACGCACCATCCCCAAGGCAAGGAATCCCAGTCTAGGCGAGAAGCACTCACGCGCGCCGTGTCCGGCCAATCGCTCACTAACTTTCCCGCGATTTTCCAAGGTTTCGCGGCGAAAGGTATCCCTGAGTCCGAGATCAAGCCGCGCGAGAACGTGTTCACGTTCGACGCATGGAAAGCACTAGGCCGTGTCGTGCGTCGCGGCGAGCATGGCGTCAAGGTGGTGACGTTCATTGACTGTCGGAGCAAGGAAACGGACGCGGACACTGGCGAGCGTAAGATCATCCGCCGTCCCTGGACTACAACCGTGTTTCACGTCTCGCAGACGGAAGCACTCAAGGGGGGTGGCCTATGACCACCCCCTCGTTTGCGTTTCCCGTTCGCTTGAGTGAGAAGTATCGCCCGCGCAAGGTGGCGGAGTTTGTCGGATTACCCAAAGCCAAGCGCGTACTGTCGAAGTTTGCGGCGCACCCCTACGCGTGCTCGTTTTTATTCTTCGGCCCGCCGGGAGTCGGCAAAACTTCGATGGCGATGGCTATGGCCGAAGAAATGGGCGCCGAGTTTCATCACCTGGGCTCGCAGAAGTGCAACCTCGAGAATCTAGAGGAAATCTGCCGCATCTGCCAGTACGTCCCACTGACTGGCGGATTCCACTTTGTACTGATCGACGAAGTGGATTCGGCATCTCGCGCGGCGCAGCTTGCCCTACTCTCGAAACTCGATTCGACGGACGCGCCCAAGGGGACGGTCTTTGTGTTCACCTGCAACAGCACGGATGGCCTGGAGCCGCGATTCCTCAGTCGCTGCCTTCCGATAGACTTCTCAAGCTACGGGATGGCAGGGGAGATTGCCGAGTATCTCGACAAGGTGTGGCACGCGGAAGGTGGGAACGGGAACGCGCCGGACTTCACACGGCTCTCCAAGGAATGTCGCAACAACGTGCGCGATTGCCTGGGACGACTCGAAGTCGAGCTAATGGCCCTGTAGGGCCGAAAGAGGGAGACCGATGCAGAAGACGTACAGCACGAAGGGCGCCGCGGCGAAGATGGGCGTCTCATTCCGGACGCTCAATCGCTGGCTCGCTCTCGGATTGATTCGCGCCTCGAAAGTACTGCCGATGGGCGGAGGCCGCACGCTCTGGCGCTGGACGGACGCCGACATCGCCAAGGGACGCAAGGTGAAGGCCGCCCAGAAGCCTGGGCCGAAGGCGGACGCCAAATGAGAGCCGCCATTTACGCACGAGTCTCGACCACCAACCACGGCCAGGACGTCACGCTACAGACGCGAGAGCTGGAGCAATTCGCCGCGGCTCGCGGATGGGAGATCGTGGGAGAGTACGTCGATTCTGGTGTGAGCGGCACAAAGGACTCGCGGCCAGAGCTCAACCGTTTGATCGCCGACGCGCACAAGCGCCGATTCGATGTCGTGTGTGTATGGCGGTTCGACAGGTTCGCCCGCTCCGTTTCTCACCTGCTGCGTGCTCTTGAGACGTTCAAGGCCCTGGGGATCGACTTCGTTTCCTTCTCGGAACAGATGGATACCTCGACGCCCGCCGGCAAGATGGTTTTCACCGTCCTGGGCGCCGTGGCCGAGCTAGAGCGCAGTTTGATTGTAGAACGTGTCCGCGCTGGTCTGCGGAACGCTCGCGCCAAGGGAAAAACACTCGGACGACCGCGCGTCGCCGTGGATGCTTCCAGGATTGCCCTGCTGCGCGCCCAGGGGCTCTCCTGGCGCGCGGTAGGACGCGAGATGGGAGTATCGGAGCGCGCAGTTCGACGGGCATGCGGCAAAAACCCCGGCGTTTCGGAGCCTGTAACCCGTTGCGTGACAGCGGCAAAATGAGCGGAATTGAATGCGGCAGAAACAAGTGTTTTGGCCCCAACGTCTGCAAGACGTCCGCTCGTAGCGCGATTTGCGGTACGATCAGGCAAGCGCCGCAAGCAGGAGATTATCTCATGACGCGAACTAGCTTCATTCGCTCCACGATGGCACTGTTGTTTCTCCCAGTGGCCACCTGCGCGTTCGCCCAGGAAGTGCGGGTCGAGAGGTCCCAAATGCCGGACGCAGACCAGAAGACCGCCGATGAGCAAAGCAAAGGGGCCACAGTCCACGGCTACTTCATGGAGATCGAGCGAGGGCAGATCCTGTACAAAGTCCAGCTGACCGTCAACGGCCACTCGAAGGATGTCATTATCGACTCTAAGGGCAACATCCTCAAAACCGAAGACGAGGTCGCTCTCGACAAATTGCCGGCGGCGGTGCGAAGAGCTCTGCAAAAGAAAGCTGGCCCCGGCACGATCAAGAGAACCGAATCAATTACCAAACTCGGCTCGATCGTCGCGTATGAAGCCAGGGTGATCACCAACGGCAAGAAGTCCGAGGTTCAGGTCGCCCCCGACGGAAATCCTCTCAATCGCGAAGAATGACTTTACACGCCGAGTGTTCAGTTCGCGGACGTGACTGCGAAAGCGACGCGCGCGGTTCATGCCGGGTGTTCGAAATAAGAAATGATCCTTGATGTACTGAGGCCGCTTCACAGCAAATCTGCGAGAACCCCTGGACTGACCGACGCGCGTTGACTTGCCGTTGGGCGCGGCCTAACATGCGTCGCCAAGGGCGGCATCGCAGCAATGATCGGCCAGACCATCTCGCACTACCGCATCATTGAGAAGCTCGGCGGCGGCGGGATGGGTGTGGTCTATAAAGCCGAAGATTTGCGCCTCGGCCGCAATGTCGCTCTGAAATTCCTTCCCGACGATTTGGCCAAGGACGCCCAAGCTCTCGATAGATTCCAGCGCGAAGCTCGCGCCGCTTCCGCGCTGAACCATCCCAACATCTGCACCATTCATGAGATTGACGAGCAGGACGGGCGTTCGTTCATCGCCATGGAGTTGCTCGAAGGCCAAACGCTGGGGCATCGCATCGACGGCAAGCCGATGCCGGTGGACGAATTGCTCGACATCGCTGTGCAAGTGGCCGGGGCTCTCGAGGCCGCTCACGCGAAGAGTATCGTGCACCGCGACATCAAGCCCGCCAATATTTTCCTCACGCAGGGGCGTCCCAAGATTTTGGATTTTGGTCTCGCGAAGCCGTCCCATTGGCAGCCCGGCCTGGGCGAAACGCTGAGCGCGTCTTCTGCGCCCACCGCGGGCATTGGCTGGGAAGGTTTCACAGGTCCGGGCACTGCGTTGGGCACCGTCACCTACATGTCGCCCGAGCAGGCGCGCGGAGAAGATCTCGACGTGCGCAGCGACCTTTTCTCGTTCGGCGTGGTCCTTTACGAAATGACCACCGGCCGCCCGCCATTCAGCGGCAATACGCCCGCTGTGATCTTCGAGGCAATTCTCAATCGCAATCCCATCGCGCCGCTGCGCCTGAATCCCACTTTACCCCCGGAGCTTGACCGCATCATCACCCGTGCGCTCGAGAAAGAGGCGCGGCTGCGTTATCAAAAAGCAGCGGAGATGCGCACGGAGTTGCAGCGGCTGAAGCGCGAGACCGAATCGGGCCGCGCGGTTACCAGCTCCGGTGCGGTTCCGATAGCCCGCGCCGAGAAATCGCTGGCCGTGCTGTATTTCGAGAATCTCAGCGGGCAGAAGGACGACGAATACTTCCGCGACGGCATGTCGGAAGACATCATCACCGAATTGCTGAAAATCAAGGGGCTGCACGTGTTTCCACGCGCGACCGTGTTGCCGTTCCGCGATTCGCCGTTGACCGCACCGGAAATCGGGGCGCGGATGGGTGCGAGCTTTATTCTCCGCGGCAGCCTGCGGCGCGCCGGCAACCGGCTGCGGATCAACGCGCAACTTGTGGATGCCAGCCGCGACTATCCCGTTTGGGCCGAGCGCTACGATCGCGAGCTCAAGGACGTCTTCGAGGTGCAGGAAGAGATTGCGCGGAATATCACCCAGGCCCTGCGCATTACTCTGACGCCGCAGGAAGAGCAAATCATCGCTAAAAAGTCCACCGAGAATCCCGAAGCGTACGACTACTTGCTGCGCGGCCGGAACTATGCGCGCATGGCGAATCTCGAGTTCGCGATGCAGATGTATGAGCACGCCATCCGTCTCGATCCGAATTTCGCGCTGGCCTATGCGGGTATCGCGCACGTCTGCGGAGCGCTGGCCGAGTATCAGGGAGGTGACCCGCAGTGGATTACCAAGGGCCTCGATGCCGCCGAGCGCGCTTCGAGGCTGCAGCCTGATCTGCCGGAAGCGCTCTCCGCTCGCGCTCGCCTGCACTGTATGCAACAGGATTACGACCAGGCCGTTCAATTGGCTCGCAGGGCGATTGGGCTGAAGGCCGATTGCGAGAACGCCTACAGTGTTCTCGGGCGAGCACTGTTTGAATCCGATCGCTGGAAAGAGGCTGCCGAACTCACCGATCGCGCTGTGGCCGCATCGGGCGACTACTACAGCGCTTACATTCCCTACGCCACTGCGCTCAGAGCCATGGGTGAGAATGACGCTGCGGCGAGACTCACAGAGAAACTGACCGCACTCCTGGAGCACCAACTGGCGATTGTGCCCGAGGACGCACGCGCGCGGAGTCTCATGGCAGGCAACTATGCTCGAGTGGGCAAGATTCGCGAGGCGGTGGCGGAAACCGAAAAAGCCGTCGCCGCGCGCCCCAAGGACTCCCTGACGCTTTATAACGCAGCCTGCACCTACGGAGTTCTGAATATGAAGCAGGAAGCGCTCGCCACCTTCCAGCGGGCAATTGAGGCCGGATACAGAAATCGCGAATGGGCCGCTCGTGATAGAGACCTCGCCTGTCTCCACAACGATTCCGAGTTCCAGCGCCTGATCAAAGAGCACCGGCAAGAGAATTAGAAGGAATAAACGGCCTCACCCACCCCTACGCACTCCATGGCGGCACCGCAAAAGCGAAGACCGCCTACAATGATTTCCTCACGTTCTGGAAAGATGCCGATCCGGTGATTGCCATCCTCCAGCAAGCCAAGGCGGAGTATTCGAAGCTGCAGTGAGGGTCGCGATTGCCGCGCCGCCCGTTACGGTGTAGCGTTGGCCTATTGCCCGTAGGCTCTCTCCCGTCCGGAAGACACGCACGTGCGGACAAGGCCGCGGGATTGCTGCTCACGCCGAGTGGCGCCCCCGGTTGCATACCCAGGTTGATGGCGACGCGATTCGGCGCGCGCTTCGTCTGACTGGATCAGAAACGCCTCCAGTGGCGGGCGACCGAGGGTTGCCTTCGGCCTGCTCATGTAGGCGGCAGCTTTCCCGTAGTTGATGAGTTGTTCGTCCGTCACCCGGCGGATGCTGTCTCGCACTTCTTCCACGTCGATTGTCCCGCCAGCGGCAAAGCGATGTAGTGTCACCCCGGTGCAAGTCTGTCGTGAGCGATGGCCGGAGAGTTACAATCCGCTATCGATTGGCGTACGCTTCGCGATAGCCTTGGGGGTTTCGACGCTCTTAACTGGAATCAATAGTGGGTTCGTTCTTGCGTCGCTGTGCCTGACAGAGTGACGGAGGCGCAGAAACATCAGAATAGCTTTGGGGTCGAATTGACTCGAAACGGCGTCATGGGAAATAAACTGCAATCGCCCGATTGCGATCCGTCAGAGCTCCTACGATGTCGCGACGGAGTTTACGGGAGTGCTTTCTTGAGCGCGGCGGTCGCGGGATTGGATTTCTTCTCCCGACTCGCAGAAAAACCGATGAATCCACTGGCGATTTGCGCTTCCCTGAGTCTGGCGGAGCGGCCCGTGGATGTGATGCTCACTTTGTTCTCGGCCATGGGCCTTATTCATCTAGTGCACGGGAAATATCGCGTGACGAAGCTGGCTCGCGAGTTTCTGGTCGCCAGATCGCCATTTTTCTTGGGACCGTATATCGCGTCGATTGCCGACCGCCCGGATTGCCAGGATTTGCTCACCGTCCTTCGATCGGGAAAGCCCCTTGGCTTGCCGGGCGTTTCGGCGCGTGCGCCATGGGCCGCGGCGATGCGCTCGGAATCTTTTGCGGAAGACTTCACTCGCATGATGCATTGCCGGGGGGTTTTTCACGGGCCCGCACTTGCGAAACGGCTGCATTTGGGCCAGCGCCGGCGATTGCTCGATATTGGTGGAGGATCGGGCGTCTATGCCTGTTCCATACTGGCGAATCACCCGTCGCTCACGGCATCGGTTTTTGAGAAGCCTCCCGTTGACGAAATTACGCGGCGCTACATATCAAGGATGGGTTTCGCCAAGAGAGCCGATGTGATTTCCGGCGACATGTTCGCGGACCCGCTTCCTGCGGGCTACGACGTACATTTATTTTCGAACGTGCTGCATGATTGGCCGGACGCGACCGTTCGAGAATTGTCGAGAAAGTCGTTTTCGGCATTGCCGCGCGACGGAATGATCGCCATTCATGACTCGCACATCAATCGCAAGAAGACCGGGCCGCTGGCGGTGGCCGCTTATTCCGTCCTGCTGATGGCCTCCACCGAGGGAAAGTGTTACTCCATTTCTGAAATCGAGAAATTCCTGCGCTACGCGGGCTTTGCGGATATTCGTTGCAGAGAAACGGCGGCGGATCGAAGCGTGATCACTGCGCGCAAGCCAACGCGAACGAGTGCAGCCATAACCTGATCGACGGCGGCGTGTGGATAATGCTGCGGTATTATTTCAACGATTGGAAACTGGTGGGCCGTCGCTTTTTGCCATTTCACCGCGCGACGGGCGTCGAAGAGAGAGGCAGATCGAATGAATCCAAATCGGGGATTGGATCCTTTGGATGTCGATCCGGATCACTACAAGCTCTTGTTTGAGAACGATCGCGTTCGCGTGCTCGAGTTCCACGACCGGCCGGGCGAAAAAGTCGGCATGCACGGCCATCCTGACCGTTTGATCTATTCGTTTGGGCCGTGGAAAAGAAAGTTTTGGTATCCGGATGGCCGGACGGAAGTGGTCGAAGGCAAGGCCGGCGACGTCAAGTGGAGCAACGCTCTCGAGCACGCTGGTGAGAACGTAGGCACCACCGAAACTCACAACCTATTTATCGAATTGAAGCGGTAGACTCACGTCTGCGCTTGCTCTCCGGGCGCTGTTCAATAGCCACGCGCGCTCGGAAGGCGCGTGCTGCCAAGCGGCACCGACTGAGGACCCGCGCAAATCCTACTGGTACGAGCACTACCTTTCCCGCCAACCTCTTGAAAGCTGACGATTTTTCTTGACAGCGAATGCCTAAAGCTGCTAAATCGCCTGCACTTGCCCTGAAAATGTGTATACAGAATAATCTGCGCTTTTGATTTAAGAGCGCCTGCAACAACCAGGAGGTGTTTCTCATGCATTTCTTTAGTATGTGAGCGGCATACCGAATGAAATCAAACCTTGATCTCGCGATTCCGTACAAGACCGTGCAGCAACTCGTCGCGGAAAAGATTCGAACGGCGATTCTGGATGGAACATTCAAGCCGAACGAGAAGCTTAACCAATGGGTGCTGGCGAAAAGACTGAACGTAAGCCGCATCCCGACACGAGAGGCTCTGCGCACGCTCGAAGGCGAAGGGCTCATCCGCTTTTATCCGCACCGCGGCGCGGTCGTGGCGGCGATGACGCCGCAGGAATTGCGCGACGTTTACGAGATCCGCGCGGAACTGGAAGCCAAGGCCGCGATTGCGGGGATGAAGCGAATTACTCTTCGCAAAGTGGCGCAAATGCGCAAGCTCGAGCGCGACATGTGCCGCTGTTCCGATCCCGAGCGCTGGGTGGCCCTGAACGACCAGTTTCACTTGCTGCTCTATCAAGAAGCTGGTTCCGTCCGGCTTATGCAGGTGATTTCGAGTTTGCGGAACTGGGTGGCCGCCTACATTTTGAATCTGGTGCGCGATGACTTAGGCCGAACGCGCGTGGACAAAGATCACCGGCGGATTATCGACGAAGTTCAACGCCAGAATTCGACCGGACTGCGTGCGGCGATTCACCAACACTTGCGGAATAGCTGCAAAGCAGTGATTGCGAGCCTGAGCCGAGCAGAACAGCAGAAGAAAGCGGCCATGCTCGCTGGACGCAAACCAGTAAGGGGAAAGCTATGAACACTTCCAAAACAGCACAGCAACTCGAAGCGACGCGGTTGACTCACCCCTGGTACTTTGCGGCCGGCGTGTGCATATGGGCATTGCTCTTCGTTTCAGCCGCGCCAGCTCAACAGCTTCTCAAGCCGGAGCAATACCAGGCGATCCGCGAGAACGCATCCGGAGAACTGCCATACGCTGATTTTCAGCGCATCGTTCAATTTCCCGGGTTTTCGCCTTCGCCGGGAGCGGATCAGGTGGCCGAGTACATAGCGGCGGAGTTGCGCTCCAGTGGATTGTCCGGCGTCACCGTCGAACACTTCAGCGCGGATGGCGAAAAGTATTTTTGGGCATTCCGTTCGGAACCTTCATGGGAAGTGAAGAAGGCGCAGCTTTGGCTCGAGCAGCCGACACGCGAACTGCTAGCAGACTACAAAGTTTACAAAGGTTCGATCGCGCGATTCAGCCGTTCCGGCTCAGTTTCAGGCGATCTGATCGATGTCGGCACCGGAACGCACCTCGAAGATTACTCCGGCCGCGCGGTCGAAGGGAAAATTATGCTGGCATCTGGAAGCCCTTCGGTTGTGATGCGGTTGGCAGTCTGGGAACGGAAAGCGTTGGGAATCGTTTTTTACCGGACAGATGACGCCATAGATCATCCGGAGTTGATCTCTTCGCTGCAAATCGGGCCATGGGAAGGCCCGCAAGGAGAAAAGCCGACCTTCGCATTCTCGCTCTCGTATCGCGAGGGGAAAAGTCTTCAGAACCGGCTGCTCGCTGGAGAGCATGTGGTTCTTCACGCCGACGTGGATGCCGAGACCGGCCCCGGAGCTTATCCCGAAGTGATGGGCACAATTCCTGGGACCGACCCGGATCTGCCGGTGGTGCTTTTCACGGCGCACGACAACAGCCGCGATTCCGGCGGGGCAAATAATTTGACGGGAGTGGGCTGCAATCTCGAAATTGCGAGATTGCTCAGCGGTTTGATCCAGTCGGGCAAATTACCGCGGCCGCGACGCACGATCCGCTTCATGTTTGGCCCGGAGCATATGGGCCTCACCTACCATTTTCACGAGCATCCGGAAGATCTGGCTCGCATTCTGGCCATGATCAATATCGACATGATCGGCTACAGCCAGCGGCAAGGGGGCGCTGCGGCGGTGCTGCATCTTTATCGCTCGCCGTATTCCAATCCGAGCTTCATTGACGACATCGTCGAGACCTTTGTCGAAAAGGTCGGTACCGAGAACACAATTTCCATCCGCAATGCGGCATTTCTCTCCACCACGCCATCGATTGGGTTCCTCGATCCGATTTTCGCTCCGACGGGAACGCACGATGAATTTCACTACAACATCGAGCCGTACTGGGGGCCGAGCGATCACGAGGATGCGCAGACATTCGGCGTGCGTGCAATTCTCCTCAACGATTATCCGGACCACTTTCTCGGCACGCAGGACGATTCCATCGCCGCCGCGGGCGACCCCACCCAGATGAGGCGCGGAGTCGTGCTCGGCGCCGCCGCCGGCTACGCCTTGGCGTCAGCGACACCCGCCGATATGCCTGCGTTCCTGCAGAGTGCCTGGACAAAAGCGGAAGCGCGCCTTGCTGGCATTCAGAGTCGCGCGTTCGCGTATCTGGGCTCGGCTACGAGCGAATCGCTTCCCATGGCTTACGGCGATGCCCACATCCTGATTCAAGAAGCCTATGCGACTGAACTCACCGCGTTGCAAAGCCTGAGCTTGGTAGCCGATTCGAAATCGTTTGAGTCCGACGCCGCGCCGTTCATCTCCGCTCTCGAGGATGCAAAAAAGGCTTCGTTGAAATTCATTGAAGACTACGCGCAATCGCGCACGCGCCAGTTGGGAGTTTCCACGGAAAAACTGCGACAGGCGGAACCCGATCCGCAGTTCTCAAAAGCGATTCCATCGCGGACAACCGAAATCCGCGGCCCGGTAAACATTTTCAGGCCGGAATACGGCCGCTGGTGGCTGATCGACAAAACCGGAGATGAACATTTCGAGCGAAAACTCGGCATCGCGGAACGTGGCGAGTACACCTACTACGAAGCGCTCAATCTCGCCAACGGCAAGCGCAGCGTGGCCGAAATTCGAAACGTACTCAGCTCCGAATTCGAGCCCATTCCCACCGTGGACGTTTATCAATTTTTCAAATTTCTCGAAGGTGTCGGCGTGATTCGAATGGAAACGGCGAAGTGAAGAGATGATGGCTGTCCATCTGCGCGGCAAGACACAAGATTATTGAAGGAACCCTAAGGAGGGCCCGATGAGAAGCGCATCCTGTTGGATTTCGATTCTATTGCTCTGCCTGGCGGTTCACGTCTCCGCGCCGCCGGCGCATGCGCAACTCCCTACCGGCGAGATTTCCGGGACAGTGACCGATCCCAGCGGCGCGGCAGTGCCCGGCGCGAAAATCGATATTGTGAATCAGGCGACGGCTGAGACGCGCACGACGGTCGCCACGTCCAGCGGAGCCTATTCCTTCCTCACTGTGATTCCCGGGTTGTACACCATGAAGGTCGATGCCACGGGCTTCTCAACTGCCAACGTGCGCGACCTCACCGTGGTGGTTGGACAAACCACGGTGCAGAACGTACAACTCTCCATCGGCAAAGCGAGTACCGAAATTACCGTAACCGGAGCTGCGCCGCTCGTCCAGACGACTACGTCTGATGTCGGCGGGGTCGTCGACAATCAGCAAATCGCCGACCTGCCTTTGAAGAATCGCGATTTCACTGACCTGGCCACTCTGGTGCCCCAAATTGTTCGCACACCCCCGATTGATCCCACGAAGGTTCTTGTGGGCGAAATCAGCGTGGCTGGCACCGGCGGGCGCCAATCAAACGTCTACGTGGACGGATTCGAAGATTTCGACTTCGTGGTTGGCGGGCTGGGATACGACGTGAGTCCCGAGGCGATTCAAGAATTCGTGGTGATCACCAACAATGTCAATGCCGAGCAAGCGCGCTCTGTGGGAGCGGTCGTGAACATCGTGGAGCGCTCGGGCTCAAACCAGTTCCATGGCGACGCGTTCTATTTCTTCCGCAATCAAGCGCTATCCACGCGCGATTATTTTCAGGACAGTAAGGGCACCTATCGCCGCCAGCAACAAGGCGTGAGCGCCGGTGGTCCTCTGGTACGCGACAAACTCTTCGGTTTCGTGGCCTTTGAAGATCATCGCGAGCTGAACACCGGAGTTGTCAATACGCTCGGCATTTATCCGGAGTTCGACGGGAACGTGCCGCTTCCGCTTCGCCGCGATTTCGTCACCGCAAAACTCGATTACGCAATGACTGAGAAAAATCACCTCTTCTATCGCTTCAACATCGACGATTTCACCGCTGCAGAAAATGTTGGCGGTATCCGCGCCAAATCCAACGGCGAAACCAACCTGACCAACACGCAAGCTCACGCAGTGAGCGACACCTACGCGATCAGCCCGACTAAAATCAACACGTTTGGCTTTCAGTTCTTCCGCTACAACAACACAATTGCGCCCTTCTCGGACCTGCCCGAGGAATCACGTCCGGATCTCGTCACCGGACGCCGCACCGGCGACCCACAGGGCACACTCGAAAAGCGATACGAGTTCAAAGATGACTTTGGGATGACGCTCGGGAATCACAGCTTGAAGTTCGGCGGCGAATATCATCACGTACAAGGCGCTGCGACGTTTAACTTTGCGACTCTCGGCGCATTCACATTCTTTACGGACGCGCCGCTGGACGCACCGAATGCCGACCTGCTGATCCAGAGCGCATGTAGCACTCCCGATTGCCTACTCGGTACCGGCACCAGCAATGTTTCCGGCCTGTATGTGCAGGATGATTGGAAGATCCTTCCGAACCTGACATTGAATGCCGGACTGCGCTGGGATTATTTCAGCAATGCGAACGACGTGGATTTCCGTGGCGCTCTAGGTTTGCTCGCGCCGCCGGGAAGTCGATCCTCGGACAAGAAGGACTTCGCGCCGCGCATTGGGCTAGCGTATGACCCGTTCAAAACCGGCAAGTTCGTCGTCCGCGGGGGCTACGGAATCTACTACGAGAACATCAACTTCCTGAACACGCTGCTGGAAAAGGGATTCGACGGCATCAACATCGGCTATCGCGTGTTCGTTGATCCGGGTGGCATTAACGTCGCCGATCCTTTTCCGGGGTTGACGTCGCAGCAAATCCACGACATGTTCTTCGGTCCGCCGGTCAATCCCCTGGCGGAACTCGACAATCACATTCGCACGCCCTACGTGGAATACGCTTCCGGCGGCTTCCAGTGGTCCTTTGCGCCGAAGTGGGTGCTCGCCATAACCGGCGTACACATGCTCGGCATCCGGGGCTTCATCAGCCGGAATATTAATGTGGATCCGGATTTCAATACGGCGACGCCCGGCGCTCCTCTGTGCCAGATGTTTGGCTCCGCGGTCTGCTCGCAATTCGGAGTAGTACCGTGGACCGCCAACGGTGATCACCTTCATTACAACGCGTTTGTCGTGGAGGTAAAAAAATCGATGAGCCATCGATTCCTGCTCGACGGTTCGTACACGCTTTCGAAAGCCGAAGATGAAACAGATGACTCCACTGGAAGTTCGCAATTGGCTTCCAATCCATTCAATTATAGAGCGGACTATGGTGCGGCGCAGACGGACCAGCGTAGTCGCTTCATCTTCAGCGGCGTTTTCGATCCAAGCCACTTGCCGCCTTTCTTCGGCAAAGGTTGGCAGATTTCGTTGATCAGCAGCTTTACCACGCCCTTGCCATTTGCAATAACCGAGGCTGCACCAGCGCCCGACGGTAGCACGCCAGTACGCCCCCCTGGAATTCCGCGCAATGCCGGAGCGCGCGGGAACCAAGCGCAACAACTCGCGCTGATCAACGCCTACCGCGCGACCGTGCCAGATCCCAATGGGCCGCCGGGAACTTTCCTGGGACCGCTGGGCCGCCCGATTTTGACCAATTCGCTGAATATACGTTCGACGGATATGCGCCTTTCGAAAGAGTTCGGTTTCGGTGACCGCTTCAAGCTCGAGTTGCGAGCCGAGGTCTTCAACCTGTTCAACTCAGCGAACTTCGTTTCGAACAGCGGAAACGCTGGCGCGGCCGCGTTTGGTTTTTCCGGAGTCAGCGGTACTGCAGAGTCGAATCAGATCGGAATGCCCACGTCTACTGTGGGCGTGCTAGCCGACGGAGGACCCAGAGCATTTCAGTTCTCAGTGAAATTTGCGTGGTAGCTCGAAACGAACGTAAATCGCGCACCGGCCCATAATCCAGTGTCGGCGCGAGACCGAGGTCTTCAATGAGCTCGTGGCGAATCGTTGGGATTATCGCGGTGCTGGTCGCAGCGTCAGTGGCACGCGGCCAGGACCAGCCGAAGACGTATCAAATTAAATCCGGGCCAACAACGGTCGAGTGGGGATTTTTCGATCCCGCGGTCAAACCGCTCGTGACCGTTCGTTCGGGCGACATCGTCGAACTCGATTCGCCGCTGGCGGGCTCGAAGGAGATGGAATCCTTCGGCATGCCCGAGGAATTGATCCGGCCGGAAATGCGCGTGCTCGAGGCGGGAGTGGACGACCGCAGCCGCTCGTACGGAAACATTTTGGTCGGGCCTGTGGCGATTGAAGGCGCGGAGCCGGGCGATGTTCTCGAGGTGCGCATTCTCGAGCTGCGGCTGCCGGACAACTACGCGGTCAACGTGTTCCATCCGGGCGGTGGAATTTTGCCGGATGATTTTCCATACGCGCGGGCACGGGCGATTCCACTGGATCGCGATCGAAATGTTGCGCTGTTCGCGCCCGGAGTCGAAATCCCGCTGCAGCCATTTTTCGGAACCATGGGAGTGGCGCCGGCGCCCTCCATCGGCAGAATCGGGGACGGGCCGCCGGGATACTACGCCGGAAATCTCGACAACAAACATCTGGTCGCCGGCACGACTCTTTACATTCCCGTGCAGACCAAGCTGGCGCTTTTTTCTGCCGGCGATGGCCACGCCGGCCAAGGCGATGGCGAAGTGGACGGCACAGCGATCGAAGTAGCACTGTGGGGAAAATTTCAATTCTTCGTGCGCAAGGATTTGAAGTTCAAGTGGCCTCGAGCCGAGACGCCCGATTTCTACATGACGATGGGCTTCGATCCAGACCTGAACAAAGCAGCGCAGATGGCCGTGCGTGAAATGGTGGGGTATCTCGTCTCGCAGCGTCACTTGAGCCCCGAGGATGCCTACATGCTTTGCAGCATGGCTGTGGATCTGCAGGTCACCGAGGTAGTCGACGGCACCAAAGAAGTTCAGGCGCTGCTGCCTAAGAAACTTTTTATTCAGAAGTGACGCGCGCCATTGCGTCCGCGCTGAGCTACTGTGGCGCGAGCAGTGGCGTAATTGGAATTCAAGCCAAACCAAGGAGAACACATGAGGAAGTTCGCCGTGCGATCGCTACGTTGCGCTCTGCTTTTGCTGCTGCTGTCACCCTCCGTCTCGTTTTCACAAAGCACTCAGACCGGAGAGAAGCCCGGGCACATCTTCGTGGTGACCATGTTCAAAATTCCGCTCGGGCAAGTCAGCGAGTTCATGAGCTATTGGGAAAAAGTGTTTGTGCCGCTGGAAAAAGAGGATTCCTATCTGGTGAGTTCCGTGGTGATGCGCCACAGAATAGGTCCGACGGATTATTCGGTGATGCTGATCCAGGAATTCAAGGATCTCGCTGCAGTAGAGTCATCACGCAATCAGGAGGAAGGACCTCTTTTGCAGCGTTCCTCTACCGATCCCCAGGCCGCCGAAACCATGAAGAAGTTCGGTGAGTATGTAAATGGCCACGTAGATTACGTGATGTTCGGGCCCGATTCCGTCGCTGTACATAAGTAGTTTCGTAGTTTTGCGGCGGCGGGCGCAGTGGCCCGACAGGGGTCAACATTGATGCGGCGAATTTTGATTTTGCTCGCACTAGTGATCGTGGCTGCGGGTTTGCTTCCCGGCGACGATAAAAAACCTGCGCCCGCGGTTGTCTACCAACGCGACGACAATACCTGGTTCGAAGGGGACTGGTCGCATGTCGTCATCTCTCAAGATGCCGAGTGGGCCGATTATGCAACGCGAACCGATGTGCACCTCGTCTCGCTGCAGAACGGCAAAGACGATCTCAGCCGTCTCGGTGCCGGCCTCGACGAGACGAATGACGTTGCGTTCTGCGGCCCCGGCCAACTGGCGCGCCGCGGAAAGCAGGGCTCGCAAGAAGGCTGGCTCCTGCCTGACGATCATGGCCTGATCGCCATTTCGATTCCGAGCGATGCGGCGCTCACGTGTTCGTCCGACGGCAAGTCGATCGCTTACTTCAGCGAATCAAAGCGCGGCGATGGCATCGTCGTCGGAACTCCGAACTCCAATAAGAATTTCCGCTACAAAGGCGAAGTAGCCGGTCTCGCTTTCAATTCCGACAACACTGGAGTCTACGCAGTCTTAATCACAGAAGACGGCGCGTCATCGTTAGTGCTCATCACGCCAGCAGACGGGCAAGTGAAGCAGATCGCCGACGATCTGGACATGAACAACGGCAACAACTCTATCGGAGTTTCGCCCGACGGCCGTCATATCTATCTAGCGCTCGCCAGTCCCGGTGCTCCGGACAATAAAGCCCGGCATCAACCGAATGCCTCGCGGTGGCTGGCAATCTACGAACTCGATGTCACCAACGGAACGCGGCAACCAATCATAAAGTCCGATGAAGACAACTACGATCCCACGGCCGCGCGCGGCTCACTCTACTGGACACATTTTGTCAGACACAAAGCCATCGCCGCCTTCCCTGCAAGCGGAGGCGCGGTGCACGAGATACTAGAAAATGCGGAATTGCCGCTCTGGAGCCCCGACGGCCGCCGCATCGCCTACATATTCAATCGCGATCGAATGGCCGACGGGCCGCTGCCGATGGACGATGGCATAATCGACGTCGATAACGAAGTGCGCCGCGCATCGCAACCCTCCGTGATCGTCGCCGGCTACCATGAGGATTTCACTCCCGCATTCTCGCCGGATGGCCGCTGGATCGCCTTTCATTCACATCGTTCGGCCACGCCCGTGCCGTTCTACGAGAGCCCCGGCAGCACGGATGACGTTTACCTTCGACTCGCCGCAGACAATTCCGCCCCGGAAATTCGTCTCACAGATTTCGGATGGGAAACTGGCCCGGCTTTCTGGTCGCCGGACGGCCGCAAACTCATGTTCAGCTCGTGGGTCAAAGGCGGCGCGCCCGGCATTGATAAAGTCTGGGTGCTGACGCTTGACCCGGCCAGCGGCCGCGTTCTCAGTCGCAATCTTTTTCCGCTGCCAGCGCAAATTCGAAGCGCCCAATGGACCGCCTGGTCGCCCAACGGAAAAGAAGTCGCCATCGAAGACAATGAAGGCGGCGATAAACGCAGCCTCTGGATTGTTGGTATCGACGGCTCGCAGCCACAAAAGCTTGCCGACTATCGGAGCACCACATACGGCGGACTGGATTGGATGCCCGATGGAAAAAGCGTCGTCTACAGTGCATTGAGCGGCGATCGCATGCAGATTTTCTCGATCGCTCGCTCGGGCGGTGCTCCCCGGCAATTGACTCACGATTCAGGAAATCTTTTTCATCCCAAAGTTTCGCCCGACGGCCTTTGGATCGCCTGCACCCGGATGATCAAATCGGAACAAATCCTGCGCCGGCCCTTGTAAGCTTTGGATGTAGCTTTGTTCTGTGGCCCATTCCGCCGCCGAAAAGATGAATACGTGACCACTCCTGGCAATCAGCGAAATTCTCCGGGCCCTTCTTTCGTGCTGAACCCGGCGTCTCGCAAATGTACTTCTCCATTCATTTTCTTGGACCCAGCCGAGCGAGAGGATGTAGTCCGGTATTTTCGTTTTCGGCCCGACTATCAACCGACGGCGCTAAGAACTCTGCGAGGCTATGCCGAACAGCTCGGCGTGGCCGAAGTTCTCGTGAAAGATGAGACTGCGCGCCTCGGCCTGCCCGCCTTCAAGATTTTAGGCGTCGCCTACGCGGTTCATCGCCTGATCGAACAAGGCATCATTCGCCACGATTCAGTTCTCGCCTGTGCGACGGCTGGAAATCATGGCCGCGCCGTAGCTCGCGCTGGGCGGCAGAACAATTTGAAAGCAAGGATTTACGTTCCGGCGGCCGCGAGCCAATTCCGAATTCAGGCAATTGCCGCGGAAGGCGCCGAAATCACAATCGTTGACGGCAGCTACGATGATTCAGTCATCGCGGTGGCGCGCGACGCGGAAGCTCGAGGATGGTTAGTGATTTCAGATACGGCCTGGCCCGGCTATGAAACAATCCCGCACCTGATTATGGCCGGCTACACAATGTTGATGATGGAAGCCGAGGAGAGCTGGCGTGCGCCTCCCGATCTGGTGATCGTTCAGGCCGGAGTCGGAGGCCTCGCAGGTTCCGTCACCGGCTGGCTGCGTCAGAAATATGGCGCGGATGGTCCGTCAATCATTTGCTGCGAGCCCTACGAAGCTGCCTGCGTGTTCGCATCAATCGCTGCCGGAGAGCTACGCGAGTCGTCCGGATCGCTCCAGACCATCATGGGCGGACTGAATTGCGCCAAAATTTCAACGGTCGCATGGCCGCTGCTCCAGGCAGGCGTCGATGCGTGTGTGAGCGTAAGCGACGATGCCGCGATTGACGCGGTGCGCAAACTCGCGTATCCGTTTCCTGGCGATCCGCGCATCCTGGCAGGCGAATCCGGAGCGTGCGGAGTCGCAGCGCTGTCATGGCTATTCTTGCATTCCGAATCCGAGCCGCTGCGCGAATCGCTAAAGTTGAATCGCCAAAGTCGTGTCCTGGCGATCATCACCGAGGGGATCCATCATCCGGAAGGCGCGAGAGTTTAGTCTCGCGCGTTTCAAAAACTTCGTGATCAAATCGTTTCAACGATAGCGTCAACAACGAACAGGGAGACATGAATGCGCCCAAAGATTTTAATCTTATTCTTCTTCTTTGCTAGCACCGCAGCCGCGCAAACAATTGCGATCCGTGCCGGCCATCTCGTAAATCCGGCAAACGGAACGGTGACTGAGCACCAGGTAATTCTCATCAAAGACGGAAAGATCCAAGAAATTGGCACTGACCTCAAAGTCCCTAGCGACGCGCAATTAATAGATCTCTCCAATGAGTGGATTTCCCCAGGGCTAATGGACGCGCACACTCATCTCGCGCTTACAGCGATGCCCGGCGGCGCGCCCTTCGAATCTTTTTACTTGAAGGAAAGCACGGCATTTCGTGGCTTTCGTGCCTTGAAGAACGCACAAGATCTCGTTCACGCCGGATTCACCACAGTTCGTGACGTCGGCAACGACGCCAACTATGCCGTCGAGGATCTGCGGCGCGCGATCGCTATGGGATGGCTCGACGGTCCGACAATTCTCAGCTCGGGAAAAATAATCACTCCGTTCGGCGGCCAGTCAAACGCCATTCCGGCTGAGCAAGGTCCTTTCTGGCGATTCGAATATATCGACGCAGACACACCCGAGGAAGTTCGCAAAGCCGTCCGCGAGAATGTCTACTATGGCGTCGACGTCATCAAGCTGGTCGCCGACAACAATCCCTATTTTTACTCTCTTGACGAAATCCGCGCGGCCGTCGACGAAGCGCACAAGGCCGGACGATCCGTGGCCGTGCATGTGATCGGCGGAGAGGCAGCCACTAACGTGATCGAAGGCGGCGTAGATTCTCTCGAACACGGCTTCTACTTAACGGACGCTCAATTGCAGCGAATGAAAGATAAAAATATGTTTCTGGTAGGCACCGACATGCCCAAGTCGCATCTTCAGGCCCTTGGTGGAGCGGGCGCAAGCGCCGATCCGCCCGATATTCTCGCCGCCAAGATTATCGACCGGCTACAGCGCGCGCGCCGCATCGGAGTGAAGATGGCCTTCGGCACCGATTCCATTCTCGAGATGCCCAATCGCAAGCGGCCGGATTTGATGCTCGACTATCTCGAAGTCTGGCGCGAAGCCGGAGTCCCGCCGCCCGAAATCCTCCGCTGCATGACTACGAATGCGGCGGAGCTTCTGCGCATTGATCATGCTCGCGGTGCAATCGCTCGGGGATTCGCCGCGGATATCATTGCCACGCCGGCCGATCCACTTTCAAACATTGAGACACTTCGGAACATCAATTTTGTCATGAGGGATGGCAAGATCATCCGGCGTCCGCGGCAAGATTTACGCTGAATGCACAGGGCAACAACCATGGGACTGTGCCTAATTTTGTGCCCACCACCAAACCCTACGGAGTGCTACCGAGTATCGCTCAAGCGCCGCAAAGCACACGCAGCAAAGGAACTTGTAGCACTCCGTGGCACTCCGTCACTCTCCATGTAAGTTATTGATTCTTCGTGCCTTAAGACTTAGAAGGCAGACGCTCTATCCAACTGAGCTACGGGCGCGTTGGCTTTTCCAATTCTAAGACATTCGGGGCTCGCTCCGGGAATGTTTTGGCGTGATGAGCGTCTCGCTACCGCCGCGAATATTTT
>Ga0335078_10001826_pt1 | contig 32216 bp, 26 predicted proteins | sample Lox_Sample_32_FD_206711 | JGI IMG/M metagenome (GOLD analysis project Ga0335078, IMG submission 206711) | Soil microbial communities from Loxahatchee National Wildlife Refuge, Florida, United States - Lox_Sample_3.2 | ecosystem: Environmental > Terrestrial > Soil > Wetlands | place: USA... | reverse complement strand
CAACCATGTTGCGTACGCGTGTTGCCGGCTAGATTTATTTTGGGCGCGCGACGGCGTTCAACGAAAAGCCGGGCGCGATAGCGCAGACCCTCGCGTTCCTCGCGCGGGCTCGCGCGAATCTCGTCCGCCATCGCCGTCAGCTCGACGCACAAACGCTCGACGTCGATCCCGGCGTGCGCGGGCCGAAAATCCTCCATCGTCAGCAGCGCCTGCGAGAGCAGGTTGACCGTCGCCTGGCGTCCGCCACGCTCGAAACGCAGATGGAGCGCCGCGGCAACCCGCCCGAGCGCGCGAGCCATGTCGCGCACGTCGGAGCCGGACGCGGCGAGGACGTGCTCGAAGCGTTCGGCGGCCGCGAAGTATTCGCCGCGATTAAAGGCCGCGATCGCCTGATCGAATTCGTCGTCCATCGAGGTCTATTCGCGGCGGTCAGCGAGCCGCTTGGCAAAGTATATTTGCGAAATAATACGTTGCGCCGCAAATCCCATCAGGGGGGCTTCGCCGGCGCCGCGTTCGGCCGCGAACGCACGCTTCACTGCGGCTTACAGCAGTTCCTTTTCTTCGACGGCGCGGAATTCGGCCTCGCCGAGCGCTTCGGCCTTGCGCGTGCCGTGGCGCTCGTAGAGTTCGAAGAGGCTCGCCTTGTGCGGGCGCACGCGGCCGAGCGGGCACTTCTGCCAGTCCTCGAGCGATTCGTCGCAGTAGCCCATCCGGTTCTCGCCGCACTTGGGCTGCAGGAAGACCGCGATCTCGGGCAGCACGTGCTTTATCTCGGCCCGCATCATCGCGACCATCCGCCGGATCTCCCACTGCGCGCGCACGCACAGCCGGAGATCGCAAATGTGCAGCATCTCGGCAAAATTCACCATTACGTGAAAGTTGGTCGGCGCCGCGTTGGGCAACACGAAACGCGCGTCTTCGGCGGGAATCCCGGCCTTGAGCGCGCGCGCGTAGAGCTCTGAGGTGCGCGCGAGCAGCCCCGAGAATTCCTCTTCCATGCCCGCCCGGCGCCATGAATCGGGCATCACGAAGGCCAGCCGATCCTGCTTGAATTTCACGTAGCGCTGGCTCTGCTGCTCGAAGCTGATGCCAATACGATGGCGGACGAACTGATGCGAGAGCGAACGCGACACGCCGGAAATCGCGAACCAGAACACGATCTGTTCGAGCGGCGAGGCGTGGCCGGTTTTGAGCCGCTCGCCGATGAACTCGCGAATCCGCTCGTGGCTGATTTTCTCGGTCTTGATCTTTTCCCAGACTTCGATCGGCGAGTCCGACGAGTAACAGGTGCGAAACGCGGCGTAGAGCTTTTCCAGCGGGTCGCTCGCGTAATCGATAAGTTTGACCTGCATCTCAGCCCGGCTGTTGCTCACGTTCATCGCTGCGTCATCCTGTCCTTCACTCTATTTCACCCGCGCATGGAACGTAATCGCCGGCACACCGCGTTATCAACTCCATCAACAACGCGCCCGCCGCAGCCCATTGCGCTCCGATGCCGAGGTCTCTAGATTCCCGCTCATGACGCCGCCCGCCCCAGACTTCTACCTCCGCTTCCTGCGGCCGCTGCTTTTCCGGCTCGATCCGGAACGCGCCCATCGGCTGACGCTCGCGATGATGGGGCCGATCGCGATCCTGCGCAAGCCGGCGCCGGACCCGCCGGCGCTGGCCACCTCGCCGTGGGGTATCCGGTTCTCCAATCCGGTTGGCCTTGCGGCCGGGATGGACAAGGACATCCGGGCGGTCGCCGGATGGCGCGCGCTTGGTTTCGGCTTTGCCGAGCTTGGTACGGTGACGCCGCTTGCACAACCGGGTAATCCGCGCCCGCGGCTGTGGCGCCTGCCCGAGCAGCGCGCGATGGTGAACCGGCTGGGCTTTCCCAGCGCCGGGATGGAGAGGGCGGCGAGGCGGCTCTCACGCATCAAGCGGCGGGGATTGAAAATCCGGCTCGGGCTGAATCTCGGCCCGAACAAGGACACGCCGACCGAGCGCGTGGCGGAAGATTACACGACGATGGTCGCGAGGCTCGGCGCGATGGTCGATTTTATCGTGATCAACGTAAGCTCGCCGAATACGCCGGGCCTGCGCGACTGGCAATCGGCGGCGCGCCTGGCGCCCCTGATGCGCCCGATCCTGGCCGAGGCGATGAAGCTCACGCCGCGAAGACCCGTGCTGGTGAAAATCGCGCCCGACCTCAACGCGCCAGTGCTCGCCTCGGTATGCGAGGCGGTGTCGATTAACGGCGCTGACGGCCTGGTGGTCTGCAACACGACGACCGCGCGTCAGGCGCTCGGCGTCTATACGGAATACGAAGGCGGAGTAAGCGGGGCGCCGCTTGCGAAGCGGGCGCTCGCGATGGTCGCGGAGATTCGGCGCCGCACGGGCGCAAAGATTCCGATAATCGGAGTCGGCGGAGTGTTCGGCGCCGAGGACGCCTACCGTCTGATCTGCGCGGGCGCGTGCCTGGTCGAGTTATACACGGGACTGGTTTACGAAGGGCCCGACCTGGTGGAGCGAATCAAGCAAGGCCTGGTCGAATTGCTGCAGCGCGACGGGCTGAATTCGATTGGCGACGCCGTCGGCATCGCGGCGCCGGCCAGGGCGAGCGAACGGTCCTGACGCCGCCGCCCGCGGCCGCAAAAGATGAGACACGCGAGGAGATACGATGGCCACGGAACATCAAACGCACAATGAGATCCTCGTCGACGGGCGCTGGCTCAGCGCGCGCCGCGCGGACCAGGACGTGGTGCTGATCGATACGCGCCCGGCGGCCGATTTTCGCGCGGGTCATCTGAAAGGCGCGCGTCACTTCGACCCGTTCCCGTTCCACTATTCGAACACCGGCGAGAGCGGGATGCGCGAGGTTCGCGGACAGCTCGAATGGATCTTTTCTGCGCTCGGCATCACCGGCGCCGAGACGCTGGTATTTTACGAGAACGACTCCGGGATGCGTGCGACACGGACGGCATGGCTCGCCGAGTACATGGGTCATCGCCACGTGCGAATCCTCGACGGCGGGCTGAAGCTCGCGGGCGCGGAACTCACGGCGGCCGTCGCACCGGTCACGCCAGGCGCATTCGTGGCGGCGCCGCGCGAGGAGATTTTCGCCTCGAGCGAATATCTGGTCGAGCGGCTCGGCCGCGCCGACGTGCGGATTTTCGACGTTCGCAGCGACGAAGAATATTTCGGCGAGCGCGTGCGCGCGCGGCGCGGCGGCGCGGTGCCCGGCGCGGTGCATCTGGATTGGGTAAACAACGTGGCCGCGGACGGGAGGTTCAAGCCGCCCGCGGAATTGCGCGCCGCCTTCGAACGGTTGGGGCTGCGGCCGGAGGCCGAAATCGTTGCCTATTGCCAGGGCGGCTACCGTTCGGCCAATGCGTACTACGCGCTCAGGCTCGCGGGCTTCGATCGCCTGCGCAACTACATCGGGTCATGGGGCGAATGGGGCAATCGCGAAGACCTGCCGATCGAGCATCCGCGGCGCAAATGAAACGGGCGTTGAACGCGCGAACGCGACTTGCCAAAGGCAGCCGCCCGGCAGCAAGACGCCGCGTTCGCGCCGTCCTGCTGCTGAGCGCCTTCGAGCCGTTTGGCGGCGAGCGCACGAATCCTTCATGGGAAGTCGCGCAAATGCTCCACGGCCGCGAGATCGGAGGGCTCGTCGTCAAGGCGGTGCGGCTCCCGGTCAACACGCCGCGCGCGGTGCGCGCGATCGCGGCGGAGATCCGCCGGCTCCGTCCGCGCGCCGTGCTCGGGCTGGGGCAGGCGGGCGGGCGTCCTGCGATCTCGCTCGAGAAGGTCGCGATCAACCTTGCCGAGCGCCGCGCCGGCCATGAGAGCGACGGCGGACTTGCGGGCACGCCGGTCGTGCGTGGCGGCGCCGACGCGATCTTCGCGCGGCTGCCGCTGCGCACGATCCTCCGTGCGCTCGAGCGCCGCGGAATTCCCGCGGCGCTCTCGCTGAGCGCCGGCGCTTACGTGTGCAACGCGGTGATGTACGCGACGTTGCATACGCTTGCCGCGCGGCCCGAGGTTGCCGCGGGCTTCATCCACCTGCCCTACACGGCGCGCCAGGCGGTGCGTCATCGCCAGGCCCCGAGCATGTCGATCGAGGTGATGGCGGCGGCGGTCGAGGCGGCGATGGCGGCGCTCGCGCGCGCGCCGCGCCGGCGCGGATAAGGCTATGGCCGCATCCCGCCCGCGGCCTGGCTCTGCGATCTTCTGCGGCGCAGCGTCAACGCCGCGCACGGCCGGAATTCGCGCGGCTACTTTATCGCCACCGCGTTCGGCGGCGACGCGATCCCGCCCTCGACGTTCAGCGGACACGACACCAGCATGAACTCGTACTGGCGGTCCTGATGGCAATCGGCGGCGAGATCGTCAAGCACGAACTGCTCGCCCAGCGGCAGGCCGAGCAGTGACAGCGTGCGATAGTGAAGCGCGCCCTCGTTGCGGAAATCCCACGGCCACTGCTCGACCGCGGGGCAATCGGTGCCGATCGCGGCGACCCGGTTGTCCCACATCCACGCCACCATCTCGCGCGTGTCCTCGATCCCGCAGGCCTTGAGCTTGTTCATCGGGGCCATCGCGGCCTTTTCGGCGGGAGTTGATTTGACGTAGGCCTGCATCCATCCGGTGCGCAGCAGCAGCACGCTACCTGGCTTGAGCGAGCCGCCCTGCGCTTTGAGCGCGTCCTTCAGATCCTGGAGCGAGTAACGCTCGGGTTCGAGCGGTTTCACCGGCCGGCCCGCGTCGGCGCGGAACTTGAACAGGTCGATCAGATGGCCCTTGCCGACGAACTTGTCGGCCCACTTGTGGATGCTGAGCCGGCCGGCCCTCACGTCGGCGCCGGTCTTGCCGTTGTAGAAGGCCTGATGCTTCAGGTTGCCGACGTGGCCGAGGCCGTCCCACTGCGCGCCCTCCTGGGTGTTGTAGTTGTCGAGCATGTCGTCGAATCCGAGCAGGCCGTAGGACTCGAAGTCGGACAGGATGTGTTTGGCGGGCTTGCGCTCGAAGAGCGGCGGGTTGGCATAGTTGACGCGCGTGTCGAGCCGGAAGATCTTGCCCTTCTTAATCATCCGGGCGGCTTCGATAACGCCCTCGGAGGTCAGGAAGTTGAGGCAGCCGAGGTCGTCTTCATCGCCGAACACGCCCCAGTTGGAATCAGGCGGCGCGCCTTTTTTGACCGGCAGTTCGGAGAACCTGGGCAGTTTCGCAAAATCGACTTTGGCCATGACAGTCACCTTCCTTGCGTGCGCATGGCCTCGATGGCCGCGCAGTTGTGGGCGGGCGCCGACCGATCAAGCGCCGCTTGCGGACGAACTTCCGGCAGGCCCGCGGATGGGCGATTCACGCCCGATCGTTCGTCCAACAGGCAAGCGTCTGTCAAGCCTTCGGCGGACTTCGTTTACGTGGTGAAACTACCGCCGGGCCGGGCGAATGGGCTGCGCGCCGCGCGCTCGCCGCACGCAAAGTCAATCCCGGCGCCCAGGGTCTTAGGTGAGTGGAAGCGCCTTAGCCGGCTGGACGGCCGATTTCTGGCGCGCACGGATCAGCAGCTCGCGCAGCTTGGCCGGATTGACCGGCTTCTTGAACAGCGCGCCCTCGAGTCCCTTAAGCCGGCTGCGCACCAGGATGTGGTCGCGGTCGTAATTGTACGCGGTCATCAGGATGACCGGGAGGTGCGGCATCTCTTCCTTGATCCGCGTGTAGAACTCGTAACCGTCCATCTCCGGCATCACGACGTCGGAGATGACCGCGTCGATGCGCATGTTGCGCAGGATACCGAAGGCAGCGCTTGGCCGGATCGCGGTGTAAACCTGGCAGCGCTCGGCGCGCAGCAGATCGGCGAGCGAGCTTACGACCGAGAGATCGTCGTCCAGCACCAGCACGGCCATCCCGGCGAGCGGCCAGTCGCATCCGTTCTTCGAAGCCTCGGGCGCGGCCGGGCGCTCTTCGGCCTCCGCGCCGCGCGGCGCGAGGTCAGCCATTTTCTTCCCCCCCAGATAGTCGCGGGTCTCGTAGACGCCCTGGCGGGTCATTTCGTCGAGCCGGCGCACGATGCCCTGGACGCGCCGGATGCCGCCGCGGATCGAGTCGAGCCGCTCGTGCTCGACCACCAGCTCGGCGTCCGATAGATGGGCCTCGACGCATCGCGCCAGCAGGTCGAGATTGTTGGTGATGGCTTCGAGCGGATTGTAGATCTCGTGCGCGAGGCTGACCGCGATTTCGCCGGCGGTGGCGAGCTGCTCGCGATGGCGCATCATCCGGATGTCGCGCGCGAACCCGATCGAGCCGGCCGGCGTCGTGCCGTCCTTCTCGTAGATGATCGAGCCCGAGATGGCGACCGGGATGAGCTCGCCGTCCTTGCTGCGAAGCACCGTCTCGAAATTGGAAATGCGCCCTGAATCGTCGCTCGCGGCGCGCATCGCCTTCATCACCCGGCGCGCTTCCTCGAGCGAAGGATAGATGGTGGTGATTTTCTGGCCGACGATTTCCTGGGCGGAGTAATGCAGGCTCTTGCGCGCTCCGTCGTTGTAAAAAATGATCGTCCCGTCGCGGTCGACCGCGATGATGATGTCGGGCGAGCTTTCGACCAGGGATTGAAGATAATTCTGATCCAATGATGACAACATGGCTATGCGGAGGGTCAACGCGTCGGTGCCGCGAAGCGATACTCCGGAGAGCAAGTTCGGGTTTTCATCTGTACAGGCACGAGACGATAAGCTTTCCGCGCGTGCCGCCGCTGCGCCGGCGGTGCGCTCCTTTTCACTATCGAATATAACCTTGATTGATGACTTCGGGGTTGGTTGCGCCCTGAACTCGTCCGAGCCCGGAGAACGTCTTCCGCTCCTGCTCCATCGCTACCCGCCCCTCCGGCGCAGACTCGCATCGAACAAAGTAAGGATGCCCTCGCGTCCAACTCACATCCGCCCCCCCGGGGGCGCGCACAGCGGAACAAAAAAACGCATTCCGCAGGGCGCCTGCCCCGTAGGCCCTTGGACCTTGCAAGCCATCTGAACTTGTTCGTTAGTATAACCCTCGCCCAAGTGCAATGCATCCGCCCATAGGGAATAAGCACCCAATAGAGGCGGATAAACGCTAAACAAGAGATACTAAACGTCCGACCAGTGCCAAAAACGGACATGCCGGTGGAAATAGATAAAGATTCGGTCCCCGGCGGCTGGTGTCCCAGCTCGTCGTCGCGTCCGGCGGTTTTAGGGAAACGTATGGGCAGGCAGGAAGGGCAGGCAGCGAAGGAAGGCGGAAACCCCGTGCCCTAGCCGATCCGCTCTCCGGGTCGAAACGCGGGGCTGGAAGCCGAAGGTCGTGGTCAGGGGTTGTCATGCGAGGGGGGTGCGGTCGAGAGGCCATGACCGGGTGAGCGGCGGTGGCGGGAAGAGCAGCGCTTGGTCAGCAGCCGGGATTTCATCCGGCCGAGAAACCCCTAAACCCAGTCCGTATCCATCTTGAGGCTCAACTCGTATAGACTACTGGCCGGGCCGTTTTTGGGGGTATAGTCGGCAGTTAAGCGGCGGGCGCGGCGGCGAGTATCGGGTCGGAGAATGGAAAGATTTGCCGAGTCCCGATGAATGGCGTCCTGGCGACTTGGGGGCATCCGTTCAGTTGCCATAGTATCGCGCTTACACCTACAATTTGTGCCGGAGAGCATCTTAAATGGCAGCACCTCTTAGCTTCGAAGCCCTCGTGAGCCGCGAGTACGTCCTTTCGAGCGCGGAAAATTTTGTCCTCTATGTACTGTTGGAAGCGATCGCGCAGGCCGGCGGCGGCGCCGGCGGTGGCTCGCGATTGCCGCTGAACCTCGGAGTCGTAATCGATCGTTCGGGCTCGATGTACGACGAACGGCGGCTGGAATTCGTGATCGAGGCGGTGAAGTTTCTGGCCGATAACGTAGCGCCCGAGGACAAGGTCGCGATAGTCGCCTTTGCCGACCGCGCCAAGGTGATCGTCGGCCCCGAGGAGATCCACGACAAGGGCGCGGTGCGGCGCGCGATCGAAGACATCGATCTGCTCGAGATCGGCGGCGGCACCCAGATGGCGCTCGGGATGCGCGCGGCGATCGACGAGGTCAAGAAGAACCTCGCCCCCAACCGGCTGAACCGCGTGCTGGTGCTGACCGACGGCCAGACCTACGAAGAAACCGCGTGCATCGATCTCGCCAGTCAGAACCGCGAGCAGATGTCGTTCTCGGCGATGGGCGTCGGGGTCGAGTTCAACGAAAAGCTGCTGATGCGGATCGCGCAGGATTCGCACGGCAAGTATCACCTCATCGGCAATCCCGAGGAAATTCCCGGCATTTTCGAGGACGAGCTTGCGGGCCTGCGCGCGGTCAGCGTGCGCAACGGACGAATCGAAGTCACGCTCGCTCAAGGCGTTCAGGTGCGCGAGGCCTTTCGCGCGAGTCCCGAGATCTACACGCTGGGCGCGCCACTGGTCGGCGAGGATCGCCACGTGAGCTATGAAATCGGCGACCTCGAGGCCAACGTCCCCGGCTCCGTGCTGATGACGCTGGTGTTGCCGCCGCGTAAGCCCGGCCCGGTTAGGATTCTGCAATCGAACCTGCGCTACGAGGTGCCGGGCGTCGGCGAACAGAGCCTTAGCCGCGACCTGACCGTCGAATACACGCTCGACCGCACGCTCACCGGCAAGGTCAACGGACGGGTGATGAACCTCGTCGACCAGGTATCGATCGCCAAGATGCAGTCGCGCGCCGAAGAGGAGCTCAAGGCCGGCAACGTGGATCGCGCGACGCGGCTCTTGAGCAACGCTATTCAGGGCACGCAACGCCTCGGCAACGTGAAGGCGACGCAGGCGCTGGTGGGCCTGATGGATCAAGTCAAGAAGACCCAGACCCTGCAGACCAAGGCGGCCAAGACCACGCTACTCCAGGCCCAGGCCGTGGTGCGCAAGACCCAGATGCTCGATCCGGAAGCGTTGAAGGATTTTTCCAAGCCCGACCAGGGGTAGCAGCTGAATCTGCCCGCAGGGCGGGCCTAAACTACGGTGGACGCCGATGATGCCGGCCAGTGAGGTGCTGAGAAGATGATCAAATGCAGCGAGTGCGGCTACGAAAACATCGATGGGCTTGACTACTGCGACGGTTGCGGCGCGAAGCTGAACCCCGCTGCCGCTCCCGCAGCCGGGGCCGCCGCCGCTCCCGAAGCGGCTGCGCAAGCCGCGCCGGCCGAAGCCGCCCCCGAGGCGCCCGAGGCCGAGCCGCCTCCGTCCGAAGTCCCGACCGGCGAGATCACGCCACCGCCCGAGGCGAACGCGACCGCTGCGGCAGCGGCAGCGCCGGCCGCGGAAGCTGCGGGGGTTCCGAGCGCGCGCGCCAGGCTGCAGGTCATACGCGGCGGACGCAAGGGTCATGAATTTCCGCTCGAGGACGGCAACAACCTGATCGGCCGCTGGGATCCGGAGACCGGGTCGTTCCCCGAGGTCGACCTTGACCAGGACGATCCCGAGGCCAAGATCTCGCGCAAGCACGCGCTCATCCGCTTCGAGGGCGGCAAGATCACGGTCGAGGATATCGGCAGCCTCAACGGCACCTACGTGAACCGCCAGCCGCGCCTGATGCCTGGCAATCCGGTCGAATTGAAAACTGGCGACGAGATAATCATCGGCAAAACATTTCTCAAGTTGATCGTCGAACCGGTCTCCTGAGCCGGGGTGGATGAGATGCGGCGCGAAGGTCCGGTTGGGAGCCGGGCCTTCGCTGTCTCGCCGCGAGCTTGCATCAGTAAGTCATCATGAAACCGGGTGAGCAGCTTGCCGTCGGCCACATGCTCGATGGCCGTTACCGGGTGCACAAGGTGCTTGGCCAGGGCGGGATGGGCCGCGTGTATCTCGCCAACGATACTCGCCTGGCTAACCGGCCCGTCGCGGTCAAGGAAATGATCATCGGCGACGGGATTGCGGAGAAAAAAGCGATCGAGGACTTCGCGCGCGAAGCCCGCGTGCTCGCTTCGCTCTCGCATCCGGGCATCCCCAACGTCATCGACTACTTCGCCGAGAACAATCGCCATTACCTGGTGATGGAGTTCGTCGCGGGCGGCGATTTGCAGGCGATGCTCGACAAGCTCGGGCCCAAGGGTAAGCTGCCCGAAAATCGCGTGCTGCGCTGGGCGCGCCAGATGCTCGACGTGTTGAGCTTTCTGCACGGCCAGACGCCGCCCATCATCTATCGCGACCTCAAACCCGGCAACATCATGATCGACAAGGAGGGCCGCGCGATGCTGATCGACTTCGGCATCGCACGCTTCCTGCCGCCCGGCGGCCGCGGCACGCAAATCGGCTCGGTCGGCTATGCTCCGCCCGAACAGTACATGGGCAAGGTCGAGCCGCGCTCGGACCTCTACTCGCTGGCCGCGACGATGCATCATCTGCTGACCGGCCGCGACCCGCAGCTCGAACCGCCCTTCAGCTTTCCGCCGCTGCGCGACTTGAGCCCCGAGGTTTCAGTCAAGAGCGCTGAAGTCGTGATGCGGGCGCTCGACAAGGACATCGAGAAGCGTCCGCCCTCGGCGCGCGACATGATGCATGCGCTGCCGGACCCCGGTCCCGAGCCCAAGGCCTCGGCAGCGCTCGGAGCGGCCGTCGGCGGCTCCGCGCCCGTCGCTTCGATGCCGACTGTGGTGCTCGACCGTCCCAAGTTGGCCGATTCGACAGGCCTCAGCGCCGCGCCACCGGCGGGAGGCCGGCGGCTCGGTGCGGCGCCGCCATCCGGCGGTGCATCGGCGCGCCCCTCGCTTACCAACATGCCGACGGTGGTGCTGACTCGGCCTGACGTTTCCGGGCAAGATACGCTCCGGTCTGACGCGCGCGAGCCCGCGGCGGCCGCTCCGCCTTCGGCATCGCCCTTCGCGGCGGGGCCGACGCTCGCCGCGAGTACGGCGGCGGGCGTGGCGAAGATGAAGTCGCTGGCGCGCTCAGCGCGGGCCATCGCGCAGCGCGCGGCGGCCAGGTTGCCTGCGCAGCAATCGTTGTTCGTCAAGCCGGATGCGGTTTCGTCCACGGCGAAGACCCAGGACTTGAGCGGCAAGGCCAGGGCGGCGGCGCAGGCGGCGCCGATCGCCACGCCATCGAGAAGCGAATCGATCTCGAAGAACGTCGGCGCGGGAAATGTTCCTTCGGGAACGAATGCGCCGCTGTCGAAGAGCGCCGCGCCGTCGGCGAAACCGGCCGGATCTTCCGGCGCGGCTTCAGTACCCTGGAGCGGAGCCCGTGGAAAGGCCGGTCTGAACGGCGCCGACTCCGCGGCTGCTCAGGCCGAGGCCCACGCGGGTGCGTGGCTGATCGCAAGCGGCGCCGCCCCGCGTTTCGGACTGGTGCGAAGCCGCATGATCGTGGGACGCGCGCTCGGCGGCGACGAGCCGGATATCGATCTCGGCAGGCTCAAGGGCCTGGCCGACCGGGTGTCGCGCCGCCACGCGGAGATAATCAAGCACGGCGCAGAGTACTTTATTCGCGATTTGGGAAGCCTGAACGGCACCTATATCACCGGGCGCGGGCGGCTTGGCCGCGACCAACTCTACAAGCTCAAGGATCGCGATCAGGTGGTTTTCGGCAGCGCCAAACTGGAGTTTCGCAAGGGCTAGTTGCCCAAGGTTCAAAAGCGATGATTACGTGCCCCGAGTGCGGCCAGACCGCTCCGGACGACGCCAGGTTCTGCGATCGCTGCGGTCAGGGATTGGCGAAATCGGCCGTGCCCAAGGTCGAATATGCGATCGCGGCGCTCGAGCCGGGCGCGCCGGTGCACGGCGGCGAATTTCGTATCGTCGAAGTGATCGGCCGCTCGGCGCTCGAGAATCGCTATCGCGCCGAACGCGCGCGCGATGGCGCCCCATCCGAGCTTGTGCAATTGCGCGAGCGGCTCCGACCTGCGCCCGCCCCGCAAGAACAGGCGGGCGCAGCCACGGCTCCGCCGGAGGATCCGACCGGGCCGCGTGCAAAGACCGCCGAACTCAAGCGTTCAGCACCGCCGCCCGCCGACGCGGCGGTAGCGGGTTCGAACGGGTCCAAGGCAGCGGCCGAGCAGGCAGCCGTCGCGGCCGACTCTCAAGAGACCGCGGTCGCGGCGAACGGCGGTGCGGGCGCGGAGGCCGCGCGGGCGGGCGCTACGGCGGCGCCCGCTGGCGGAGCGACCGAGCCGTTGGCTCAAGAGCAAGCGGCGGCCTCCAGCGAGTCTGCGGCGGTTCCAGAGCCTGCGCCGCCGATACCCGAGGCCCCTGCGGGCGTGAGCACGGCCGAAGGCGCGGCCCCCGACGGTGCGGAATCCCCCGCAACACAGGAAGACCTGGGCGACCTGTTCGGACGCGTGCTCGCGCTTTCGCTCACGCTGAACCATCCGGCCTTCCAGCGCGCGACGGGCGGCTTCGCGGATAGCGGACGCGTCTACCTGTGTTACCCGGACGAACAGTTCGTTCCGCTCGCGCATCGCCGCGGCGGGCTCAGGATGAGCGAGGGCGAGGCGCTTAACGTTGCGATCCAGGTCTGCCAGGCGGTCTCGTTTCTCAACCGGCGGGGGCTGCGTTTTAACGACATCTGCCCGCAATCGATCGCCTTTGGCGCCGGCGGGCGGGTGAAGCTTCTGGGCCTCGACTATGTCACCAATGACAACGAGCTTCTGGGCGAGCCGATCCTGAACGACGGCTACACGGCGCCCGAGGTCTATCGTGGCAAGCGGGTTGACAAACAGGCCGACGTCTTTTCGATCGGCGCGCTGCTCTACAGTTGTCTGACCGGCGAGCGGCTGGAGTCCGAGACCTGGCGCGAGGAGGCGGGCGCCGTGCGCTTTTACCCGCCGCACGTGGTTTCGCCCGAACTGGAGCAGGTGGTCCGCCGCGCGCTGCTGTTCGATCCGAAGGGACGATGGCCGACGGTCGATGCGCTCAAGGCGGAGCTGGTGCGCCTAAGCGCCACGATCCGGATTCGCGCGGCCGTGATGACCGACGTCGGGATGGTGCGCGAACATAACGAGGATGCCGTGATGGCGGCCGAGTTCGTGCGCCAAAGCCTCATCGAGCCGGCCGAGAGCTATCTTTACGTCGTCGCCGACGGAATGGGCGGGGCGGAAGCGGGCGAGGTGGCCAGCGCAATTGCCGTGGGCGCAATTCGTAAGTATGTTGAAGATGGGCTAGGTGGCGCAGAAGCCCAAAACCCGAGTCAACTGTTGACGGCGGCGCTCGAGGAGGCCAACCGCAGGATTATCGAATACCAGGCGGCTCATCCTGAGTCCCGCGGCATGGGGTCAACCGCCGTGAGCGTGCTGATCGCGCCGCCGGAGGGTGCTGTGGCATGGGTCGGCGACAGCAGGGTGTACCACTTCTCGGAGGCCTCGGGGTTGCGCCAGTTGACCCGCGATCATTCGCTCGTGCAGCGGCTAATCGAAATCGGCCAGATAACACCCGAAGAGGCGCGCCATCACGAGCACAAAAACGTAATCACCCGTTCGCTCGGCGCGCGCCAGAGCGGGCCGGCCGGGGCCGAGGGGATGGCGTTCAAACTCAAGCGCGGCGACCGCCTGATGCTCTGCAGCGACGGACTGACCGCTCACGTCGACGACCAAACTATCGGCGAGGTGTTGCGCCGCCACGACGATCCTTACGCGGCGACGCGCGAACTGGTGGTGGCTGCGAACGCAGGGGGTGGAACAGACAACGTTTCGGTAATCGTTGTGTTTGCTGACTGATGGCGAAGACAGGCACATCCGGCGGGTTGCCTAATGAGCCGCTCACGTCCGGCACGGTCCTGCAAAACCGTTACGAGATCGAGCGCCTGCTGGGCGGCGGCGGGATGGGGATGGTCTATCTGGCGCGCGACCATCGGCTTGCCAACCGCTATTGCGCGGTCAAGGAGATGGTCGACCACTTCATCGACCAGCAGCAGCGAATCGAGGCCAACGAATACTTCGCCCGCGAAGCCGACACGCTGGCTCAGCTCAAGCACTCGGCCATTCCCGCCATAAGCGACCGCTTCGACGACCAGAATCGCCATTACCTGGTGATGGAGTACGTCGAGGGCCGCAACCTCGAAGAGGAGATCGCGGCGCGCGGCGGCCCGCTGCCCGAGGGGCTGATAATCGACATCGCGCGCCAGCTTTGCGACGTGCTGGCCTACCTCCACGGTTTCGCGCCGCCGGTCATCTACCGCGACATGAAGCCGTCGAACGTGATGCTGACGCCGAAGGGGCGGGTGGTGCTGATCGACTTCGGCATCGCGCGCCTGTTCAAGAGCGCGCGCAAGGGGACGATGATCGGCACGCTCGGCTTCGCGCCGCCCGAGCAGTATCAGGGCGCGGTCGATCCGCGAAGCGATATCTATTCGCTCGGCGCCACGCTGCACTATGCGCTCACCGGGCGCGATCCGGAGAAATATCCGCCGTTCAGCTTTCCGCCGGTGCGCGACCTGCGTCCGGAGGTCTCGACCAATCTGGCGGGCGCGATCGATCGCGCTCTCGCCTATCAGGCCGACGCGCGCCCCGTGACGATCCAGGATTTCCGCGAGATGATGCTCTACGGCACGGGCCTCGGCGACGCGGTCGGGGGGCCTGCGGTCACCTCCCACGGCGGCACCGCCGATCTCGTGCTGCCGCGTGAGACGGCCGAGGTAACCGCGCCGCCGCATCCGCGCCGCCGCCACCGGCGCAAGCGCCGCGCCGTGGCGTTCGCCGCCTTTTTCGTGGTCGTAGCCGGCGGCGCGTTCGGCGCGACCTACGTTTACAACAATCCCGAGTTGCAGCAGCGGCTCGGCGTCAAATCGTTCATCGATAGTCTGCCCTGGAAGGTTGAAGAGCGCCTGAACGCCGCCGCGGCTCATCCGCTCGATTTCCAGCGCATGACGCTGCAACTCTCGACCCGCTCGGGCGCGCCGCTCAGCTCGCCGCGGGCGACCTTTACCAATATCGAGTTGGCGAACAATCAGTACCTGCAGTGGAATGCTTCCTTCGTCAATCGGCTGGCGGGACTCAAGGGACAGGACGAGAAGGTAGAGGCGCGTTTCTTGAGCCCCTCGGGCCTGCAGATCGCGTCCAGCGACGCGAGCCGCTTTGTCGGACCGGGCGAGAACTCGGCCCAGTTCAGCGGCGTCGCGCTGATGCCTGACCTGGGCGCGCTCCCGCCCGGAAACTACAAGGTTGCAATTTACGTCAACAGCCAACCGATCGCCGAGCAGGCCTTCGCGGTCAGCCAGGACCTTGCGGCGTTGAAGGCGGCCGAGGCCGCCAACGCGGCAGAGAAGGCGCGCGAGGCGGCGGACAACGCCAAGGCGCATGACGAAGCCGAGCGGCTCGCGATGCTCGAAGCTCGCCGGCGCAAGCCCTTACAGTTGGCGGAGATCGAATTCCTCAACAGCACCAAGTCGGGCACTCCGCTGGCCGGGCCGAGCACCAGCTTCAATGCCTCCAAGGTTCTCTTCGTGAACTGGCGCATCACCTTCGAAAATCGGCTTTACAATCTCGATACCGGCCAATACCGGGTCGACGCGGCTTACATCGCGCCCGACGGCCATACGCTCGGCAGCGTGGACGACATCCGTATCGTGCCGCCCAACTCGCGCACCGCGATCTTCAGCGGACGGGTCGGCAACTCGGCCGGCGGCGCGTTCGTGCCCGGCCAGTACACGGTCAATTTCTATCTGAACGGCCAATACGTGGCGCAGAAAAAATTCCACGTGCTCGCGGACAATTCGCCGGCTTACCCCCCAACCTCGCTGGGGGCGTCATTGAGCTCGCCGCCGAGCAGCCTCAACGGCGGCGGCGCGGCAACCGGCACGATCGACGTCCCGACCCTCGCCACCGGCCGAATCGACGGGCTCGCGGGCACCAACAACATACCGCTCGAGTTGCGCCTGCGCCCGCAACCCAATGGCTTTCTGCACGGCGAGATGGTGATCCATCTGGCCAACTATGGAGCTACGCCGATCCAGGGCTTTATCCGCGGCAACCACGTCGAGTTCCAGGTGCCGTACGGAGCCAAGACGCTCTACTTCGACGGCCGCCGCAGTGCCGATCAGCTGAGCGGAACCTTCTCCGCGACGCCCACCGGCGAGCGGGGCAGTTGGACGACTGTCACCAATTGAGCATCGCGCACCAATTGAGCGCGGCGGCGGTGCGGAACTGCGCTCGCGAATTGCGGGTTATTCAAAACATTCGCGGCCACTCGGTAACTCCAGGCGCCAACCACGATGGGCATCAATCAGCCGTGGCGCGCTTGAACGCACGAGCGCCACGCGCAATGCTTTGTGGCTGGACACGCTATGGCGAGTAACGTTTCCCGGGAAAAGCTCCTTTTTTACTCCGCGGCGGGCGGGATGGGCGGATTCGCCGCATGGGGTGTGCAGGAATCGTTCGCCGGCATCCGCAGCTACTATTTGCGCGACGCGACGACCGGCCTGATTATCGGACTGTTCATCTGCGGCTTTCTCGCCTCGATTGAGGCGCTCAGCGTCAGCCAATGGCGTCAGGCGATGCGCGGGGTCAAGAGCGGCGCGATCTTCGGCGCGATCGGCGGCGCCGCGGGATTGGTCGGCGGCGAGATCCTTTTCAGCATCCTGCACGGGCTTGTCGGCCGCGTGCTGGGATGGGCGCTGCTCGGCGTCGCGGTTGGATTGGGGGTTGGATGGGCGTCCGGGTCGGGCGCGCGCAAACGCAACGGCGCGCTGGGCGGTCTTCTCGGCGGCGCGCTCGGCGGGCTCTGCTACCAGACGCTGACCACCACCTTTCCTCAATTTTTCGGCCGCGCGATCGCGATTATCGTGCTTGGCATGCTGATCGGGTTCTTCATCGGACTGGTGGGCGAATTGCTCAAGCGGGGATGGCTGATGGTGATCCGCAGCCAGAGCCGCAACGCCCGCGAGGGCCGCGAATATCCGCTGACCAAGCCGGTCACGATCATCGGGCGCGCCGAGGAGAGCGATATCGGCCTGTTCGGCGACCAGAGCGTGCTGGCCCATCACGCGATCATCCGCCGCGAGGGGCGCGATTTCGTGGTCAGTCCGGCGGGCGGCGGCCAGATACTGATCAACCGCCGTCCGGTGAGCGGGCGCCAGGCGCTGCACAGCGGCGACCGGGTCGAGGTCGGCGGCACACTATTTATCTTCCGCGAGCGGGCGCAGGCCGCGCAGAACTGAGGCCCGGGTTGAGAGACGCTGTGGGGCTAGAAACTACGGGCTTGCGACTGTTCGCCGGCGCGCTGGCCGCAATCGCGGCCGCGGCGCTGTTTGCCGCGTGCGCCACCACCGTCCAGCAGGAGATTGCCGCCGAGCCGCCGACCGCGCTCGAGACGCTCACCTATTTCCCCTTTCAGGTTAAGGGTTACCAGAACAGCTATCCGCGCCGCCGGATAATCGTGCTGATGCCGACCGACGCGCGCGACTTCAAGGACACCGGGGGCCAGGCCCATGCGCCGCAGGACGGCAATCCCGCCACGGGCGTGATGCTCGGTCCGGACGGCGCCGTCGTCCAGCGAATTTTCAGTACCGCGCTCGGCCCGATCGTGCAGGGCGCGATCGTGCGCTCGGCCGACGAGGCCGGGATGCTTGCCACGGCGTCCAACGACTCGCTGGACGCGGCGCTCAAGGAAACCAACGAGGACTACGTACTGGAGAGCAGGATCGTCCGATGCTGGGTGAACAAACATACGGGGACCGACGTGAATGCGCCGCCAAGCTCGAGCCTGGGATGGTTCACCACCGCCGACGTCGCCATCGACGTGGTCATCTATAAGCCCCCGTTCAACGTCGCCTTCTGGCAGGGCGAGAGCACCGCGACCTATAGCGACCCGCCGGCCGACAACGGCACCGGGATGGGCGATGACGTGCCGATCTACGACCGGCCGGGCGAGGTGCTGTCGGTCGCGCTGACGCGGGCGGTGGCGGGAATTTTCAAGCGCGAGGCGCTGCATGCGCTGATCGTGCAGGACACCGTCGGACCTCAACACTGATCGCGGTCCGCAGGCTGCGGAGCTTGGCCGGGAGCGGCTGAGGCCGCGTACCGAACGGCGCGCGGCCCCAGCTGGCTTCTGCTACTTCTTGGATGCGGCGCGGCGGCGCGCGCCGGCGCGCGCGCGCGGTGCACGGGCGTGCGCTTTGGCGTCGCCCGTGCCGGTCGCCTTGGCGGGCTCCTCGGCAGACTCGCCGGCGGCTTCGGCCTCGTGCTCCGGAGCGCGGGCAGCCCCGCGCTTTTCGAGCGAAGCCTTGAGCGCGGCCATCAAGTCGATCACCTGGCCGCGCCGCGGCTCTTCGTGCGCTTCCGTCACCTGTTGTCCGGCGACCTTCTGCTGCGCTGCCTCTTCGACCTTTTCGCGGAAGGTATCGTGATACTTTGACAGGTCTATCTTCTTGCTCGTGAGCTCGCCGATTAGCCGCTCGGCCAGGGCGAGTTCGCTTTCTTTGGCGGCCTCGTTGGTCGCGCGATCAACGTCGTCGATCGATCGCACCTCGTCGGCATAGTAGATCGTGTGCATCATCAGCCCTTTCTCGTAGGGCCGCAGAACCACGACGTGTTCCTTGCCGCGCAGCGTGTAACGCCCAAGCGCGACGCGCCCGGTCTTTGTCATTGCGTCGGTGAGCAGGCGATAGGCTTTGGCCGAGGCCTGATCGCATCCGAGGTAATACGCGGTCTCGAAATAGATCGGGTCAATCTGCTCCAGCGGGACGAACTCGGTTATCTCGATCGAATGGTTGCCGCCGCGCGCCTCCAGGGTCTTCAGTTCATCGTCGCTGAAAGTGACGTAGCGATCCTTGGAAACTTCATAGCCGCGCACCAGTTCGCTGCGGTCGATAATCGTATTATCCACGGGGCAGAAGATTTTCTGCTGGATCCGGCTCAGATCCTTGGCATGCAACAGGTTGAAGCTGACCGATCTGGACCGTGTCGCCGGGAAAAGGCGCACAGGAATCGAAACCAGGCCGAACGAGATGTTGCCGTTGCCGACGGGACGTGATGCCATTGATGTAGCCCTCCCGGATAAAATCAGCTTAGCGGTACCGCCGCCGCGGAAGCCATACAGTTTCCGATCAAAAATCGGAAGGCGAAGATTGAACGAAAAATAATGACGCTCGACGAATATCGCCGCAAACGCAGCGCCGAGCGCACGCCCGAGCCCTTCGGAGAAACCCCGCTGCCGGGCCGGCCCGCCGGCGGAATGTTCGTCGTGCAGAAGCACGCCGCGACGAGGCTCCATTACGACTTCCGGCTCGAGATGGAGGGCGTCCTGCGCTCGTGGGCGATACCCAAAGGACCGTCGCTCAATCCCGCAGATAAACGGCTTGCCGTGATGGTCGAGGACCATCCGATCGAGTACGGCGATTTCGAAGGGATCATTCCCGAGGGCAACTACGGCGCGGGCGAGGTAATCGTCTGGGACCGCGGCGTCTATCGTTTGGCCGATCCGCCGGACGACGTGGCCGGCGCTGTCCGCGCGGGCAAGCTCGACATCGAGATGTTCGGTTTCAAGCTCAGAGGCGGGTACGCGATGGTGCGGACGAGCGGGCGCAAGTCCGAGGCTCGCGCGAGCCGTAACGAAAAGCCGCAATGGCTCCTGATCAAGCGGCACGACGCCTTCGCCTCGACCGAAACGGACATCGCGGAAAGCCGGCCCCGCTCGGTGCTGTCCGGGCTTACGCTCCAGGAGCTCTCGGATGCGTCCACGCTCGCCGCGCGTCTGGTCACCGAGCTCGAGCAGCTGCGCGCGCCGGAATTGAAGGACGCGGTCGTGCCTGAGCGGTTTCCTTTTGCGCTCGCGAAGCTGGTGAACGGTCCGGTCGAGGGTCCGGAGTGGCTGCACGAGATCAAATACGACGGAGTGCGCGCGCTCGCGATCCGCGACGGTGCTGCGATACGGATTTTCGGCCGCAGCGGCCTTGAAGCCACCGCCAACTATCCTGAGGTGGTGCTCGCACTCAGCAAGTTGCCATTTGCCCGCTTCGTGCTCGACGGCGAGATCATCGCGTTCGGTCCCGACGGACGGCCGAATTTCCAGGCTTTGCAACGGCGCATCCAGGCGCGGGATCGCCGCCAGATCGCGGAAATGGCGCTCGCCCATCCGGCCCAGTACTACGTGTTCGATCTCCTGGCCTTCGATCGCTTCGATCTTCGCGGCCTGGGGCTTGAGCAGCGAAAGGATATGCTCCGCCGAGTCGTTCGCGACGAGGGGCTGCTGCGTTATTCGGACTATCACACGGGCAGCGGACGCCAGTTTTACGACGCGGTTGCAGAGCTTGGGCTCGAGGGCGTGGTCGCCAAGCGCTTGAACTCGCCCTATCCGGCAGGCCGCAGTGGTGCATGGCTCAAAATCAAGTGCCCGCGTACCGAGCGGTTCGTGATCGGCGGATGGACCGAGCCTGCGGGCTCGCGCACGCATTTTGGCGCGCTGCTGGTCGGGCAGTACGAGGCGCCTGAAGTACTGCGATTCGTGGGCCGTGTCGGCACCGGCTTCGATGATGAGCGGCTGCGAACGATCGGTGCGAAGCTGCGCGCGCGCGCGATCTCTGCATCGCCGTTTCGACGCCGCGACCCGGGCGAACCGGCAATCCCGTCCGGCGCGCATTTCTGCAGGCCGGACCTGGTATGCGAAGTGCGCTTCACGGAATGGACCGAGGGTGGCGTGGTGCGCCATCCGAGCTTCCTCGGGCTGATCGAGGGAGCGAATGCCGCCGAATGCGCGTACCAGGGCCCGGATTCATCGTCGAGCCCATCGTCGAGTCCGCCAGGCGCCGCGCCTCAAGCCTCGACGCTCCTCGCCCCCGAGAACTTCGCGCAGCCCTCGCGTCCGGCATCTCCGGATCCATCCGCAAATCTCTCGACGAATAACCAAACGGGGGACAAGTCGGCGGAGGTCTCGAATCCCGTGAAAGGCACCGCTCACACGCACGATCCTGATCACGTGGAAATCACGCACGCGGATAAGATTTTCTGGCCGGCCGAGGGTTACACCAAGGGCGACCTGGTCGAATACTACGAGACTATCGCGCCGTGGATGCTGCCGTATCTGAAAGACCGTCCCGTGATGCTGACGCGCTATCCGGACGGAATCGAAGGCAAGAGCTTTTTTCAGAAGGATGCGCCGGGCTACGTGCCCGGATGGATTCGCCGCGTGAAGATCTATTCCGAGGATTCCCGGCGCGAGATTTCCTACTTCATCCTCGAGAGCGTCAAGGCGCTGAAATACGTCGCGAACATGGGCGCGATACCGATACATATCTGGTCGTCGCGGACGCCGAGCCTCGGCAATCCCGACTGGCTATTGTTCGATATCGATCCCAAGGGTTCGACCACCGAGCGGGCCGTGCTCGTCGCCGAGGAAACTGCCCGCGTGCTGCGGAGCGTCGGGATGCGTCCGTACGTCAAAACCTCGGGGCAGGCCGGTCTCCATGTGGTGGTCGGACTGAGGCCGCACTACACCTACGAGCAGGCGCGGATGTTCTGCGAAGCAGTCGCGCGGGTGGTGGTGGCGCGGATACCCGACGCGGCGACGGTGACGCGCACGCCGGCCGCGCGTAAGGGAAGGGTGTATATCGACTATCTGCAACTTGGGCAGGGCAAAACGATCGCGGCGCCGTTCGCCGTGCGTCCGCAGCCCGGCGCCCCGGTTTCGGCGCCGCTCAAGTGGAATGAACTGAGAAGCGGCCTCGATCCGCGAAAATTCAATATCAAGACGATGCCGCGCAGGATGACCCGTCTGGGAGAGGATCCGTTCCTCGGCGGGCTTACCGATCAGCAGGAGATCGAGGCTGCGCTGCCGAAGGTCGAGTCGATGCTGCGCGGGAAATAGCCCGCGGCTTCGCTCCGCTCAGGCCGGCGAATCAGTCGCCATCGAAGCCGTGCAGTTCGCGGACCACGTAAAGCGGCCGGCCCTTGACCTCGTTATAGACCCGGCCCATGTACTCGCCGAGGATGCCGAGCGTGATGAGCTGGATTCCGCCGAGGAACAGCAGCACCACCATCAGCGAGGTATAGCCCGGCACGTCGACGTCGTGCAGCAGCTTTCGGATCGCGAGCACCACCGCGTAGAGAAAGGCGAAGGCCGAGATGGTGAAGCCGAAGTAGCTCCAGACCTTGAGCGGGAAGGAGCTGAACGACGTGATCCCGTCCATCGCGAAGTTCCACAGCCGCCAGTAGTTCCACTTGGTGCCGCCGGCCTGGCGCTCCTCGCGCTGGTAATAGATCGCAGTCTGCTTGAAGCCGACCCACGCGAACAGCCCCTTCATGAAGCGCGTGCGCTCCGGCAGCCGGACCATCACGTCCACGACGCGCCGGTCGAGCAAGCGGAAGTCGCCGGTGTCGCGCGGGATCGGAACGTCCGCGATCGCTTCGAATACGCGGTAGAAAAAATGCGCCGTGGTGCGCTTGAGCCAGGTGTCGCCCGGCCGTTCCTTGCGCGTCGCGTAAACCACGTCGTAGCCCTTGCGCCACAGCTCCACCATCTCTTCGATCAGCTCGGGTGGATCCTGCAGATCGGCGTCGAGCGGCACCACCGCGCGCCCGCGCGCATAGTCGAGCCCGGCGCTGAGTGCGATATCCTTGCCGAAGGTGCGCGAGAGGCTGAGCACCTTGAGCGCGTGGTTGCGGGCACGATGCGCGAGCAGACCGGCGAGGGTTTCATCGCTGCTGCCGTCGTTGACGGCCACGATCTCGTAGCTGAGCCCTAGCCGTTCCATCACCTTGCCGAGGCGTTCGAACAGGCGGTCGAGTACGGGCGCCTCGTTGAACATCGGCACGACGATTGAAAGTTCGGGCGCGAGTTCGGGAGCAGCCTGCACCGCCGCGATCGAGTTGGTGCCGCGGCCGACGACCGGCTCCAGATGCGTCGGCTCGAGCGCGCGCTTCATCGTCGGCCCGCGCGCGCGCGGAACGGTCTCGGCCCGGCGCTTATCTCGGTGTGACAGTACCCGCGCGGCGCACGGAAAAAAGATCGTAGTGGGCGGTTCCGTTGCGCGGGTATCGCTTGATCAAATTCAGACATGGCCCCCCCCCGGCTCCGCCCCATTCCCGCTCGCCGCGGTCATCCATCATGAGATAACTGGCCGAAGGATGTGCCGCAAGCCACCCGCAGAGGTCATCTCGCGGCGCGGGAGCGGCCGGCAGCGGGACAAAGCCTGCGCCGGCATAAAAGGCCACGCGGGGGTCAGTTCCCGCGACGGCCGCCGCGGCATCCCTGCGCCGGGCGATCTCCTGCCCGGCATAGCGCATGCCGCGCTGGTCGTAGCCGAGCGGGAACAGCGTGCGCGGCAGGAGCGCGATTAGGACGACAAAAACGACCGCCGGACCCGACAGCATCCGTCCAAGCGGCGAGCGCGTCCGCGAGAGGCGCGCATCGAGCCATCCCGCGGTCTCGTCAAGTCCGATTACGACCCATCCGAACGTAAACGGGACCACATGAAGCATCAGGCGCGTACCGGTGCCCGTGAGCACGAACCCGACGAAGTACATCGCGAACAGCGCCGCGAGCATCGTCTCTCCCCACCGCGCAGCGATCGAACGGCTGTCGGCCCAGAGACCGATGATCAGTCCAGCGCACAGCAGCGGTCCGAGGGCCTGGACAAGCGAGTAGCACGAGCCGAAAAAGTCGCGCTCGACTTTTCTTACGTAGGTGCGAGGGTCGAGTTCGATCGCGGTCAGCCACGAGGTTGTCGGCTGATAACCCATCTCGCGAAATCGCTCGAGCTTGCCGACCGTCATGCCGGTTGCCTCCATCGTTATCGTGACGAGCTGCCGGCCGACCGTCCAATGGCCCGTAAATGCGCGCAGCCAAAGCAGGTAGGGCGCAGCGACGAGCAGGAATATCGCGATAAGCACGCCGGCGGCGGCGAGGCCCCACCGCAGCGTCCATCGGCGCCAGACGAACGAACCACCGGCCAGCATCGCGGCGAGGAGCGCGGGAACCCCGATTGCCTCGGTGCGATACAGATAGGCGAGTCCACAGACTATTGCGGCGGCCGCGACGTCCGCCAGACGTTGGCGCTTGACCCCGCGCACCACGAGCAGCAGCGTCGCGGTCAGGAGCGCGATGTACCCGGCCTCGGTGCGCGCCGAAGCCGAATAAGCGGCGAGCATCGGATGGATCGCCGCGAGCGCGGCTGCGCCGGCGGCCACGCCGCGGCGTCCATAGGCCTCGCGCATCAGGTAGTACAGCCACACGACGCCGGCGGTGCCGAGCGCCACCGACAAAAGCTCGCCCGCAAGTTCCCAGTTGCCAATTGCGCGATAGATTATGGAGACGAGGAAGGGGTAGAGCGGCGAGAAGACCCAGGCGAGCGCTTCCCGGGGGCGTCCGGCGTAAAACTCGCGCGCCATCGCTATATAGGCCACGCCGTCCGCCGAGATGCAGTAGCTGGTGACGACCAGAAAAAGGCGGATCGCCGCCGCCACTGCCGCCAGTGTGCCGACCACGCGAGGCTCGGAATATTGCGAGAGCCAGTGCGTAAGGCGATCGGTATCGGCCGATCCTTCGGGAGGGCTCTGGGCAAAAGCGGCGCCGCGGGCTTCAGATCCAGTCACGTCGCCGTATCTTATGGGTTCGAGACGATTCGGCGCGAATCGCCGCTTCGAAAGGTGCCGCTTCGAAAGGGGCGTTCTCCGAGGCGAAATCCCTCCGGGCACGGATGAAGCCGACGGCCCGAGGCCGCGTCGGTTTTGCGGGTTGCGCTCTCGCGGCGGGCCCGTTAAGGCCCGCCGCGAGGCTGCTTGGAAAGGTGCTGACTGAGGCTAGCGGCGCGATACCTTGGCTGCCTGAAGTCCCTTGGGTCCCTGGGCGACCTCGAACTGAACTTCCTCGCCTTGCTCTAGTGAGCGAAAGCCGTTGCCGTCGATCGAAGTGTAGTGGACGAATACCTCCTGCCCGTCTTCCATGGTAATGAAGCCGTAGCCTTTCTTGGAACTAAACCATTTGACCGTGCCGTTAGACATCTCCCCCGAGACCTCCATGCCGTAACCGTTCGTACCCGGCGCTGCCGGGTACCTCCCCACTCGCTATACCGGCGCGCATATACCACAAAGACGCGCCCTGAACCAGCGGTTTTGATGGATTTCTACGGAGGCTTTTGAAGCGCTGCCGGCCGTGAAAGGGAGATCTCTATCCGCGCCAAAACCGAGGGCGGGCATGAATATGACAATGATCGGGGATCTGTCGCATGACGCCGTCGATGACGAACTTGTCATCGCCGAACTTGGCGCGCGCGACGGCCGAGAGCGCGTCGACCATCAGAGCGCGTTCGGCTTCGGTTGCGGTCGCGCGATGCTCTCCGAGCACGGCCATCGGCGTGTCGCACGAATCGCAATCGAGGATGGTAAACACCACGGGATGAATGAAGCGGGCGTAATGCTGGGTATATCCACGCAGCTCGCAGAGTTCGCACTTGGACATCACTTAAGACCTGTCCGTCGGCGGCCCGCTCGGCAAGCCGCTCGTCATTCATCCGATCGGAAACTATGAACCGTCCGCCCCGATCGCGCAGGATTTGACGGGCGCTTGCGGGCCGCAAGGCCCGCAGCGCGCATCTGAGGGGGCAGAATCGCGCCTCCCGATACTAATTCTTTTTTAACTAATTGTTCTTGGGCGCAGCGGCCGGACTCGCCATCGGAGCCGGGGTTTCCATGCCGCCGTTCTTCATGGCCGAAGCCTTACGGCAGCGGTAAACGCTGCTCTTGGAGATCTTCATGTCCTTGGCGACCTCGGCGACTTTCTTGCCGCCCTGCAGCTCGGTCATCACCTGGGCGCAGTCGATTTTGTTCGCCGCATACACGTTGGTGAGACCGAACTGAAGCGCAAGCGTCGATACAACCGCAAACGAGGCAAGCAGAACCAGTTTCTTTTTCATGGTGTCACCCCTCAGGTTAAAGTGTGGTTGAAAAGCCGCCTCAGTATCGCAAAAATGCCAAAATCCCAAAAGAGTTAACGGGGCTAGAACTCGACCATCACCTTGCTCTGATTGGTCGGTATCGAAAGCGCCGCGAAGGCTCTCGGCAAAGCGTCGATCGCGAGCGTATGCGTGATCATCGGCGCGGTAAGAACGCGGCCGGATGCGAGCGCCTCGATCGCGGTCTCGACTTCGGCGCGCTCCATGCCGAGGGAAAAACGCAGGTCCAGCTCCTTGCTCATCGCCGTGATCGGCGCAAAGCCGTCGTCTTCCGTGCAGACGCCGATTATCGCGACGCGGCTTCGCTGCTGCGCGTACGCGATCGCCTCGGCCATTGCGCCCGGCGCGCCAACGCACTCGAATATCACTTGCGGCCCCGCGCCAGTCAGCGACTCGACCTTTCCCGCCGGATTGTGCATTCGCGGATCGACGGCCGCGTCGGCGCCCATCTTGAGCGCGAGGCGGCGGCGCGGCTCGCTGAGTTCGGAGACCACGATCGCGCGCGCGCCGGCAAAGCGCGCCCACAGCATCGTGGCGATTCCGATCGGTCCGGCGCCCATCACGACGCAGCTTTCGCCCGCCTGGAAACCAGCGCGATGGAGCCCGTGGAGTCCGACCACCAGCGGTTCGACCGTGGCCGCGACGCGAAAGCTCATCCCCGGCGGAATCTTGAATACGCTTGCGGGCCGGGTTTTCATCAATTCCGCGTAGGCGCCGGGCACCTCGCCGAAGCCCACCTGCTTGACCTTGCGGCAGCGCTGGGCCTCCCCGACGCGGCACTCCTCGCACGCGCCGCATCCGACGTATGACATCGCCACGACCGGGTCGCCGCGTTCGAAGCCCGCGACGCCGTCGCCGATCGCTTCGACCAGACCCGAAAGCTCGTGGCCCATGATGGTTCCGGGCGGCATGCGGAAATTGCGCCCGGCGGCGTGAAGATCGGAGCCGCAGATACCGGCGGCCTTGACCCGCAGCACGAGCTCGCCCGGGCCCGCCACCGGATCGGGGACTTCGGCGATCTCGAGCGGCGCGCCGGGCGCGCGGTAGACGCAGGCCTTCACTTGGCCTTGGTGCTCGGAAAGAGCGGCGCGCGGCGTTCTTTGAGCGCGGCCACGCCCTCGTGCAGGTCGGCGCTGAAAAATCCCATCATCTCCAGCGCGAGCGAAGCGTCGAAGTGCGGGCCGAATGTCCGCAGCCAGTTGTTAAGCGCGCGCTTGGTAAAGCGCAGCGCCTGTTGCGGCCCCCGGGCGAGCTTCTGCGCGACCTCCATCGCCTTGTCCATCAACTGATCGGCCGGCACGCAGAGACTGACGAGGCCGACGCGCTCGGCTTCCTTGCCGTCGATGAAATCGGCGGTCAACAGGTAATACTTGGCCTTGGCCATTCCGCACAGCAGCGGCCAGATAATAACCGCATGGTCACCTGCGCCCACACCGAGGCGGATGTGGCCGTCGGTGATGCGCATGTTCTCCGACGCGATCGAGATGTCTGCCATAAAGGCGACCGCGAGGCCCGCGCCCACGGCGACGCCATTGATCGCCGAGATGATCGGCTTGTCGAGGTTGATCATGTTGTAAACGATGTCGCCGGCTTCGCGCCACGTCTGCCCGATTTCGGCGGCGGTGCCGGCCATCCGCTCGATCATCTCGAGGTCGCCGCCGGCCGAGAACGCGCGCCCCTTGCCGGTGATCACGACCACACGGGTCTCGGCGTCCTCGTCGATATCCTTCCACACCCGGCTGAGCTCCCAATGCAGGCGGCTGTTGGTGGCGTTGAGCACGTCGGGGCGGTTGATCGTGATGAGCAGGATTCCGTCTTCGCGGCGCTCGAACAGCAGATGTTGGTATTCGTCGTATTTCATCGCAAGCCTCCGAAAGCTGTTGGCTGATGGTTTCCTTAGCGCAGGTCAGGGATTTCCTCAAAGCGCCGGGGCGGCGCCCGGGGGAGAATCGGAAAGCGGCAATCCGGCGGGCAGCGCTGAATTCTAGGCCGGGTTCACGAGACTCTGAGCGCCATGCGGGGCAGCGAGGTCGTGGCCTGTACCGTCGGCAGGAAGCGCGTCCTGAAAGCCTCGGGCGCGAGATTGGCGCAGGCCGCAAGGCGCGAGAGCGCCGGCTCCTCGAAGTCCGTCGGTTCGAGCCGGGTCATGTACGATCGCGCGACTTCGTACGACTCGGTGTTGACGTCCACCAGACGCACTCTTACGCGTCCGGTAGCGGGATCGACGAGGTCCGCGAAGTCGACCGGGGTTACACGGCCGCCCGCAATCGCGATGAGCGCCCCTGAGCCTCCGCTGAGCAGGTAGCGCACCGCGCCGTAGCCGAGCGTGCGCGTGTATTCGGCGTCGAACGGCAGCGGCTTGGCGCAGCGCAGCTCGTAGCCGATGTCCTTGGTGACGATGGTCGTGCCGATTCCGAGCTGCTTGAGCGAAGCGCGCACGCGGTCGCGCAGCAGGTAGCCGAGCGGGATATCCGCGATATGCACGTGGCCGTAGGCGTCGGCTTCGGTGCGCGGACCGGTCGGCAGGGTGTCGGAATCCATGCGTTCGGCGATGCCTTCGGCGACCACCGCCACACCGTCGTCGTAGCCCTCAGCGCGCCGTTTGATTATCGCGCCCACGATGGTGTCGACGACCAGCGCAAGCTCGAAGCGTTCGCCGTGAAATTCCTCGAGGATCACGGCGAGCGTGGCGCCGGCGGATTTGCACATGCTGAGCGCGAGCGATCCCGACTTTCGCCCCATCGAGATCGCCAGATACCATCGGCTGGTAGTGCGCGCGTCCACCATCAGCGATTCGACGATCGTGACGCCGACGGCGCGCGCGGTTTCGAAGCCGAAGGTTGGCGCGTTCTCGGGCAGCGGCAGATCGTTGTCGATCGTCTTGGGCACTGTCACCACGCCGATTTTGCCGCGGGTGCGCTCGGCGATTCGGTAGGCGCCGTAGGTGGTATCGTCGCCGCCGATACAGACGAGGTAGCGGATATTGAGCCGCTCAAGCGCGCCGATCGCGCGCTGCAGGCTCGCTTCGTCGCGTGCCGGATTGGTGCGCGAAGTGCGCAGGATCGATCCGCCGGTGGAATGGATCTGGCTGACCTCGTCGAGCTCGAGTTCGACCACGTGCGAAGTGTCGCCCTCGACCAGCCATCGGTAGCCGTCGCGCAGACCCACGACGCGCAGGCCGCAATTGATCGCTTCGATCGCGGCCGAAGAAATTACTCCGTTGATTCCGGGGGCGGGGCCGCCGCCGACCAGGATTCCAAGTGTCGCCTGGCTGTCACCGTCGCGCTGCATTGTTTGAAGCCTTCGCCCGGCGTTCGCGATCGCCCGGCAGTACGGCGCCGGCGGCTGCGATCAGCGGGCGGCGCCGGCGTAAATATCCATGATCGTGCCGAGCAGCTTGAGCGCTTCGGCACGCGGGCGCTGAAACGAATTGCGCCCGATGATTGAGCCGAAACCGCCCCCGGTCTTGATCGCGCGCACTTCGTCAAGCAGCTTTTCGTCGCTGACTTTCGGTCCGCCCGAGAAGATCACGATTCGCCGGCCGTCGAAGGCACTCTGCACGACGTGGCTGACGCGCGCGCTCTGCGGCTCGAGCGCCACCTTGTTGGTCTCGTAGGCCTTCTTCGCCTCGGCCTGCTCGAGATGCGCCGTGGGAAGCTTCACCTTGATGATGTTGGCGCCGAGTTGCGCCGCGATCTGCGCCGCGTAGGCGACCACGTCGAGCGCGGTCTCGCCTTCCTTGCTGAGTCCCGAACCGCGCGGATACGACCACACTACTACCGCGAGGCCGTTGGCCTTGGCCTCCTCGGCAATCTCGCGCAACTGCTCGTACATCTGCACGCACCACGCTGAGCCGGGATAGATAGTGTAGCCGACCGCGGCGCATCCCAGGCGCAGCGCGTCGCGCACGCTGCCGGTGACAGCGGGCGCCGGGTCGGGCGAGTCATGCAGCACGTCGTGGTTGTTTAGCTTTAGGATAAGCGGGATTTCGCCGGCGAACTCGGCCGCGCCCGCCTCCAGGAAGCCGAGCGGCGCCGCGTACGCGTTGCATCCGGCGTCCAGGGCGAGCGAGAAGTGGTAGCGAGGGTCGTAGGCGGGCGGATTGGGCGCGAAACTGCGCGCAGGGCCGTGCTCGAAGCCCTGATCCACGGGCAGGATGACAAACGACCCGGTTCCGGCGAGCCGCCCGTGATTGATAATCCGGGAAAGATTGCTCAGCACGCCCGGGTTCTCCGAGCGATAGAAATCCAGAATTTCCCTGGAACGCTTGGTCATGACCGCCTCCGATTGATAATTCGTATAGTCCTTCAAACCTGCGTCCGCACGCGAATTTCTCAGAGCAACTCCATCGCGCAACGGGCCGCACCCGCCAGCGCAGCCGCCGCATTGAGCGAGACGCGCACCGGAATCCTCGCCAATACTTTATCGAGTCGGCCCTTGGCGAGAAAGGCGCGCGAGAACCTGCCCGTGGTGAGCGCCGCGAGGATTTTGGGCGCGATTCCGCCACCGAGGTAGACTCCCCCGAGCGCCATATACTTGAGCGCCAGGTTAGCCGCCTCGGCGCCGTAGATATCGACGAACATTCCAAGCGCTGCGACGCATCGCGGATCGCGGCCGGCGAGCGCGGCCTCGCTTATGACTGCCGCAGGATCGGTGCCGGCGGTGAATTGGCTGGCGAGCCACGCCGGCTCCGCGGGTCCGCCACGCGCCTTCAGAAAACGATAGATGTTGACCAGTCCGGGCCCCGACAGCACGCGCTCGAAGCTGACGTGGCCGAACTCGCTGCTCAGGTATTCGAGCAACTCGATCTGTTCGCGGCCGCGCGGCGCGAAGTCCGCGTGACCGCCCTCGGTCGCGACCGAGCGCCAGCGCCCGTCTGACAACGGCACCAGGCCAGCCTCGCCAAGCCCGGTGCCCGCGGCGATTACGGCGATCGGCGCGCGCGGCGGCGCGGAATCGCCGGGCTGCAGCGCGGTGACCTCGTTCTCGCCGAGCGTGAGCATCCCGTAAGCGGTAGCCTCGAGGTCGTTGATCAGACGCGCGCCGGGCACGCCGAGGGCGTGCGCAAGCGCGTGCTCTTCCATCGTCCAGTGAACGTTGGTTGCGTGGCTGACGCCGCCGATAATCGGTCCGGGGACGCCGAAGCACGCGGCGGCGATCGATACGGCGCGGCCCAGGAAATCCTTGGCCACTTCTTCGAGAGTTTTGAAATCGCGGGTCGGGTAATGTTTTTCGCGCACGAGCGCCAGGGTTCCGCCCTCGACGCGAAAGAGCCCCAGCAGGGTCTTGGTGCCGCCAATATCGCCCGCCAGGACGCTCGCCTTGTCCCGCGACGCCATCGCTAGCCGCCTTCGACCTTCAGCTGCTCCGCCAGCGCGACTTCCTCGGCGCTGCCGATATAGACCGGTACGCGTTGGTGAATGGTCGAGGGCACCAGGTCGAGCACGCGTCCGCGCCCGGTCGATCCAGCGCCATCGGCCTGCTCGGCCAGGAGCGAGAGCGGCGCGACCTCGTACATCAGGCGCAGCTTGCCCTTGCTCTGGCCGCCGCTGGTCACTTCGCCCGGGTAGAGAAAGATTCCGCCCTCGAGGAGGCAGCGATGGAAGTCGCCCACGAACGCGCCGCAGTAACGCAGGGAGTAGCCGCCGCCCTTGTCCTTGGGTCCGGTCAGCCGGTCGAGCAGTGCGCGCGCGCCGGGATGCCATTTCGCGGCGTTGGCCTGGTTGACCGCGTAGGTCTTGCCGCGCGCCGGCATCCGGATCTTCTCGCGCCACAGCACGAACTCGCCGATCTCGCGCTCCAGCACGAACGCGTTCACGCCGTCGCCCGCGGTCCAGACCAGCATTGTCGCCGGTCCATAAAGCGCATAGCCGGCCGCGATCTGATCGGTGCCGGGACCGAGCGTGTCGGCGATATCGTCGCCGTGGCCGTGCTTGCGCCGGCGCACTGCAAAGATGCTTCCGAGCGAGCCATTGACGCCGGTATTGGACGAGCCGTCGAGCGGATCGAACATCAGCGCGTAGGCGTCATGTGCGTGGAGCGCCTCGGTGTGGCGCGGCTCTTCGATCTCCTCCGAGATCAGGGTGCAAATTGGATTGCCGCCGGCGAACGAATCGAGAAACACGTCGTTGGACCAGGTATCGAGCTTCACGACTTTCTCGCCCTGCACGTTGGTCGCGCCGCTAAGGCCAAGCTCGCCGCGAAGCGCGGCGACCGCAAGCTCATTGGAAATTCGCTTGACGGCGACCGCGATGCGTTCCAGCGTGGCGCTGAGCTTGGCGTCCATTCGCGGTTTCATCGAGCGCAGGTAGCGCTCCAAGGTGATCATCGGTATGCCAGCCGAT
>Ga0335078_10001825_pt1 | contig 32218 bp, 27 predicted proteins | sample Lox_Sample_32_FD_206711 | JGI IMG/M metagenome (GOLD analysis project Ga0335078, IMG submission 206711) | Soil microbial communities from Loxahatchee National Wildlife Refuge, Florida, United States - Lox_Sample_3.2 | ecosystem: Environmental > Terrestrial > Soil > Wetlands | place: USA... | reverse complement strand
CGACACCAGCTTTTTCTCGGCGGCCGCCACGGCCTCTTCCAGGGCGGCGAACTGTTCCTGCAAATTCTGGGCACTCTGCTGCCGTTCGGCGGTATCGGTGACCAGGAGGGATTCCCGAACCTCGCGGCCGATAGAGGGAATCGTGGCTCTCACTTCCTGGACGCTGGCCGCTCCCAGCATGTGCGTCTCGTAAAGCGTATCGAGCATGCCGTTGAGGTTGCTCGCCGCTCCTAAGCCTTCGTAGCCGACGGCGGCCAGCATCGCGGCCAGGAGGCCGAACGCCAGCATTAACTTCGTGGACGTTTTTGCGTTCTTATACCAGTTCATGTTCAACTCATTTCTCCGCCGCGGGCAGCGCTGCGGCTTCCGCGAGCGCATCCTCGGCCAATAATGTGGCGATATCCAGCAGCACCACCAGCCGCTCTCCCACGTGCACCATCCCGGAGATGAAACGCGTGTCCTCGCGATGCCCCAATTCCGGCGCCGGGCGGATGTCGTTTCGCGAAATGTCCAGCACGTCCGACACCGCGTCCACCACCAGGCCGATGATGCGCGCTCCCACGGTGACTACGATGATCACCGTGAACTTATCGTAGGTGCGCGTTTCCATGCGGAATTTGGCGCGCAGATCCACCACCGGGATGACCGTGCCGCGCAGGTTCATGACCCCGCGAATGTGTGGCGGCGTGTTGGGGATCGGCGTGATGCCCGAATACCCCTTAATCTCCTGCACGCGGAGAATCTCGATCCCGTATTGCTCCTCGCCCAACGCGAAGGACAGGTACTGCTGTATATCGGCCGTGTAAGAAACCTGCGATGGGGCCGTTTCGATTGCTTGCATAAAATGTTCCCCCGATTCGCTCAAAATTCCGCGAAGGTATTCTCCGCTTCGCGCGCCGTCGCGCGAGCCAATTGCTTCAGACCGGGCGCCGGCGCCGTCCGGCGCCGCGCTGCCTTGACGGGCGCGTGCGCCGCCGCCACGGATTGCCCGCCCAGCGAGAACTGCGCGGTGAGCGCCTGGAGTTGTTCGGCGGTGGACGACAGCTCTTCCGCGGTGGAAGAGAGCTCTTCCGTTTGCCCCGAGTTGGTCTGCGTCACCTGGTCCATCTGGCTCATCGCCTTGGTAACCTGATCGATGCCGGTGGCTTGCTCCTGAGAAGCCGCCGCGATTTCAGCCACGATATCCGTGACCCGCTTCACCGACGTCACAATCTCGTTGAGGGTTTGTCCCGAACGGTTCACCAGGTCCGACCCGGTCTCCACTTTGCGGACCGAATCCTGTATCAGCCCTTTGATTTCCTTGGCGGCGGTGGCGCTGCGTTGCGCCAGGTTGCGCACCTCGGAGGCCACCACCGCGAATCCGCGGCCCTGTTCTCCGGCCCGCGCCGCTTCCACCGCGGCATTCAGCGCCAGCAGGTTGGTCTGAAAGGCGATCTCGTCGATGGTCGTAATGATGTCGGCGATCCGCTTGGAAGACGCGTTGATTTCGCCCATGGCAACCACCGCTTCATGCACCACCGCGCCGCCTTTTTCGGCGGCTTCGCGCGAGTTGTCGGCCAACTGGCGCGCCTGCTGCGCGTTTTCGGCATTTTGTTTCACCGTCGCCGCCATTTCCACCAGCGAGGACGACGTTTCCTCCTGGCTCGAGGCCTGCTCGTGCGCTCCGCTGGCCAGTTCCTCGGACGCCGACGAAAGCTGCTGCGAAGTAGAGGAGACCTGGAATGCCGATTGCTGCACTTCGGTCAACGCCGCGGCCAACTTTTCGACGGCGGCATTCAGCGAGCTCTTGATGGCCCCGAAATCGCCTTTGCATTCGCCTTGCATGCGAGCCGTGAGATCGCGCTCGGCGACCTTGCCCAAAACCGCGGCCGCTTCCTTGACCGGCGCGGAAAACCCGGCAATCATTTTGCGGAACGCTTCCGCCAATTGCCCGGTCTCGTCCGCGGAACTGTAATCCACGTGCTGATCCAGGCGCCCTTCGGCCAGTCCCGCGGCTACCGCAACCATCTGCCGCAGCGGCGTGGCCATCAAACTCGCCAGGAACCAACCGAAGCCGATGGCGAACAGCACCGCGGCTCCCAGGAAGGCCAACAGGGTACTGCGGATGGACGCATAAACCACGGCGCTCTCGTCGATTGCCGCCTTCCCGAGCTTGTCTTTCATCCCGGCCAGGGCTTTACTGCCGTCGAGCAGCGACTCGCCCACCGGTATGGCCTTCTGCATCTCCTCGAGGGCAGCCTTGTCCTGGTGGTCGATTGCCAGCCGGACCACGTCCGTCACCAGCGGTTTATACTCCGCTTCTTCCCGCCGGATCTTGGCCAGCGCCGCTTTTCCCTCTTCCGTAACCAGCGTCCGTTCGGTGGACGCGATGTGATCCTCCAGAGCCGCAAAAGCGGTCTCCAGGTTGCGCGCGCACTGCGCCCGCCCGGCCGTATCGGAGGCGATCAGCGCCTGTCGAAGGTCGCGGCCTATGGTGGGAACCAGCACTTCCATCTGGTAGATGGAAGCGGCGCCCACCATGTGCTTCACGTACAACTCGTCGATGGTGGCGTTCAGGCGGCCGGCGGCCGTGACACCTTGATAGCCCACGATGCCGATGAGCGCAGCCATCAAGGCGAATGCGATCATGAGCTTCGTTACCGTTTTGCGATTGCGATACCAGTTCATGGAAATGTCCTAACAGGAACTGCGCGCCATCTCCGCGATGGCGGCGACATCCAGAATGAGGGCAGGTTGTCCATCGCCCAAAATGGTGGCGCCGGCCGCGCCTTCCACTTTCCGGAAATTCGTTTCGAGACTTTTGATCACCACCTGCTGCTGGCCGAGGAGTTCGTCCACCAGCAGCGCGAGGCGCTTGCCGCGATTCTCCACGATGACCGCGAGCCCGCCGGCAGCCTCATCCTCTTCCTCGCGCGCGATCTCGAACAGGCGCGTCAAACGAACCAGCGGCAGCGGCTCGCCGCGCAGCACGATGACTTCGCCGCCGCCCGCCACCTGGCGCAACTGCTCTTTCCGCGGCGCAATGGACTCCATGATGGAAACCAATGGCAGCACGAACCGTTGTCCGCCCACGCGCAACAACAAACCGTCGAGAATGGCCAGCGTCAATGGCAACTGAATACGAAAGGTCACACCGCGCCCCGGTTCGCTCCGAATGCCGATGGCGCCATTCAGGCCTTCGACGCTCTTCTTGACCACGTCCATCCCGACCCCGCGGCCGGAGATGTCGCTCACCGTCGCGGCGGTGGAAAAACCCGGTTCGAAAATGTAAGAGAACACCTGCTCATCGGGCGGATTTTCGTCCCCGGCGGCAAGCCCGCTGGCGCGGGCTTTGGTAAGAATGCGCTCGCGGTCGAGGCCACGGCCATCGTCGGATACCTCCAGCACCACGCTCCCGCCCTGATGGCGCGCTTTCAATCCGATGGTTCCCGAGGGCGGCTTCCCGGCGGCGGCGCGCTCCTCGGCCGGCTCGATGCCGTGGTCGAAGGCGTTGCGCACCAGGTGCGTCAGAGGATCTGCCATGCGCTCCACCACGCTCTTGTCGAGTTCCGTCTCTTCTCCCTCGATCTGGAGCGCCACCTGCTTGCCGGTGGCCGCCGCCAGGTCGCGAATCAATCGCGGAAAGCGGCTGAATGCGTTCCCGATGGGGAGCATGCGGACCCGCATCAGGCGCTCCTGCAATTCGCGGGTATAGCGCTCCACCTCGGCGAATGTCTCCTGCAAGCGGTTCAGATCCGCCGGCTGGAACGCCTCCAGCACCTGCGAGGCCATCGATTGGGCGATGATGAGTTCCCCGACGAGGTCGATCAGCTTGTCGACTTTTCCGGTGGCTACGCGAATGGTTCCGGATTCCGTGCCCGCGAGCGCCCGGGTGCGCGCGGCCGGCGCTTCCGGCGCGGCGGCGCGCTGGATTTCGATGGTGGCGCCGTCTTCCACGAAGGCAAACACATCGCGGATTTCCGCTTCCCTCGCCTCCGCCGCCAGTTCGACGCGCCAGGCCAAATAGCAGTTGTCGGCTTCGAGCGAGGCCAGCGGCGGCAGCGCCGAAAGATCGACTTCCACCTTCACAACCTTGCCCAACCGGCCGAGATCGCGCAGCACCAGGACGGGATCCATTCCCTGCCGCAGGATCTCCGGCGATGGCGCGAACCGCACCCGCCAGTGCGCGGCAGCGCGATCCTGCGCGCGGACCTTTACCGGCGCGTCGGGCCGGTACTCGCCCGCCCGTTGCGCCACGAGCAACGAATCGGAGGTCTGCTTCGCTTCCGGAGGCGCCGCGGCGCCGCTTCGGGCGGCGTCCAGCAGCCTTCGTAGCGTGTCCAGAGATTTCAGCAGCAGCCCGATCCGCTCGGCCGAGGGGTCAACCGCGCCCGATCGCATGCGGTCCAACAAGCCCTCCATGGCGTGCGTAAAATGGGCTACGTCTTCGAAGCCAAAAGTACCGCTCGCGCCCTTAATGGAGTGCGCGCCGCGGAAAACCGCGTTGAGGATTTCCGGATCGGGGTTGCCCTCCAGTTGCAGCAGGCCCGACTCCATCTCACCCAGATGTTCGTCGGCCTCCTGAAAGAACGTGTCCCGAAAACGACTGAGATCGAATTCCATGGCCGGTTCCTAAGGCAGCACCTTGGCAATCACTTCGAGAAGTTTGGTGGGGTGGAACGGCTTGACAATCCAGCCTGTGGCCCCGGCAGCCTTGCCTTGCTGCTTCTTCTCCAATTGGCTCTCCGTGGTCAGCATTAACACCGGCGTGTACTTGCTGTTGGGCCGGCTGCGCACATGCCGGATGAATGTCAGCCCGTCCATCACCGGCATGTTGAGGTCGGTGATGATGAGGTCGGCCCGCTGATCGCCCAGTTTTTGCAGAGCATCCGCGCCGTGGATGCCTTCCAGAACGACAAAACCGGCCTCCCGCAAGGTAAACGCAACCATCTCCCGGATAGATGCCGAATCGTCCACGATCAACGCTGTGCGTGGCATGTGTGCCTCCCGATCAAAAGAGTTCTACCTCCATCTCCGCCGGCTCCGCCGGTAGAGCTTGGGATGGAGCGGCCGCCGCCCGGTCGTGTGCATCGCGCTCCGATTGCATGGTGTAGGAGGAGTGCACACCGGCCATCAGGCCGGAACCGGCGATGGAGTCTCCATCCGGCGCCCGATGATCGCCCGCCAGGACGTCTTCGAGCTTCTCCAAGGCTTCCACCACGTGCTCGACGCGCTGCTTGACGCGATCCTGGAACTGCAGGCCGACCACCGCGGAAGCGACATCGCCGGCCAGGCGGGCATTCTCCTGCTGGTTCCGCTCGAGCAGTTCGCGCGTGCGCTGGTGCAACGACAGGAGCATGCTCAGCGCCTTTTCCGCTTCGCCGCGGCTTTCTTCCAGCTTCTGGCGGTCTTCCGCGAGGAATTCGCGCAGATCTTCCGCCGCGGAATTCATCCGGCCGCGCATCTCCTGGATACGGCTGGAAATCCCTTCGGCGAGCTCGGTGGACCGCTCGGCCTGGCGCGAGATCTCGTCGGCCACCACTTCGAACCCTGCCCCCAGTTCGCCTACGTGAACCGCCTCGATCTTGGCGTTCAACGCCACCAGCTTGTTGGTGAAGGCGATGCGCGCCACCTGCCCGAGAAGATCCTCGATGCCGGTCACGGTTCGCGAAACCTCTTCCATACTCGCTACCGCCATGGTGGAAAGCTTGCCGGCCCGCTCCATACGTTCCATCAGCGAGCCAATAGTGCGCCGCGACGATTCGATGGCGCTCTCCACGGAGGCGGATTCCCCGGACTGCTGCCCATCCAGCACCTTGGCGCTTTCGGCGACGGCATCTCTCGCGCGCGCGGCGATGCCGCTGAAGTTCCCACACACGCTCACCACGGATTCTTCCACCTGCCGGCTGGTCTCCACGAGCTGTTTCCGGACCACCGCCAGAACGTCCCGGCATTCGCCGATGTGCAGGCGCCGGAATGTCTTTCGCAGGGCCGCACGCACGGTTCGAAGCAGCCTCATTCCCGCCGCTCCGGATTCCCCAAAATGTCCGACAGTCCCGCCACGGTCAACCAATTCTGAACCGCCGGCGGGATTCCCGGGCGGATCGAAAGGGAGAGGTTCTGTTCCCCAAGAACGGCCCGCAGCGCGAGCAGCACTTGCGCGATGCCGGCATCGATCTGCGTGGCGCCGCTCATATCGATTTGCACGGCCTTCCGCTGCGCGCACAACGCAACCGCCGCCAGGCGGAGCTCCTCGGCATGGGCAACGCCCAATTCGCCTTCCAATCGCAACACGCACCCGTCCGGCTCAAGAGAAGACGAAATTCGCGCCTGATCGCAATCCATGATGAGACGTGGCTGAAACGAATCCACTAGTGGAGTTATCGGCGGGTTTTGGCGGAAGCTTGAGGGCCGGTTGTCGGTCCGAGCTAAGGTTTTCGCCGGATTCTGGCCGCCGCGAGGCCCGCAAGTACCACAATCAAAGGTGCAAACAATGACGGCTCCGGCACCAATTCAGGCGGAACGGTCGGCACGATTGGAGGACCGGGAATGGTCGGGACCGTCGGGCTCGGCGGCCAAGTCTCGAGGGGTGGAGAACCCTCGGGTGGAATCACCGGAATGGGCGAACCCGAAATCGTCGGGACCGGCGGCGCCGGCAACAGCGGAATTGGGTTCGGTTGGATGACGGGAGTAGAAGGGGGCGGAATCGGCGTGCGCGGAATCGATGCAAATATCGGAAGACTCAGAAACCCGCTTGGCGGAGTCGCCACCCACCACGAAGGAGGGGACTGAATTTCGGCGATGGTGCTGGGGACGGCGGAGACCGGCATCGCTAACGAAGACGGCAGGATCAGCGGTGTCTCAACCGAGAGCAAACGGTTTTCGGACCACGTTTCGAGATCGACCGTGCTGACGGGCGGCGCCTCTGGTATCTCCAGCGTTTTCGGCGCCGGCTCGGTGTCGTTTACCGGTGTTTGCGGCGTCGGCGAGACCCGGTTCCCGCAGCGCGCACGGGCGTAATTCTCTCCGTCGGTCAGCAGCGTCTCCCCCGCCGGCAGGCGAACCGGCCGACTGGTCCAATAGACCGCATTGCCGACCCGGTAAGACAGAAACACCGGCTCGGAGAACGGCGATACCGCCGGGTGAACCAGCGAGCGGCGAAATCCGAAATAATGCCGCGCGGCCACCGGATCGCGGTCGAGTGCATCGCGCAGTTCGGCGCCGCTATAGGCGCCCCCGCGAATGATGGAATAAGGATATATGGGGCGCGAACGCCGTGCTCCGGCCATTTGGCCGCCGGGCGATTTCCGGTGCGCAATCGCAACTCTGTTGACCAGACCGGTAAATGTGGGAATTAACGACCGCCATGCGTAGAGGCCGGCGCTCAGCACGACGGTCGCCGTCAGCAATCGCAATATGCGGCGCTCGCGTCTCCAGCGGCGTTCTCGGCTCGTCTCCGACATTCGAGGTCCCGGGAGAAGTATGGTGACTTCTCTCACGCTTATTATTGCTTACTTTCTGTAACAGGGGAATTCCCTAGCTTGCAAACGCGTACCAGTGCGGTTTGCTCCGAAGTTCAGTGAAAGAAACTGCGGTACTACGAGAACGCCAGCGCTCCCATCGGGTGGATCCCGGAGTTATGCTATCCCTGATTCGGTGTAGAGGAGTGCAGCCCCATCGCGCCTGTATGCGCTTGGCCTTTGCCGCTCTGTGCGTTCTCGCACTATTTGTTTGCGCGCTCGGATGCCAACCGGGAGACCATCGACCGTCGGCATTGCGACACGGGAGCGGTAATTTCGGCCGCCAGTTTCAAGCGCCCTACTCAGTTCAGGCTCAATTCGATCCCGTTCACGCGTGTGGCCACGAATTCGCGAAGGGCGGCAAAGTCCGCCAGCGGGCCGTTCGCCTCGGGGATCGATTCGATCACCTTGGCCAGATCGGCCTTCGGCAGTTCCGGGAACTCGCAAAAATCCATGAGGTCGGCCAGTTGGGACCCCGCGGCCACCAGGCACACGAGATCGCGATCCCGGCCGGCGGCCGCCGCGGGATTTTCGTGGAGCGATGCCACGACTTGCAGATCCAGAGGACAGCCCCATTGCGCCAGCAGCCAGCGGCCGGCTTCGGTGTGGTCCATTCCGTAAAGGCCCTTCTCGATGGCCAGCAGATTTCTGCCTTCGGCCGCGCCTTCCGTCAGCGCCTTTTCGTAGTTGGGGAACGCCCGCAGCAGGGCCAGGCGGCCGATGTCGTGGATGAGACCGGACATATAGCCTCTTTCCTGGCTGATGCGCATGGCTGGCGCCAGCCGTTCGCAGATGACCGCGGTGGCCAGGTTGTGCCGCCAGCAGGCGCGCCCGAGATTACCGCTGGACGGACCGGCCAGCCCGCGCATGGCAGTCGTGACGATGAGCGCGTTGACCCGTTCCATCCCCAGGAACGCCAGCGCCTGGAGAATATTCTTGATTTCCGACCGGCAACCCAACAACGGCGAATTTGCCAGGCGCAGCACCTCCGCCGTGAGGACGGCATCGGTGCGGAGCAGGGTCACCACGCGGGCAAGCGGCTGCGAGATGTCCGACACCAGGTTCAGGAGTTGGACGGCAACGGGGCGGAACGGCGGCACTTCCTTGAGCAGGCGAGCCCGTTGAACGGCAAGCGGAGTATTGGCCACAGTCATGCCGCCCCCTGCACGGATGCCACCGCGATTCGCTGCGCGCTCATGCCGGTGATCAGCGCCATGAGTTCTCCAGGGTGGATGGGCTTGGCGATATACCCATCCATGCCGGCGTCGAGACAGCGCTCGCGATCGCCCGCCATGGCGTGCGCGGTCATCGCCACGATCGGAATGTGCGTCCCTTTATGGCCTTCGCGGTAGCGGATTTCCGCCGTGGCTTGCAGGCCATCCATTTCGGGCATTTGAATGTCCATCAGAATGAGGTCGAAATCGCGCTGCTCCACCAGGTCGAGCACCTCGCACCCGTTCCCCGCCAGGGTTACGGAGTGGCCGCGTTCCTTGAGAAGCGCTGTCACCAGCCTCTGGCTGACCACGTTGTCCTCGGCTACCAGGACAGCAAGCGGGGCGCACTCCAGGGAGGTGGCTGGCGCCGGCTTGCGCTTCGGCATCACCGGAGCCCCCAGGGTAAACGGCGCCGTGAAATGGAAGATGCTGCCGCGCCCCAGATCGCTTTCCACCCAGATGCGCCCTCCCATGATGTCCACCAGCCCGCCGGAGATGGCCAGGCCCAGACCCGTACCTCCGTAGCGCCTGGTGGTGGAACCGTCGGCCTGCCGGAACGGTTCGAAAATGATCTTGCGCTTGTCCGCCGGAATGCCCGGACCGGTATCGCGCACGGCGAAATGGGCCACCAGGCTGGAATCCGGGGCCGGCTCCATTCCCACCGTTACGCTTACCGAACCCTCGTCCGTGAACTTGATGGCATTGCCGAGCAGATTCAGCAGCACCTGGCGGATGCGGCTCTCATCCCCCACCAGGGTGTCCGGAATCCTCGGGTCGACGTCCCACGTCAACGCCAGGCCCTTCTGTTGAGCCGCGGCGAACATGGTCCGCGTGGAACTCTCCACGCAATCGCGCATCGAGAACGGCGCGCGGTCCAGTTCCACCTTGCCCGCCTCGATCTTGGAGACGTCCAGGATGTCGTTCAGCAACTGCATCAGCGATTCCGCGGAGCGCTCCACCGTGTCCAGGTAATCCCGCTGATCTTCCGTCAGACCCGTGCTCAGGCACAACTGCGTAAATCCCAGAATGCCGTTCATCGGCGTGCGGATTTCGTGGCTCATGTTGGCCAGGAATTCACCCTTCAGCCGGGACGCCTCCTCGGCCTTGTCGATGGCGAACAGCAGTTCCTTGTTCACGCGGTTGCACTCGGCTACCTGTTGCTCCAGTTGGCGCCGGTCTTCCGCCCGTTCCGCGTCGCGGCGCGCGATCTCCTCGAGCATGGTATTGAGCGACCGGCCCAGAACCGCCAGTTCGTCGTGTCCCGATACCAGAATGCGTTCCTCGAACCCATGTGTCTGCGCGATGCGCTGGGCGATATTCGCAATTTGCAGGATGGGGCCGGACACCTGGCGATGCGCCAGCGCGGCGGTGATCAGACCCACCCCCAGGCCGAGCAGGACGAACCAGCGCAGAAAGGTCCAATAGATCAGGGCCGCGGTCTTGAAAGGCGGGGGTCCGGCCACCAGCAGCAGCGTGCCCATGCGGGCGCCGTTAGGGGGTACCGGCAGCGTCACGGTCAGGCCGATGGAGTCGCTTCCCGGCCCCGGACCCGACTGTGCCGGACATCCACCCTTGCCGGATCGGTGAAATGCCGCAAAGCAGGCGCCGGCTTCGTCGTATAGCAGGGCGTCGCGGATGGGACGTTCGCCGCGCAGCGAGGCCAGCACCTGCGCCGCGGCCTCGCGGTCACCCCGGGTGAGAGCCGGAGCGGCCTGGTAGCTTGCAAGTCGCCCCACGACAGACACTTCGGCGCCGGTTGCCTGCCAGAAGCGATTCACGCCGAAGCCCGCGACACCCGCGGCGATAAGCACCGCGGACACCACGCTCCCGCCGATGATCAGTGCCGTCGTTCTCCAGCGGATGGACCGGCCCTTCATGGCTTCACCGTTGCGCCGTTCGCCTGGCGGACACTTCTCATCCAGCCCTCCGAACGCGGGTTCATACCCGATCACATCGGCCTCCGGCGCGCTGCTTTCGAATGTTTTTTGACTGGAAATGATGGAATTCCCTTCAGTCTGATGACATTCAGGCCCGCGGGGCTGGCCGGATTTCATCGCCCCGATCGAGGATTTTGCCGCGACTCGAAAGCAGCGGTGGCGCCCTTTAGATGGCAGCCGTCAAAACCTGAGTTCGGTGCGAGCGCTGATAGCGGGAGCCCACCTATCAGTTAGTCCCGGAAAAATTCTCGCAATTATAATTCGCAGATTTCTGGTTCTCTGGTAGACTTTACTGCACGGGGATGGGCTCCTCGAGGGGAGTGTTTTGATCGACGCCATCGATTCACGTCTACGGGACTGGGTGAGTTCAATCGTTGACGGGACAGCCACAACCTTTCTGGCGCCCTGCCGCGACCGGAAAACCGCCGGGGTCTGCCTGTACCTGATGGAACTGCGCGAGAAGCGCAGCCCGAGCACACTCGCGCGGCCGCCGCTGCAAATCGTGCTGCGCTACCTGGTGACGGCGGAAGCGGAAGATCCGCTCGAGGCGCATCGCGTGCTCGGCGATCTGGCGTTCGCGGCCATGGAACATCCCGATTTTCAGGTGGCGCTCGAGCCGCCCGGGGCCGCGACGTGGGCCGCTTTCGGCGTGCCTCCGCGACCGGCTTTTTTGCTCGACGTGCCGCTGGTGAAAGAACGAAAACAGCCCGTCGCTCGCCTGGTCGAGGAGCCGGTGGTCACGGTGGCGCCGCTCTCTACCCTCGAAGGCGTGGTGGTGGGTCCGCGCCGGACGCCGATCGCGAGCGCGCGCGTGGAGATCCCCACCTTGCGCCGTTCCACTACCACGGACTATAAGGGCCAGTTCCACTTCAGCGCTCTTCCCGGAGATCGCAGCGTCGAGTTGATCGTGCACGCCAAGGGTAAGACCCTGGCGGTGACCGCGGGCGCCGGCCGGGGCGCCGGACCGGACCGTTTCGTCATAGAATTTCCCGTTTCGGAGGGCTAACATGCCGTTATCGAGTTATCAAGCGCCAGGTGTTTACGTCGAAGAAGTATCGTCCGGCGGAAGGCCAATCCAGGCAGTTGGAACCAGCACCGCGGGATTCGTCGGGGTCGCGCCGAACCCCAAGGCGTACCCCAACAAGGCGCGGGCGATTAATAATTGGACGCAATTCCTCAAGGAATTCACGGCGGATGGGGCGGCCTCCACGCCGCTCTCGCACGCCGTCAACGGATTCTTCGCCAACGGCGGAGGGCGCTGCTATGTGGTCAACATCGGCTCGAACGGCGTCCTGTCGGGCGGGAAGGAACCAAGCGGCCTCGACGTGCTCGAATCCGTCGACGACATCAGCATGGTCGCCATTCCCGGATACACGGACGCCGTGTCTTACGAAGCAGCGCTGACACATTGCGAGAAGCTGAAGGATCGCATCGCGATCCTCGACGCCGCGGACCCGGTCAGCGACATCGATCGCCTGGTCAAGGTCGCGACCGCGCCCGTGCCGGGCAAGGGCGACGGCAAGCAGCCGGACACCAAATCGGCGGATGCCGACGGCGGCCTTCGGCCGCGTCCCTCGGCAAGCGGCTACGGCGCGTTCTATTTTCCATGGATCGTGATCCGCGACCCGCTGAATCCCAAGAACCTCGTCACCGTTCCGCCGTCGGGCCACATGGCGGGAATCTATGCGCGCACCGATGCCACGCGCGGCGTTCACAAGGCGCCCGCCAACGAGGCGGTGCGCGGCGCGGTCAATGTGACCTATCGCCTCACCAGCGAAGAGCAAGGGCAACTGAACCCGAACGGCATCAACTGTATCCGTCTGTTCTCCGGCGACGGCATCCTGGTGTGGGGCGCGCGCACGCTGGCGGACGCCGCCAGCCCGTGGCGGTACGTCAACGTGCGGCGCCTGTTCATCATGCTGGAGCAGTCCATTGCCCGCGCCACCCGCGGCGTGGTCTTCGAGCCGAACGATCCGTCGCTCTGGAAATCCATCCGCCGCGACGTGGGACATTTCCTGCAACTGGTCTGGCGCGACGGCGCTCTGATGGGAGCAACGCCCGAAGAAGCGTTCTTCGTCAAATGCGACAGCGAAACCAATCCGCAGGAAGTGATCGACGCCGGACAGGTGGTCATCCTGATTGGAGTCGCGCCCGTGAAGCCGGCGGAATTCGTGATCTTCCGCATCGGGCAGACGGCCAGCGGAGCTCAGACCGAAATTTTATAAGCCAAGAGGAGAGCACTCATGCCGGACGCCGCTGAGAATTCCCCCCAGACTAATTCCGGGGCCGCACCCGGGGTATTCAACGACCCCTTTCGCGCTTACAATTTCAAACTCCTGATTCAGGGGGTGACCGAGGGCCATTTCACCAAGTGCAGCAACCTGGCGATCAAGGTGGACGCCATCGAATATCGCGAGGGCGGCTCCAGCCAGATAGTCCACAAACTCCCCGGCCGGGTTGAGTACGAGCCGATCACTCTGTACTACGGCCTGACCGCATCCACGGAGCTGTGGACCTGGATGATGAGCGCCGTCAAGGGAACCGTGGAGCGGAAGAATGTCTCGGTGGTGATCGTCGGTGCCGATGGCACGTCGGAAGTGGCGCGATGGGACCTGGTGAGCGCGTGGCCGAGCCGGTGGCGGGGTGCGCTGTTGGACGCGCTGGGCCGGGAAGCGGCTATCGAAGAACTGACGCTCGTGTTTGAATCGCTCGACCGGAGCTGAGGATGGCCGTAGCATTTTCACAGCTACGGACCAGGGTGGGCGCGTGGTTTGCTCGCTGGCTGCGGCGCGCCGCGGACCGGCTGGCCCCTTCAGACCAGCCTGCGCCGGCCGAAGGGCCGCCGGCCGACTGGCTGCAGCGCGTGCGGAAGGGCGCGCCCGGCCTGCTACTGCCGCGGGATCGGGGAGGTATTCCCGTACAATTCGCCACGCCGCTCCCGAATCTCCCCCACGCCATCGCGGAGGCAACGCCGGCGTCCGCGACGGTGGCGTCGAAAAGCTTGGAAACCGCGAGTCCGGGTCCGCCCACGCAGCCTCCCGCGTCCGCGGCGTCGTTTCCGGCCGCGGCCGATACCGCATCCAAACCGCGGCCGCCGGCGCCGCCGCACCCTGCCGTCGCCGCGCCGCGGATTCGGCCCGTGCCCCGCGAACCAGTTGCCGCTCCCGCAGAACGGCGTCCGAGCGCGTCGCCCGCGCCGATGGCCGCGCCGCGCCGAAAAACGCCGCCCATTCGCCTGACGCCGATCGCCGCCGCGGCGGCAGTGCCGCTGCCCGCAGCGAATTCGCTTGCGCGGCAGACCCCCTGGCCGCGGTTGCCGCAGTCGAGTGACGCTTCGCGCTCCGCGTCGCCGCGCCTGGCTGCGCATGCGCCTTCGCCAGAGCCGGTGGGACGCCGCGAGGTGCGCCGCGGAATTCCAGACTCGGCCGAGCTGTCTTCCGCGTCACCAAAGGCGAGTGGAGGAAACGCGGGAGTCGAGCCTTCCCGCGTCATCACATCCACATTTTCCACAGAGATTGTGGCGCAGGCGCGCCAAGCTATGCTCCCGCCGGCGGAATCGCGGCCCCGGCCGTTGGAAGCTCCCGCGCCGGGGTGCGAGGAAGAGGTGTCGATGGAACCGGCGGCGCCTCGATGGCCGGAACTCCCCGATCCGCCCGAAGAAGCCGAGCGCGAGTGGGCCGAGGTGTGGAATCGCTCCGAACGCGACCGGCTCGCGCTCGCCGAGCAGAAAGGTGAGCTGCCATCGAACGCGTAGCCTTTCTGCTGGAACGCACCGGCGAGCGCATCACGTGCCTCCTCAATCCGGAGAGCCTGGTGGTGCGCCGTACCGCGGGAGTACGTCCGCGTTCCTCCTCCGGAGGCCTGCTGAGCGGCGCCGGGCTGAAGGACGATCCCCTGGTGTTCACCGGCGGCGGCGTTACGGAACTCCTGCTCGACTTGCTGTTCGACGTGTCGCTGTCCGGTTCACCGCCTGCCGCCACCGACGTCCGCACCCTCACGCGGCCGCTGTTCGAGCTGGCGGAGGGCGAGGCGTCGTCCGATGGCGTGGTGGAGCCGCCCATCGTCCGCTTCGTATGGGGCAAAAGCTGGAACGTGCCCGGAGTGGTGACGGCTGTCGCCGAAAGGCTGGAACAGTTCAGCACCGAGGGAGAGCCGCAGCGTTCCTGGCTGCGCATGCGGCTGGTGCGCGTCAGCGAGCCCGACCTCAACCAGCCCGCGGCGCCGCCGCTTTCGATGCTGCCGGAGGATCTGAACGCGGTGTCCGGCGACCTGCCGGTTCACGAAGTCATCGGCGGGGGCAAGCAGGGCGTTGACGGCGACGAAGAGGCCAGCCAGGTGGAGGGCGACGCATCCGCGGAACGTCTCGATGAAATCGCCTTGCGAAAGTTCGGCGACTCGCGATTGTGGCGGGCAATCGCCAGCTTTAACGGCGTGGACAACCCGCTCGACGTTCCGGCCGGAACGCTCCTGCGGATTCCGCCCGCCTCCGCGTTGCAGAGTTCTCCGCCGCAGGAGGCGTCATGAAGTCCCTCTTCGACCTCCCCGCCCTGGCGATCGAGATCGATGGGCAGGCGCTCGCCGCCGCCAACCTGGCGGCTCTCGAAGAAGCCCGTGTCGTACAGGCGCTCTCCCTGCCAGCGCAATGCGAGCTGACGTTCCGCAATCCCGAAGCCGGCTTTGTGGAAGCCGCCATCGGGTCGCACGGACAGAGCTTGAGCGTGCGGACGCCCTCTTCCGGCGGAATGCTGTTTCAGGGCGAAGTGACGGGAGCCGAGGCGTCGTACGGCCCGGCTCACGCCAACGTGCTCCGGCTGCGGGGCTACGATCTGCTGCATCGCCTGCGCAAGCGCCAGCCGGCCCGCGTGCATGTCGAGACCACGGCGGCGGAACTGGCGTCCGAGCTCGCCTCCAGCGCCGGGCTCACGGCGGTCGCCGGCGGCGATGGCCCGCTGCGCAAACGCATTCTGCAATATCGGCAGTCCGACTACGATCTGCTGCTGGAGGCGCTGGAGGATTGCGGGCTCTACGCCACGGTTCGCGGGGCCAATTTGCATATTCTGAGCCTCGCCGGCGGCGGCGATCCGATCCCGCTGCGCCTGGGAGAGGAACTGCTCGAAGTGCACGTTACGGTGAGCGGCGAGCCGGCCTGCCGCGCGGTGGAAGCGGCCGGTTGGAACACCTGCCGCGCCGAAGCGCACACCGGCCGCGCCGCCACATCCCGTGTCGGCCGGACGGCATCGGCCGCCGCGCCGCCCACCCGCTTCTCCACCGATGGCCAACGCCGCCTTACCGGCCAGTTGGCGGACGACGACCGTCAGGCCGAAGCGCTGGCGCAGGCGGAACTCGATCGCCGCACCGCCCGCGAGGTGAGCCTGCGGGGACTGGCGGAGGGCAACGCCGCCCTCGTGCCGGGCGCGCGCATCGCCGTCTCCGGCGTGAGCAATTCTCTCGCCGGCAACTATGTCCTTGCCTCCGTCACGCATCGTATCGAACGCACGCGCGGGTTCACCTCCGAGATTTCCACCGAGCCTCCCCAGCCGCTGCCGCGCCACCCCGCGGCGAGCATGGCGCTCGGAATGGTGACGCGTGTCAACGATCCCGAAGGCATGGGGCGCGTGCGAGCCTCCCTGCCCGCTTACGGTAATCTCGAAACCGATTGGATGAACGTGGTGTCGCCGGGCGCCGGCGCCGGCAAAGGTTTCGCCCTGCTGCCCGATGTGGGCGACCAGGTGCTGATTTTGTTCGCCCGCGATTCCGCCTCGCACGGTGTGGTGCTCGGCGGACTGTACGGGGCCGCGCATTCGCCCGAACCGACGGTGGAGTCGGGCGCGGTGATGCGCTATGCGCTACGCACGCATGGCGGCCAGCGATTGACCTTCGACGACCACGCCAAAAGCCTGCGCATGGAGGACGCGGCCGGGAATTGTGTGGAATTCTCGCCGGACCGGCTGCTGTTGCATTCCAGCGTGCCCATCGAGATCGAAGCCATCCACCAGCCGGTCACCATCCGCGGCAAGCAGATCCATTTCGAGGAGGCATGATGCTGGTGCTGACCGAAGACGCCGTTTTGAAATGCCCTCACCCGCCGGGCCATGCGTCCATGATTCCGACGCAGCGCCTGGTCACCATCAACGGCAGGCGCGTGCTGGTGGAACCGAATCCGGAGAAGTGCGCAATCCATAGTTGTCCCTATCGCAGCATCACCATCCTTCCCTGTAGCCTGACGTACGAAGCGCTCGCGGGATACTCCGAATTGCTTTGGATCCAGGGCCAGCGAGTCTGTCTGGATACCGTCGAGGGATTGACCGAGGGAACGCCGCCGCGATTCTGGAAATACACGGTGGCGGAGCCTGGACAAGCCTTCGTCTTGCAAAACAAATGAACACACCGCGATACCGCGCCTGGCGCTTCGTACATCCCGATTTCGACACCGTGGAAGACCACACCGGGATCGGTGTGTCCCGCACCGGCGGGATCGCCATGGTGGAAGAGGCCGCCAGCGTTCGTCAGTCGATTCTGCTGCTGGTTTCCACCCGCAGGGGCGAGCGCGTGATGCGGCCCGATTACGGCACGGAGTTGCACCGCCTGGTCTTTTCTCCCAATGACAACACCACGGCCGGGCTGGCCATTCACTATGTACGCCGCGCGATCACGCGCTGGGAGACGCGGGTGGAAATCGTCCACGTAGACGCCACGCGCAATCCCAAAATCGAGACGCAGCTCGATATCGTGCTAGACTATCGGGTCCGTTCCACCGGGCGCACGGAGCGTCTGGCATTCGCCATGAACCTCGCCGGGGAGGCGGTCTGAAATGCCGCTTCCTTCTCCCAACCTCGACGATCGCGACTTCGAGCAACTGGTCAGGGACGCGCACCGCTACATCGAGACGAATTGCCCGGGATGGACCGACCTTTCGCCGGGGGATCCGGGGACCGTGCTGCTCGAAGCCTTCGCGCACATCACGGAGACCATGATCTACCGGCTGAATCGCGTGCCGGAGAAGGCCTACATCGAGTTTCTGCGCCTCATGGGAGTGTCGCTGGTGCCGCCTTCGGCCGCCTCCGCCGCACTGACGTTCAGCGTCACCCGGCCGGCGGCCGGCGAGATCGAAATCCCGCGCGGCACGCGGGTCACTTCGTCACGCGCCGGAGGCGGGGAGAACCCGATCATCTTTACGACCACGGAGCACGCCGTCATTCCCGCGGGCGCGCTGGAAGCGAGCGGCGTCCTGGCGCATCACTGCGACCTGGTGCAGGGCGAACTGGCCGGCCGGGGCACCGGACAACCGGGGTTGGTCCTCAAAGCCGCCCGTCCTCCGATCATTGCATCCACCGGAGACGACCTGGACCTGGTGGTGGGGGTGGAGGCGCTCGCCGCCGAGTTGGGCGGGCGCGTGCCGGCAATCGAATTCCGCGGAAAGGTCTACCGCATCTGGCAGCGCGTGGAGCATTTCAGCGAGACTGGCCGGGACCGCAAGGTCTACATCGCGGACCGCCTTTCCGGCGAAATCCGTTTCGGCAACTCGGCGCGCGGGCTGAATCCGGACGGGAGCCTCCAGGATCCGCGCGCCCTCGGGGACGCTCCGCCGGATGGGCGCGAAATCCGCCTCTGGTACCGGCGCGGGGGTGGACCAGCCGGCAACGTCGCGGCCGGAACGCTCAAGGAGATGAAGGACCCCATCCCCGGTGTGCAGGTCATCAATCCAGCGCCGGCGGCTGGGGGACGCGCCGGGGAGACATTGGCGAACGCCCTGGTGCGCGGCCCGCTCGAAATGCGCGCGCCCTGGCGTGCGATCACCGCCAGCGACTTCAAGAATCTCGCGCTCAGCGTCAATAGCGTGGCGCGCGCGGAAGCCTTCACCCGCGCGGCGCTTTGGAAGTTCGCCCGCCCCGGCACGGTGGAAGTGATCCTGGTGCCGGCCATCCCGGAATCCGAGCTCGCCGGCGGACGCGTCACGTTGCCGCAACTTCTGGATCGCCAGACGGCCGAGGCCCTCCAGTCGGTAAGCGATCTGCTGAACGAACGCCAGCCGTTGGGCACGAACTCCGTCGCGGTGTGGGCCAAATACAAGACTGTGCGCGTGCAGGCCAGGGTGGTCGCGCACGATGAGGAAGACCCCGACACGATTCGCAATCGCGTTCTGGAACGCCTGCACAGTTTCATCAATCCTCTGCCTTCCACGACACAACCCGATGGATGGCCCTTTGGCGAAGCCCTGCGCGTTTCCAATATCTACGACGCAGGTCTGCGCCAGCCGGGCGTCCGCTACGTCGATCAGGTGCAACTCATCCTCGACGACGTTCCGGAATCGGATGTATCGGTCCTCGTCGCCGACCCTTTCCAGGGAAATACCTGGCACTGCGGCACGGGTACGCACCTTTTCCGTTCCGGAAACGATGGCGACGGTTGGGAGATGACCCGCGTGCTGGATCGTGGGATTCCCTACGCCATGGCCGCGCACCCAGGCATTCCCGGATTGCTGGCCCTGGCGGCGAAACTCCCGGGCGATGCGGGCACCGTGATTTCCGTGTCTAGCGACTGCGGCGAAAGCTGGACCTTCGAGCGCGAAATCGGGTCCACGGTCGAGACGCTGGCGTGGACTTCGCGCGACCGCATTCCCGTGCTGCTGATGGCCACCAACCAGGGGCTCTACGAACTCGCCATCCAGCCCGACGCCTCGTCCGCCCAGGTGCGCGTTTTCGATGGCGACGAGAAATTCGGGTTCTATTCCGTCGCCGTGGCAGTCGATGCGCGCGCTTCCGTGACGCATGTCGCGGTAGCGGCCCAGGCGAAAGGAGGCATTTACCTCTCCTCGGAGGGCGGCCGGGCGGGGACATTCCGTCCGATCGGGCTGAAGGGTGCGGACATACGTGTGTTGGCAGTCCAAAGGCAAGGTATGCGCACCTTTCTTTGGACGGGCGCCGCGGCCACACCTCCCGACGAGGGGTCCGGCTGCCAGAGCTGGGAACTGCTCGCTTCCGGCGATCCGCCGGAGGGCTGGCTCCCGTTTGCCAAGCAGTGGACCGGCGGCAACTGCACCGCCCTCGCATTCCAGGGGTCGAGCGTGCTGGCCGGCAGCCACCACGCCGGCGTTCTCCGGCTGCCGGCGCGGCGCGCCGACGCGGCGTGGGAAAGGCCCTCGATCGACTGCGGATTGCCGCTGCGGGAAGCCCGCCGCTTGTTCTACCCGATGGAGAATGTGGCATTGGACCCCGCCTGCCGGAAGATCCTGTGCGCCACCGCCAAGGGCGTGTATCGTTCGCTCGCGACCGACCAGGCGCCGGTGTTCGAGAATTGCTCGGCGCGCATCTTCTCGGAACGCGTAACCCTGCCTCCGAACTGGCTGTTCTGTTCCGGCGAGCATTCCATTACGGTGGTGAACGAACATGCGCGCTGAAGCCATCGCCCGGCTCCTGCCGGAAGTATTCCAACGCACCATCGAACGCGGTATCGTAACACCCACCTCCGCGATTTTGGCGGTAATGGAACAGTTGCACGCGCCATCGGAAGAGATTCTCCTCAATTTGAGCGACGTCCTGAATCCGCGGTCGGCGCCGGACCGCTTTCTTCCTTATTTGAGCCGCTGGGCCAACTTGAGCTGGCTGTTCGAGCCCATACTGGAAGACTGGGCGCAGAACCAGCGCCGGCCGGTGCGTTTTCCCGCCGGCCTTGGCGCCATGCGGGAACTGATCGCGCTATCTTTTCGACTGAACCGGGAGAGCGGCACAGCCAGGGGACTGCTGCTGTTTCTGCGGACCGTCACCGGTATCGGCGGCTTTACCATCGAGGAGCAGCCGCTCGATTCCGCGGGCGCACCGCTCCCTTACCACATCCGGGTTTACGCGCCGCAGGCGGCATTACCGTATCGCGCCATGCTGGAGCGCATCATCGAACACGAAAAGCCGGCGTTCGTCACTTATGAGTTGATTTTTCGGGACGCGCCGCCGGAAAATCTGGTTGAGCCGGCCGCCGAAGGAGAGACGGCGAACGCGGGATAAAAAAGTTTGGGAGGAGACCTGTGGATACAGTTTTCGACATCACCGTCGCATCCGAGACCGTCCAGTTGAGCACCGGGGGAACCGGAGAAGCCTCATTCACCGTTAGCAACAAGACCGCGGGGAGCATTCGCGGGCGCGTGGTCCTGGCGCCCGCGAGTCCGGAAATCGCGCCCTGGCTAAAGTTACAGGGAGACAGCGAACGCACCTTCGGTCCCAACAAGTCCGAACAGTTCGTGGTGAAGGTCGCGGTCCCGTCCGGCACCAAGGCGGGCAAGTACAACTTCCGCCTCGACGCGGTGTCCGTGGCGCGGACGGACAATGATGTTATCGAGGGTCCGACGGTCGGCATTCCCGTGCCGCTTGCCGCGCCCAACCCGCCCGTGCGGTTCCACTGGTGGTGGGTAGTGGCGGCGCTGGTCGTCATCGGCGCTCTCACCCTGGTATTCAAGCTGATTCCAGGCAACGACGTGGTGGTGCCGAATGTGGTGGCGAAGAACGAGGCGGACGCCGATACCGCGCTCACCACGGCGAACCTCAAGCTCGGCACCGAGCAACAGGTGATCACGAAAGACCTGTCGCAGATCGACCTCATCCAAAGCCAGCAGCCCGCCGCGGCCTCCAAGGTACCAGCCGGCACCCCGGTGAACGTCAACGTAGCCGTGGCAATCGTCACCGTGCCGCCTCTCAAAAACCTGACCTACGATGCCGCGAAACAGGCGCTGGCACAGGTTCACCTGACCATCAACACTGTCACCAACGTGAATCAGCCCGGAGTGACCGTGGGCGGGCAGGTGCTCGACTCGAATCCCGAAGCCGGATCCCAACTGCAGAGCGATTCCTCCGTAAATCTGACAGTCCAAGCGGCTTTTGTCAATGTTCCCAACTTGAGCGGGCTGAATTCCTTCGCCGCCATGGCTCTGGTGGCTGCCAATAATCTGACCTTTCAATTGGATGGCTCGCCAATTGCCTCGAATGGTGTACCGCAGATCGTCTCCGACTGGTCGCCGAAGGGCCAGGTGCCGATCGGCACCGCCATCACCATCAATCTTCCTGGCGTCAAGAGGGCCCCCCCAAGAAATCTGACACAGATCTTGACGCTCAGAGCAAAGTAAAACCCGATGAAGTTAAAACTCATGGTGGTGCTGCTGATCGTATTGGCGGCGGGATTCGTCTTCGCTTCCATCTACGGATCGCGCAATAACAGCGCCGCGCCGCTGCCGCCCGACCAGGATGGCCGCATCGCCTGGATGAAGCAGCACCAGCCGCCGGCCTTCATCGCCGGCCTCATCGGCCGTTTCAGTCCCAAGCTCGTCCTGCCGGGGAACCAAACTACGATCACGTTTACGGGCATACCAATCGCCATCAGTCTCCCTTCCGCGACCAACACGCGATTCCGCACCGCCAAAATCCGCATCACCTCCGGCTGCGTCGATTCGTCCTGTTCGAATGTGCAGATCAATTACGAAAGTGTCGGCGGCGAGGGCAGCGACATGAAGTTGGCAAAGCAGGCTTGGACGCCATCGAACCAGCCCGACGAAGCCTCGCTGGTGATCCTGTCCCAGGGCGGAACGCTGACCTTGAAGTGCCAGTTGGCGCCCTCGTGTGTGGCCCAACTGGAATAGTTTCAAATGGCAGTCACGATCGCAATCACCGAGCTGATGGCATAGAGAACGCCCCAGATCAGCGCCAGGATGAGGACGATCAGTCCCCCAATGGCGTCCGTCACACTGACCAGGCAGGAGGGAACCCAACCTTGCAGAATCTGTACCAGGAATGTGGCCACAAGCGAGGTCAGGATCAGCATGATCAGGCCCTTTCTCTTGAGAAAGTCCTGCTGGGCCAGAATCAAAGATCCGGCGAAGAACAGCTTCAGAGTCATGGCAATCCGCAGGAGGGCGTGCGCTCCATCCGTATTGAAAAAGGTGAAGGCCGCGAAATACGCCAGGGTCCCGAAAATCGGCGAGAGCAGCAGCGTCACCATCAGGACCAGCAGAGCGAAGACATCCATCAGCATCTTCAGGGTGGCAATGATCAGCAGGACGGAAACCACCAGCGAAACAATCCCCTGGATTCGCGTCAAGCCCTGCATGAATTCCGGGAGAACCACCCCGAGCGCCATGAGGATGAAGGTGTAGAGCAAAAGGCCGTCGAGATAAGCGAGCGACGGGATTCCCTTTCCCGGTACCGACGACGTTCCCAACCCTTGCGGAACCGCGCTGGCCAGCTTCCCGGCCGATCCTGCCTCGAAGATCACGGCCACGAGGAGCAGCAGCAGCGCGATCAGAAGAAACGGCACTCTCAGACGGTTGGACACGTTTGGTCTCCCGCGGCGGCATCACGATCCGGGATAACCCCGGTGAGCCGCAGAATCAGCAGTACCACGCCCACGAGGATGAAGAATGTGGCGATCAATATGCCGGTGAGATGGGGCGCTGCCGCGCTCTGGCCCTTGGGAGGGTCGTCGACGAAAGCTTTGGGGACGAAGGTGAGGCCTAACAGGCCCAATCCCAAAATGATGGACGTCAACGAGGTGGCATACACCATGCGCGCAGTGACGCGGCACGCATCCTCTTGCGACGGCCATGTCCGCGCCAATACCGGATAGTCCATGATGGCGCTCCAGGCGAAGAGATCGTAGCCCAGCAGAAGCGTGTAAGCGCCGAACAAATGCCAGATGGCATGCGCCTGGATGGGGCTGTGCGGGTAGCACAGCCAGTTATTGTCGCCATCGCCGAAGCGGCAAACCAGGCTGATGCCTCCAATGAACAGGAAACCCAGAAAATACGTCCGCAAATTCTCCGCCGTCGGCTGTTCGGTCCACGAGAACATCCGCCAGAACTTGAAGTAGTCCCAACCCGGCTCGAATCGGTGCCTCCCCATCTGGAAACTGGCCAGCACGATGATGGCGGTCACCATGGTGAACGACACGGTATTGGAGCGGAACAGGTAGTGATCGTCGCGATGGGCGGCCATCTCGAAGCCCGCCCAGGTGGTGAACACGGCGAGCACGACTGCGACGGTCCACGGGTTCCGAAGGAATCGCCACAACCAGAATTGCGGTTCCCGCTTGCTCAGATGGTTGTGAATCACGGAGTGAATGCCGTACACCACCAGAGCCCAGAGCACGATATAAATCCCGCCGACATCGAGGGTCTGCGCATTGCCCATCAACGTACAGTGGTAGTAGGCGCTCAGCAGGGCAAGCACCACCAGTTGCGCGCCCATCAGGTAGCCGAGCGGCAATTTGGTCGCGGCCAGAATCAGGAAGCCGGCCAAAAGGTAGGCGGCATTCGACCAGGTGTTTTCCGGCTCCAGCACCGTACCGGACCACGTGTTGGGCCCTGTCTGGGTGGCGTTCAGATTCTCGCATTGGTCTCCCCGGTTGAGGTCCGACTTGTCGGTTCGCTGCGAATCGGGAGAGTAGTTCCACTGCGTCTTGCTCTGCCAGAAAATGACGGCGAACCACCCCACCAGCAGGACCCAGACTGCCAGCACCAGGCCCAATTTGGCCAGGTTGTACGGCCCGGGGACGTGGAATTGCAAGTCGGGCGGCTTGCCTGTGTCGCAGGGAGCGCTCATCCGCCGTCGTCACCGGGCTCGATGCAATCCGGGGCAGTCCTGCCTTCACATTGGCAGGGCCCCGGGTGAACCAGAGTCCACCTTATGCCGATGGTATTGGGATCTTCCGTGAACGTCTTGTAGACCCCGGTGAATTTCTCTCGGTAACACGCTGGCCCAGTGGCGTCAGGCGCTGACATACACCCCCCAATTCACTTGATTAGGGTCAGTATACACCTTCGCGCGCGGCCGGGTACCTAGCCCCGCCGCACCACGAAGTAAGGCTGGTTGGCTAAGTCGGGCGAAAATCCCGGATAGAGGCACGCCTTCTCCGCCGACTCCCGAACTTCGAAATAATACTGTAGCGGATACGGGGAATCGGTATACGCCCCCGGAATCGTGGCGCGAAACGTGCCCGACCACGGCTCCATCTCCACGCTCTCGAACCGCTCCGCCTGGTTCACGTGCCGGTAGTGCAGGAGCACCGATCGTGCACGTCCCAGGACGGCGATTTGAATCGGGATCGCATCCTTGCGGCGGAAACGCGGCGGAGCCTGATGCCGGCATTTCGGAATTGCGCGCTTCGGTCTCCCCAGTGCTTCCGCCACCGCCGCAGCAACGCGCTCGTCATCGATTGCGACCGCCGCCTCGATGCCCTGCTCCAGCTCGGCGATATCCGCGTCGATGAGCGCCAGCCGGTCGTTCCATTGCCCGCGTTCCGAGAACCGGTCGCTCACCGACAAATCGGCCGCATAGGCGCTCGCGCTCTCCTTCATCTCCGCCCAGGCAGCGCGCGCCTTGCGGTACGCCGCCGCCGCTTCCTCCAGCGCCGCGCGATCGCCCGTCTTGGTGTGGATGACGTAGAGCACGCCGCTGCGGAACTTCGCCGCAAAGAACCGGCCCAACCCGATTTGCAATTTCACGTCGATCGCCAGCCGCCGGAAATCGGCCGAATCGCGATCGCCGGCTTTTTCCAATTCCTCTTCCGCGGACGCGGCCAGGTCCTCCAGCCACTGCGCCACTTCGACGGGCGAATATTTCCCCGAACGCCGGCGCTGCAGCAATTCGTCCGCGAAATCGGAAATGCGCGCGAACAATTGCGGATCGAGCGGGCTGACATTGCCGAATGTCCGCGGCGCCGGCGAATCGGTGTACGGATTGGCGCGGGCCACGCTCACCATCGGCTGATTCCAATAAATCTCCGGCCAGTAAGCATCGCACGCCGCCGATGGCATGTGCGCCGTGGTCACGATCGGCAAGATACGGCTGGCGTACGCCAAGGCGTTCTCCAATGCCGAGGGACGCATTTCGCGCCGCCACACGTCCCAATTCGTGCCCGGATCGTACATCAGCCTGCCATTCAGCCGATACCAGTAGGCGTACTTCTGCCAGTCCCACTGAGTTGCCAGCGAAGCGTCGGCATATCCCAGGCGATTCCCAGCCCCGCCGCTTCCGCGCCGGCCGCGGCAGGTCAACGGCTCCATCAGGTCGGCGCCGGTCGAGCCGCAAAACTGGTAGGCGCGGGAATAGGCCGCCGCCCAAACGGCATCGCCGGAAAGCAAGAGCCGCTGCGTGCCCGAAAAGACACGATGGCGCACCGTGTAGCGCCGGTCCTCGCGCAGCAGGTCGGCATAGCCGTAGCGCGTGAAAACGCGCGCGCCTTCGCTCAGCGTCATCAATCCCGCGCCCGTATGCCCTTCCACCGGCATCTCCAATTCGCGGATGGCCGCTTGATGATATGGCATGCCGCGATGCTCGGCCCAATATTTCGGCGACAGATTCACCGGCATGCCGGTGCTCTCGGCGTTCGCGATCATAGTCTGGTCGATGCCCTTGGCGTGCAGATCGATCTCCACCCTGCGGCCGCAGCGCTTCACGCCATCGAAGACCGTGCGCCAGAAATCGTAGCTGCCCTCCGCGATGCCGCTCTCGCCGTGAATCCGCAGCCCCACCGCCGAGATCGCCGGGCACGCTTTGAGCAGCGCCGCCAGCGCGTCGCGGCAATAAGGCGCATGATTCTCCGTGTTCAAGCCCTCCACCAGATATCGCGCCCGCGAACCGGCGCCCAGCCGATAACCGTGCATCCAGATCCCCAGCTCGAAATCGACTCCGCGCGCCGCCGTCTGTTCGCTGATGAAGCGGAGCGTTTCGAGGTTGCGCTCCCGCTCTTCGTTTGGAAGATTGGTGACGCGGACGGCGTATCCAGGCACATCGAGCAGAAAAGGATACGCGAAGAGCAGGTACGAATCGGTCACCTGCTGGAGCGAATCGTACCCGAACCCGAAGGCCAGGTGAAAACGGTTGAAGCGCTCCGCCGCCAGCATCGTCAGGTAGTGCGGCCACATCTCGCGATCGTAAAACCAGGGCTTGTCCAGCGGTTCGCTGGTGAACTGGCGCATGACGCTGCGCACCTCGTTCGCCGGGCGCTCGACTACCGGAAACGAAACCCACAGCGGACCGCGCGATCCCAGCGGACGCCGTGCCCGGTCCGCCAGTTCCAACAGCGCGTATACCAGGCCGCGCGCATCGCTGCCGCACACCAGTAAAGCCTGCCGGGCCGCGACTTTCGTGGTCAGCAGTACCAGGCTTTCGGGATCGCCGGGTGCAATCACGTTGGCGGCTTTCATAGCCGCCGCGGCGACGGGAGTCTGCGTTCCGGAAACCACCACGCAGAATTCATTCAACGGAGCGTCTTCCGGCCGCTCTCGCCGCGTCACCGCCGTCCCGGAACCGGCCAGCGCTCTGGCGAATTCCTGCGCGGCCCAGAGTGCCGGCGACGCCGACGCCACGGCATCGGCTGGATCCACCACCAGCGAAACCGCATCCGGCGCCTGCGCCGGGGCTGGCGATCCGCATGCCAGTGCGCCGCCCGCGAGTCCGGCCCGCTGGAGGAATTCTCTTCGGTGGATGAAACTTCCGCGATTCATGCGACCCGGCTCGCCGAGTCGATTCTATCATTCGCCGGAAAGGCGCCGCTGGCGTGCGTTACGGAGCCGCAACCGCGGAACGGTGCGGCGTGTGCATCCAAGGATGAAAAACTCATCGTTGAGGATTTCGTGACGCTTCGTGGTTGATTATCGGGCGCAGAGAAATGAGCCACGGATGCACACCGGCGGCAGACCGCCTTTCGCCGCCGTGATTTCACACCCCGATAGAGCGCCGCTTATCTGCCCGGGAGGGCCAGCGCTACGAGATGAGCCAGCGGTCTCCATTGGAGCGCCATATGGATGCGCAGCCGAACCTTCCGCGTCTTGGCTGCCGCCGCCGGCTGCCGTAGCAGCGCCGGCCTGCGCCCCGCGGCCGCGGTCTGCCGCACACGAAGCAAGCGCAGCACGACCAGCGCGTGCCGCATCTCCGGAGCCTCCTCGCGGCAACCGAGCGCCAGCCGATCCATCTCCGCCCGGAATTCCTCCCAGCCCTCCATCCCGCGCAGCATCTCACCCAGCAGGGCGCCAAAGGCCCTCACATCTTCGCGGCCGTCGCCCAACTGCGCCAAGCCGCCGCTGCTGCGCAGGAAAGCGCCGGACGATCCCAGAAGGACCAGGTGCGAACTTACCGCGCCGTAAACCAGACCCTGCTTGTGCAGATCGCGCAGGCAGGTGGCAATAGCGATGGCGGACCGCAGCACTTCGTCCGGCGGCAGGGGGCCGCGGCTCAATCTCTCGGCGAGAGATTCCTCATATTTCCCGGCATGCGGCTCCATCGCCACCGCGGCGGCGCTCATTGGCATACTCCCGGTCCCGGCGGCATCATACCGATGGCTTCAAAAACTCCCAATGGAAATTCGAAGGTGACGGGTTCGCACTGCGTGCTGACCCATGTCCCGTTGAGCAACCGGTATTCCTCCACGTCGTCGCTGTCTTTCAATGCGACTCGCATCGTGCCCCCGGTCAACGCCAGGATGATTCCCGGTTGTTTTCCGCCACTCGCATTCCTGACTAACATCATGGCCGTAATCAAGACCAAGATTAAGCCGGGAACACCTTAGCAACAAGGACTAGAGGGGCTGGCCGCTGACTACCACCGTTCTAGTACAACACAATCATTTCGAACCAAAAGTTAGTGTTAACCAAGCCCGGCCAACGCCGCCGCGATGGCTGCCTGGCCCAGCGCGATTCCCCCATCGTTGGGCGGCGCCAGCGCGTGCAGGAACACTTCCAGCCCGCTCGCGCGCAGGCCCGCGGCCGCCGCGGCCAGCAGCCGCACGTTTTGAAACGTGCCGCCACTCAGGCAGACGCGCCGCAGCGTGCTTTCCGCCGCCATACGGCGGCATACTTCCACGATCGCATCGGCCACCGTATTGTGGAATTTCGCCGCAATCCGCCCGCGCGGCATGCTCACACGAACATCGCGCACGATGCCTTCGATCGCCGGCCGGAAATCGACCTCCCACGGACCGCTTCCGTCGATACCGTACGGATAGCGCTCCTCGCACCCGTCTTTGGCGATCATTTCCAGTTCAATGGCGGCCTGCCCCTCGAAATTGACCTCCTGCCGCAGCCCGACGATCGAGGCCACGGCATCGAACAGCCGCCCGCAGGATGAAGTCGGCACGGTGTTCACACCGGCCGCAATCATCCGCCGCACCACGCGCACGTGCCCTTCCGGAGCGGCATCGAACGGGACGCCCGGCCCGAACGCGTCCATCAGGTAAGCCAATGCCGGCCGCCACGGCTGGCGCACGGCCGCATCGCCGCCGGCCAGCGGGACGTACCGCAGGTGCGCGCGACGGTCGAAACTCGCATAACCCGCCACCAGAAACTCGCCTCCCCAGATCGCGCCGTCGGTGCCGTACCCCGTACCGTCGAACGCCACTCCGAGGACCTCGCCGGCGAGACCGTTCTCGGCCATGCACGACGCGATGTGCGCATGATGATGCTGCACGCCGATTTTCGGCGGACCGGCGAGTTCCAGCGCGTATTTGGTGCTCAGATATCCAGGGTGCAGATCGTGAGCCACCAATTGCGGCTCGACGCGAAACAGCTTTTTCAGATTGGCCAGAGTCTCCTCGAAGAAGACCAGCGTTTCGTAATTTTCCAGGTCCCCGATGTGCTGGCTCATGATCGCGTGCCGTCCCTTGGTGAGGCAGAAAACGTTCTTCAATTCGCCGCCGCAAGCCAGTATTTCCGGCACCGTCCGCCCCAGGTCGAGCGTCTGTGGAGCATACCCGCGCGACCGGCGCAGCACCCGCTCGCGCCCTTCGAACGTGCGCACCACCGAATCGTCCGTGCGCATGTAGATATCGCGATTGTGCGTCAGGAGCCAGTCCGCCACGCCCCCGATGCGCTCGCGCGCCTTCCCGTTGTCCACTACAATCGGCTCTTCACTGATGTTCCCGCTGGTCATGACCAAAGCATCGAAGCGCGCGCCGTCAAAGAGCAGATGGTGCAGAGGCGTATAGGGCAGCATCACCCCGAGCGTGCGATTCCCCGGCGCGATGGCTTCCGGCAGGCGGGTGGATGGATGCCGCGGCAACAATACGATCGGCCGCCGCCAACTGGTGAGCGCCGCGCGGTCCGCTTCCGACACGGCGCACAACGCTTCCACCGAAGCGAGATCGCGGGCCATCAAGGCGAATGGCTTATCGCTGCGCCGCTTGCGCGCGCGCAATTGTTCCACGGCGGCGCCATTCCGGGGATCGCAAGCCAGGTGGAATCCGCCGAGCCCTTTGAGGGCGACAATCTCACCCGCCTCCAGGCGCGAGCGCGCCTCGGCCAGGCCCGCGGATAGCTCCGGCCCGCACACCGGGCACGCATTCGGCTGCGCGTGAAACCGCCGGTTCGCCGGATCGTCGTATTCCCGGCGGCATTCCGGGCACATGCGGAACTCCGCCATGGTGGTGCTCGCGCGATCGTACGGAATGTCGCGGATGATGGTGTACCGCGGGCCGCAGTTGGTGCAATTGGTGAACGGATAGCCGAATCGCCGGTTGCCCGGCTCGCGGCAATCGCGCAGACATTCCGGGCACGTGGCGACATCCGGCGAAATCAGCGCGAACTCGCCGGTCTCCGCCGCGCTCGGCCGGATCTCGAAACCCGTGCCACCTTCGAGGGCCAATTCCTCGAGCGACATCTCCTGGATCCAGGCGAGCGGCGGCGCTTCCGCGCGGATCGCGGCGGCGAAACCGCCGACCGCGTCCGCCGGGCCTTCCACTTCCGTCACCAGTCCCGCGGAGGAGTTCAGCACGTAACCCGCAAGTCCGAATTTCCCTGCGAGATGATGCACGAACGGCCGGAATCCCACGCCCTGCACGATGCCGCGCAAGCGTATACGAACGCGCTTCATCCATCCCACCGGCCGCGCGCGCGGAGTTTGGCCACCTCATCGCGCGCCATTTGCTGGAGACGTACCACGTCCACCTTGGCGCTGCGATTCATCGGCATCGCGCCCGGCTCCAGAATGACGTAGTGCAGCGGGCGCATATAGCCGGCAAGGCCGCGCGCGTGCTTGCGCAACTCCGTCTCGCTGAGATCGGCTGCCGCCGCCTTCTCCACGAACGCCACGATGCCTTCGCTCCACACGCGATGCTCGTGTCCCACCACGCCGACGTTGGCGACGCGATCGGAAAGCGCGCTGAAATGGTTCTCCACGTCGCCGGGGAAGACCTGGTGTCCGGCGGGCTTGATGACCCATTTCGCGCGTCCCGAAAAGTGCAGCCCGTCGTCATCCGCCGAGCCCATGTCGCCGGTGTACAGCCACCCATCGCGCGAGAGCGCGGCCGCGGTGGCCGCCTCGTCGTTCACGTAACCCAGAAAATTCTGCGGACCGGCGAAGCAGATCTGTCCCACTTCTCCCGCCGGCAAGGCCGCGCCCGCCATGCCCGCGGCATCCATCGGCTCCCGCACCGCCATGCGGTACGCGGGCATCGACCATCCAATCCCTCGCGCCACCTCGTCCGGATCGGGCGTCAGCCGCGTGTAGGTGCAGAATCCCGAAGCCTCGGTCAGGCCCAAACCCGTGCCGATCGCCGGCGCCATCCGCAGCATGCGTTCCAGGAACGGCCGCGGCACCGCCTGCCCGCCGTACACGGCCGACCGCAAACTCGCCAGGTCGCGCCGCGCGTAGTCCGCCGTGCGCCACTCCAGGTGGAACATGGCGGGAATCTGCCCGATGAGCGTGACCCCGTGGCGCTCAATGGCGTCCAGGCTCTTTACCGCATCGAAGATCTCCAGCGTCACCGCGGTCGCCCCCGTGAACACTGAAGTTATGAGGATCTCCGCCTGCCCACCCACATGCGACGCCGGCAAGTTGCACAGCACCCGCTGCCCCGGACCGAATGCGAAAGCCGTCCCCAGGCACAAATTCTGGCAAGTGATGCCGCGATGGGAAAGCAGCGCCGCCTTGGGCGAGCCGGTCGAGCCGGTAGTGAAAATCACTTGCGCGCCATCGCCCTCCGCGGGGCCGGGATAAGGCGCTGCCGGCCGGTCCTGCGCCGATTGCGTCCAGGAAGCGAAGCTGGCGGCACCTGTAATGCAATCCGCCGGCGCGGAGAATTGCACCAGGTGCTCGACAAAACCGCATCGCTCGCGCACCGCTTCGCCCAGCGCCGCGAAATCGGCCGCCGGAGTCTTGCCCAAAAAACAATATCCCTTCGCGCGCACCAACGCCAGCGAGCGCAGCACTTCCGCGGGAGGCAATCGCAGATCCAGAGGCACGTGGATCACGCCCAGCCGGAAGCACGCATATTCCAGCAGGATATGCTCGTCGAGCAGCGGCAGCGAGGCCGCCAGATACTCGCCGGCGCGGAATCCGCGATGCCACAACTCGTTCGCCAGCGCCATGGAGCCGCGTTGAAGCTGCCGCCACGTGAGGGTGGTTCCGCGAGTGGCGTTGACCATCGCCGCGCCATCGGGATTGCGCCCGGCCCAATAATCCACGGACGAGTGGATCAGGTGCCGATCGCCGTAGTCCCGCTCGTACTGTTCGAGAGTGACTTGTGGAATCGGAGGCACGATGGTGTTCAGTATAAACCCGCCGGCTTGCGCAGCACGGCGAGCAGCGATTGTCCGAAC